>Ga0126371_10001929_pt1 | contig 17726 bp, 13 predicted proteins | sample PanSoiMetaPlot_4_FD_110145 | JGI IMG/M metagenome (GOLD analysis project Ga0126371, IMG submission 110145) | Tropical forest soil microbial communities from Panama - MetaG Plot_4 | ecosystem: Environmental > Terrestrial > Soil > Tropical forest > Bulk soil | place: Panama | collected 2016-02-17 | reverse complement strand
CCCGCTTTGTAGTGCACCACTGCATCGGAGGTGGCGCAAAAGCTCCTTCCGCCGGCGTTTGGATTCAGCGGAGTGCCAAGAACTACAAAGTCACTGCAATTCCCTTCCTTGCAGGTTCCTGTAACGTTGTACTGGAATCCATTTTTGACGCACCAGGTCTCAGAGCATCCCAGCTCAGCGTCAATCAGGCAGGCATAGCTTGCTGAGCCGCCGTTGGCGCATTTGTCTTCAGGCCCGGGCCCCAGTGTAGACAGGTTTGGAGCGTAGCCTTTATCTGCATAAGTAGTGGAGTAGCTAACCTCTGAGGTAACTACCGTCCTCACTACAGACGCCGCCGCCGCTTCATTCGCAGCCATTTTCGATCGCATCAGATTCGGGATCGCTATGGCAGCGATCATCAGCGGCATGCTGGGATCGAACCCATGTGTAGTAGAGACGCCCCGAATTGCGCTGTCTTCTCCATAGGCCGCCATCACCACGCCTTGAGTCTTTGACTTATCGGTTGGGAAAAAGTCCGCAACTTCAGGGCTGATCTGCCGCATCACGCTCCCGACGACGAGCGGAATATTTTCGTAAACCAAGGCGGAGGCCTGATTGGAATGCTCCTGCGGAAGCAGGCTTTGAAATTGGCTCGACCGCTGCAAAGAATTTCCTGATTCATGGAGTGCGATTGCATCTTTCACCACACCCTTGCTGTTCGCCACGATCATGAAACCATCAACAAATGCATAGTCGACTTCGACCGGCGATGCCCCTGCGGCGATGTGGAGAGAATAATAACGCTTGCCGCCTTCAGGCTCTTGTTCAAGTCTCAATGCCTTTCCCGCGCCGGAATTCTCATTGGCCAGATCCACAAGGCGCGCAAAAGTTCGCTGTAGTCCATCAGTATCAGAAACCGGCACTATAACCTTCCATTTCAGATCAGGGAAAAGAGCGCCTTCCACTGCGACAGTGATTTGTCCGCCAAGTTTGTTGAGCAGATCTTCCTTCAGCCTGATCTTGAGCGAGGTCTCTGCCTGCTCGATGCCCGCACCGGCCATCGGGTTCACTGATTCGGCAATCGTCTTGATGTCATCGAACATCTGCGATGGAGGTTTCAGCATCACCGCGATCGTGTAGGCGCTGTCGGGGGAAACAAAATCCAGCCCCGGGAGCGGCGCAGGAGCGGCGAGCCATGCAGCAATACCATGTCGCGGACCGTTGAAGCTGATTTCGCCGCGAGTGCTGGCCACTCCGGAAATATATTTGCTCTCTACGATCAGGTTCTTCAGATCACCAAAGCCGGATTGCTGCAACGCGTTGTCCGCCATTGGATTGCGACCGGGGCGCAGTGCCAGTAGTTGCTGCAAATCCAATCCACCCAGAAAGACCGCACCGGAGGCGTAGCTCTGCTGCAGTCTCTGCCCCAGCGAACTGGTATTGAATTTTCCGCCGCCGCGGTTCAGTTCAGCGTTAAATCTTTTCAGAGTAGGAAGATCGGATGCAGCCACGATGAAATCAGGGCGTACCAGCATCATGAGCTGATCTTTTCCAGGCGCTTTCGCCGTCAAAAGCTGCTGTGGAGTCAATACTTTCAACGGAGGACTTGATTTTCCGCCATGTTGGGCAACCACCTGGTCAATGAAGGCCTTCAGGCCCGGTTTGCGCGCTTCCGAAACAAGCACCACCGAGGGGACCTTGCCATTGAATGTGCCCGCAACGGCAATCTCATTTCCCAGGTACTCGCTGAATTGATGGATCTTCTGAATCGCTTCTTCCACCATGGGCCGGGCTGCGCCAACTTTGTTTTGCCACCAATCATTCAACGCAGGGCTGCTCTTCAATTGGTCCAGAAATATTTCGTGGACTTGTTGCACCATATCGCCGTAGTTCGGGAGACTCACAAAGAATGATGATCCCATAGGCATGAGAGGCAGGAGGCGGCTCTGGGTGCGGGGCTCGGGAACTTTGATGTCGTGTTCAATCCGGGTCATCAGGCGAGCCACCTCGTCCATCAGCGGCTTATACTTCTCCAGATCTTGAGGAGAAAAACCTAAATCCGATTGCTGCTGGGAATGGTGAGGGCGCGCGGCGCGAACCGCCGGACTATCCTGTCCGCAAGCCGGTATCAACAGAAGAAGTACAGCGCTTAGCGCTATCCAAAACAGCTTCAGCGGGAGCGGCGACGCCGCCGGCTGAGACTTTCTTCTCTTCCTGCTGGTGTTGTCTGCAAAGAACATACGATTCCCCCTGTCCCCTCTCTCCCTGAACATTGTCTGTGGAAAAAGTTAAGATAAACGTTTTTCCTTCAACTTACGAGAAGAATTACGCCTTAGGGGTGACGAAAGTTCCAAAACCTGGGGCTTGGGACGAATGATTTAAAATTTCTCTGCCCATGCGAATCGAACTGCCAAGGCAATTCAATGTAGCCACGCACTTTATTGACCGCCACATGCAGGAAGGACGGGGTGACAAAGTAGCCATCGAATGCGGCGCGGAGCGCGTCACCTACAAGCAGCTTTTTGAGCGGGTTAACTGTATGGGCAATGCCCTGAGAAAACTTGGTGTCCGCCCGGAGGAACGCGTGGCTCTGCTGTTGCTCGACACGCCCGATTTTGGCTGCTGCTTTTTCGCGGCCATCAAGATCGGAGCAGTTCCTGTCCCCCTGAATACGCTGCTCAAACCGGCGGAATACCAGTACATGCTGAACGATTCGCGCGCAGGCGTCGTCATTGTGAGCGAATCCCTATACCCGCAAATTCAAGCCATTGGCGAAGAAAATCTCCCATACCTCCAGACCGTTATCGTCGCGGGGAGCCCTTTGGATGGTCTTCCGTGCGTGCAGCAACTGACTAAGGAAAATTCCTCGCAGCTTCAACCCGCTCTCACCTGCAAGGATGACCCGGCCTTCTGGCTTTACTCTTCCGGCAGCACTGGTTTTCCCAAGGGATGTGTGCATCTGCATCACGACATGGTGGTCTGCTCGGAGCTGTATGCCAAGGCCACTTTGGAAATAACTGAAAACGAGCGTTTTTTCAGCGTATCCAAATTGTTCTTTGCTTATGGACTGGGAAACGGCCTCTATTTTTCTTTGGCGGTAGGCGCTACCAGCATTCTTTGGCCGGGACCGCCCGCGCCCGCCAACATCTTCAGCGTGATCGAAGAGTTCAAGCCGACGTTGTTTTTTTCCGTGCCCTCGAACTATTCAGCCTTGCTGGCGCATCGCCGTGAGGAGGGCGGTGATTTTGATCTTTCCAGTATGCGCTACGCCGTTTCTGCCGGTGAAGCCCTGCCGGCTTCGATCTATCATCGTTTCAAACAGCGGTTTGGCGTGGAAATTCTGGATGCCATCGGGTCCACTGAGGCGCTGCACATGTTCATTGCCAACCGTCCTGGAGCTGTGCGCCCCGGATCGAGTGGACAGATTCTTCCTGGATACGAAGCCCGCATCGTGGATGAAAACGATCAACCGGTGCCCGACGGCCAGATTGGAAATCTGTTGATCAAAGGCGATGCCGTATGCGCGGCGTACTGGAATCAGCACGAGAAGACAAAAGACACATTCCATGGCCACTGGCTGCGCACGGGCGACAAATATTACCGCGATCCAGATGAATACTACTGGTACGTGGGCCGCTCAGACGACATGATGAAGGTGAAAGGCATGTGGGTGAGCCCGGTGGAAGTCGAGAGTGCCCTGCTTGAGCACCCTTCGGTACAGGAAGCAGCGGTCATTGGATACAGCGATAACAATCATCTGCTGAAGCCTGCGGCCTACGTTGTCCTGAAAAATGGCCAGACCGGCACGCCAGAACTCAGTGCGGAACTGCAGAAACTGGTGGCCGCCAGGCTGGCGCCTTACAAGTGCCCGCAAATGATTGAATTCATTCCTCAGCTTCCCAAGACGGCAACGGGAAAAATTCAGCGATATAAGCTGCGACAGTTGGCCGGCAGACAATAACCTATCTTTGGTCTTGTTTGGGTGAGTGTTACAACAACCGCTTCAAGGCGGCACGAGCCTGGCCAATCTCCGGCAGACGAGCGTTGGAGTTTTCGAAGTGAGTTAGAAATTCCTGGTAAGCATTGATCGCGTCCACCCTCTTGCCTGCCTTCTCAAAAACTCTGCCCAGATAGAACTCGCCCAGAGCAAAACTTAAAAAATCGTTGCTGGCAATCGCAAGCGGATCGCCCCACATTCTTTGTAGTAAGGGAACCATCCGCAGGTATCGTTCGGCTTTGTCCCAGTCTCCGGTTTCGAGATATGCGCGACCCGCAACCATGGCTAACTGAGGACGAAATTGGACATCTACCTGCGGCCATTCAACAATTACCTGCTGCCAGTGGCCGGCATACAAAGCCGCTAAGAGCCGATGCATTCTTATGTACTTCTCGGCGCGATAGTCGCCCACAACCGGAATAAGTGCGGTTCGTAGGCTGGCGAATTCTTTTTCCGCCGCCGCATCATTTTTCATCACCAGATAAGCCACACCGCGAAAGCCCGGCGCCCATGGTGCAGGCAGACGACCGGCGACAGCAAGCGCTCGCTCCGGTTGAGCTTGCGACAAGTAAATCTGCATGGCTTTCCGCCCAAATACGAAACTTCTGCGGATGTCCAACTTTGCCGACAGCCGAGCCGCCTCTTCATAGCGCGCTGCGGCCCGATCCAGTCGCCCCCGAGCAACTTCTATGTCGCCGAGTACCCCATTTGCCAGGGCCTGCGCCTCTTGATTACCTCGATCTGACAAGCTCTGAGCACTGGTCTGAGCCAGCGAATATTTCCCTGAAGACATATATCCGAAGGCGAGTTTGAGTTCAGAATAATTACCGAAGTGCGGATTCAGCTCCAGGTTCTTTTGGTATTGTGCAATAGCTTCTTCCAGCCGGCCACTCTCTGACAGAATGTCCCCACGCGTGTCGATGGGGTTCGGATCATTCACCGGCAGCCGCGCCGCATACTTATCAACAGCCGCCAGAGCTTTGTTGAAATCGCCCATCTGTCCATAAGCGTACGCCAGTTCGTTAAAGACTACGGCGTTGCCCTGATCGAGAGCCGCCAACTGTTCAAAAACCTGCGCACTCTCCGCGAATTTCCATTCAGTTAACAGGTTCTCACCCAGGTTGAAACGCAATTGCGGTTCCCGGGGAAATTCGCGAATGGCGGTTCTCAAGATGTCGTCTGCATCTTCGATTCGGCCATCAAAGGTTAATCGAATTGATTCAATCTCTAGTTTCTGTTCCTGCGGCAAGGGCAGGCGCGCGGCAAGTTCTGCAGCTCGCGCAATTTCCTGGCGTCCCAGAGAAAGATCTCTGACATAAAGCACGAGTGCAAGTTGATAGTGGGCCACAGCAAATTGGGGATCCAGTTCGATAGCGCGGCGGAAGGCGGATTCCGCCCGTTCCATGAGAAGGCGGGTGTAGTCACCAATGCCCTCTTCATACGCGTGCAGCGCGTCAATGTTGCTGGTCAGACTAGCGCCGGCATTCGGCTGCAAGGCAGTCTCATTGGGCGTCAAGCGCGCCAGGATTCCGGCGGTTGCTCTGTCCACGGTGGCAAAAATGGCCTGCGCGTTCTCTGCCTCCACTTTGTCGGAAAACAGCACGCGTCCTGTGGCCGTCTCTTGCACGCGCAAGTCGAGCCGCAGCCCCTGGCCCAGCTTGAGCAAAGCGCCACTGGCGAAGAGATCAGCCTGAGCGTCCCTCGCGACCGCCTGTGCCTGGCTCGGTGGTAGCAGTCCTTCTCCGTTTAATCGCTGACGAATAAGGCTTCGGATTCGTTCTGTGGAGATGACGCCCAGGGACTTCGATTGAGCCAGATCAGAGGTGAGCAGCTCGACGACGCCGTTGCCCATCCAGTCGAGTGAACGATCGTCGCTCAGATTTTCAATTTCTACGACGGCCAGGGTTCTTGATCCACCTACAGCGGCGGGCACTTCATGCGAAAATGGCGCAAATTTCCAGACCAGTGCCGCCACAATCAAGACGCCTACTGCAACGGGGATGAAAAACTTCCGGCCGCTTTTAATCGTCCTGGTGGCGCGGTCCGCAACTCTGGCCGGAGCCGCTGCTGTGGCCGCTGAGTGAATGACCGACGCGGGCTGCTGGGTAGGAGATTGTGAGCTGCTCTCTTGGAGAACCGCGACGGCGCGACCCGTTTCCGTGTCGCGTTTCACCCGCAGCAGTTCGGCCCGCATCTCTTTGGCAGACTGATAACGAAGCTCACGTTCTTTTTCCAGCGCGTGATTGATAATGTCTTCCAGCTTTGGCGACAGGTCAGGATTCAGTCGTACAGGAGGAACAGGAGTGCGATTCAAAATACCGTCGAAGATCACGCCTGAGCTTGGACCTCGAAACGGCACCGTGCCCGTAGCCATCTCGTAGAGCACGACTCCAAAGGAAAAGAGGTCTGTGCGCGCATCCAGTTCTTTGGCGCGGACTTGCTCGGGTGACATATAAGCCACCGTTCCTAAAGCTGTGCCCGGACTGGTAAGGTGCTCGTCGATTACACCGCCAGTTGCTTCCGTCGTGGCCGTGGCGCTCGCGGCTCTTCTGCTGGCGGTGGGTAAAACTTTGGCCAGACCGAAATCGAGAATTTTTGCGTGGCCTCGCTTTGTGACGAAAATGTTAGCCGGTTTGATGTCGCGGTGAACAATGCCTTCGGAATGAGCTGCATCAAGCGCATCTGCGATCTCGATTGCAAGCGACACCAACGTGTCCGTTTCCAGCGGACGCCCAGTGATCATGCCTCTCAGCGTCGTCCCCTCGAGATATTCCATGACGATAAAGGGCTGCGCTGCATGCTGGCCGATTTCGTAAATGGTGCAGATGTTGGGATGATTGAGGGCAGAGGCTGCCCGCGCCTCGCGGCGGAACCGTTCCAGCGCTTGCGCATCCTGGGCTACATCATCAGGGAGAAATTTGATGACGACGAAGCGTCCTAGTACGGTATCTTCGGCCTTGTAAATCACGCCCATCCCACCGCCGCCAATCTTTTCCAGAATGCGGTAGTGAGAGATGCTTTGACCGATCATCTGCCGCAAATCTTACGTTGGTGAATGAGGCAAGTCAATGAAAGTAAATCAGTCAGTAGTATTCGATTTTGAAACTTTTACTTTAAGTATTCCGCGGCTATTCCTACTCGGCGTTGCTGACGCATTGCCGCGAGCAGAGTGGTGATTTGGTCCGTTCCAGTGTGACATATGCAGTCTCTGCCCGCTAAGGCCCCGTGGCGCCTCCAGCATTCTTTCAAAGAATATCTTGAGCATGCAGATTCTTGTCCCAGGTGAACAAGTACAAACCCAAGGTTAAAATGGAGCGTTTATCCAAGGAGAAATACAAGTGAAGACATACAAAATCAGACAGATTCCAATTGCCATTCTCATCATTCTGCCTACGGCTGTGACTTTAGCCCTGGCCGCTGCCGCCGGGTATCATCAAATTAAGAAGTACACCTTCGGCGCAGCCGAAGGCAGTACGCGCGAGTACTTCGATTACATCACCGTGGATTCTTCCTCGCGCCGCGTCTATCTGTCGCGTGGCACTGAGATAAAAGTGATTGATGCGGACAGTGGTGCTGTTGTGGGCAACATCACTGGCCTGAAGCAGGACCACGGTGTCGCCATAGCGGCCGAGTTTGGCCGCGGATTCATTACAGATGGCGGCGACGGCAAAGTCGTGATGTTCGATCTTAAGACTCTCAAAGTCACCGGCGACGCCCCGGCGGACAAGGATGCAGACAGCATTGCCTATGATCCTGCCTCCAGGCGCGTTTTTGCCATGAATGGCGACCCTAACAGCTCCACGGTGCTCGACGCGAAAACGGGCAAAGTCGCGGGCACAATTGCACTCGGCGGGGCGCCTGAGTTTGCGGTCGCCGACGGCAAGGGCACCGTCTATGTGAATCTTGAAGACAAGAACGAACTAGTGGTAATCGATTCGCAGACACTGAAGATCAAATCACGCTGGCCGGTGGCGCCTGCCGGAGCACCCACTGCGCTGGCGCTCGACCCGCAACACCGACGGCTTTTCAGTTGTGGCCGCAATCCCCAGAAGTTGGTGGTAATGGATGCCGACACTGGAAAGATCATCCAATCATTTCCAATCTCCGCTGGTGTGGATGCTGCAGCCTATGAGCCAGAAACGGGCCTGATCTTTGCCTCGACTCGTGAAGGCATAATCCATATTTTCCATGAGGATTCACCTGACAAATACAGTGAGGTCGAGTCGGTCAAGACGGAATTTGGAGCCAAGACCATGGGCCTGGACACCAAAACCCACAACGTGTTTGTAGACACGGCAGATTTTGGTCCACCTTCTCAAGATGGTCGAGGACAAAGAAGGGCTGTTCTCGGAACATTCCGCGTACTGGTCTATGGCCGCTAACTCCGCAATTATGAGGCAAGCGGAGGCGCGAATCGGCTGTGCCGGTTCGCGTTTCCAGTTGCCAACCCCCGCTCTCGTGGTTGATCTGGACGCATTTGAACGCAATGTCGCGTGCATGGCGCAACGCGCTGCGGCAGCCGGACTGGCGTTACGGCCGCATGCCAAAACGCACAAGTCGGCAACTATCGCACGCCGCCAGATCGAGGCCGGCGCCGTGGGCATCTGCTGCGTCAAGGTTGGCGAGGCCGAGGCGCTGGCCCAGGCGGGCATTCGCAGAGTGCTGGTGACTTCTCCGGTTGTCGGTGATGATGCTGCGAAGCGCTGCGCAGAGCTTGTGCGCATCGACCCCGATTTTCTGCTGGTGATCGATCACCCGGAACAGGTTGAGCCATTGGCGCTCGCCGCAAGTGCAGCAGGTGTGCACCTGTCTGTGCTGATCGACATTGATGTAGGCCTCCGGCGTACCGGTGTTCCAACATCTGCGGCCGCAGTGGCCTTGGCCAAACGCATCTTCGGGTTTCCCTCGCTTCGCCTGGCTGGCGTGCAAGGTTATGGCGGGCATTGGCAGCATATCGTTGGCTTAAGTGAGAGACGAAATGCCGTAGAAACTGGAATGACGCGGCTGGCTGCGGCCGTCGAGGCCTTACGCGCAGATGGCCATGTTGTACCGCTAATCACCGGCGGCGGTACTGGTACTTTCTCAGCGGATGCGCAGCTCCGGGTTCTGAACGAGGTTCAGCCCGGATCCTACATCTTCATGGATAACCAATATAGGGACGCTCTGGGCAATGATGCCGATGGCACTTTCGAGCAAAGCCTTTTTGTCCAGGCGCAAGTGATCAGCATCAACGCGGAGGAGTGGGTCACCGTGGACGCGGGCCTGAAGGCGTTCGCCACGGATGGTCCCGTACCCCGCCCTGCAGGCAAGCGTTTTAGCGGCTCGCGCTATTTCTATTTCGGTGACGAGCACGGCGGGTTGACGCGCCCCTCCGGGGACTCTCCTATCACGTTAGGCGAACGCGTTGAGTTCATTCCGCCGCATTGCGATCCCACAGTCGATCGCTATGATGTTATGTTCCTGGTTCGCAGCGATGTGGTCGTCGAGATATCTCCCATTGAAGCCGCACGGCGGTCGCAATGACCACCAGACGAAGAAGACCATAGCGCTCGCTGTATGTTTCTGTCAGCGATCCAGCAGTATGATATAGAGCATGTTTAACCTGGAACAATTCGTTGCTGATTGCTGCGCAGCCCTGAAAGAGAATCAATCTCAGGCGGCGGTGCGCGAAGTCGTGGCGCACGGTGTTTCTGATCCCGCAGCCGTGCTGAAGGCAATTGGCGAACCCAGACGCGCCGAGATGCAAACTTTGTACCGCGCCGATGATCTCACCATCCTCAACGTAATCTGGGCGCCGTGGATGACGTTGCTGCCCCATAACCATCAGATGTGGGCGGTGATCGGCATCTACACCGGACGCGAAGACAATATCTTCTGGCGCCGGCTACCCGGTAGTCCTGACAAAGTGGAAGCCGCCGGTGCGAGAGCTCTATGTGAAAAAGATGCGCAGCCGCTTGGGCGCGACATCATTCATTCCGTCACCAACCCGATTCCACGGCTGACTGGCGCTATTCACGTCTACGGCGGCGACTTCTTCGGTGTGCCGCGCAGTGAGTGGGACCCGGAAAGCCTGCTGGAACAGCCGATGAATGGCGAAAAAATGGCTCGTCGCTTTGACGAAGCTAACGCTCTGTTCAAGGCGAGTTGAAACGGAAATTCTTTCGTCCACCAGTCATTGCTTTCTGTTGCCGCTTGTTGCTAACCGCGCTCTCACAGCCTCAAATTCGCGCTGTGTTACACTAGTCTTTTCAACAACCTAGCGAACAAAACGCAATGCTCCTTTCGAGAGAATATGTCGGGTACCTCGCCCGGCAAATAAGCCAAAAATTAGTAAACGGCGAATTCATTGAGACCAAGAACGTCAACCGGGTCTCCGAGGCGCTGAATAATGCGCTGCTGGAGGAGCTTCAGCTTGAAGACCGCATCAACGATGAAGTGCGCCTGATCCTGGAGCAATATCAGGAGGAGATGCGCCGCGCCGGAGCCAGCTACCAGGAAATGTTCAAGAAGGTGAAGGGCGAATTAGTGCGCAAATACAAGGCGGTGCTGTGAGACTCTCCCGCGACAAGGTAAATAAACTGGCCCACACAGTGGCTGACGCCCTCGCCGAGCTTGAAGAGGTGGAATTTCTCGAAGACCGCAACAGCATCCGCATGGAAGCGCGCCGTCTATTGGAAGAGCTGCTGAAAGAAGAAGAAAAAATTGATCTTGCTGCTCGCCAGAAAATCGAAACCCAGCGCCGCACCATTCTTGAAGGAACTCAGGAGTGGGACATCCTCTATCGCAAGTACTACAACGAAGAAGTGAAAAAGCTCGGCATCTAAATCAAAGATCACAAACAGAAATCATCAATGCTCTATCGGATTTGTCTCCTCTCATCTGGCGTCATCTGTGCCCAGAGTTGATTCAGATTCTTGGTAATCCAGCGATTGTCGGGCTTCATCTCCTGCGCGGAAGCAAACCATTGATAAGCCTTCACCCGATTTTGCGCCACGCAAAATCCGCTCGAATAAAGCGCTCCCATCTGCACCGCCGCATCTGGATCGTTCTCCCGGGTTGCCGCTTTCAGATACACCAGGCCCTGCTCACAGTTCTGCCTGACGCCCCGTCCATGAAGGTATTGCTGAGCCTTGATCAGCGCTGGGCTGGGCCCCGTCTTTGTCTCTGCCGGAGTATCGGAGTCATCCGTGGAATCATTCGCGGCTACCTTGGCCGGAATTTTAGCCTTGACCGGTTTTTCTGTTGCCACCGGATCGTCTGCGGCTGAAGTGTCAGCCTTCGCAGTGGAACCTTGCGTTTTGGCTGTCTCCTGCGCAGCCGCTTGCACCTTTTGCGCACCGGTAACCACAGATGCCAATGCTTTCTCCTTATCAGAAGCAGGCTGCGTTTTCTCGGGTGCGGCTGCCGCGGCAGTTACGGGACTCGTCTTGGGCGGATCCGGCGATTTCGCCGTTGCGTGCAGGTTCGCCCGGTACTGGATAAGAATCAATCCGGCAATTGCCGCCAGGATCACAAGCATGAGCATCGCCCGCAATCCACTGCGTGGACGTTCCTCTTCCTCCAACAGATAGTCTCCATCTGACATGTCATTGAGACCCAGGAAAGAAGGCCCGCTCAGGGAAGATATCGGAAGCGGGCTCTCCGTGGCTGCGGCATGCGCGCTCTGCGGCGCTTCTCTCGGTTCCGCCAGCGCTGCTGTGGATTTGCCCGAAGAAGCTTGCCTGTACAAACCATCACCGCGCGGTTCCGGTGTGGGCAATTGAGCGTGGGCCACAGCCGTAGCCCGCGAACTCTCTACTGCGCCCCGGCGCTCGTGCGCCCGTCGGTCAACACGAATGCCACACATTCCGCAAAACCGGTGGCCTGACTCATTCTCAAAGGCACATGAAGGACACTTTCTGCTGCCACTCTCGCCGGCCCTCCTCTCCGCTTTACGACGTTCGAGCCGGACGCCGCACATACCGCAAAAGCGGTTCCCCGGCCGGTTCTCAGTTCCGCAGAAAGTACAGATCATGACGATAAAGACTCCTTTGCCAACACATTTTCGAATTCAACAGCAGCTCGCGTCTTCTTAACTCAGATGATAACGGCAGCTGAGATGCTGCAAGGGGTAAGGTGATTTTAAAAAAGACCTTAGTACCGAGTGGTTAATGTTTAGCATTTGGTAATTACCTCACAGGCTGATCAGGCCTGAAGCCTGCCGCCCGTTCAACGCCTGTCTGTATCGTGTTCAACCACCTGATCTTACCGGGCAGTCAATACAATAGAACTGTGCTTCCTCTGGAAGAGCTCGCGCGCGCTGCCAGGCAGTCGGCCCTCGGGGCAGGATTCGACCTGGTCGGTGTCGCTTCCGTGCGCGATCAGGATCTTCCTGAACTCATCGCCTTTACTGAATGGATTGATGCAGGCTATGCGGGCGAGATGAAGTATCTGGAAAAGCGCACCGACTCCGGCGAGCTGCGACGCAGCTCATTGAAAAACGCTGCACCGTGGGCGAAGTCGGTCATTGTCTGCGCTCTGAATTACAACACTGACCAACCCTATTCAACCCAGGTGCAGGAATCCTCACGCGGCTGGATTTCCCGCTATTCCTGGAGCCGCCAGGACTATCACGATCTGCTGCTCGCGCGGTTGGAGGAGGTAGAAGCCGCCATCCAAACCTGCGCCGCAAAACATGGTATGAATGCTCAGACTCGCCGCTACGTTGATACGGGCCCCGTGGTGGAGCGCGTCTACGCTAAATATGCCGGTATCGGGTGGATAGCAAAAAACACCTGCATCATCAACCCGAAGTCAGGCTCCTGGCTTTTTCTTGGCGTAATTCTCACTTCACTCGAACTGAAGCCTGATATTCCCGCCGCCGACCGCTGCGGAAGTTGTACGCGCTGCATTGACGCCTGTCCTACAGATGCCATCATCGCTCCGGGCAAGCTGGATGCCCGCCGTTGCATCGCCTATCTCACCATTGAAAAGCGCGGTGAGATTCCCCAGGAATTCCGCGCGTCTATCGGACATCACGTGTTCGGTTGCGACATCTGTCAGGATGTCTGCCCTTGGAATTCCAAATCCGGCAATGCTCCACCCGCCGCTCTGCCGGAGCTCCAGGCTCAGCCGGAGCTTGTGCATCCGGACTTGAAATGGCTGGCCCGGTTGAGTGAAGAGGAGTTTCGCCAGACCTTTCGCGGCTCTGCGATCAAAAGAACCAAATACGCTGGATTCAAACGCAATGTAGCCATCGCCATGGGTAACAGCAGCAATGCGGAATTTATTCCTGAACTGGAAAAGATGGCGTCTGGACCCGACCCAGTTGTCGCAGAGCACGCTCTTTGGGCGCTACAGCGATTGCTCAAGCGCTAGCATTCGGAGTGAGATAGCTTGCCAGTTGAGTATCTTCTTTGTCACCCGTGGTCCGCTTTTTCCCTTATGGTAATGTTTCTACTATGCAGCGTGCGGGACCAGGCACATGGGCGGCCAGCAGAAAGTATTCGCGGTTTCTGATAGATATGCGCCTGATTGTCAGGACGCCAACTACTCTTCATGGACGCACCAAGAACCTGGGTGAAGGAGGAATGGGCGCCACCGTTGCGGGCGATATTCCGCTGGGTCAGTTCGTTGAGTTGCAATTTACGGTGCCGGAGGCCTCTGAGCCGCTGGTCGTGCGGGCTGAGGTTCGTTACCGCCAGGGCTTTCAATATGGATTCAAGTTTATCGGCTTGACTGAGCAGCAGAGTGCCACCATCCGTAGCGCGGTTCGAGATTTGCCTATGGAAACCTGAAGCGACCAAGGCAGTCCCTTCCAACCGGATGCCCTACGGCGGAATAGCCAGGTTTGCCTTCGCCGGTGTCTAATGATGGATATTGCCGACGGTTTGCCCAGGTGAAAAAATTTACTGCAAAAGCGGAACCAAACGGTCGGCTTTTGAGTAATAAATACAGAACCGTTGCTTTGCCGCATGTTTTGCGGTTGAGTTTTCAATGTGCTGATTGCTAGTTAATAGTTGCTGATGTCATGCGCCTCTTGATCTCAGTTCTCTTGCTGATTGGTTCGGCAGTGCCTTCTGGCGCGCAGCGGCAGTGGATTGACGTTCAGTCCACGCACTTCAATGTGCTTACTGACGCCAGCGAGAAGCAGGCCCGCGATCTCGCCCAACAGTTCGAGCAGATGCGCTCGGTTTTTGCCCAGATTTCTTCCACTCAAGTTAAACAGTTAGCCCCTTTGCAGATCATCGCCTTCAAGAATTCGCGGCAGATCAGCCAATATGCTCCTGTATATCAAGGCAGGCCCGTCAAAACCTCCGGATTTTATCTGCAGAGCCAGGACCGCGATTACATTGTCCTCGACCTGGATGCCCCCAACCGTTGGGAGACCGTTTTTCATGAGTTCGCCCATCTGCTGCTGGCCGGCACTATGCCGGAAATGCCGCCATGGTTTACCGAGGGGTTTGCCGAGTTTTATTCCACCATCCAGATCGACAACAAAATGGCCACGATTGGGAGGGCGCCGTTGTCGGCGTTGGAATTGTTGCACCATGAATTGTTGATGCCGGTGACCACGCTTTTCAGTGTTGATCACGGCTCCCCGGTGTACAACAGCGACAGCGACCCGCGCGACATCTTCTACGCCGAATCCTGGCTCGTAGTGCATTACCTCTGGGATCACAATGCCATGCCGCAGGCCCAGCGATATTTTCAGCTCGTGCGCCAGCATGTCTCCATCCCAGAAGCAGTCAAGCAAGCCTTCGACATGGATCCCGAACAGTTCGATCGCGCATTAGAAAAGTATTCTCGTTCAGCGGTTGAGGTACTGCGGGTTCATTTGCCTGAAGCGCTGGAACACGCATCATTTTCGTCACGGCCGGTAACGCGGCTGGAGTCCTTGACGGTGCTGGCTGGTCTTCATTCGCATCAGCCCGAATATGTAGATCAGGCTATTAAAGAATTTAAGGCAATACTTGAACAAGATCCAGCAAACGCCTCAGCCCACAGGGATTTAGGATACATCTACTATTACCAGCACAATACTGAGGCAGCAATGCCTCAACTGCGTAAGGCGGCGGAGCAAAATCCTGAAGACTGGCGCGTCCATTACTTTTGGGCGGAGATGGCAGCTCAGAAAAATGATGACGCTCTGGCTCCACAGATTGAAAGCGAAGCACGCAAAGTCGTCGAGCTGTATCCCGACTTTGCCGATGGCTATGGCCTGCTCGGTTTTGCACTCATGGTAGAGCATAGAATCGCAGAAGCCGCCGATGCGTATCAGGCGGCCCTGCGACTGAAGCCGCAAAGCGAAGTCTATGCCCTGAATCTGGCGGAATTGTATTCGCTTGAGGGCAAGCTGGACGATGCCAAAGAGCTCTTTCTCTACCTGCAGGACAGTGGCAATGCCGGAATCGCCAACGCCGCCCGCAGCCATCTGGAACTCATGGCCTCACCCAAACTCTGACGCGGGAGAATCAAAAAATTCCCCTTGCCGCAGCAAGGGGACACAAGAATCCGGGAACTGCGCTAGTTTGCAGCGCCGCGCATCACGTTGGCTGCCAGATAGCCCTTGGGTCCCTTCAGCAGCTCAAACTCTACTGTTTCGCCTTCATTCAATGTCCGGTAGCCATTTTCCTGGATCGCAGAAAAATGTACGAACACGTCCTCGCCGGTTGCACGCTGAATAAAACCGTACCCCTTGGCGCCATTGAACCACTTGACTGTTCCCTTCTCTCTCACAAGCTCAACTCCTTTCGCCTCAGCTTCAAAGTTAATTCTCTCCCCCCTCCACCTTAGCAAGAGAGAAAGGTTGCTGCCTTGCCGGCGACAGCCTTCACCCAGAAACAAAAAGGCCGCGCGCACACAGCTTGTTGCTGCGCTCGGCGACCGCTTCGGCCCGTGTGAATTGGACTGCGCTGTACAAAAACATCAACCTGAATGCGCCGGCTCTATGACCGGCCTTTCCCTTAGAACTTTCTCAGGGAAGTTAGGCATGATACAGGAACTCACGATTTTGTAAAGCGGTTTATTTATGGCAGAAAAAGCTACCGCGATTTTGCGTTGTGAAATTTTTTACTTTCGTGTACCTTATGAACCCTCCCTAAGGTACCTCTGACCTTCGCTAAGTTTTTGATACCATCACCTTAATCAATGAAATCAGACTCCATCGTGCCTGTTGCCGCCGAAGCCGCCCCAGCCGCGGACTCCGCTGAATCGCGGGCATTGGCCCGGCCATGGAGAGAGATGCTGCGGTTGCGTGGGCTCCCCACCTTGCGGTATCTGGCGCGAACTGAGGTCCATACTTTCGCATTCTCCGTTGCTGCTAACGCCATCCTGTCGTTTTTTCCATTTGTCCTGCTTCTCACTTGGCTGGTACGCAACGTGTTCCATTCCCTGGCCATGTCCCAGGTGATCGCTGATCTGCTCAAGAGCCAGTTGCCCGCCGGACAGGACTTCGTCGTGCGCAACATCAATGTGCTGGCAGACACGCGCCACAGCGCCCGCATCGTCTCCGCCATCATTCTTGTGATCAGCTCCAGTGGAGTTTTTCTGCCGCTGGAAGTGGCGTTCAATCGTATCTGGGGATTTCCAAAAAACCGCTCCTATTTGGGAAACTCCCTTATATCTTTCCTCCTGGCGTCAGCCTGCGGCGTTCTGGGTCTGCTTTCAGTCGGCCTGGCTGCCGGAAACAAGCTGCTGCTGGCGTTCCTGATGGGCGGAGAAGAAAACAACATCATCTTCAAGGCAATAACCTTCGTCGTGCTCAAGGTCTTTGCAATGTCCGCAACTGTGGCCATTTTCTTCCTGATTTATTGGATCCTGCCTCACGGCAAGGTGCCGGCGCGGGCCGTTCTGCCGGCGGCGGTGGCCACGGGCATCGTATGGGAAATCGCCAAATATGTTTACATCCTCGCTTTGCCCTGGCTCAATTTTCATGAGGTGTACGGACCCTTCACCATTGCCGTGACGCTGATGATCTGGGCTTTCATTTCCGGCATGCTGGTTCTGGCCGGCGCTCACCTCGCCGCCATTCCGCCCGGCGATCCGGAGAGCCCCGAAGCTGAACCAACTCTTCCCACTGCTTAGGGCTGGTTTTCAGTCACCTGTTGCCTGTAACCTGTACCTGACTTGCGCATCCCATTCAAAATTGCGCTACGCCTCGTCCTGCGCAGACTGCGTCCACGCACGCGTACTGCCTGGTTCACGCTATATGTGGCCGGGTTGGAATTGCTTCTCATCTTCATCAAATATGGATTGTTAGTTATTGGCGCCAGCCGCGCCTCCGCAGCTTTGGGCGGCTGGATCGTATTTTTGCTGGTTGTGCTCGGTGTTCTGCTGGTCTTCCTGGGCTTGCGTTGGTTTCGCAGCTATGTGATGTGGCGGGTGCGCAATCGGCTGATCGTTACTTATCTGTTCATCGGCGGGGTGCCGGTTTTCCTGACTGTTCTCATGGCGCTCAGTGCTGTTTACCTGCTCACCAGCCAATTTGCCACGTTTCTTATCAACTCTGAGATCCAGGCACATTTGAAGGAGTTACAGGCAGCCAATTCTGAAACCGCGCAGCAGATTGGTCGCTCCACAGTCGCGCCTAAAGGCGAAGTTCAACAGAGCAATACTCTTTTCCCGGGTCTTACGGTCCAGGTGTTACCGGAATCCGCCCGTCCCAAATGGCTTACAGATGGCTTCAACGAAGTAGTGCTGGATCAGGGGAAGGTTTATCTTCGTGCAGCAAACCTCGTGCAACAGCGGGAGAAGCAGTTTGCGGTAGTCT
>Ga0126371_10001928_pt1 | contig 17736 bp, 19 predicted proteins | sample PanSoiMetaPlot_4_FD_110145 | JGI IMG/M metagenome (GOLD analysis project Ga0126371, IMG submission 110145) | Tropical forest soil microbial communities from Panama - MetaG Plot_4 | ecosystem: Environmental > Terrestrial > Soil > Tropical forest > Bulk soil | place: Panama | collected 2016-02-17 | reverse complement strand
GACCCCATTGTCAGAGCCGCCCTTCAGGATGAGCTCATCCGGCTTCAGGCCGAGCTGCACAAGACGGTCGTCCTGGTCACCCACGACGTGGAGGAAGCCATCAAGGTCGGCGATCTGGTGGCGGTGTTCCGTCCGGGCGGCCACCTGGCCCAGGTGGACACCCCCGAGCGACTGCTTGGCGCGCCGGTCGACGACTACGTTCGCGACTTCGTCGGCTTCGACCGCGGCATCAGGCGGCTGTCCTTCTTCCCCGCGGCCGGGCTGGACCTCGCGACCGACACGGTGCTGCCTGTCGGCACCTCGCACGCCGACGCCATCTCGGCCGCCAGGCTAGCCGGAGAGCATTGGCTGCTGGTTGTCGATGCCAGCGGCCGGCCGCTGGGCTGGGCCGCGGTGACTGACCTGGAGCCGGGCGGGGGGAGCGCGGTGCTCGCGGACACGGGCCTCGCCGCGGTCGGTCACACCTTCCAGCCTGACAGTGACTCGCTGCGGGCCGCGCTCGACGCGACGATCCTGTCCCGGACCGAGCGCGCTGTTGGGGTCGACGCGGCTGGCCGGGTCCTCGGGACGACGAGCTACGAGCGGCTCCGCGAGGCCATCAGGGCGGCCGAGGACGCTGCTGACTCCGCCGGTGGCCAGGTCCAGCAGATCGCGAGCGGGGCGACCTGACATGCAGTGGTCATGGATCCCGCAGAACTGGACGATCATCTGGCAGTACACGCTCGACAACGCGCTGCTTGGCCTGCTGCCGCCCCTGATCGGGCTGGCCATCTCGCTTCCGGTAGGGATCTCGTGCGCCGCAACGCGATGGCTGTATCCGCCGGTGCTGGGCCTCGCGAACGCCGTGTATGCAATCCCGACGCTCGCGGTTTTTGTCGTGCTCATCGACTACACCGGTCTCGGCGACGTGACCGTGATCATCGCCCTCACGCTTTTGTCGCTCTGCGTTTTGATCCCGTCGGTGGTGGACGGGCTGCGGAACGTCCCGGAGCCGGTGCGTCAGGCCGCGACGGCCATGGGGTTCACCCAGGTGCGACGGATGATCCAGGTGGAACTGCCCCTCGCGGTGCCGGTGATCATCGCGGGGATGCGCGTGGCGGTGGTGTCGAGCATCAGCCTGGCGAGTCTTGGTTACCTGATCGGCGTGCTCGGCTTTGGTTACTTCTTCATCGACGGCGAGCAGCGTGACTACCCGACCGAGATCTATGCCGGGTTCTTCCTCACCATCCTGCTGGCCATCCTGTGCGACCTGGTGATCGTCGGCGCGCGGACGCTACTGACTCCCTGGGCGCGTGGCCACCGCGCGACTGCCAGCACGATGAGGGCGACACCCACGGTGACGGGCGTGCAGTCATGAGTTTCCTCACCTTCGCTTGGGACTGGCTCAAGTCGCCGCAGCAGTGGCAGGGCCACGGCAGCATTCAAGTCCGGCTACTGCAGCACCTCGGCTACACCGGCCTGTCGCTCCTGGTCGCCGCCCTCATCGCCCTGCCACTCGGTCTGCTGATCGGCCATTACCGCCGAGGCGGCTTCGCCGTCGTCAACGTGACCAACATCTGGCGAGCCGTCCCGACGCTTGGTCTGCTGATCCTGGTCGTGGTCAGCTTCGGCCTGACGTTCCTGAGCTGGCTGATCCCGCTTGTGGTGCTCGCTATACCGCCCATCCTGGTCAACACCTACGAAGGAGTGGCCGGGGTCGACCCGGAGCTGAAGGACGCCGCTCGCGGTATGGGCATGACGGGCTGGCAGTTGCTCTGGAAGGTGGAGGTGCCGGTCGCAGTCCCGCTCATCATGCTGGGCCTGCGTACTGCAGCGATTTTTGTCGTGGCGACCGCGACGATCGCCGCGCAGCCAGGCTTCGGCGGCCTCGGCCGCTACATCATCGACGGGCTGGCGTCCAACAACTACGGCGAGGTCGCCGGAGGGGCCGCTGTCATCGTCGTACTCGCACTAGTCATCCAGGCCGTGTTCGTAGGCCTGCGGCGGCTGGTAGTACCAACGGGCCTGCGCCTGCAGGCTCGCAGCTCCCGATAGGAATGCCTGTTCCGCTCGGATGGAAGGAAATCCCACATGTTGAGACCTAACCTGACGCTGCGAGGCGGCGCGGTCATCGCTATCGCTGCGACAGCATCCCTCGTGCTCGCTGCCTGCGGCAGTTCTAGCCCTTCGTCGAATCCGCTATCCGGCAGCTCCGGCGCGGGCACCGTCGTCATCGGCTCCGCTAACTTCCCGGAGAACGAGCTGCTCGCCGAGATCTACTCGCTCGCTCTCAAGGCGAATGGCGTCAAGGTCACGGACAAGTTCAACATCGGTTCGCGCGAGGTCTACTACCCCGAAATCAAGAAGGGCGCAGTCTCGATCATCCCTGAGTACAACGGCACGCTGCTGACGGTCATCCTCGACCCTAAGAGCACCGCTCACACCACCGATCAGGTCAATGCGGAACTAAAGACCCGCTTGCCGTCGAGCATGGAGATCCTCCCCTCGTCGGCCGCACAGGACAGCGACTCGGTGACGGTGAGTCAGCAGTTTGCCACCGCGCACCACCTGACCAGCTCGTCGTCGATCGCTGACCTCGCGCCGTTCGTGAGCTCCATGATCTTCGGCGGACCGCCGGAGTGCGCCACGAGGTCCGACTGCATCCCCGGATTCAAGACGAACTACGGCCTGACCTTCAAGAGCTTCAGCCCGCTCGACGAGTCCGGGCCGATCACAATCAAGGCCCTTCAGGACGGCACGGTGCAAGCGGCCGACATTTTCACAACCACGCCGCAGATCGCCACCGACCACTTCGTCACCCTCGCGGATCCGAAGTTCAACTTCGCCGCGCAGAACGTGACACCGCTGGTGTACAAGCCGGCCATGACATCGACGATCGTGGACACGCTCAATGCAATCTCGGCCAAGCTGACGACGGCGGCCCTGCTCCAGATTGACACCGCCGTCATCGTCAACCACGACAGCTACCAGGCGGTCGCTCAGGGCTGGCTGAAGGCCGAGGGGCTGCCAGGCGGCGCCTGATCGGCAGCTGACAAGCCGTACGGCGGCCGGTCCGAGGCTAGGGCCGGCCGCCGTCGGTCCGCTGCTGCGGAGGTGACATGACTTCCGGCTACCGAGTGCTTTTCGTCTGTACCGGCAACACCTGCCGGTCGGTCATGGCCGCGCAGGTGCTGCGCCGCGAGCTAGCCGACGCTGGCCTGCCAGCCGAGGTTGCCAGCGCCGGTCTGCGCGTGAGGGAGGTAGGCCAGCCGGCCGATCCGCGCGCCCAGGAGGTGCTGCGCCAGCACGGGTACCCGGTCGTTCACCAGACCCGGCAGTTTGAGCCGGCCATGCTCGCCAGCCATGACCTGGTCATCGGGCTGGACAGCATGCACGTGTCGGTCCTGCGGCACGTAGCGCCGGACCGCGATACGGCGGCGAGGATCAGGCTCCTCGGCAGCTTCGACCCGGCTGCCGGCGCAGGCTGGGACGTGCCTGACCCCGTGACGGGCACGGTTGCCGACTACGAGCGGGCGCTCGCTCTGGTTCGGTCGGCCATGCCGGGCGTGGTGGCCACCATCCGGTCAGGCGGCCAGGGCATCGTCAGACCTCCGTAACGAACGTGACCGGCTGGCCGGTCACCGCCGCGACCGTTCGGAAGTCGTGGTCGTCACACAGCACAATCAGCCGCTCCCGCTCGGCAGTCGCGGCGACGAGCAGGTCAACGGGGCCGGCTGAGCGATGTTCCCCGGTCTCGGTAAGCAGCTGCTGGATCTCGGCCGCGCGATCGAAGCACCGATCACCCATTGGCACCCAGCCAAACAGATCATGCAGGAGCCGTTGCTTTTCCAGCCGGTCTGCCAGGGACCTGGCCGAGTACAGGAACTCCAGCTCGACAACGGGGCAGATCGCAATCACGCCAGCGGTGAGCTGATCGGACCAGGCCTCCCGGAGCTTGTCCTGCAGGATGCGGAAGAGTCCTGAGGTGTCGATGAGATAGAGAGCCGGCGTCACCTGCGGTATGCAGCCTTATTGCCGAGGAACTCGTCGAAGTCCCCGCGGTCGGCCATCTCGCCGAGCCTGGCCATGGCGCGCAGCCGTGTGAGGCGCTGTCCCACCTCCCGCAGCGCCGCGTTCACGGTGTCCTTCTTCGTCGTGGTTCCGAGCACTTCGGCTGCGACCGCGAGTGCTTCCTGGTCGATCTCGATGGGCGTCTTCACCATAGCCACGGACGTGCCTCCCTCCAGCTGCAGTTCATCGAGGACGAGGATATCGCAGATATCTTGATCGGATATCCAGATGATTTGCGACAAGCAGATCTTCTACTGCCCGGTCTGTCGTGGCCCGGGTGCCGCCGGACGGTAGATGATGAGGGCCATGACAATGCAGTCACAACTGGCGGGCGCACGGCCCGTGCGGGCGCCTCGCGGAACGTCACTGAGCTGCCGGGGCTGGCCGCAGGAGGCGGCGCTGCGGATGCTCATGAACAACCTGGACCCCGAGGTTGCCGAGCATCCGGATCAGCTCATCGTGTACGGCGGATCGGGCCGGGCGGCCCGGAGCTGGGATGCGTTCGACGCCATCGTCGCGTCGCTGCACGACCTGGCCGGTGACGAGACGCTGCTGGTCCAGTCGGGCAAGCCCGTCGGCGTCGTGCGCACGCACGAGTGGGCCCCGCGGGTGCTGATCGCGAACTCCAACCTGGTGCCGCAGTGGGCGACCTGGGAGGAGTTCCGCAGGCTTGAGGCCGCGGGCCTCACTATGTTCGGCCAGATGACCGCCGGCTCGTGGATCTACATCGGCACCCAGGGCATCCTGCAGGGTACGTACGAGACGTTCGCGGCGGTCGCTACGAAGCGCTTCGGCGGCTCGCTGGCCGGCACCATCACGCTCACCGCCGGTCTCGGCGGGATGGGCGGCGCCCAGCCACTGGCGGTCACCATGAACGGCGGCGTCGTCATCTGCATCGACTGCGACCCGTCCAGGATCAGCCGCCGCATCGAGCACGGCTATCTCGACGAGCAGGCGAGCGGCGTCGACGACGCGGTGCGGCGGGCGGTCACCGCTGCGGAGGCGGGCAGGCCGCTGTCCATCGGACTGCTCGGCAACGCCGCCGACCTGGTCCCGCAGTTGCTCCGGATGGACGCGCCGATCAGCGTGGTGACCGATCAGACCTCCGCGCACGACCCGCTCACGTACTTGCCGCGGGGGGTGCGGTTCGAGGACATGGCGGCCCTGCGGGTCGAGGACCCGGCCGGCTTCACAGCCAGGGCGCGCGAGTCGATGGCCGAGCACGTCGCGGCGATGGTCGGATTCCAGGACGCGGGCGCCGAGGTGTTTGACTACGGCAACTCGATCCGCGGCGAGGCGCAAGTCGCGGGGTACGAGCGCGCGTTCGCCTTTCCCGGCTTCGTACCCGCCTATATCAGGCCGCTGTTCTGCGAGGGGAAGGGCCCGTTCCGGTGGGCCGCGCTGTCCGGCGATCCCAGCGACATCGCCGCGACCGATCAGGCAATCTTGGACCTGTTCCCCCGCAACGAGTCCCTGGCCAGGTGGATCCGGCTGGCCGGCCAGAAGGTGCACTTCCAGGGCCTGCCCGCGCGCATCTGCTGGCTGGGTTACGGCGAGCGGCACCTGGCAGGGCTGAGGTTCAACGAGATGGTCCGGCGCGGCGAGGTCGCGGCGCCGATCGTGCTCGGCCGTGACCACCTGGACTGCGGCTCGGTGGCCTCGCCGTACCGGGAGACCGAGGCGATGGCTGACGGGAGCGACGCGATCGCCGATTGGCCCCTGCTGAATGCCCTGGTCAATGCGTCATCCGGAGCGTCGTGGGTGAGCATCCACCACGGCGGCGGCGTCGGCATCGGCCGATCGATCCATGCCGGTCAGGTGTGTGTCGCGGACGGCACCGAGCTGGCCGACCAGAAGCTGGAGCGCGTGCTGACCAACGATCCCGGCATGGGCGTCATGCGCCACGCGGACGCCGGATACCCGCGAGCCAGCGAGGTCGCGGCCGAGCGGGGTGTCCGCGTCCCGATGCACGCGGACTTCGGCGAAGCCCCGGCGCAGCCGGGTGTCCGCAGGTCTACGGGGAAGTAGTCCGCCGGCGCCGTCCTCGGCAGGCAGACTCAGTACTGAGGGAACTCCGTCGGTCGGCTGCGACCGAACCGGTAACAGGGATCAGCGGGCGGGAGAGGGGAGCGGGGGGCGGAAACCGCGACGATGTTTGCCGACTTGTGGGCGGAGCTGCTGCCGGTGGGCCGGGACGACCGGACCGGCGGGTACCGGCGCTACTCGTGGACCGAGCCCGACGCAGCGTGCCGGGGCTGGTTCGCGCGGACGGCGACGGGGCTAGGGCTGCGGACAGACTGTGACGGCAACGGAAACCTGTGGGCCTGGTGGGGGCGGCCGGGCGAGCGACCAGCGGTCGTCACCGGCAGCCATCTCGATTCGGTGCCGGATGGCGGCGGCTACGACGGACCGCTCGGAGTCGTGTCCGCGTTCGCCGCGATCAGCCGGCTGCGCGCAGACGGCTTCCGTCCGGCCCGCCCGATCGCGGTCGCAGCCTTCACCGAGGAGGAAGGCGCCCGGTTCGGCGTCGCCTGCCTGGGCAGCCGGCTGCTGACCGGCGCCATCGACGCTCCGGCCGCCCGGCAGCTGCGCGATCGCGACGGAGTCAGCCTTGCCGACGCGATGTTCGCGGCCGGGCGGGATCCGGCCCAGCTCGGGCCGGACGAAAAGCTGCTCGCGCAGCTCGGCGCCTACGTCGAGCTGCACATCGAGCAGGGCAGCGCGCTCGCCGCGCTGGGTGCAGCCGTGGGCGTGGCCGATGGCATCTGGCCACACGGCCGCTGGCGGCTGGACTTCAGCGGCCGCGCCGACCACGCCGGCACCACAAGGCTCGCTGACCGTCGCGATCCGATGCTGCCGCTCGCGACGAGCGTGCTGGCCGCCCGCGCGGCTGCCGAGCGGTGGGGCGCACTCGCCACGATCGGGAAGGTCAGTGCCGAACCGGGCGCTGCCAACGCCATCAGCGCGGAGGTCCGCGCCTGGCTCGACGCACGGGCGCCGGACGACGCCACCCTCGAGAGGGTGGTCGCCGACGTGTGGGCAGCTGCTGAGGAATCGGCCGGCCAGAACGGAGTACAGGTCAGCCGGCGCCAGGAGTCTGTCACCCCCGCGGTGAGCTTCGATGCCGGGCTGCGCGACCGGATCGCCGCGGTGCTGGGCGCGGCGGGCATTCCCGCGCCCGTGCTCGCGACGGGGGCCGGACATGACGCAGGCGTACTGGCCGGCCGCATCCCGGCCGCGATGCTGTTCGTGCGCAACCCGACCGGCGTATCGCACTCGCCCGCCGAGCACGCCGACCCGGCAGACTGCGAGGCCGGTGTCGCGGCACTGACGGCGGTCCTCGAGAACCTGGCGGGCAGATGACCGCCAGGAGCTGGCTGGCCGAGCTGGCCTGGTCGCCCGCGCTTGGCCTGTGTACCGACGTGCTCGTCGAGGCTTCTGGCGATCGCATCACGCGGGTTACCCCGGACGTTTCCGGCCCGGCATCCGCGGGCGCGACGCGACTGACCGGACTGACCATGCCAGGTCTCGCTAACGCGCACTCGCATGCCTTTCACCGGGCGCTCCGTGGCGTGACCGAGACAGTGCGCGGCACGTTCTGGACCTGGCGCGAGCGGATGTACGAGGTCGCTGACCGGCTCGACCCCGATAGTTACCTCGACCTGGCCACCGCTGTGTATGCCGAGATGGCACTGGCCGGAATCAGCTGCGTGGGCGAGTTCCACTATCTGCACCACGGACCAGGCGGAAGGCCGTACGCCGACCCGAACGCGATGGGCCAGGCGCTGATCGAGGGTGCTCGCCGGGCCGGCATCCGAATCACTCTGCTCGACACCTGCTACCTGTCCGGCGGCTTGTCCGCTGACGGCCGGCAGCAGCCGCTCGAGGGGACTCAGCTGAGGTTCGGCGACACAGGCGGCGCCGGGTGGGCGGCCAGGGTGGACGCGCTCGGACCGGACGCCGCCGGCAGGATCACCGGACACGCACGACTGGGCGCGGCGATCCACTCGGTTCGCGCTGTCCCGCCTAGTCAGATGCCCGACGTCGCGATCTGGTCGCACCGGTACGGGGCGCCGCTGCACGTGCACGTATCTGAGCAGCTCGCAGAGAACCGGGCCTGCCTGGCCGCGCACCGGGCCACACCCGCCGAGGTGCTCGCCGACGCCGGGGCGCTGGGGCCGCGCTCCACAGCCGTTCATGCGACCCACGTCATCGCGAGTGACATCGAGCTGCTGGGCGGCAGCCGTTGTTACGTCTGCATGTGCCCGACGACCGAGGCAGATCTCGCCGACGGGATCGGCCGGGCTAGGGCGATAGCCGACGAGGGCAGCCCGCTGACGCTGGGCAGTGACAGCCACGCCGTGATCGACCTGCTCGAGGAAGCTCGCCGCGTCGAGCACGGTGAACGGCTCATCAGCGGCGAACGGGGTCACTTCTCGGCGGGCGAGCTGGCGGCTGCAGCCTCGACGGTCGGGCACGCGAGCCTGGGCTGGCCGGAGGCAGGCGAGCTAGCCGCCGGGGGGCTGGCCGACTTCGTCACCATCGCGCTGGACTCGCCGCGGACCGCGGGCGCGCCGACGGCAGCCGCATTGGACGCGGTTATCTTCGGCGCGTCGGCTGCCGACGTTCGATCCCTGGTCGTGGGTGGTCGCGACGTGGTGGCCGATGGGCAGCACCTGCTCGTCCCTGGCGTCTCCGTCGCCCTGGCGGCCGCGATCACCAGGGTATCGGGCTGAGCTCTAACTCCTGCTCAGGTTCAGTGCGCCGGTTACCCGCCAAGAGCGGGTGGCAGCCCTGAGCAGATGCTTGCGCCAGCATTGCGAGACTGAACCTTGCTTGCCCCGCTGGTCGGGCCCGGGTTCGCCGCGGTCACCGTGCCTCCGCCGGAAGTGCCGGTCTTGCCCTTCGACGCGGTCGCGCTCGGGGCGGGCTGGGTGACCTTGGGCAGCTGCACGCCGGTGAAGTTAGCCCCGAGGATCAGAGTGACCGGGCCAGGTCTGCCTGTCTGCGAGACCTCTTCGGGCAGCGTGTTCTGCCCGCCTGGGAAGGACGTGAGAGCCGTCCCGACCGTATAGGCGGCGTCCGCCTGTGCTGTGCCCGCATAGTCCACGGTCGTGGTCGCGCTGTAGGGCGCGTCGCCGGTGCCGACGACGCGGAAGCCCAGCGCGCGAAGCTTCTGCGCGGTGCGCGCGGCCAGCCCCGGCTGGCCAGTCGCATTCAGGACCTTCACCCGGACTTCGCTGTGCGGCTGGACGGGGAGCGCGCCGGTCCACAGCTGTCCCGTTCTGATCATCTCGAACAGCACGTCGTCCTGCGGCTGGACGGGCATCAGGTGGGCCGACAGGCCAGGGAAGGTGTCCGTCGTCGTCGGCATCGTGAGCATCGTCACATTCTGCGACTTGAGGTGGGCCAGCGACTGCGCCAGGCGCATGAGCGAGGTGACCGAGCCCAGTCCCTGGTCGACCGTCAGCGCCCTGGTGGCCGTTTCGGCGATGCCGAGGAGCGCCGGGGCGTTGGAGACCAGGCCAATCTTGTTGACCTTCTGCACGACGGAGGCGATGAAGGCCTGCTGCAACTGGATCCTCGGCAGGTCGCCTCCCGCGTCGGGTCCGCCCAGACTGTGCCGGGCTCGCACGTACGCCAGCGCCTCGCTGTAGTTGACCATGTGCTTGCCCGGGCTCAGGTTCAGGTTCGCCTGCTTGTCGTGGTAGCCCGGCCCCGGCGGCACGCACACCTCGACGCCGCCGAACTCTCCCACCATCGTCCGGAAGGAGTTGAAGTTGAACTCCACGACATGGTCGAGCGTGATGCCGGTGAGGGCCTCTACCGTTTGCACCGCGCAGGTGGGGCCGCCGATGTTCAGCGCGCCATCGATGATCGCACCGGGCGGGTACGGCTGAGCCGGCCAGGTGCCCGTGCCGACGTAGGCCCTTTCCTTGCAAGCCGGCTGGTACACGAAGGTGTCCCGAGGGATGGACAGGATGGTCGCGTGGGTGTGCTTCGGGTCCAGGTGGATCAGCAGCAGGTTGTCGGAGTTGCTGACGCCAGGGGTCGCATCGAAGCCGAAGTTGCCCCGCTGGCCGAGTCGGGTCTGTGATCCGAGGACCAGGATGTTCAGGGATCCGTAGACGGTCTGGCCGGACAGGTGGCCGACGGTCACCTTCTGGATGTTGCTGCTGAGCTGGTGGTAGACGACGAACCCGCCGATCCCCACCACGACGGCCACGACCGCGACGAGCGTGGCCGCGATGTAGCCGATCTTGGCCGGCAGCGACTTGCGGCCCCAGCGCCCGCGGCTCGGGGGCCTGCCTCGGCCGGGGGGACGACCCGGCGGCCAGCCAGCCGGATACGGGCGCTCCGGGCCCCTGTCATGCGGCGAGTAGTACAGCGACGGTCGGCCACCAGCTGAACCGCCGCCCTGCATCTGCCCTCCGCCTACTCGTCACCGCCCGCCGGGTTGCATGCTAGCGGCTGGACGGCGATGATTCGGCGGTCTTTGCGACCGGCATACGATCTTCTGACGGCTCTATCCCTTGCTGACCGCTGCTAGCTGGCTGATCAGGGAGCGTACTGCAGCCGTCACTCTCGTAACGTCGTCGGTACTGAGCAAGTCGAGGAGTGCGCCCCGCAGCACAGCGAGCACGAGGGTGCGCTCGGCAAGCCCGACTGGGGTGTCGCGTACTTCCGCCGGCTGTACATCCGACAGCAGGGCCAGCCAGTCCTCGACGCTGTCCCGCGCGAATCCTGCCCAGGGCCCGGCCGGCTGGCTGAGGCTGCGGGCGTATCCGTCGAGCCACAGGCGCAGCAGCGGGCGGCGCGACTCCTCGGCCAGGTAGGACCAGATCCGCATAGCCGCCTCACGCAGCGTGTCGCTGGCAGGGGCGCCAATTCGGCGGAGCTCTGCCAGCAGGGCGACTTCCTCGGCTCTGGACTTGCCGAGCAGTGCCCTGATCAGCCCGTCTTTACTCCCGAACAGATAGATGAGGACCCGTGGGCTCGATCCGATAGCGGCGGCTATCGGCCGGAGCGTGATGTCGGTCCGGCCGCGCTGGATGGCGTATTGGTAGGCGAGATTGAGCAGCTCCGCCCGGCGGGCCGACGGCGGCGGTTCCGGCGCAGGGGCCGGGTTGCTAGCCATCTCTGTACTATGCCAGACTGAAACAGTCGTTTCAGTTGAGTTCTGACGGGAGGCACGATGGCCTCGATGGACGCTCCGCAGGTTCGCATCAGGCTCGCTGACCAGCCCGGCGATCTGGGCTGGATGATCCAGGCACACGGCGAGGTGTATGCCGCCGAGTACGGCTGGGACTCGAGCTTCGAAGCGCTGGTAGCGCGGATCGTCACGGACTTCGCCTCCGCGCACGACCCGGCTAGGGAGGCGGGCTGGATCGCGGAGCTCGATGGTCAGCGCGCAGGGTGCGTTCTGTGCGTGGCCGCGGACATCCAGACGGCAGAACTGCACACCCTGCTGACGCTGCCCGCTGCGCGCGGCTTCGGCATCGGCAGCGCACTCGTCCGGACCTGCATGGACTTTGGCCGCGCCGCCGGCTACGGCCGGATGGTGCTGTGGACCAACAGCGTGCTCGTCGCGGCGATCCGGATCTACCTAGCCAGCGGTTTCCGGCTGACCGGCGAGGAACCGCACCGCAGCTTCGGCGCGGACCTGGTCGGCCAGACCTACGCAGCCGACCTCGTCACCGCTCCTGCGGTCTGACGCGTTCGGCGAAGTGCCACCGGTGCCCCTCGGTGTCGAGGGCCTCATAGCGCCGGTCGCCCCAGAACATGTCCTGCAGCGGCATGACGATCTGCGCACCCTCCGACACGGCCCTGTCGTAGTGGCTGTCGACATCGTGCACATACACGTTCACCATGGCCGTGGGCGCCCCGCCGTCGAGCGGGCTGCGGAGGCCATGGTGCTCCGGCCCGGCCCGGCCGATCATGACCACGCCGTCGCCGATCTCCAGCCAGGCGAGCATTCCGTCGGGGTGCTCCATCCGTGACTCTCGGCGTTCGACGAGGCCGAACGCCCTGGTCAGGAAGTCCAGCGCGGCCGCCTCGTCCCGGTAGGCAAGTCGCGGATAGATGGCGGGGCTGCGACGATGCTGTGCCACATCGGCTGCCCCGGTGATCGCCGTCATGAGACGGGCCTTCTGGAGAGCCAGGACCTCCGGGTCGGGAGGATCGTCGGGCAGCAGCCGGTCGGGGCGCGACCGCCGGAGGGGCTCCAGGTCGTCGGTCATCTTTCACCTCCCGGATCGCGCGGAGTGAGCGGCACGTGGGTGACGGGGTCACATTCCTCGGTCAGTGCGGCCAGGCGGGCCCGGCCCCGGCTGAGACGGGAACGCACTGTGCCCACCGGTATGCCGAGGGCCAAGGCTATCTCGTCGTAACTCAGGTCCTCCCAGGCGAACATCAACAGAACCTGTCGCTCGGCTGCGGGAAGCGTCCCGAGGGCGTGGGCGACGCGGGTCCACCGGGCACCGGCGTCGACCGCCGCCACCGCCCGCTCCGCCGGATCGTCGGCGAGCCCGCGATCGGCGGACAGCCGGGCAATGGCGCGGAGCCTCCGCCCCTCGCTCCGGTGATGCTTGGCCACCACATTGGCGGCGATGCCGTACAGCCAGGGCCTGGCCGAGTCCCGGTCCCGCTCGAACGCTGATCGCCGCTCGAAGGCGATCCGGAAAACCTCCAGCAGCAGGTCCTCGGCCTCAGCCGGGTGGACGCGGCGGGCCAGGAATCGGAGCAGCGTTGATCCGTGCCGGTCGAAGATGGCGCCGAAGACCCCAGGCGCCTCCAGCGACTCGGCGATCACGACGCCGTCTGACTCCTCCACACTCCACTATTTCCCGTTCCTTCGGTCGGAGTTCGTGAAGCTGCCCGACTGGGAACCGGGCGCTGGCAGCGGGGAAGAGCAAGTACCAGACCGGATGCCAGAGGAGGCAACAGCCGTGACAATCACGCAGATCCAGGAGGGCGAGCCGTTCGAGCTGTCCGGCCGAATCGTCGGGCTGGCCAGGGAGACGGGTCGTGCCGTTCTTGTGGACAGAAGCAGCTGGAGTGCGCCGTGGCGCATCGACGGCTACACGATCGAGTCGTCGGAGCTGGGCGGACCGCCCCTTGACATCAGCGAGCGGCATCCGGACGCTGATGAGTTTCTGTATCTGGTCTCCGGCCGCATCAGGGTCAGGCTCGAGCTGGCGGCGGGGGATGTCGAAGCGGAAGTGGGCCCGGGCCAGTGCCTGGTCGTGCCTCGGGGCACCTGGCACCGGATCATCGTCGATGAGCCGGGACAGCTGATCAACGTGACGCCCGGACCGGGCGGCCAGAGTCGGCCTGCGGACCACCGGGACTGACGCTCAGCGGTCTGTGGCACCATGCCCGGGTGAGCGTGCTCATCACGAACATCGGCGAGCTGGTCACCAACGTGCCGAGAGACGCGGTCAGTGTTGCCTCGCCCGGGCCGTTCGAGGCGATGGCAGGGGCCGCACTGGTGCTCGACCAGGGCCTCGTCGCGTGGACTGGCCCCGCCTCGCGGACTCCGGCGGCTGACGAGGTGGTCGACGCCGCGGGCCGGGCTGTGCTGCCGGGATTCGTCGACTCGCACGCGCACCTCGTGTTCGCGGGCGAGCGCAGTGCCGAGTTCGCGGCGAGGATGGCGGGCCAGCGCTACACCGCTGGTGGCATCGCTAGCACGGTCGCGGCCACCCGCGGCGCTAGCGACGACACACTGCGAACCAATCTCGCCCGGCTCGCTGGCGAGCTGCTGCGGCAGGGCACGACCACCTTCGAGTGCAAGTCCGGCTACGGGCTGACCGTCGCCGACGAGGCGCGCTCGGTCGCGCTGGCGGCCGAGGTGACGCCCGAGGTCACCTATCTCGGCGCGCACGTCGTGCCGCCTGAGTTCAGCGATGACGCCGCCGCGTATGTGGACCTGGTCTGCGGCGACATGCTGGCCGCGTGCGCCCCGGCCGCGCGGTGGGTGGACGTCTTCTGCGAGCGCGGCGCGTTCGGCGCAGACGAGGCGCGGGCCGTCCTGCTGGCCGGCCAAGGAGCCGGTCTGCAGGCACGCGTGCACGCGAACCAGCTCGGCCTCGGGCCGGGAGTCCAGGTTGCCGTCGAGGCTGAGGCGGCCTCCGCCGACCACTGCACGTTCCTGTCCGATGCCGATGTGGACGCGCTGGCGTCATCAGGCGGGACGGTCGCCACGCTCCTGCCGGGCGTGGAATTTGCCACCAGGTCGCCGTACCCGGACGCCCGGCGTCTCCTGGACGCCGGGGTGACGGTGGCGATCGCATCCGATTGCAACCCCGGTTCCTGCTTTACCTCGAGCATGCCCTTCTGCGTGGCCCTGGCGGTGCGCGAGATGCGGATGACGACGGCGGAGGCGGTGTGGTCCGCAACCGCCGGCGGGGCGCACGCCCTGCGTCGTACCGATGTCGGCCATCTGGGCGCGGGCGCTCGAGCCGACCTGGTCATGCTCGATGCGCCGTCGCATGTCTACCTGGCTTACCGGCCTGGCGTGCCGCTGATCGCCGGCGTGTGGCAAGCGGGCGAGCGCGTGGCGTAGTGCCACGCCCACCAGAAAAGTAGGTCCAGGCCTATCGCGGCCGGCGGCCGGGCGGGGCAGGCTGATGCTGCCACGTGTGCGTCGGGCGAAGGCGAGGATCCGTCATGGGTCGAGGGTTTCAGGTGCTGCTCGCAGCGACGCTGGTGGCAGGACTGCTGGCGGCTTGGGCCCGGATCCGTGCCGACCGGGACGCTAACGACGTGCCGACGCATCTTCGCCACCTGGGTTGGACCCTGGCGCTCGCACTGCTGACCGTCAGTTTCCTCGCCACCTTGTCGGTCACGTTCGCGCCGTATGGCGCTCGTGCCTGGATGGTGGTAGTGGCAGTGGCGGTCGTGCTCACGTTCCGGCCATGGCTGGCGCCGCGCCTGGTGCCGGCGGGTCTGATCCTGCTGGGCGTGGCGGGCCTCGTGCTGGCCCGCGTATACGCCTACAAGATCGCCGGGTCGGAAGCCGTCCTACCTGCCCGCTTGATCGGCCCCGCCGGAGTCCGGGGCGGCCCCGTCCTGCCTGGCCCCGACGGTCCCCCGTTGGCTGCCAACTGGGGGACCGGGCAGTACCTTCTCCTGGCGCAGGCCTACATGTTCGTGTTCCTCGGCGGCTGGTTCGCGTGGCGCTCGGGCGATCTTGTGCTGGCCAAGGGCAGGCGCCTGCTCGGCCAGGTGAGCCTCCTCGCCCCACGGGCTCAGTTCCGAGCGCTGCTCATCCTCCCGGTCGCTCTCATGGCAGCCGAGCTCTGCATTCCCGGCGGGTTCCACAGCGCCGTCCCCGTCGGCGCTTGGTTCCTGATGTTCCTGGCCGCCGCGACCATCGTGCTCCGCTGCTGGCCCAGCACGGCCGCGCGGCTGGCGGTGACTGGCGTGCTGTTCCTGGGCCTGTCGGGCGTCGTACTGGCGATCACCTTCCAGGTCGGCACCGCGCCCAGCCAATACGGCCCGTTCGTACTCGCCGACCGAGGCTCGCCAGCACTGATCGTCGGGGAGGCTCTTGTGCTGCTGGGGCTCGGGGCCTGGCTCGTCCCGCAGACCTTCCAGTCAGCTAGGTGGCTGCTCGGGCTACCGCCCGACCTTGAGCTGACCAGGCAGGTGCAGCAGCTCACCGAGAGCCGGGCTGTCGTGGTGGATACGGCCGCAAGCGACCTGCGGCGGCTGGAGCGGGATCTGCACGACGGGGCGCAGGCCCGGCTCGTGGCGGTCGGCATGAGCCTGCGCGCCGCGGAGCGGCTGATCCCGGTGAACCCCGACGCGGCCGTTGCGCTGGTCGCCGAGGCAAGGGAAACGTCGGCGCGGGCGCTGACCGAGCTGCGGGAGCTGGTCCGGGGCGTGCACCCGCCGGTGCTGGCCGACCGGGGCCTGGCCGACGCGGTGCGCGCCCTCGCGCTCGACTGCCCGCTGGCGGTGCACACGCAGATCGACCTGCCCGGCAGGGTTCCCGCGCCAGTCGAGACGGCGTGCTATTTCGCTGTGGCCGAGCTGCTGACGAATGCGGCCAAGCACTCGGGGGCGCGGGATGCACGGATAGAGGTCAGGCACAGCGATGGAAGGCTGCGTATCGAGGTGACCGACTTCGGGCTCGGCAGGGCAGACCCCGCGGCCGGCAGCGGGCTGGCCGGTGTGGAGAAGCGGCTGGCCGCGTTCGACGGCATCATGGCGATCAGCAGCCCGGCCGGCGGGCCGACCATCGTGGTGCTGGAGGTGCCGTGCGCGTTGTCGTCGCAGAAGACCTCTACCTACTGAGGGACGGGCTCGTCAGGCTGCTCGAGGCGCACGGGCTGGAGATCGCCGACGCGGTCGGCGACGCGCCTTCGCTGGTCCGCGCGCTGCTTGCGGAGAGGCCGGATGTGGCCGTCGTCGACGTCCGGCTGCCGCCGACGTTCACCGACGACGGGCTGCGGGCGGCGATCGAGGCGCGGCGGGCGGTGCCCGGACTGCCGGTGCTCGTGCTGTCGCAGTACGTCGAGCAGCTCTACGCCAGGGAGCTGCTCGCCGACAAGGCCGGGGGCGTCGGATACCTGCTGAAGGACCGGGTGTTCAACGACGACCAGTTCGTGGATGCTGTCCGGTCGGTTGCCGCAGGCGGCACGGTCATGGACCCGGAAGTGGTGACCAAGCTGCTCGGCCGTCAGGCAAGGCAGGAGACGCTCGGCCGGCTGTCTGGCCGGGAGCGCGACGTGCTCGAGCTGATGGCGGAGGGCCGGTCCAACAGTGCGATCGCGCAGCGCCTGTTCGTCTCGGAGAAGGCCGTGAGCAAGCACAGCACCAGCATCTTCGCCAAGCTCGACCTGCCGCTCTCCGACGACGACAACCGCCGGGTCCTCGCCGTCCTCGCCTACCTCAACGGGTGAGCGGACGAGCAGAGCTGCTGTGGCTCAGCGGAGCTTGACGTGCCAGTGCCTGGTCGCCGGGTCCTGCACGCAGGGCAGGGGGGAGGCGGCCCAGCCGTAGATGCCCGAGGTGAGGCTCGTCCAGGACATGCTGAAGTTAGCCGGACCGGTCGGCATCATGACCCGGTCGACCAGCGGCACGCAGGAGGTGCCGACGCAGATCGACCCGGTGACCTCGACCAGCGCCCTGCCGCCAGCGGACGCGGCGTCTAGGACGGTCACCTGGCCGGTGATGGGATGGGATCCGAACGAGGGACAGGGACTCGTCACGTAAGCACAGGCCCTCGATGGTGTGCCGCTGAGAAGCGCCAGATAAAACCCGTCGACTGCGTCCTCCGGGGTGCCGAGGCCGGGGTGCACGTGAGCGCTCGGCAGCGCGGCCGCGCCGGCGACGCTCACGGGCAAGGGCATGACCACTCGGACGCTGGACCGTGCGCGACCGCTCAGGCCCGGTGCGGGCTGGCCGGTCGAGCTGCCGTGAGCGGAGGAAGGCCCGTGGGCCGCATTCCCGGCGGCCGGTCCGCTGGATCCGGCCGCGGGCGTCAGACTGGTGGTGCCGGCGCCGGCCGGCCGTGCCGAAAACGCGAAGAAGCGCAAGCTCGCCGCCACAGCGAGCAGCACAAAAGCCGCGACCAGCAGGGCGGAGCCAGCTTGCCGTCGGGGAATCCGCCGCAGAGTAATGCGCCGGAGATTGATGCGCCGGAGCGAAACCCGCATGACTTCCCTTCGAGGCCCG
>Ga0126371_10001927_pt1 | contig 17742 bp, 19 predicted proteins | sample PanSoiMetaPlot_4_FD_110145 | JGI IMG/M metagenome (GOLD analysis project Ga0126371, IMG submission 110145) | Tropical forest soil microbial communities from Panama - MetaG Plot_4 | ecosystem: Environmental > Terrestrial > Soil > Tropical forest > Bulk soil | place: Panama | collected 2016-02-17 | reverse complement strand
TGCACGGCTTCGACCTCTGGTCGATCGGCTACCTGATGGCGCACGGCTTCACGCAGGAGCAGCTCTCGCAATTCCTGCGCGTGGCCTCGCGCTCCCTGGTCGAAAGCCTTGACGGACAGGCCACCGATGCAATGACCTACGAATCGGAGCTCGTCTCGCTCTTTGCGCCGCAGGCCGTAAAGAGCGAAGGATTATCCTGCAAATGAGCTCGGGATTCAATTCGGATGTGGCCGTTGGAAGCGAAGTCTTCCATGTGCAAACGGAAGAGTATGGCGAGCCGCAATTCAACATCGTTACGCTCGTCTATCATGGCGGGAGAATCCTGCATCGCAGAAATTCCAGCTATTCTGATTTTGCGGCGACGCCGGAATACTCGGAAGACGCGTTGGGAGAGCGCGTCGAGGACCAGCATCGCTCGGTAATCGAGGAAGTCCGCACTGGGATAATTTCTATTCCGCGCAGTGCACAGGCGGCGGACACTGATGAATCGCATGGGATTCGAGTTCGCTTGCTGAATGCGAACTCCTGGCTGGCGGCGGGGCAGGCGACGCTTGACTTACAGGTGTTGCGACGGTCGGATGATGCCCCGATCCGTGACGCTCAGATCGAAGCGTATCTGAGTGGCCCGCTGGAAAAGACGCACTTCAAGGCAAGAACCGGCGCTGACGGCCTTGCGCAACTTCGTTTCGCTGTGCCCAATACAGCCTCACATGGCGCCGAGCTGGTTATCCGAGCTGACGCTGGCGCTTCGGAAGCGATCGATGAGATTCGCTTCGTTCTCCGCGCAAAATCGAAGAGCGGCGCGCCCAAGGCAGAGTCTTGACCGTCACGATCAACGGCGAATCGCGCGAAATTCCTAACGGTTTGAGCGTGATTGAAATGCTCGCGTATCTGGGAATCGCTGGAGATCGCGTCGCAATCGAGCGCAATCGCGACATTCTCCCTCGTGCTCAGTGGCAGGGAACTGCGGTTGCGGCAAAGGACGTCTACGAGATTGTTCACTTCGTCGGTGGCGGGTAAGTCGTAAGGAACTACACAAACTTCGCTTCAAATCTTGCCGAGAATGTGTCCCAGCTTGTCCTTCTTGGTTTGCAGATACGCGCGCGAATGCCGGCTGATGCGAGGCTGGCACGGTACGCGCTCGACCACGCGAACGCCGCCGCGTTCCAGCTGTGCCACTTTGTCGGGATTGTTCGAGAGTAATCTCACTTTCGTCACACCCATCAGCTTCAGCGCGTCCGCGCAGAATTTGTAGTCGCGGTGGTCGGCTTCAAACCCCAGTTCGCGGTTCGCTTCCACTGTGTCCTTGCCGCCATCTTGCAGCTCATAAGCTTTGAGCTTGTTCATCAAGCCGATACCGCGGCCCTCCTGCGGCAAATAAAGGACAATCCCACACCGCGCTTTCGCCGTCTCTCGCAGCGCCATCTCGAGTTGCGCGCGGCAGTCGCAACGCTCGGAATGGAAGACGTCTCCGGTCAGACATTGCGAATGAATGCGCACCAGCGGCGCGTCGCCGCGGCGGATTTTTCCGTGCTGCAGCGCAACCGCCGTTTCTGCTGTACCTGTAAGACTCAGCTTCTCCGCGCCTTCGAATCCGAGAATCTTGAACCGTCCGTATTCCGTGGGAAATTCAGCGTGTGCAACGATTCGCGCCGCCGCACGTGCCGCGTTGCGCGTGTTTTTGCGCGTTCTAATGCGCGCCGCTTTCTTCTTTTTTCGCGTGGTCATCAGATAAAGGGTATTCCTGAAGCGCTAAATTATAGCAGTATTCCGCGAACGGACGCCCTCGCGACGAAAACTACAGGTCATTCGTATCTGAGCGCGACCATCGGGTCGACCTTCATCGCTCGCCGCGCAGGAATCCAGCAGGCCAGCAGCGCGACTCCTAGCAACAAGATCGCCACAGCCCCAAACGTCAGGGGATCTCTGCTGCTGACTCCAAATAGCTGGCTGGCGATCAGTCGCGTCAATAGCAACGCTCCAACGATGCCGATGCCTATGCCCACGGATGCCAGCTTCGCGCCGCGTCCTATCATCAGACGCAGCACGTCCCCTGGATTAGCGCCCAAGGCCATCCGCACTCCGATTTCATGGGTTCTCTGCGCCACGTTGTAAGCCATTACTCCGTATGTGCCGATCGCCGCGAGCAACAGCGCAAGAAGCCCGAGCAGGCTAAGCAAATATGCGGAAAATCTTTGTGGTTCAACGGATACCTCGATGTAGTGGGTCATAGGAGCAGCGGTCACGATGGATTGTTCTTTATCGACGCTCCGTACCGCATCGCCGACAGAATGCGTCAAATTCGCTGGGTTAGCGCTTGTGCGCACCACGAGAGTCATGAAACCGACAGGCATCTGCTCGAATGGGAGAAAGGTCTCCGGCCATGCACGTATATTGAGTCCGTATTGTTTCAAGTCGCCGACTACCCCCACGACCCGGCGCCACTCTCCTTGCGCGTGAATCCGCTTTCCGATCGCGCTTTCGTTCGGCCACAGCCGCTTCGCTAACGTTTTGTTAAGGATCACGACAAGCGGCGCGCGCGCATTGTCTGCGTCTGTGAAGAAGCGGCCCTCGAGCAAAGATGTCTGCATGGTCCAAAAATAGTCGGTCGTCGCCATGTTGATTGCCGTCCATGGTCGTTCACTTGGCGGACGTTCTGGCTGACCCTCCCCCATGTACGGCGAAGTCCAATGGATGCTTTCGACCGGCGCCTGCATCACGGCAGCTGCGGATTGCACTCCTGGCAACGCACGAACTCGTTCGATTAGGCTGCCATAGAAATTGAGGATGTAAGCATCGTTCACCTGCGCTCCGGAAACGTGCAGATCCGCCGCAAGCAGATGTTCTGGATTGAAACCTGGATTGACTTTCAACGTCGCAGACAGACTGCGAATCAAGAGTCCCGATCCAATCACCAGCACGAGCGCGACAGCGATCTCTCCTACCAACAACATCGACCGGAATGCTTGTCGCGCAGGAACCGAGGCTGCGCTGGTGTTGTCTTTGAGCGAACGGTTCAAATCAAGACGCACCGCGTGCAGTCCTGGAGCGAAGCCAAAAAGGACCCCGGTAAACATTGCCGTACCGAGCGTGAAGAACAATACCGTCGTGTTTAGTTCCACGCCGCTGATATTGGGAATCGACCGCGGAGCCAGCATCAGCAGCGGGTGCATCGTCCAGAATGCGAGTAGCACTCCCGCGGCGCCTCCAAGAAGTGACAGCAGAACACTTTCCGTGAAAAGCTGGCGTAGAAGGCGTCCTCGGGTCGCGCCGATTGCCGTTCGAAGCGCCATCTCTCTTCGTCGCGTTGTCGAACGCGACAGAAACAGATTGGCCACATTAGCGCAAGCAAGCAGCAACACAAATGCGGCAGCGCCAAACAGAATCAGCAGAACCGGCTGGATGTAGCCGAGATACGCTGTGGAAATAGGCGTCATTTCCGCCCGCTCGCCATGGTTCGATTGCGGATACTGCATTCCTAGGCGGGCCATGATGGTATCCATATCGGCCTGCGCCGCCGCAAGAGATACGCCAGGCTTCAGCCGCGCCAAAACCTGAATTCCCGGATGATTCGAGCGGTCCTTGTAACCGGCATACTGAAACATCGGGCCAATTTGGTAGTAGACATCCGCCCGCAATCCAGGGAATTGAAAACTTGGCGGCAGCACTCCGATGACTTGGGCTGGTCCATCCTTGAACGCCACAGTTTTTCCAATAATGTTTGGATCTTCACCCAGCTTGTTTTTCCAGAATAAATAGCCAATAACGATACCGTCCGTCCATGAACCTCCAGGCTTATCTTCGTCCGCCGTGAACGTCCGTCCGAGAATCGGTCTTGCGCCAAGAAGAGGAAAAAATGTCCAAGACACTAGCCCTTCGTCGACTTTTGTGGGCTGCCCATCTTCCAGAAAGGTAAATCCATTGGGGGCGAAGGCGGCCATGCCTTCAAACGATCGGTTTTGCGCTTGCCAATCGAAAAAGTCCGGCATGGAAACGTTCATTTTTCCGGATCGCGGAAGCTCCTCGCTCAAAATGACCAGCCGATTCACGTGTGGATAAGGGAGGCTTCTCAACAGGACTGCATCCACCACGCTGAAGATGGCAGTGTTGGCGCCAATGCCGAGGGCAAGCGTTAGCACGGCGACGGCGGTGAATCCGGGCGATTTGCGCATCATCCTCAGCGCGTAGCGAACGTCTTGGAGGAGCGTTTCGAGGAAAGAAAGCCCAGTCAGTTCGCGGTGCGTTTCGCGAAGCTGCGTCGCGCCACCCAACCGAATCTTCGCTTCGCGCCGCGCTTCCACCAGCGGCATCCCGCGCCGAACGTTTTCCTCCGTAAGCATGTCCAAATGCTCGCGAAGTTCATCCGAGAATTCTGCGTCCTCTTGTCGCCCCGAAAACATTCCTCGCGCTCGCACTGCAAGCATTCGTAGCAAGCTCAGCATGGCTCTAGCCTCTTTCTTGTAGCCGCAATACGCGGCCAATCACGCTCGCGATGCGCTTCCAGTTTTCGGACTCAGCAGAAAGCTGTTTCCTGCCCGCCCGCGTCAGCGAATAAAACTTCGCCTTGCGATTCTTCTCGGACGCGCCCCATTCGCCCTTAATCCATCCCCGCTGTTGCAAACGCACCAGCGAGGCATAAATCGTTCCCTGATTCAACCGCAGCGCTTCTTCACTGATTTGCTCGATGCGCCGCGCGGTGCCATAACCGTGCAGCGGCCCCATCGCCGCCAGCGTTTTCAATACCATCAAATCCAGCGTCCCTTGCAGAACTTCCGACTTCGATTCCGTCACGCCCCTTCCTCCTTCAAGCTGTTTCGTCCTGTGGTATGTCCACAGGAGTGTCCTGCATCTCCTGTGGCATGTCAACAGGAAAAATGCCTGTGCCGAAAAGAAGCTGTCTGCGGAAAATTTCGGTGAACTACGTCAGCGCTGCTGCGGATTCAACCAATTCGGGAATTACGATGCGGATCTGCGTCCCCTGGCCCTCCTGGCTCTTGATCTCCATGCGGAACTGGTCGCCGTAGAGCAGCCGCAGACGCTCGCGGACGTTGCTGATGCCAATGCCCTCATGATAAATTTCTGCCAGTCGCTCGGTGGAGATTCCCATTCCGTTGTCATTGATGTCGATGGTCAGCTGCCCGTCCGTCATTCTCGTGCACAACCGGATTTCGCCCCCTTCGAGCTTCGGCGCCAGTCCGTGGCGTATCGCGTTCTCCACAATCGGCTGTAAGAGCATGCTCGGGACGAATGCATCGAGCGTGCTGTCGTCCGCCTCTTTGAAAAACTGCAGCTTGTCGCGGCCGAAGCGCGCCACTTCGATATCGAGATAGTCGTCAATGAAATCCAGTTCGTCGCGCAGCGGCACAAAAGTTTCGTGCGTTCGCAGCAAACGCCGCAGAATGTTCGACAGCTTCAGCACCACGATGCGCGCCATGTCGGGGTCGTATCGTACCAGCGAGGAAACGGTATTCAGCGTGTTGAATAAAAAATGCGGATTGATCTGCCGCGAGAGCGCGTCCATGCGAGCTTTCAGCAGGAGCTGCTCGTTTTGCTCCAAGTTCATCTCGATGCGCGTGTTATTCCAGATTTTGACCGGCATCGCCACAGACATAACCGTCGCGAGTACAATCAGCAGCAGCCATGGCCAACTGGGGTAGGGCAGCGAGTACAGCCATCGCGCAGGAACAGCGTGCGCCAGCGCGTAGCGTCCAAATTCCAGTACGACACAGGTTCCCAGCGGCAGCATCGCCCAATTGATCTGCCCGCGCCGCACCAGCTTCCATAGGGATTGCGGAATATTGAGAAAAAGAAAAGGCCCGAAATGCCAGATGTCTTCCGAATTTGGCATTCCCTGCCGAATAATTCCGCCAATCAGTCCAACAAGCGCCGCCACGGGCGTGGCCAGCCATTCATGATGCCCAAGAGCCGGCAGGCTCAGCATCGAGGCTCCGAGCAGTCCCACGGTTCGCCCGCCAATCAGCCCCAGCAAAAACGAGCCCGCGAGCGTCAAGTCAAAAAACTCATAGCCAACAAGTCGCAACACCACAGCCAGCGCAAGCGGCGGCACCAGGAAAAGCAGCAGAAGAACTTTCTGGTCCGAGTCACGCGTCTCCGTGAACAGGACTCGTCGGAATCGCGCAAACCGCACCAGCAGCGCTGCCAAGGACGCGGAAAAGCCTACCTTCAGCACCAGTGTGAACAGCAGTTCCTTGCCGGAGACAGGCGATTGCATAGTATTCGCTTCAACTTAGCCAATCTGTGAAGGGAAGTAAAGTGCGGGCAACGCCAATCGCTTTAGTTCATCTACACCCTGGACCATCGCCCTAGATGCCCCACGTCCGGTAAACGAATTGTTTCGCCAGACAACCGCACTTGCAGTCACGGTTTTCGTGGTGGTGCCCACATTTGGCGCATGTCGCAGATGTCATCCACTCAAACATTTCAATTATTCGTTGGTTCAACCGCAGCCATTTAACACGCCAGTTTGGAGTGTCTTTCATAGCGCAAACCGCAGAGGTCCCCTCAGGCACGTTTCGCGCGCCCGATCGAAAACGTCATCAGCGCCTTGCCCACCATTCTGCCGCGATCATCCGTCAAATCGCATTCCAGCACCGCGAGATATTTTCCTTGCCGCAAGATTCGCGCCTCCGCGAACACTGTGCCGCTTTGCACCGGCTCCAGGAAATTCATTTTCATTTCAACCGTAGCCGCTCGCGACCCTCTTGGCAGTGCGAGATAGAGCGCCAAGCCGCCTGCCGTGTCCGCCAGCGAAGCGAGCACGCCGCCGTGCACCACTCCATGAATCTGCATGTGCCGCGGCTGCACCTTCATCCGTAGCTTCGCCCGGCCCACTTCTGCATTCTCGAGACGAAACCCAAACTGCCGCGCCGTGTTGCTAAAGTGAAACTTCCGCCCCAGCGCGGTGATCGTGAGCGGCTTCCCGACATTTGGTGCGCGCCCCATTTTATGCTGCGTCATGCCGCGCGTCATCCGGCCGTTGTCCCGCCGTCAATCGCAATGGCGTTTCCCGTCATCCACGCGGACTCATCCGACGCGAGAAACACAGCCAGCTGCGCCACATCTTCCGGCGTTCCCGCGCGTCCCATGGGGATCTGGGATTCGCGCAGTTTTCGATACGCCGCCGGGTCCGGCATTCGCTGCATCGCGCCCAGTGCCATTTCCGTTTCGACCAGCGCGGGACAAATGCAATTCACGCGAATCTTCTCCGCCGCATGATCCAGCGCCATCGCCTTCGTCAGCAGCGTCACGCCGCCCTTCGATGCGCAATATGCTGCACGCTGCTTGATTCCCACGAGTCCAAGATACGAGCCAATATTTACAATCGCTCCTCCGCTCGCCCGGCGCAGCGCCGCCACTCCTGCCCGCGAAACCAGAAACGTCCCCGTCAGGTTCGCCGCGATTACGCGGTTCCAGTCTTCCTCGGAAGTTTCCTCCGCCGTTCCCACGTGCAGTGCCCCAGCGTTGTTGACGATGACATTCAGTCCGCCGAATCGCTCCTCCGCCGCGCGTATCGCCGCTTCCACGGACGCTTTCCGCGTCACGTCGCACTCCACCGCCAGCGCGTTATGGCCTTCGGCGATAATCTCCTGCGCGACCGCGTCCAGTTTTTTCCTCCGCCGCGCCGCCACGACAACTTTTGCGCCTTCTCGCGCAAACAGCAACGCGCACGCGCGCCCGATCCCCGTCCCGCCCCCTGTAATAAACGCCATTTTCCCGCTAAGTCGTTGCATCGCGGCCTCGCATTGCCACGTCCAATGAAAGAGTAGAAAATTGCGAATTTAGCATTCGCGTATCGCACGCGCAATAAGATCAAGCAATGATTCTAAGATACTCGTCTGGCGAAGAGATAAGGAAAGGCGACCACATCTTATTTCACCGCGAGCCTGGTTACGTCGAATTCGTAGCAGTTCAGCGAGGCGATCCAAAAACTGATTGGTATGTCGAGGAGTATGGTGGGGGCATTATGATCACCGATAGAATCACTGGGAGTACTTTTATCTCGGTGGATCAAATTGCCGATACGGAAGACTTGGAGTTTGTGTCTAGAGCTGATGCGCCTTAACATGACGAATCGCGAATGCATCCGATGAAAATTGGAATCACTTGCTATCCAACATACGGCGGTTCGGGCGTCGTCGCCACTGAACTCGGCATGGAACTCGCCGCGCGCGGCCACGAAGTTCACTTCATCAGTTACGCTGTACCCACTCGTCTCAACCCCACAAGCGACCGCATTTACTTTCACGAAGTCGAAGTCACCAGCTACCCGCTCTTCGACCATCCTCCATACACGCTCGCTCTTGCCGTAAAAATGGCCGAAGTCGCTGAGTCCGCTTCGCTCGATCTCTTGCACGTTCACTATGCGATCCCGCATTCCGTCAGCGCCTTGCTCGCCCGCTCGATGGCGGCTCCGCGCCGCCTGCCGTTCATCACCACATTGCACGGTACTGACATCACTCTCGTCGGCAGTGACCGCAGCTACCTTCCCATTACGCGGTTTTCCATCGACCAAAGTGACGGCGTTACTGCCATCTCCAATTACCTGCGCGACCAAACCATCAAGGAATTCGACACGAAGCGACCGATCGAAGTCATCCGCAATTTCGTGAACTGCGACCTTTACTGCCGTCCTGCCGATCAGCGACGTCGCGGCGAATGGGCTCCGAACGGCGAGCCGCTGCTCATGCATCTCTCGAATTTCCGCCCCGTGAAGCGCATCACCGACGCTATCGAGATCTTCGCTCTCGTGCGTCAGAAAATACCCGCGAAATTCGTCCTGATTGGAGACGGCCCCGACCGCGGCGCTGCCGAACATCTGGTGCGCTGCAAAAAACTCGGCCACGACGTTTTTTTTCTGGGCAAGCAAGACCACATCCACGAATTTCTCGGTCTCGCGGATTTATTTCTTCTTCCGTCAGACTTGGAATCGTTCGGTCTCGCTGCGCTCGAAGCCATGGCTTGCGAAGTACCCGTCGTGGCAACAAATGTTGGTGGCGTTCCCGAAGTTGTCACCGATGGAGTGGACGGCTATCTGGTCCCGCCGCGCGATGTGGCAGCTGCTGCTAAATGCGCCATCCAGATTCTTTCACGCGCCGATCGCGGAAGGGAAATGGGCAAGCAGGCGCGCATTAACGCGCGCAAGAAATTCTGCTCCAACGACGTGATTCCGCTCTATGAGGCTTTCTATAAGAAAATCCTCGCCGCATCGTCCACTGCAAGCGCATAACCTCGCGCTAATGAACGCCTGATAGCGGTTGCAGCGAATTCAGCACGCAATTCACGTCCGACTGCGCGAAAGTTCCCGTTCCTGCCTTCGAAGTGAACAGCAGCCGGTACTGTGCGTTGTGCGAATCAAACAGCCGCAACACCACCATAGGATCCCGCGACGTGTCGCCGAACTGCAAACCTTTCAGATTATTCGTCTGCACGTTGTAAATCGCGCTCGCGCCGCCTGCCCCGAACGCCAGCTTCCATTCCAGCAGCGTTCCAATTCGTTCCACTTCCGCCCGCGACATGAACGGCGAGAGCGCCGCTGGCGACGCGCTGTACACCGCCTCGTAAAGATCATAGTTCGTCGGGAACAGGCCTGAGCCAAAAACCGCCGCGTACTTGTCATACGTTTGCGACGGGCCGTCGCGTATGCTCGAAATAATGTCCTTCTCGCCTTCAGGGTTAAAAAAAATAATCACCGGTCCAGATTTGAAGTGTACTTCCGACTGCGCGTCTCCGGGCTTCTGCGAGGCGATTCCTTTCCACGGCGCCTCGAAATTCACGCCATAGAACGACAAATTCTTTTCCTGGGCCGGAGATGCGGCTGTCGAGGTCAGGGGCTGCGGAGTTTCTTTGAGGAAAGGCGTGCCGCTCGCCCAGTGATGCGCCTGAAAATAAAACGTCGTTTGCAATCCGTATATTATTACGTATACGCCGATCGCCAGCGTGATTACGGCAAGAATGATTGTCGCGCGCGCGGATTCTTTCTTCTCAGCCATCGGCGTGACCTCGTGAAGCGAGCGACTCTCCGTCAAGTTCGCAAGAGAATTATACGCACCTCGCCCGAAATTTTAGAAGCGCTCAGTCACACCTGTAGCAACTTAGGATCAGAGGTTCGCGAAACAACTCAGCTTAGTGGCTGCCGTTGTTGCCGTTCGCGTTTCCGCCTTCAGCTGCTTCTTCGCCATCCTTGTATAGATATTTGATCGAGTGCTTATAAAGGAGCAAGTTGGGACTTCCAAATCGCGTCAGCTTGATGCAGTCGCGGTCGTACCATTCCACAATGCCGTGCAGCACTTCTCCGTCCGTGAGCACCACGGCCACCGGTGTATGCGCCTGCATCTGCTTGACGTAGTAGAAGCTCTCCGCGTGTGTTTGTTCGGGCGGGGCCGGCTTCTTTCTTTGCCCCGGTTCGTGTGCGTTCCGTGCAGGGTATTGCTGCTCTTTGACCTCCGTAAGCGAAGGACGGAATAACTTTCGATTCACGATGGCGTGCTCCTTAAGAAAGTTCCAGGCTAGAGTGACCTGTATGTATGACTATTTCCAGCCGGATTAGGTTTCCTGAAAAAAATATTTTATGCAATTCCTTTCAGCGGCCCTTATACCCGAAGGCTCTCTGCCACGGCATCCAGTCCCAGCTGCCGCCCGACGTTGCGTCGCAATCGAGCTTCCAGCCGGTCCAGACTATCCGTAGCTCGCGCTACCCACGCGTCTGTGACCTTTTTTGCTAGGTTCTCCAACTCACGGCGCAAATCCGGATTTCGCGGTACGAAATTCGTCGGACTGTGGGACAGCTCTAGCAGGTCTGCCAAAAGACTATAAAACATACCCAGAACGTTTTCAAACGATTCCGACTCTTCTTTTGTAAGCCGCGCCGTCGCTTCGAAGATCGCGCGATAGGATTTTCCTTCCATCGCATCCGCCAGCAGCCGCAAAATCTCGCGTCGCAGCCGCGCGGACTCCTCCAGATCTAGGCCCAACGCTGCACCCGGGCTTCCATCAGCCAGTTGCGCCGCTAGTTTTCTTTCCGCCGCCTTCCATTCCGAGCGCTCCTTCAGCAATCCTTCAATTTGCTCCGGCGCAATCGGCGCGAACCAGAACGTCAGGCACCGCGATCGTATCGTCGGTAGCAGGGCGTCGGCTCGCGGTGCCAGCAAAATCAGCGTTGCTGTGTCGGGAGGCTCCTCCAGAATTTTCAGGAACACGTCCGCGTCGTTCCAGCGCATAGTTTCCGCGCCGTCCATGATGAAAATTCGCCGCCGCGCCTGCGGTCGGAAATACGCCGCGCGCTGCACCGCGCGCAATTGCCCCATCCGAATCATCGGTCGCGCCACTGGATTCTTCCGTCGCACAGGATCCGGCACAATCGCCCAAACGTCCGGATGCGTTTCCAGAATGAGCGGCATCCGCTCCACACCTGTGGCATCTGGATTCTCACCGCGCTCTGCAAGACCCTGTTCGATAAGCGGCGCGGGATCCGCTAGCCGCGCGATTTTCTTGCACGTCTCGCACTCGCCGCAAAAATCGTCTTGCAGCCTTTCGCAATTCGCCGCTTGCGCAAACATTCTCGCCAGCGTGAATTTCCCAATCCCTTGCGGCCCAACGAATAGCAGAGCATTCGGCACATGTTCGCGCCGCAGCATCGTGCGCAGCGCCTGCACAATCCGCTCATTTCCCACGAATTCGGTAAATCCCATTACGATTCCTCGCCCTGGGCCAACACTCGCGCCTGCATCACCGCCATAATGTCCCGGTGAATCTCCTCCGGCAAACGCAGCTCATTTCTGCGTGCTGCCATGCAATCTACCGTAGCCCAACTCCGCTGCCGCGCGAGCCGTTCGAAAATTTGTGTCGCGCCCTGCAAATGTTTCAGATTTGCTTCCTGTAAGTCTCGGCGCCGCCGCGTATAGCTTCGCTGGTTTTTCTTGCCAACAAGTTCTTGCGCTCGCGCCGCCGGCAGCCGCAGATAAATCACCAGATCTTCGCGCGGCAATCCATAAACTTCATATTCTAATCGCTCCAGCCATCGCACAAATTCTCCGGACTTCTGCACCGCCACGCGCGCGCCCTGATGCGCCAGATTCGAGGCGATGTATCTGTCCGCGAGCACCAGTTTTCCATCAGCGAGGAAATTCTCTAGATGTTTCTTGTTTTCCAGCCGGTCTCCTGCAAAAAGCAGCGCCGAAAAATGCGCATCCACTTGCGCCAGCGTGCCGAATTCGCCGTTCAGGTATTGCGCCACCATCCGCCCGAAAAATCCATCGTATCGCGGAAAATCAATGGTCGTGTGCGCCGCGCCGCGCTCTCGCATCGCGCGCGCAAGCATCTCCAGTTGCGTGTGCTTGCCGGAGCCGTCGATTCCTTCCAGAACGATGAGTTTCCCGCGGGCAGGCATTGAACGCCGCACAGTCTAGCATATCTGTTCATCACGAATGCGCCGGGATGCATGGCTCTCGAATCTCATTGGTTGCTCCATGCTAAAATGTGTTCATGCCCCGCGTCACTTCGTCGATCGCCTCCAACGTGGAGCAAGTGCAGGAACGCATTGCGCGCGCTGCTGCGCGTTCCGATCGCCGTCCGGAAGACATCGTTCTCGTGGCCGCCTCGAAAACTTTTCCGGCCGAGGCCATTCGCGCAGCGTATGACGCTGGCATTCGTGCCTTCGGCGAAAATCGCGTTCAGGAATGGGAATCAAAGCAGGCTGAGCTGACTGACATCAAACCAAGCTGGCATTTGATCGGCCATTTGCAAAGCAACAAGGCCCGCCGCGCTTCGCGCCTTTTCGACTGGATCGATTCCGTCGACGACGCCGAACTCGCCGCGAAGCTCGACGATGCCGCCGGAGAAACGAACGAGTGGCTTGCCGTTCTAATCGAAGTACAAGTCGATCCGACGGAAAGCAAATCCGGAGTAGCGCAAGTGGATCTGCCTGCGCTCGCCGAAGCCGTTATTCAAATGCCGCATCTGCAACTTCGCGGCCTGATGACCGTTCCTCCGTTTTGCGAAGACCCGCGCGATGCGCGTCCGTATTTTCGCCGCCTCCGTCGTTTGCGCGACGATCTCGAACAGCACCTTGGCCGCTCGTTTCCCGAACTTTCCATGGGTATGAGCCACGATTTCGAAGTCGCTATCGAGGAAGGCGCTACGCAGGTTCGCATCGGCTCTGCTATCTTCGGCGAGCGCGCCAGAAAGTAGTGCGGGCGCCATTGGCGCTCTCAGGAACTCGACGAACCTATCTTTTCCCACACAGCTTGAACTTTGCCCCAGTCGCCGTCCGCGTTAAGGACCAAGCGTTCTCCGTCGAAGCGAAAATACCGTACCTGTCTAGTCCCCACGAGGTTCGGGAACGAGCTTCCCTCCACGTGATGGATCACGGCTTTGTTCTTTTCGTCGATTGAAAAAGTCCCGTAATACCCAAAGTACTCCAGCCAGGCCCTCACGCGTTCTTCGTCCGTCGCCTCGCGCCAGTCGCCCTTCGTGAACCGCGCTCGGTTGCCCTGCATCAGCTGTGCCGACATCCTTCCGGCAGCGGTGTAGATCAGTTGGCCGTGGTCTTCGACGGGATTGATGATCTGGCCGTCACTGCGCTCCTCGTGCAACGAAACGAGCCGCCACGTTCCAATCAATCGCGCGCGAATATCCGCCAATGAATCGTCCGTCGTGTCGCCATTCATATTCGTCCTCCTCGCTGTTTTCGGCGAACACCACACCAAAGTCGCCGCACCTACCCAGCGCCGAGCTTCTGCAATAGCTCCGGCGACCACAGCGCCAGATGAATGCCTTGTTGTTGGTTCTGTTCAGAGGCCGCGCGGTTGTATAGAACAAGAAGCTTCCTCGGATCGATCATAGCGCCCGTGAGCGCTTGCCGCCCGAAGCGCACTTCCACCAGCGATGCCATTCTGTATCCGACCGTGTACCATGCTCCTTGCTGGCCATAGAACGGCTCGGCTCTCTGTTCGATTGCATTAGGCTCAGTTAACTTTTTCTCTAGAATGTCCAATAGGAACTGCTGCACAGCCGTAAGGTTTTCTCCGAAATGCTGCATGTCGTTGTCCCATTGATCTCGTGCGGCTTCGTCGTCTAGCGCGTGAGGATGAACAGAAGGCGAACCTGCAGCGGCAAGCATCGCTTCTCCTTCTCCGAAACCGCCCAGCCATCTCACAGCTGTCTTCTGCGCCTCAGAAAGCCCGGCGATGGCGCGCTCCTCTTCGGCTTGTAAGCTGTCAACGCCGATGTGATGACACTCATGCGTCACTTTGTTTTCGAATTGCGCTTTGTTCAGGGCTGGATTCAGATAAAGAAAAATTGCGCGGTCATCGCCGGAGCCCCAGACGAAGCTGTTCGCCGCAGGTTTGATTTCGGGATACACCTTGGCGTGAATCTGCGCCTCCGCCGGCAAATATGCAAGATCGCGCTCGCCGATACTCTCCATGTTCGCCTGTTTCCACGCGTCTAATGTTTTCCTCAAAGCTTCGGTCTTGGCAACTGTGTCTGGCGCTTCCAGAAAAGTTTTGAACGCGTCATCCGTAAACGGCGCACCGATGGAAGTCTCGCGCATTTTTAATCGCTGGTAGGGGACCGAAGAAAATAGAGCTTGCCAGTCCGCTGCGGCAACCACCGTGCGCGCGGATTCCTTTTGCAGTATCACAATCGCGCAGTCCGCCTCGGATGTGTCAAGCTTGAGATTCACTTTCTGTCCGAAGGCCAGAGGCGCCGAAACGACTATCAACATCGCCGCGAGCAAGCCAGGAACACTGCGACAAGTCATCTCGAGAAATGGACGCAAACATCGAAAGATTGCTTTACCCGACGAAAAGAAATGCAAGGCCATCTCCTTTTTTGTTGTTTCGGATTGGGACATAACTCCATTAGACGACCCTCGGGTGAGTTGGTTTGGCACGCGCCAACTGCAAATCCTCCGGCTCTAGCCTTCGTGCTAAAATCCTTGCGGCATTCTAGACCGACCAAGGCGGAGCACACATGCCTGAAATCAAATCCATTCAATCCGCACTTCGCGCGCAGAAACTGGATGGATGGCTCTTTTACGACCATCATCATCGCGACGCCATCGCCGCGCGCATTCTGGGTCTGAACACCAACGGCAAAGTCACGCGCCGCTGGTTCTATTTTATTCCCGCCAAAGGAACGCCCTCGAAACTTGTTCACCGCATCGAAGCTGGCGGCCTCGACAACCTGCCGGGGCGCAAAATCGAGTACTCCGGATGGGAAGAGCTGCACAAAGGCCTCGGAAAAATTCTGAGCGGTGCGAAATCCATCGCCATGCAGTATTCGCCGCAAAACGATATTCCTTATATCGGCCTGGTTGATGCGGGCACCATCGAACTGATCCGCAAGATCGGCAAAAAAGTTCACAGTTCTGCAGATCTCGTCCAGGAATTCGAAGCCGCGTGGACGCCTGAGCAGCTCGTGTCGCACCGCGCAGCAGGCGCGATCATTCACCGCGTGACGCAACAGGCATTTTCGCGCGCAGGCTCTTTTGTGCGCGAGAAAAAATCGCTCACGGAATACGATTTGCAGCAGTGGATGACCGATCAGTTTCGCGAGCAGCACGTGTTTACCGACGGCGAATTGATTGTCGGCGTCAACCAGAACGCTGGCAATCCCCATTACGAACCAGCCGCGACGGACAGTTTGCCAATCAAGGAAGGAGACCTGCTGCTGCTCGATATTTTTGGAAAACTCGACCGGCCGGGCAGCGTTTTTTATGATATTACCTGGATGGGTTATCTCGGCGCGACCGTGCCAGCGAAATACGCGAAGATTTTTCAGATTGTTCGCAGCGCTCGTGACGCCGCGATTGACTTCGTCACGAAATCCATTTCATCGGGCCGCGAGATTCACGGGTGGGAAGTGGACCGCGCGTGTCGCGAAGTGATTCGCAAAGCGGGCTACGGAAAGTATTTCACGCACCGCACGGGACACAGCATCGGCCAGGACGTTCACGGCAATGGCGCAAACATGGACGGCCTCGAAACGCGCGACAATCGCCGCATCGTTCCGCGCACGTGCTTTTCCATCGAGCCGGGAATTTATTTGCCAAAGTTCGGCGTGCGCAGCGAAGTAAACATGTACATCGGCGACGGCAAAGCCGAAGTGACAGGCCCGATCCAGCAGGAAATCATCCCCATTCTGGCGTAACGCGCTTTGAGCGACTCGACGCCTCCGTCCGTTCCAACGCCTCCCCCGGCAGAAACGCCCGCGTCGTCTCACGCACGAAGCGTAATGTACCCGCTCATAATCTGGCTTGCCACGGTGGGAGGCTGGTTCGTTCCCGGACTGGGCCATTTGCTGTTGCGGCGATGGGGCCGTGGCATCGCGATTTTTCTTTGCGTCAGCGGCATGGCCATCGCCGGTTACCAACTTGGCGGCCAGATTTTCCCCATTCACACGAGCGACGTTTACAGCATCCTCGGTCATCTCGCCGAAGTAGGCACGGGCGCGTTTTACTTTCTCTGGCGCATCCTCGAACCCGGTGGCGCGCAGCTTGCGCGGTCGAGCGGCGACATTGGAACGCGCCTACTGGCCATTGCCGGCCTGCTGAATTTTCTCTGTGTTGCCGACGCCTACGAGATTGCCAGCCACTTGAAACAGTGAAAAATTGCCCCGATTATTTTAAGTGAACGGGCCTACGTCCAATTGCAGATCAGTTGGGTCCGCTGGATTGCGGCGAAGCCGCCTCGCGGTGAGGATTCAGGTCGCGCGAAAGCATCAGTTTGAAGGTCAGCCGGTCGGAGCCGGCGGTCGTTCCGACGCCAACGCCGGCTTCGATGTTGATAAGCCTATCGCTGGTGTGATCGAACACAGCCCACGCTTCATGAAACTGGTCATGCAGTGGCGCGATTTGACTGTATGTTCCGAAGCCGTCGTACTCTTCGAATGCGACCGCCCATTTGTCGTTCAAATTGTATGCGACTCGTCCGGCGGGATTGTATTGCAGGCCCCCGAAACCGCCCGTGTAGTCCGTATCCATGATGGGGTTGTAAATGAGGTCCCATCGTCCGAGGTGCGTGCCGATAATAGGCCGGATCTCTGACGTAATCGTGCGGGATTCCCAGTAATTGTGATTGACGCTGAATTCGAAGTTTACGCCGTAGAAGAATTTGTGGTCATGCGCGTGCGGGCGCACGAAGAGTTCGCGTATTTTGAACCCGTTGATCGTGGCCCCTCGGCCCGTTGAATGAGGGCTGAACAAAGGAAGATAAAGCCCCTGTTCAAACCAAGGTTTGACTCCGTACGCCCACTCGGCGGCGCCGTTCACTGAATCATTGGCGATGATTGCGTTCGGAAACGCCGGGTCTTTGCGACCGATGGGAGTGAAGTTGGTGTGCACCATCAGATTGAAAACGCCGGGTTCTGCGATCACGGCGTCGTAAACTTGAATCTCGTCGGTTTGAGCTGGGGTCACGATTGGCATGCAAAGCAGGCCCAGGACAAGCAGCAAGGTTAAACGCATACGCGTACTGGAATATCGTTCTTGACGGGTATAGTCAAGCAAGATGGTATTCAGCAGTTGTCGAGTTTCCAGCCAACTATTTTCCCGTTGCGGTCAGTCTCCAAATACAGCCAGCCGTGAAATTCAGGCTTTGTCAGATACGTATAGCAGCGGTCGACGAGGCTGTCAGGCGGGCCAAGCACATCGAGGATTTGCGAAATGTAGGCATCCTCACGCGGCCGTTGGTCGATGAGTTGATTCGTTAAGTGACGCAAGGT
>Ga0126371_10001926_pt1 | contig 17755 bp, 24 predicted proteins | sample PanSoiMetaPlot_4_FD_110145 | JGI IMG/M metagenome (GOLD analysis project Ga0126371, IMG submission 110145) | Tropical forest soil microbial communities from Panama - MetaG Plot_4 | ecosystem: Environmental > Terrestrial > Soil > Tropical forest > Bulk soil | place: Panama | collected 2016-02-17 | reverse complement strand
CTTCCACTCGCCCCCATACCCCAGGCCGATACCCGTACTCATATGCTTCCTCGCTCTCTAACCGAATCCGCTCCGCTCGCTTGTTCAAGTATTCTCGCACCCCACTAGGATCCCGTTCCCAGTCTTCCCGACTCGGTACCCCGTACACTGGATGTTCCTCTACCTCAAACCCGCTCACCACTAGCTCCCCTCCTCCCACCCAAGATATTTCGCCCGCAGATACTCCCCTATTATCTCGCTCCGCCCGTGCCCCTTTAACCCTCCTAACCGCCCAAAATCTAGTCCCACTTCCTTCAGCGCCGCTTCACTCCGCCACCCAACCTCAGAAAGTTCCACTTTACTGGTCGCCCTCTCTAAACTTATCCCCTTTACCTTCCGCACTCGCTTCTTCATTTCCCCCCCTCCACCACTAAACCCCTCTTTACCTCCCGTCCCCCATACCGTCGCCTGCTCTTCCACGCCATCCCTGGCCCTCGCCCAACATATTCCCACGGCTCAACCCCTTTCACTGCTACCTCCATCTCTTTCCCTTCCCACCCCTTCCACCTCCCAGCTTCCCGCACCCGCACACTCACCTCCCGCCCCGCTTCTACCCCGTAACACACCTCGCATACGATAATATACGGGTTCAGCCCAACTCGCTTTACTCGTACCAACTCTTTCCCGTAGTCCGCCATCTCTTCACCTCCTCAGTTTTTTTAATTTATTTTTTTCCTCCGCGCAAGAACGGTGCCGGCGCCGCGGGCCAGCCGGCAGTCGACCCCCTCCCCCGCTCTTACGCTTGTCCTAAGCGTGTTTTCCCTCGGAGTTGGCTCAGACTTGGCAAAAACTTGGCCAATCGGCACTGAAAACAGTGACAAATATGGACAAACGTGGATGAGTTGGGCGACGCTGCGTTTGGCCGCATCAACCTGCGACCGATCCCAAGTATGACGAGCAAAGAGCAGATGAAACAGGAGCGGATTGGATGGTGTTTAGAGCTAGTGAGGATGAACTATGAAAAGATTGAACGCATTGGGTGAAACGCTCCAAAGAAGGGAAAGCTGAAGGCGCGATACCACGGGGCGCGACTTAGTGGAGGGGTGGCGCGGCATTAGGGAGGGTTTTAAAGGGAAGCGGAGGCCAACGCAATGCATTCCGATACTTAACGTCGTTAAGCTTACGATATTTAGAATTCCGCACGCTTCCGCAAGCTCCGCACGCTTCAGAACCCTAAGGGTAAGGAAAGCTTGCGGCGTCGTTCTCTTATAGAGACGCCGCAAGCTTACCCCTTTGGGTGAGTCAAAAGGTTGCGGGAGCCGCAAGCATTTGCGCGCCGCAAGCTTACTCTTTTTGGCCAATGCCCTTAGGATTTGAGAGTTGCAAGAAGCATTTGGCGGTCTGGCCCTTGGAAGTTCTGAGAGGGACAACTTCAATTGAGCCGTCATGGATGAGGGAGTCTAGCAAGTCTTTAAGGGTTTCATTGCTGAAGCCTGTTTCGACTTTGAGATGGCCGCGCGGGACAGGGTCGCCTATTAGCGGGATAAGGCTTAAGAGTTTCTGGCGATTAAAGGCCAAGGTTTTAGCGCGTTGGCCGTCAGCTTTTGCAGTGCCTGTAGCTTTGGTGATTTGTTCAGCGCTAGAGAGGACCCACATGGGGCAATCGTTTTGGCCGGAGTGACTGATAAAGATCTCGCGTGTGCCTTTTTCCCAGCCTAAGCGTGAGCCGCGTTTAGCGGCGATAAGGCGATAAGTTTCAGGGTCATCGGTATGTTGGAGGTGGAGGATAGCGCGGGCGTAATTGGAAATCCCGGCGTCACCTGCCATAGCGTAAGCCCAGTCCTTGGCCTTGAACTTCTCATACTGCTGATACTGGGTTTTGGGCGTATGAGCAACGAGCAAAGTACCGCAATCAAACTCTTCCATGAAAGCGGTGAGCTCGGTGCGCAAAAATTCGGCATTAGTCTGAGCGTCCCTGGGATCGCTGCCCGTGTAAGCGCTTAAGGGGTTGAGAATGAGCAGGTCCAGGCGTCCGTTCAAGTGGCGGACATACTTGCGCAGTTGCAAGAATAACTGACTGCCGTAGAGGCCGTTGAGCCATACTGGTTTAACGTTCTCATTGAGCATGGCCAGTTGTTTTTCTGTAAGATCAAGGCGACGCAGCATGCCCAACATTTCGGTCATGTCGTCGTCGGTGTCCTCGGCCTGCACATATAAAATCCGTAACGGGAATGCCGCGCGGATTCCGAAGACGTGAGAGCCTAAACCCCACATAACGGCCAATTGCACGGCCAGGATTGATTTACCGCTTTCAGTTGGGGCATCGATAATGGCGCAGCTTTTGCGCGACAACCAGCGGTTGCCGACCAGAATCGATGCTCCATTTAGAGCGCGCGTAGCCATATCTACAGCTCCTTGCAAACCATTGGAGGCATTAGGCGCACGGGAGGTGCGCGCGATATTGTCGCAAAGCTGCTGAGCCAACTGGGCGGCGTCGATGTCATCATGAGAGTCGGCTTCCAGACGCCCGAGAATGTATTGGCATTGCAAAACGAGCTCACGTTTGGCTCTCCACAAGCGCAGACGCTCGAAAACAAACTCGAAATTCTCGCGCACAACGAGGCAGCCAAAGAGCGGGACGAACCGTTCTGGAGCATCGACACTGTCCCAGAATTTCGGGCTGCGCTTGGCTTGCGCGATCAAGTTGGCCGGATTCCATAACCCAGGCTTGTCTGTAAAGTATTTTAAGAAAAATTCAAAGATTTTCTGATTAGTCCAGTCACCGAAAAGCTCGCCGTTAACGCCGCGTTCCTCCAGGACGTCGCAATGGGCAGCGATAAGGGCGAGCATCTCGCGTTCGGGCTCAAAACCTATGAAACGGCTCAGATCGACATCGCCGTTGCGTTGGCCGTTGGATCTGGGGGTAGGGGTTTTTTTGGGAGGCTGGGGCTCTGGTGGCGGATTCTGTCCGCGCATGGCGCGCTCAAATTCAGCGTCATCCTGGGGTGTGGGTTCCTTGTTGTATCGGCCATTAAAGGGGTCAGACTGATCAAAGGGCATTGGTTCCAGTACCTCCTTGTGGTGGATCCACGTAACGCGGACCGTTTGGGTAATAATCGCGAAGAATTTTTAGCTGTTTGGGGGAAAGATAGGATTCCAGGCGCGGGCCGTAATCCTTCCAGAAATCGCCTTGATAATTATTGGGCAGCTCGAGCTCGCGCGAATATTTATCCATGAGAGCGCGCATGCGCTGGCCCCATTTGAGCTGGCTTGGGGTGAACATGAAGCGGTTACCCTGGCCGCGGCGAGTGGAGGGACCGAGTTGTTCATCCAGCCAGGCTACGCCTTTTTCAGTGAGTAACTTACGGCCTTTGCGCTCTTCGGGATCAGGGCAGGAATCCTCTGAGTCTGTAGCCATAGGGGAAGGCCAAGATTCTAGGCTAGCTAGTCACCCAGATCCACATAATAAAAGCCCACGCGAATAACCAACAAAAGAAACCCGTCCAATCGAAGGAAAAGCCGTCCATGGCAATACTCACTTCAAATCATTCTTTAATGCGTTCCAGCTCTGGTGCGCGCTCTTTAAGGCGGAGATAGTCGCTGAAAGCCTCATTGAAAGCGTCTTTGAGGCCCGTGCCTTTGAGATCGAGCGCGTCGCCGAAGATTTTTTGCAGTGCCGTGACTGAGCATTTGGTGGCACCCAAGAAAGCGCCGAGCTCAATCCCGTATTGGGCGGCTCTGGTCCAGATCTCCGGTAAATCGCTGGAGAGCTCACGAACCGTTTTAGGCGCTTTTAGGTGCCAGCCAGGTAGACTGGACGGGTCAGCGGCTAAAAGCGCCTTATATTGGCGTATAAGCTCTTCAGCGAGACTTTTAGCGTGCAAGAGCTTCTCTAAACGCACGCTGCCATCTTTTCCGACTAAAAGGTTGCTGCCAACTAGGAGTTTGCCGGCACCTGCCAGATCCGCCGGCAACTCTGCCAAGCGTGTTCCTTCGGGGCAATGCGGCAATGCCGGGCAATATTTGCAATAGCTGCCTGGGACACGAGCGTGTTCAGGGGCACGGATATCGACCAGGTGATGGCGCAACTCGCGCAGGGCGAGCTCGGCCTCGAGTCGATCGTAGTAAGCGATTGTGGTTCGGCATTCGACCCGGGGCTGGATGATGGCGACGGTGAATTCTGCCAGAGAAGGCGGATTATTGACGTAAGCCAGTGCGACCAGTTCGCGCAACTGATCGTTGTACAGCGCTTCAAGGACTTCTGCGCGCCCGAATTTGTAATCAATGACAAAAAGCCGCGTCCAATCATCGCTGACATAGGCGACATCGTATTGGCCGGAGTGGATGGGCGTGACGCCATTACGCAACCACAAACGCTGTTCGCGTCCGAGCTCGTGAAATGGCAAGCCGCGGCACCAATCGGCGACGAGCATTTCCTCGATTCGGCGAGCGGCGGTCACGGCGAAAGTTTCATCCTCGGAGAGACTGACGGTGTCGCCAGCTATTGAAGCGTGCATCCGAGTACCGCTTGCGGCGTCTTCATCGGGTTCGCGTTCGGTGAGGAGGCCGGCCGAACGCAATTCCTCGATAAAGGTTTGCTGGCGCAGACAACGGCGGCGCGCGTAGGCACCGCTAGCACTGGGCAGACCTAAACGGATGGGATCAGTCATTTTCTAATCGCCATTGCCAACGCGCTTTTCGTAGGTCAATTCCCAAATCAATTTCCCGTATTTTTGCAGCATCTCGGCACGGATTTTCCGCGTTTTTTCTTTGTCGTTTTGCACAAGGAACGATTTGAGCCAGGTTGAGCTCAGTTGCGCTAGAACCGCACTTGTAACGTGCGGCGGCAGAGCGCTAAAGCGCGGTGCAATTTCTTCGGCTATAGCAATCGCCTCTACAGCAAGATCAAATTCTTCTTTTTTGTTCATGGGTAGGGGAATTGCCAGATTTGCTGGATAACGTTTTGACGATCGCGGATATAGACAAAGACATCGGAGCGTGACACGGCGACGACCCAGTCGTCATAGATTGTCGCGGTCATACCAGACACACGGTTTAGAGCGTTGGTTACCGGATCATTCAACGCGAACATTTGTGTCCGCAGCTTTCGGAATTGGCCTTTGTGCACGTGTATATTTGTCGATTAGTTGGCGTTTACGCAATTCGCTGGACAGCGCGGCGACGAGAGCATGCGCCCGGGATTTATCGCCGAGCATGAGATAGGCGCGTTTACGAAGGCGCAGAAGCTCCTCATCGCCGAGAATGTCCATCAGCGTATTCCATTCACTGATGCCTGCAGCCATATGGAGCGTGTAGCTTTCGCGTGGGCGTTTGTGAGTGATCATAGCATGGGGAGAGGCTCGGTCGGTTGCGCTTCGTTTTCATGAGGTTCGTTAGCGGAGAGGCTCGGTTGCACGTGGGCAATGAAATTATCCCAATCCTCGAGGATAGTTCTAACGTTGGCTTCGAGCATTTTTTGGACCGACGAGGTGGACTCAGTAGCCAGGCCCAACTGTCTGGCTGTGGTCAGAGCCTTAGAGACTTTGATATTTTCCTTTTTTAGTCGAACAGCGAATTCATTCCAGACATCCGTATCTGGTTCATCATCAGCATCGATATCGTCGATTGCTGGGGCAACCGTACGCAGCGTTTGCGCGCGTTTAGGTGCAAGCGGAGACTCGCCGATTGGCGGCAAATTATCGTCGTCATTGTCGAGCGCGTGACGCGTGGGAGCGCTCAGCGGCAAGCCTTTAGCCAACCTTTTGAACACGGTTTTCTTATACATTTCGTTCGTATCAGTCACCCAGGGACCGTCGTTGCCGGCGGCGCTGCGTTTGCGCACCGCTTCGAGTTCAGCCAGGAGCATCACTTCGAATTTTTCCTGTCCACCCGGCAGTTTGACGAACGAATAGGCACAATAGACCGGGCCGCGCTCGAGCATTGGATCGAAGGAATGATCCAGGTGCTGATTGGAGCCGAAAGAAAAAGAGAATTTATCGCCGCTGCAGACAACGTCGGAATGCTCGGTTATGACGTCGCCGTTGCGGAACAGAAGTTCCTTGACGCCTTTGTAATCGCTCATCCAGGTGCATATGAGGCTTCCGTCCTTTTGCTTTCTGGGGATCAAATGCGCTCTCCTGCTATCAGGCTCGAGGCCGGCGGCAGCGCATTCGATAATCGCCCTGAACAAGGAAGCAGGCGTGCAATTCATCAGCTTTGGATTTCGCTGGCACGCAGTCCACGCCACGCGGGCGAACTTGGCGGGCGAAAGATTGACAGCGCCCAGCGAATCGGAGAGCGCTTTCTGGAATTCAAAGGAATCCAGCTTGGCCTTGATATCAGCGGGTTTCAGTTTTGCGAGTTCGGTAGTCATGATTCTCTTTAGGTTCGTGTTCGAAGACGCGACCGGCATCGGCGATGCATTCGTAATGCCAATAAAAATCGCCTTCAGCTTTTTTGAGGATTACGCAGGTTTGAGGGAACACAGGTTGCGCGCACCATGAACAGTAATGTGTGGGGTCGACGCCTCCGAACAACGGATTCATAAGCTAGTTTTGCGGATAAAAATAAGTGGAGCCGTCACCGTAGTGCAGGGTTTTACCCACGAACTGTCCTGACTGGTTATAGAAGTAGCGCGAGCCGTCTCCGTAACCTAACGATTTGCCGACGAATTGGCCGCATTCGTCATAGTAATAGGTCGAACCGTCGCCATAATGCAATGACTTGGCGATGTCGCCCGCGTGTGTAACACCGGTACCCATGGGTACCAGTCCAATAAGTGCTAGTAATAGATTTTTCACTTTAGATATTTTTTAACTTCAAGAACGGCTTCTAGAGCCGATCGGCAGACGATGGCTCGGAAACCTAGGTTACGTAATTCGGAGATCCGTTCCTCTTGTTCTGCCGAAAGTTTTCCTTCCTCGGTTTTCATTTCGATGAAGATAGTTATACCGCCGTCTATATAGATAGAAAAGTCAGGATGACCGACTTTGATAGTAGATGGTGTATTTGACTGCGGGTTAATGACATACACCTTCTCAGAGTTTTGCCGAGCCCAGTTAAGGAATTCTTTTTGTTCTATGCGTTCTAGTTTCCGCTGATTCTTTTCAACCTCGGCAGGGTCGCGGGATAGATCGACATACAGACCTTTTTTGATGGCGTAGTCGCGATCAGCGGGCAACATCAGACGATAGATTTCCGGAGTGATTTCGCGTCTTGGCATGCTTTTCATGGTAGCAGACGCTATCATAGACAACTACATCCTCAGTCTGGTTGACCAGACCATTGCCGAGGATGACAAGTTTCTCACCTGGGCCAATGGGTTCGAAGCACGCTGGACAGATTGTGTGCGGATCCTTAAGTAACGCGGAATCAAAAACGATTTTCTTCATACGACTTTCGAATTGGGTGATGGAACTTCTAATGGGCTGTTGTCGTTTAAGGCCTTACGAATCAAAAGCCGTATTACCGCGCCTTTGCTCATCTGGTTGTGTTGGCACATTTCCATGATTCTGCCGTGCAGTTCCGCACCGACATCGAGCGAGATCATGTACCGCTTTCTCTCCGTATCCTTGGCCATAAACGCTTATTGTTTTGACACACATTTTAATAAGGTCAACTGCACTATTCGGATTTATTTCGTTTTATTCCAATTTCCTCCAGAATATCTTCAGGAAGCTGGCGTTGATAGCGGACTGCGAACTTGTAGGCGACCGCACCTTGTCGCTGCGTAAGACGTTGCTGAGACGCGAGAACCTTCCCGTAGAAGCTGTCGAGTCTGTTGAAACCGCAATCATCGCGAGCCTCGGCACCATCGCAGACGCCGGCCAGAAGACCCATGGCATAGCGCAAGGCTTTTAGCTGTCCTTCGGTGAGTTCGACGGACTCGCTCGAGTACAAACTAACTGTCGGTAATTCCTGTACCAATTCGACAGTTGTAGTGGGCGCCGCTACGCGTTCGGCAGGTATATCGAGTGCTTTGTCCATTATTGACTGCTTCTCGATAATGAGCTTGGCCATTTTGCAATCGAGACTGTTATCGATCACCAGATGCTCAACGAGCACGTTATCCTTGGCGCCGATCCGATGGCAGCGATCCTCAGCCTGGGTCACACGTGAAGGCGTCCAATCCAGTTCCGCGAACACGACGTGACTGGACGCCGTCAAGGTCAGCCCGAATCCGGCAGCTTGAATGTTGCCGAGGAACACGCGGCATTTGTTGTCCTGCCTTTGAAATGTGCGCACGCTGCGATCTTTATCGATGTCGCCCATGCCGCCGATGACTGTAACAGGGTTATAACCATTTTCGTTCAGTGCGTATCGCAACCTTTCAATGACATCCTTATGCCAAGCGAAGACGACCAGCTTAGAGTCGTTGCTCTCAAGAATCTGTTTGCAGTACTCGATTATGGCGGGCGTCTTGGCGCGCGCGCTTTCGTGCCGAATCCGGCTCATGCACTGGAACGCCACGTCGGCGCCTTCTTTCAATTTTGCAACTGTTTCTTTATACGCCTGCTCATCGCCCTTGGCCTCGGCATCAGCGATGAGCAATTCGTAAGTCTCCTTGGCTGTCTCCCAATTCTCGTACGCTTCCAGTTCGCGGTTGGCGATTTCGCGCGCCTCGTCATCCACGTCGAGTTCGACGATAGTGCGGAGTTTTGGCGGCAGTTCGGTCAGCACGTCTTTCTTGAGCCGGCGAATCATGAGACTCTGGCGCAACGTTTTTTGCAATTCGGCCAGATGCGAGGCGCCGCTGAAATCCCAGCCCCATTTGCTCTTTTTAGCGCCGCAATAGCGGAACTTGAATTTCCATTTGGCGCGGTCGTCACCGTAGGCGCGCGGGTTGAGGACGCCGAGCAATGGCAGAAGTTCGACCGGGCGATTGAGTATGGGCGTGCCGGTCATGAGCACTTTACGCCGCGCTTTGATGAGGATAACGGCACGCGTGCGTTTGGCCGCATCACTCTTTATATAGTGCGCCTCATCGACGAGAAGCAAATCGTACTGACGTCCGACGACGTCAGGATGCTTGCCGAGAATGTCGAAATTGATAATCTGGATGGGGCAATCCGCGCCGAGCCCGTCCTTGTTTACGATGTTGACGGCCATATCGCGCACCAGCCATTTCCGCAATTCTGCACGCCAGTTCAGTTTGAGACTCGCTGGACAGACAACGAGCACGGTCTTGATGGACGGATCCGCATTGATAAGGCCGATCGCCTGAATGGTCTTCCCTACGCCCATCTCGTCACCGAGCAGGGTATTGTCGTGTGTGAGCATGAACGCGACGCCCGCGCGTTGGAACGGGAAATACTCAAGGCCTGCTGGCGCAGGCACCTGGACCGTGGACGCCGTGGCACGCGACATTTCTTCTTTCCGCTCATCCTCGGCAATCTCTTCGGGTGACAGAGGCGCCCACCAGGCGACGTTGCCAGTGAATGCGCCGCGATCAGTTTCCCAGCCAAGTCCGACAGCTTTAAGCGCGTCCTTGTTAGCGCGCCAGAGCTTGCGAAATTCTTCCGTAGGAGACGCAATCCGTAAAACACGAACGCCCAAGCGAGTGTTCAAACGCTTGGGCGGTCCCCATTGGAGTAGGTCAGCGATTTTGGTCATCCTGAACCCTCCTGGCAATGCTAGCGCTGAAGCCTGCAATAGCCAACTGTAGCATTACGGCAAGAATTACAATAACTGGATTAAACATGAACATCCACAACAAGAAGATCCACGGGATAACGAAAAAACACGTAAGGTAAATTGTGATCTGAATTGTTGTTCCGATCCAGGTATCCTTGATTGCTGGCCAAGCCCCAGCAATGATGACGAGGGCGAGGCTTACAATCAAAAGGGACCCGAACATGAGCGCGTTCGGGTTGGTGTTGCTAAGCCAGTGCAGCAGTATATTCATAAGACATATACAGATCGGACAAATCTGGAGAAATTAAAGGAAATTGGGATGTTTTAACGACTGTTTTCCGATGAATGCTACGCAATTGGCTTTTGACCGGTAATACTTAGGGGCATCGATCATCTCGCGGTTGAAATATTTTTGAACGCACCACCATTTGGGCGCGACCTTTTCGATGCGCCACTTCCAATGCTTGTGCTCTTTGAGCGTCACCTCGTATGCTTCCCCATCGGGAGTAGTCTTGTTCCGGATCATTCCACAAAAGTACAGGAAGTTAGGAAATTTGTTGAGCAATAATCTGTTTCTCAACGAAATTTACTCTCGCTCAACGCGTTACGTCATGGCATTGTCGCAAGCGTGTCTAGTGCTAGACAACGCGAAGCAACGCTTATCTCAATACTGGTCCGCGATAAGTTCCGGATAGCGCTGCGCGATAAGCGTCAGATCGATGCGTTCTTGAAGAATCCTGAGAGTCGCGAACTTGTGGATGCAACGGTTGCGTGGCTGGCTAACGGATGGAGCCCGATGAAAATTTCGGAGGCTACCGGGCTGAACATCGAACTTATCCGGCAGATTCGGGACGAACATCCCGAAGCGATCGCGAACATAAAAACGACGATTGCCTTGCGACTTGGTGAGACAGTGCAACTGCTCGCCGAGCGGATGCTCGCAAACATCGACAGGATATCGCCTGACAAGGTGCCGGCAGCGCTGGCGCAGATACTCGATAAATACCAACTTTTAAGCGGCGGCATGACGGCACGCGTCGAACACAAAAACGTGGCGAGTGCGGAAGACCTGGAGCGGATGTTCAAAGCGTTGCCGAGCGCGAAAGTCGTTGAATCGTTACCGGAGAAAAGCGCCAATGGCGACAACGTGCGATGATATTGAGGTTGATCTTTCGCGGGTTGACGTTGACGTCAGCCTCGAGCAACCAATTCTGAATGTCGCATGGGACCAAGCCGACATCACGGTGCGGAGCGAGCAGAGCGCTCTCTCTATTGACCTGATCCATCCGGACCTCATAATTGCGGGAGGCGGCATTGCTGGCGCAGGTCCACCGGGCGGTCCAGGGAAAAATGCATGGACGCTTTCGACGATAAGTTTTGTGGTACCCGATTACGGGAATAGCGTCACGGTTCAAGTCGAGGACACGAGTTGGGTTGCTGTCGGTGAATTTGTCTGGGTCGCAAACGCAGCGGGAAGCGGGCAAGCTGCCTCGCTCGAGGTCACGTCCAAGACTGGCAATTCGATCACTCTCTATAACCCGGTACCATCTTCAGGCGGGATAAATGACGCTCCTGCAGACGGCACCATGTATGGTCGCAGGAACTCGACCTGGACTGCGATCGCTGCAGGTTCGAATGTTTTCGGAGAAAGCCCCAGCGGAACGATTGATGGATCAAACCATGATTTCACGTGTGCTAATGCCTATACGCCAACTTTGCTTTGTGTTTTCCTGAATGGGTTGCGCCAGGCGAGCACGCTCGATTACACCGAGACGGGTGCCAAAACGTTCCATCTGGCAACGGCGCCTTTAAGCGGAGACCATTTGTTGGTTGATTACGTGATGGGTGGCGAGGCGGGCGGAGGAGGAGGCGGAATCTCCTACAGTTTTTCTTACTACGATCCTACCAACTACGCTTCCGGAGCGTATACTCTAGGAGTTGTTTTTTCGACTCCTGCGGCTGCGGCCACGCTCACCAAGATCAGTTATTTCAAAACTTCAGGGGAAACCGGGACTTCACGTCAGGTTGGTTTATGGAAAGACGATGGGACATTACTAGGTTCCCAGACTGCCACAGATACCAGTTTCGGCTGGAATACGGTTACTTTGAGTACGCCAATTAACCTGGTGAGCGGAGCCTCTTATCGCGCAGGCTATAGCGTAAGTACAGAAGGAGGATATTCCGGTCTGACTTATCCCGTAGATTCCGGACCTCTCACTGCGAGCGTTGGCTGCTTTCTGGCTGGTCCATTTTCTTTTCCCTCCAGCACCTATGGCGCCTGGTATGGAGTAAATGTCACTGTTCTGTTTTCTTCTTAAGAAATATGTCTAGTACTCAAACTCGCGGCTCAACCCAGATCATCGCAGCCACAATCGTCGATGCGCAGATCGCCGCTGCGGCGGCAATCGCCAGTTCCAAACTGGCTGATGGCGCAAACTGGGTTAAAAAAGACGGCAGCGTGACGATGACTGGCGCCCTCAACATGGGTAGCCAGGCAATTACCAGCTTGCTTGATCCAGTCAACCCGCAGGATGCCGCGACGAGAGCGTGGGTCTTGGCGAACGTAGCTGGGGGCGTCGTCTCCTCAAGCTCCGTGATGGTAGCGACGACCGGAGCTAACATCACTTTAAGCGGCACCCAAACCGTGGATGGCATTGCTCTGAGCGCCGGAAACACCTGCCTGGTCAAGGATCAGACTACGCAAGCGACAAACGGTATCTATACGGTTAGCGCGAGCGCTTGGACGCGCATGCCCGCAATGGATACCTGGGCCGAGGTGCCGGGCATGATGGTCAGTGTCCAGCAAGGCACTGCCAATCACGACACCATTTGGCTTTCCACCGCGGACGCTGGCGGAACACTTAACACGACTGCTATTGTCTTTGCGCAGATACCTGGCCCTGCCGATATCACCGCCGGCGCAGGCCTGCTGCGCACCGGGCAAGTAATCGACATTGTCGCGGCTGATACTTCGCTCACGGTCAACGCCGACAATATGCTGGTAAAGGTCGATCCCGCGCGCGCCATCACGACGGTCGCGGCTGGGATCGGAGTGAACATCGATTCCTCCACCATGCAGATCTCAACCAATCTGTTGGGGGTAAAGACCGGTACTTATTTGGGAAGCGGCAACATCGTCACCAGAGAAACTCCGACCGGCGCAGTCAATGGAAGCAACACTACTTACACTCTCGCCGCGACACCAACCGCCGGCACAGAGGAAGTGTTTCTTAACGGCCTTTTACAGGAACCTGGTGCGGGGAACGACTATACAATTGCGAGCGCCACTATCACTATGCTAGCCGCCCCGGCAACCGGTGATCGTCTGCGCGTCAATTATCGCAAGTAAATGGCCCAGACTGTCATCACTGGCAAACAGGTCAAGGATGCTAGCATCCAGCGGAACGACCTGGACACTAGCACGGTAGGTTCTGCCGTAGTCGCGAAGATCGTTCAAGGCACCAACGTGACCTTGAGTTCAACGGGCGGCGATGCCGGGACGGGAGATGTCACGATCAACGTTCCAACCCTACAAACCGGCAAGCCGGCCTACACCAATACCAGTGCGGGTTTCACCGTTCCCTCGATCGGCTCAACAGTCGTCGTCAACGTCAACGATACCAGTTGGGCGACCGTAGGAGAGATCGTTTGGGTGGCCGGCGCAGCCGGCTCTGGCATTGCTGCAACGATGAAAATTACTGCGCTCACCGGTACGACCTTAACTTTGCAAACATAAAAGTCTTATGCCTGAAGTATCGACCTTAGGATCGGCTGTTCCTGGCACCGTTGTTTCAAGTGGCGCATTGATTACGCCTGGTGGCGATGTAGGCCCGACCGGGCCACAAGGGCCGGCTGGGTCAGGGACAGGGGACATGTTAAAAAGCGTCTACGATACGAATGCAAATTCTGTTGTGGACACGTGTGACTCGTTAGCCTGGAGCAAGGTCACGGGAGTGCCAGCGGCCTTCACTCCGCTGGCGCATGCGACTACGCATCTCGACAACGGGACCGACGCAATTCCGGTCGCGACCACAACTCGCACGGGGCTAGCTCCAGCTCGGAGCGGCACCGCTACAACCTTTCTCAATGGTACGGGAGCGTACACCACGCCGACTGGAGTGGTGCCGAGCGCGCATGCCAGCACTCACGCTCTAGGCGGTTCGGACCAGACCAGTCCCGATTGGACGCAGATTGTCAATAAACCGACCTCAATGACGCCGAGCGCGCATGCCTCAACGCACGTCACGGGGGGCAGTGACGTTATCGCGTTAGCGACATCCTCGGCTCGCGGTCTCTTGACTCAGGTCTCCGGGCTGACCACCGACTATGTGACCGGCAACAATACTTGCGCGGACTTGGCTAGTGCGGTTACGCCCACCATCACGGCGGTGCGACTCCGATCATTTAACGCGTTGGCATATGGTAATGCGACCTTCGAGGTTGACCAGCGCAATGCCGGAGGGCTCGTGACTAATCCGAGCAACGGCATTTTTGCTTGTGACCGCTGGATAATCGCGCGGGCGGCTTCGACGATGGCCCTTAACACTCAGCGGACGACGGTTGCGGGGGGAATCTCGGTACCGGGAACGAACTTCAAAATCTCTTCGTGCTCCTTGACTGTCACCGTCACTACCGCTCAAGCCAGTTTAGCGGCAGGGGACAGTTATCAAATCATCCAGCGGGTGGAAGGCTGTACCCTAAGAGAGTTGATAGGAGACGTGCATTCGGTGAGTATCCTTGCCCAGTCTTCAATCGCGAATCTGGCTTTTGGTCTGGCGATCAATGATGGCAGCTCGCGAAGCCTGACCAAGCTGTGCACACTGGGAACCGCGAACACTTGGCAACTTTTGACTTTCCCGAATCTGCCGGTGTTTTCGGCTGGCGGCGCCTGGAGTTTGCTCCCCGGCAACCAAGGATATCAGTTTATTATAACGCTAGCTTGTGGCACGACTTTTATGTCGCCAGCCAACGACGTTTGGCAAACGGGCAACTACGTCGGAGCAGTCGGGCAGCAAAATTTTGCCGCGACAAATGGGGCTACTTTCCAATTGGCCTTTATTCAACACGAGCCAGGGGCGGTAGCAAGTCTCCCGATGGACTTGAGCTACGACTCTAATCTGACGTCTTGTGAGCGTTACTTCACTAAAAGCTACCAGCTTACGGACAAGCCGGGGACGGTGACTAATGTGGGGTTTACCACCATGTTCGCTCAAGCCAATCAGAGTCCACTCTGTCATATCCCCTTTAAACGGACGATGGCCAAGGTGCCAACGATTACCGGGTACAGCAACACTTCAGGTGCTTCAGGTAACGTGCGTGACAATACGGCGGCCGCGGACAAAGCGATTAGTTTTGCCTCTGGTATAGGGGATGGGGGATTTAGCGGTTTTTCCGTTACTACTCCTAATGCGGCAATCTGGAATCCGTCCTTTCATTATAGCGCAGATAGTGGGTGGTGAAATGACCGAGGCTGCGTCAACAGGGAATGGCAATGGTTCGAAGGCACTTCAGAGCCTCAAAGACATCAATGTGCCGACGCTTCTGTTGATTCTTGCGACAGGCGGCACGAATTTCCTAGCGACGCGCGACAACGGTGCGCAACTCCAAGTCCAGCGGGAACGCGTTTTTCAACAGGTGCAAGAACTGCACGCTGGGTTACGCGATTTCGAAAAGCGGCAGCAACAAAGTTTGGAAAACCAGAATGTCATGATGCGCTCGGATGCCGAACAGCTAAGCGAGATTCACCAAATTTTGCTTAGATTCGAGCAATGGAAACAAAACGAGCAACGGCGCAAAATGCCAGAGTAGAATGTCGCGAGCGGCCCGATGAAAACCGCTCGCGTCTCGTGGGCCTCGAAAGGCCTCGGAGAATGTTACGCTTCAATGGATTCCATCGCGGAGCGAAGCGCGCTCAACGTCGGCACGCATCACAAAAGCGCAAAACAAATCCTTGCACTCCAAACCCGAAAGCTGCCTGGCGCCGATTTTTTTCGTTAATAGATTCCTTAGCCTCAAGGGTTTACGAAGATTTTCTTATTTGAATAATACTTGGGCGGCGCACATATCGATTAAAGTTACGCAGGTTCAGAATAAGCCAACCAGCATGACGCCGATAGCCCACGCTTCAACGCATGTCACGGGCGGAAGCAGTGAACACTCCGTCAGCTAAAGCAGACGGCTTCTTTGGGGAGCTTGGACAACTCCAGGCTTGTACCCAACAGGCCCGTTCCAGGCCAGGCGCGCTCAAGAATATTCCTGGCGGCATTTTGGTCCCGATCCATCACCAGACCGCAACTGCACCGGTGAACACGTATGCTCAAGTCCTTGGGGACGAGCGCACCGCAGCCGGAGCATTGCTGGCTAGTGTAGTTCGGGAACACTCGCTTTACTTCACCACCGGCTCTTTCAACCTTGTGCGTGAGTACTACGACGAAGCTCGACCAGGCCACGTCGCAAATCGCTTGGGCAAGCCTGTGGTTCCTGACCATCCCTCGGACGTTCAGGCTTTCCACAGCGATCTTGCCGTAGCGGGAAATCAGATCATTAGAAACTTTGTGCCGGTGCTCGTGGCGCAGATTAGCGACACGTGCGTGCAACCGGGCGACTCTTCTGCGTTGCTTGGTCCGATTGTGACCGCGAAGTTTCTTGCGGGAAAGCGATCGTTGCGCTCTTCGCAGCACCGGGAGTTCAGTTTTAAGAAACCTGGGGTTCTCAACTTTGAAGCCATCGGACGCGGTAAGAAAATGCGTCAGTCCGACATCAAGTCCGGCCGCAGGAAGGATGTTGCTAATTTTGGCTGGTTGCGGGACTTCACAAGATACGACTACAAACCATTTACCTGCTTCACGCTTCAGACTCAGCGTCTTGATTTTGCCTTCGACCTTGCGGTGCAAACAGACCCGGATAATGCCTGCATGCTGGACGCGCAGCCGATTAGCTTTGAGCCGGATACCGTTGCCGTGACTGGGAAAAAGGATCGAGTTAAATCGGTCAGCGGATTTGAAACGCGGATATCCTGGTTCCTGACCGAGTTTTACACGCCGGAAGAAATTAGCGAAGGCCTTATCCAGACGACGCAAGGTTCCTTGGGCACTACTGAAATTGATTTTTGCGAACCACTGATTGCTAACACGCTCTTCTTTGAACCAACCGGATTGGTCCTCGTACGAGCGCGAGATCTGCCATTCGTCATAGAACCATCGTCTTTGCCCCAGCGCAGCGTTGTAGAGCCTCCTGTGCGTCTCGAGCATTATACCCAACTCGCGCTCCTGATTAGCATTGGTCCAGAGACGGAATTTGTAGGCTCTGAACACGGCTCACTTCCCTTTTTGCGCTTCTACGCCTTGGCGTTTCTGGCGTTCTTCGAGATTTTTTAAGAGCACGTAGACGGCCTGCTTATTGCCTTGGGCTTCGAGCCGGTGGGCTAGAGTTGTTATTTCTTCCTTCGACAAGGCGCTCAGGATTTCGAAAAGGACAGCTTGCTTGATCATTCGTGATCTCCGGGTTTACGAGGTTCGGTGTATTTACGGGCTGGAAATGCGCACCAGATTGTGAAGCAGCCCTCGCTGAAATTGGTGCTTACCCCCTGGATGCTGTACCAGCCGTGTGCGTCGGAGAGATTGTCGAAATAACGCATAGGCCGATCTCCATAAGTCAACGCCATATTTCGCAGGATATTGGAGAGTTGAAGGGCGGTAAGTTCTCCGCCGTGGCAAGTGCACTGCACCCGCTACATTAAATGCACCCTCCCCGTCGTGGCCGGGAAAAAAACCCCCGAGGGTGGCCTCGGGGTTTGTATTGCAGGGGGGGGGTGTTGTATTATTGAGGGAAGGCCATCCACCAGTCTTTCATGGGATGGGTGACGCAGAAAAGGATGGGGTAGATCCAAGAGAAGATTATGGCGCCAAAAAGCGCTAGGCAGATTATCCAGGAGACCGATTGCAGTACAAAGTGGGTGATTTCTTTTTGAAATCGTCTCGCGCGAATAGTGGCGTACCATTCTGAAAGAGTTGAATTCATTTTGCGTTGCCCGGATTAGGCTCAGCTGGAATAGATTGTTTTTTCATTGGTTGTAATACCGGATATTATGCGGCGTTATTGCCTTTGATCCGGGTTACACCCAATATCGGCTACCTGTCCAGAT
>Ga0126371_10001925_pt1 | contig 17766 bp, 17 predicted proteins | sample PanSoiMetaPlot_4_FD_110145 | JGI IMG/M metagenome (GOLD analysis project Ga0126371, IMG submission 110145) | Tropical forest soil microbial communities from Panama - MetaG Plot_4 | ecosystem: Environmental > Terrestrial > Soil > Tropical forest > Bulk soil | place: Panama | collected 2016-02-17 | reverse complement strand
TGTTCAATCCGAGCGGGGTTTCCTCGACCATCACTTGCTTGGCGAGTTCGCTGAGTTCCGGGAGGCTCTGGAGAGCCTGACGCAGCGAGGCCGCAGCGCGCGCGAAGGCTTTGTCGTCCGGGAGCTTTACGCTGTTGTCGCGCTCGCGACCGTTCTCGTCCGGGGTCGGGGTTTGGGATGCCTGTTCGGGCGGAATGTTGGCGACGTGCTTGAGCTTGGGGCGCGTCGGAAGCCCGTCGACCTCGACGATGCTCGAGTAGCGGGCCTGGGTCTGCACACCGAACGCGTCGCGCATCGAGCCGGCCACAATCTGCAGCTTTTGCTTGTCTTGGGTTGAAAACGCGGTGAGCATTACGAAGAAGCTCATCATCAGACCCATCAGATCGGCGAAGGTCACGAACCAGCCGTGTCCTCCGTGTCCCGCGTCTTTGCGCCGCGCCATGGCTTGGGCTCCTGCGGATAGGGGCGAAGGTGCTTAGGCCGGAGCGGTCTCGGCCTCTTCGTGGCGGTGCTTCTCGGGCAGATAGGCGAGCAGCATCTCGCGTACCAGCGCCGGGCTCTTGCCATCGCGGATCATGAGGATGCCGTCGATCATCAGCGTGCGGTTGACTTCCTCGTCGACCAATCTGAGGTGCAACTTGTCGGCGATCGGCAAGCAGCACAGATTGGCGACGAGCGCACCGTAGAGGGTGGCGAGGAGCGCCGTCGCCATAAACGGACCGAGTTTTGAGGGATCGGTCATGTTGGCAAACATCTGCACCATGCCGACCAATGTTCCGATCATTCCAAACGCGGGTGCGCAGTCGCCAATGGCGCGATAGATCTTCTGTCCCTCATCAAGATGTGTGAGGAAATTGTCGCGGTCGCGCTCCAGATTGTCGCGGATGAAATCGGTGTCGTAGCCGTCAGCCACGAAGCGCACGGCCTTGGCGAGAAACGGATCGTCGACCTCGACCTTCTCGAGGCCGACGGGGCCTTGCTTGCGAACGATTTCCGCGAAGCCGGCGATCTCGTCAATCAACTCGCGCAGGCCCATCCGCCGCATGGTGAACGCAAACTTGGCGCCGAGCGGAAGACCATGGAAGATCGACGAGAGCGGGAACCGGATCAGGGTGGCGGAGAACGAGCCACCGAAAATGACGATGAGAGCGTGCTCGGAGTAGAACATTCCGAAGTCGCCGCCCAACATGATCAGCGTCGTGACCACGATGGCTCCGGCGAGCAGACCCAGGCCGGTCGAGATATCCATACAGCACTCCGAACCCAGACCGTGGGCGGCACTCCGGTCCGCGGGCGCACCTTAGTCGACGCCACTTAAGGGAGCGTTACTGAAAAAGGCTTGGATATCAGTCGCATGCGGCACGATTTGGGACGCACGCTGAGGCCGTCGATCGACCGGCAGGCGCGCGCCGGCAGCCCGCGAGCGGGCGGGTGCGACGCTTTGCGCGATCGGCCGAAAGCCGCGCCGAGCGACTTTGCGCTGACCCCTCTGTGCGCTATCAAATTGGTGCACTCCGTTTTTCGTTTCACCGCCGCGGCAGAGCCTGACGGCGTGAACGACGCACCGGGAGGATTCAATGCGCGAGATCGGCCATTTCGTCGGCGGGGCCGTCGTGAGCTCAAGGTCCGGCCGCCAGGCGGATGTGTTCAATCCCAATACAGGCGAGGTACAAGCCAAGGTTGCTTTTGCCAACAAGGCCGAGGTCGAACACGCGATTGCGGTGGCGCAAGCGGCCTTTCCGAACTGGGCGGCGACCAATCCCCAGCGGCGCGCCCGGGTGCTGATGAAGTTTCTGGAACTTGTTCAGAAAGATTTCGACAAATTGGCGGAGCTGCTGTCCTCAGAGCACGGCAAAATCATCGCCGACGCCAAGGGCGACATTCAGCGCGGCCTTGAGGTGATCGAATTTGCCTGCGGCATTCCGCATCTCATGAAAGGCGAGTTCACCGCGGCCGCCGGTCCTGGCATCGACCTGTTTTCGTTGCGACAGCCGCTAGGGGTCGTCGCCGGCATTACACCCTTTAACTTCCCGGCCATGATTCCGATGTGGAAATTCGGGCCAGCGCTGGCGTGCGGGAATACCTTCATTCTCAAGCCCTCGGAGCGCGACCCCTCGGTCCCGATGCGTCTGGCCGAGCTGTTGATCGAGGCGGGATTGCCACCGGGCGTGCTCAATGTGGTCAACGGTGACCGAGAGGCTGTTGATACGCTCTTGACCGACCCGCGGGTCAAGGCGATCGGATTCGTGGGCTCCTCCCCAATCGCCGAATACATCTATACGACGGGATGCGCGAACGGAAAGCGCATTCAGTGCTTCGGCGGCGCCAAAAACCACATGATCGTTATGCCGGACGCCGATCTGGACCAGGCGGTCGATGCGCTGATTGGCGCCGGATATGGTTCGGCCGGTGAACGTTGTATGGCGGTCTCCGTCGCAGTGCCGGTTGGAAAGAAGACGGCAGACGTGCTGCTCGAGAAGCTCATTCCCCGGGTGGAGAGCCTCAAAGTGGGGGTTTCGAACGATCTGCAGGCCGACTATGGGCCTCTCATCACCCGCGCCCATCTCGAGAAGGTCAAGAACTACGTCGATCTCGGCGTGAAGGAGGGCGCCAAACTGCGCGTCGACGGTCGCGGATTTGCGCTTCAAGGTTATGAGAACGGTTTTTTCATGGGTGGCTGCCTGTTCGACGAGGTAACGCCCACCATGCGCATCTACCAAGAGGAAATCTTTGGTCCGGTGCTATGCGTGGTGCACGCCAAAGATTATGAGGAAGCCGTGCGCCTGCCCTCCGAACACGCCTACGGCAACGGCGTTGCAATTTTTACCCGGGACGGGGACACCGCGCGCGACTTCGTGTCACGCGTCGATGTGGGCATGGTGGGCGTCAATTTCGCAATCCCGGTGCCGCTTGCCTACTACACGTTCGGAGGCTGGAAACGCTCGGGCTTCGGCGATCTCAATCAGCACGGTCCTGATGCGATCCGCTTTTACACCAAGACCAAGACCGTGACCTCGCGCTGGCCATCCGGGGTCAAAGAAGGGGCGGAGTTCGTCATTCCGACCATGGCCTGATATGGCAGGTTGCCGCCGCGTCGCGCACAAAATGGTTTGCGGACGGCTCCCGGCGTGGCGCCTGAGTGCCGTGGTGGCCGGCCTTGCCGCGCTCTGCGGGTGCACCAGTGACCGATTTTCCGCGATCGGCGGCCTGAACGGCCAAAACGATGCGGCCGCGACCACGACCGCCCCAACCGGCAAGGTGACCGCGGCGCCGCTGGAGCCTCCGGGGGGAGGTAGCCAAAGCGCCACGGTCGACATGGGCGGCCGCTGGTTTCTTGCGGCATCGGGGGTCGGCATGTGCGCGATGACGTTCAACGCCATACCAGGCGCCCTCGAGGGCGCGATCGCACCGGAGGGCGGCTGTCCAGGGAATTTCTTCACCAGCCGTCAATGGGTGTTGAGCCAAGGTGCGTTGGTGATTCGGGATCATAACGGTGCGCCCCTGGTGCAGCTTGCGTCGGTCGGGCCAAACCGTTTCGAGGGTCGAACGACCGCCGGCGAGGTCATCTCGCTTGCGCGTTAAGCGCACGGCCCAGAGTGGCGTTTTCGACCGGATGGCGCGACGGGCCCCGGCGTTCATGCCGGAGGTTCAGAGCGCCCTTGGTCCTCGATGTACTACCCAAGGATCTCAATAGGGGCGCCGCCAACCAACCAACGAGGCGCGCTTGCTCTTTCGCAGGCTCCAGAAGGTGGAGGTTGTCGGGAACTCGACCTTGAGGCGCCGGCTTGAAACGCCCTTGCGGCTGTTGAACAGTTCTCAAAGGCGCAGCTTCGGCGCATAGATCATAAGCAGATGCACGTGACCTCGTTCGCCGTTGAACTCTTTCAGCTCGGCCTCGAAGTCACAGCAGACGTCTCGGCAAATCTCTTCAAGTCGCTCGCAGTAAGCAATCTAATCCACGGAACGGCTGGTTGATGGCGAACATCGCTATCAGACGGTTGGTCGGGTTCGTTCCCCGTCAAACAAAATTGAGCGCGTTCGCGACCGCCGTGCTCTGGCTGCGACGGCCATCGCCTGGTTGGCGAAGATTGTGCAACATCGCAGCGGTACGCGGTTAGTTCTCGAGCGCTGCTCGACGACTGGCGGAGAGGCCGGTGACACGCATTTCGCGAGTCCGACGTGAGAAGCGAAAATTTGCTGCGGCTTAGTCGATCGTTGCGCCGGCTTTTTATTAATCAGATATCGGCAAAGTCGCCGTGTCGCCCCTTGCCTCGCGCGAAGCGCAGCGCGCCCTCGACGCCTTCACGCTCCACCACGGCGGCCGAACACGCCCACTCCGCACGCAGCGCCGCGCGCTCAGACAAGCCTTCCTGAAGGATGACGGAGCGGCGGTCCGCACGCATACATTCTTGCGGGAATCGCGCGATGGCATGCGCCAGCGCCTCGGCCACCTCGCGGCCCGTTCCGTCGGGCACTACGCGCTCGCACAGCCCGATGTCTAGGCACTCCTCCGCCGGCACTTTTCGACCGGTCAGAATAATATCGAGCGCCCGCCCGCGTCCGACGAGCCGCGGCAGCCGCACCGTGCCGCCGTCGATAAGCGGGATTCCCCAGCGGCGGCAATAGACGCCCATATAGGCGCTCTCCTCCATGACGCGCAGATCGCACCACAACGCGAGTTCCATGCCACCGGCCACCGCCGGACCGGCGATCGCCGCGATCACCGGCTTTGACAGTTCAAGCCGTGTGGGTCCCATTGGACCACGCGGGACGGCCGTGTCATCGCTAGGAAAGGCGAACGCACTGAGCGCAGCCCTCTCGCCGGCAAGGCCAGCCGCGTATTTGAGATCGAAGCCGGCGCAGAACGCGCCTCCCGCGCCCCATAGCACGGCGACGAACTGCGTCGGATCCCCGTCAAATTCCTGGAACGCTTCTAACAGTGCCTCCGCGCTCGCCGGGTCCATGGCGTTGCGAGCCTGACTGCGCGCGCGAATAATGGTGGTCACAGGGCCGTTGCGTTCGATCGTTATGCTCATTGGAGATCCTCGATTGGCTTGAGAATTTGACCACGCCGGTCGCCGATGCGGGCCCCCTCCACACCCCGTGGTCATTCGCATGGCCCGGCGGCAAACTGAACGCGGCGAGCGACCACTTTTTCTGATCGGCAAGCGAGCCGCGAACCCAAACGTACAGCACGGCCCCGGCGAAGTTTAGCTGCCATGGCGGTCCGGCAAGCATCTGCACGGCCTTCTTGCCGCGGCAAGCCGATCCGGCGAACCGACCGCCAGGACCTATGAGCGGATTTAACGGTTGGGGAAAGCCCATGCAGGGCCTCGGCGATTTCGTGGACCTGCGGCGGGGCGAACGAATAGCCAATATTTTTACCGTCCCGTCGGGCCTCGACGAGATTCTGGGCTCGCAACCGGGCCCGTTGCTGAGAGATCGCTGCCTGTCGGCGCCCAATCAACTCTCCAAGCTCGGTCCGGTTTTCTGCCTTCGACCAGAAGACACAGAATGACCAGACGGGTTTCGTGGGCCAGGGCCTTGAGAGGTCGGCCGCGTCCCGCGCATTGGCGAGTACGGTGCGGCTCGATGGGCGGACTTTCATCGCCCGACGTCTCGCCCTGGCAGCGCGGAGCATGGACATCAAGGTTCTCTTGGATCAGGGGCTGCGATCAGGAATAAAGCAGGTGGGCGCCGGCGTGGTCTGCTCGTTGGGGGCGCCGGCGTCTGACGTCAGGCGAGCAACAAAGCGCGCAGCGGCGGTGACAACCGCGGCGACCGCGTGCTGGTGCGGGGCATGGCCGCAGCCCGGCAGCCGGCAAACCTCCATCCGGGCGGGCACGAGGGCACGCAACCTATCGATTTGCGCGTCGGTGAAGAATTCATCCTCAGTCCCCTGAATGAGGAGTACGGGGCAGTGGATCGCGCGAATGTAGCGTTCGATGCCGCCGTAAGGCGGCCTATCTCCCGTCCACGCCTCGACCAGTCTGCCAAACAGCAGCTCAGTCTTGTGGCCGTGATAGCGTGCAAGCCGCGCTTTAAGATCCCCGCGCTCAAAATCCCTAATCTGATCGGCTATGGCTGCAACCGTTCGCTCCTCACGAAAGAGGTGAGGAGCGATGGCAACCACGCCACTGACCAGGTGCGGAAAGCCGCCTGCGAACGCCAATGCAATCACCGCGCCGTCGGAGTGCCCAATTAAGACCGGACGGTGGGTCTGCGTGGCGCGAAGCACTTCTGGAAGCGCGTGCAGCGCCTCGTCGAGCAGGTAGTGGCGTGCGTGCGGCAGCTCAAGTGGTGCCGAATCCCCAGAGCCGCAGCGATCGTAGGCCAGGACACTACAACCGGTTCGGGCCGCGAGCCGTTCCGGGATGTCGCGCCACAGCCGTACACAGCCCAGGGCGTCGTGCAGCAGGACGAGCGGCGGAAGGCAGGGACGCGCCGCAGCGATGCGGCGGCCGCGCAATCGGTGTCCGGCAGCCATGAAGGCTAGCTGCCGGGTCGCCGCGACGATCACATCCCGGATGTCGTCGGCCGTAAGATTGAGAAATTCGGCGGACGTTCGCGACCAGAACTGGTCGACGATTGCCTCGGCATCGGTCAGTTCGGCGCCGCGCAGAACCGCCTCAAGGTCGAAGATGACGCGCGGAGGCGTGACGAAGAAATCGCCGGTGATTAGCGCTTCGCGAATACGTCGGCGGCTTGCCCCCTCCAGGCGGATATCGGCCCGCAGGCTACCGCCGGGCCGCGTCAGCGAGGCACTCATCGCAGTGTCATCCACCTCTGGTGCATCGAACATTTCGACGAATGCGTCGCTGCCGATCTCGTCACGAAACAATTGTTCGGCAAGCCGCTCTTCGAACGCACTGACGTTGCCCCATTGCGGCAGGATCTCAAGCCCTTCGGCCAGTCCCGCAAGCAGGCCCTGATAGATGCTCTTCAGGTCGGGGAGTTTATCGGCAAGAATCTGCCGCATGGTGACGATGCGCTGGCAGGCCGAGGTGAGATCGCGCTTGGCAAGCTTTTCGACCGGTACTTTGAGGGCTGCGATCATCTCTGCGGGCTCGAAGTCGATCAGCAGCGTCCCCTGATAGAACATCGTGTCACCGTCAAAGAAACCACCGGTGCCGCTGATCTTGCGGCCATCGACCTCGATGTCGTTGCGCGGCCGATAGCTCGCTGGGACGCCGAGCTTGTTGAGCCCCAGCGCGAGACTCTCACAGATCCGCCGCGTGGCTTGCGTGAGATCCGCGAAACCAAGGCGCGAACGAGCGAACACGAGCTCCCACCCGATCTGGCCTTCGTCGAGATAAAGACCGCCCCCGCCGGTGATCCGGCGAGCGATCTCGATCCCCCGGGCCTTGCAGTGCTCGACGCGCACCTCGTGGCTCAGGATCTGATGAATGCCGATGAGAGCGGAGGGCCGAAACCGCAGGAACCGAATGGTGTCGGGGATGTGTCCCCCCCTGTGCGCGTCGATCAGCGCCTGGTCAAAAGCGATGTTGGCGCGCCCGCCGCGAATTCCGGTGTCGATCACGCGAAACGGTTTTGCCGCGCCGCACGCCATGGCGACCTGCCTTGATCTATTGCGCGAGTCCGCGGCGGAGCTGGGACCGAACCTTGTGGATGTCGCGACGCCGGAGCTTGAACGGATAGGAGGCGATGTCTCCGGGGGGAGAATCGCCGTAGGGACGATCGCAAGCGGAGATGTCCGCCGCGACCTTGCCCGGACAGCCAGAGGTGCGAAAGGCGACGCCGGCATCGATGACCGCATCGAGCTCGTGCTGCGCCAAGCCAAAATCGACGAGCCGCCCGGCCGCGTCGAAACGCATGCGCGTGACGTGATGGCCGCGATAGTCGATCAGATAACGGCCCAGCTGAATTCGGCGCCATTGCGGGCGCGGGACCGCGGGAAGGTGATCCATGAGTGACCCACGCTCAGGAAAGAATGCAAACAAGTGGCTGTGCCCTCCGCGGTCGCGGATGGCCTGGACCTGCGAGAGCAGGTCACGATCGCTCTCGCCCATGCCGACAATGAGATGCGCGCCAAAGCGCTCCGGGCCGAAGATATCGGCCGCCGCATTGAGGATCTCCCAGTATTTGGCAAAGCTGTGCGGCGACTGCACGCCGCGCCCGCGGGTGCGGTCGAAGAGAAGGGGATTGGCGGCATCGAGCGCAACCGTGAAGATCTCGGCACCGATGTCCTTGAGCTCTTGTACGTCGTGGCGCGTCATGGTCGTCGGGTTGGATAGGATCGACACGGGGACGTGCTTGATACGTTCAACCCATTTCTTGAGCACGACGCGTGTATCGGCGTCCGACCGCGGATGGGTGATCATGCTGATGCACATGCGCTGGAAGCGTCCACCGTCGCCGCCGGAGGCGACGATGTCGATCACGTCCTCGTAGGGCACGGCCGGCCAGTCGACCCGAATGAAGTTGCGGTCGGCATAGTCGCGCTTGGCCTCACGATGACGCGCCAGACCGCAATAAGCACAGTTCGCCCGACAACCTTCGGGATAGGTCAGCAGCAGATTGAGACACCGCGTGCAACCGGTGCGGTGCATAGCGCCCTTCATGAGTCCGAGGGTAATGGCCGCGGCGGTGGAGAGCTGCACGTAGTCGGGCGAGCGCATGTTGGGCGTGAGAATGTTGTGATTGGGTCGATAGAGGCCGTGCGCCTTGACATTCTGCGCCTTCACGCGCGCGCCATTCCTGGCCTCGGGCGGCACCACGCCTGGCGCCTGCGGTTGCATCACTTCGGCCGCATTGAATTCACGCACGCGACCGTCGAGAAAGTCTGGAACTGCCTCTCTCGGCATCTCAAGGCAACCCATGGTATCACTCGCTCATTTGCCCGCTCATGCCGCCCAATAATGCGGTGAACTGATCCAACCGACGCGTAGCGCACGCGCGTCCGGTCGCGCGCCGGCGCGATAACATGTCAGCGTTTCGTGTCGTCGCCGTCGCGCCCGGGCGAGCGCGACGTCGAAGACGTCGCCGAGTTCTTGCTCGTAAGCATCAAGTGCGCTGCGGCGGCCTCCGAACCATTCGACTGCGGCCCGTCCAGCGAGCGTTCCCGATTGCACTGCAGCCGCAATGCCGGCCCCGGTCACCGGATGGGTGAGGCCCGCCGCATCGCCCGCCAGCAGCGCCGGCATCGTGGCGATCCGGCCCACCGCGCAAAGCCGCCCGCCAACCGCAATGGCCCCGCCGGTCAGGGCGCTCGCGCACGTGCCGACGCGCCCCGTGAGCGTGAGCTTGGAAAGCAACGCAGAGAGCAGCGGCTTGAGATGTTGGCGTTCCGCAAGCGAGACGCCGACCCCCACGTTGGCAAACGACCCCTTCGGGAATAGCCAGCCGTAACCACCGCGATAATCCGCGTGCAGGAAGATATCGGTTGCGTCGTGAGGTCGGGTCAGCGAGACAGTTACCTGTCGGGTCTCGACGATGTCGCGGTTGATCTCGCCGATGGCCGCGCCCACGCGCGAGCGCGGGCCGTCGGCCCCGATCACCAGCCGCGGCCGACAGGCCGAACCATCCGACATGATGAGAGTCCCGTCGGACGTAACGCGCCGCAGCGTCGTCCGAAAGCGGCATATCGCGCCCGCCCGCGCCGCCTCCTGCGCGAGCATCCCGTCGAACCGAGCGCGGTCGATGATGCGACCGGGACAGTTTGGGGTCTCCTCGGGCTTGCCATGATCGACGATGGTCAGCATTCGGCGGATCAGCTGCGTCGTCGTCGCGCCCACACCTTCCACCTCGCGGGCAATCATCATCGGCACGAATTCCGCACATTGCACCGGAACACCGGGTCGACGCCGGCGGTCGATGGCGAGGACATCGAGTCCTGCCGCGGCAGCAGCCGCAGCGGCGCGGGCGCCAGCGGGCCCGAGACCTATCACGACGACATCCGGTTCTTCGAGGTCCATGGTGGGCCCCACTCACGCCGCGCAGGTCCGCCCGCCACCAAGCCCTTGGAGGGCAACGGCACAACAGGCATGCTCCTGCTCGATTGGTCGTCCGATCGCGCGCGCCAAGGCAACAATGCCGGCCGCCGGATAGGCGATGCCATCGAGGCCCGCCATCACCGCGTAGGCGTCCGTCATGAGCTTGTGCTCGCCCGCGGGCCGTACGCAGCCGAGTTGCACAGGGACCCCCGCAATGCGCTCTCGGGCCGCGACCAAGACCCTGGCCACATCCTCGACCGGCACGGTGGCAAACGGTCGTTGCGGGGACGCATAGATCGGAACAACGACCACCAAAATGAGCGCAGCGACTGGGTAGCGTGAGACGATCTCCAGGGCGGCGTTCTCGCCTAGCAACCGGCCGTAATGGAGGCCGATCACGATATGCGGCACCACCTCCATTGAGGTCGCGGTGAGGGCCGCCAACGTGGCTTCGAAGTCAGCGACCGGCCGATCGAGGTGGTAGACCTCGCGGATGGTTGCCTGCGCGCCGATCACATCCATCATCGCCACGTCAATGCCGGCGGCTTCCATGCGCTTCGCCCGCTGCTGATCGAGAAGCGCGGAATGCACGGCGATACGCAGCTGCGGGAAGTCGCGCTTGAGCTGCTCGATGACCGGATAGTAGCGATCGTAGGGCACTTCGTTCCTACGATTGGACCCGCCGGACAAGAGGAACCCGCGAAGGTCCTTCAGCAGCATGAGATCACGAACCTTGCGGTCGAGTTCGGCGGGGCTCGTCGCGGGAATCATTGGCCCGAGGATTTTGGCTCGGCAATGATCGCAATTGAGGGCACATGCCGCACCGGTGATTGAGAATGCCGGATAGCTCGCCTTGCCGCATCCCGCGAGTTCGTCGCTCGCGTAGGCCCGAAACGTCGGCGTGAAAAATCGCATGGGCCCGAGCGGGCGCACGCGCGCTTGCTGTTCGAGCGCATCAACCAGCGCGCGGTCGAAGCGTATGTCCTCCAACGGCTCAACGTGTCGCAGCGTCTCGAACCAGCTCATGCAACGTGCTTCCTAATCTTAACTGTGCCGTTAGGGTTCGCCGACCGAAGTTCCATGCCTCTCGTGGTTACGGGCTGCGCGGTCATCTCCACGACGTCGCCACCGCGGTTGCCGCAGGCAGGGTCTCACGCGTTTTTCGTCTCCAGCACCGTCCCGTCTCGACCTCGGCCGCTTGCGCAGTCTGGAACCCGCCGGACCTCGCCAAATTTCCTGAACGGCGGCCATGGGTATCAGATTCGCCGCCTGCGGGCTTGCCGCCGTGTGCCGGCGCCGAGGCGGAGTTTGCAGCGCCTGCCAACATCCTCACCGCCCCCCGACGGACGCAAAGGGCCAATATCCGCCGCGCGACCGTGCGAAAGATGCAGCCGATTCAACTTGACGCACCCGATTGATGCCTTCCTGACACCTCGCCACCTACGATGCGACAATAGATTTTTATAGCGTTTATTCAACAAATGGAATATGTGGCCGAGACGGTGTTTCTCGCGACGCTCGTGCTGTGGAGACGTTGAGGATGCTCACGGGCCGCGCCAGGAGATCGGCGGTCCACCGAACAGGCGAAAGAGGCGCTGAACGTCATGTCGAATGAAACCGGTAATGCCAAACGCATGTCCATGATCGTCTCCAAGGGAACACTTGATTGGGCTTATCCGCCGTTCATTCTCGCCACCACCGCGGCCGCGATGAATCTCGATGTGACGATGTTCTTCACGTTCTATGGGCTGACGCTGTTGAAAAAGAAGTTGGATCTGCACGTCTCTCCGCTCGGCAATCCAGCGATGGAGATGCCGATGCTCGGAACGCGCCTCGGCATGCCCAACATCCTGGCCGCAATCCCCGGCGTCGATGCGGCGGCGACCACCATGATGAAGAACCTGATCAAAAAGAAGGGCATCGCCTCGATCGAGGAGCTTCGCTCCATGGCGATTGAGGCCGACGTCAAGATGATCGCCTGTCAGATGACCATGGACCTCTTCGAGTACAGTATGGAAGACTTGATCGAAGGTCCAGTGCTCGGGGGTGCCGCCACCTATATTGAGACGGCAAGCAAGAGCGACATCAACCTGTTCATTTGAAATACGATCGTAGCATCGAGGCAACTGGGGACCATCGTGACCAATCAAATTCTTGACGTCAAGGGGCTGAATTGTCCGCTGCCGGTCTTGCGCGCCAAAAAAGCCCTTAAGGACATCGCGGTCGGAGCCACGTTGGAGGTGCTCGCAACCGACCCCGGCGCGGTAAAGGATTTCGAAGCTTTCTGCCGCACCACCGGCAATGAGCTCGTGGAATCCAAGGTAGACGGCAAGGTGTATAGCTTTTTAATCAGGCGCGCCGTGTAGGCCAGTGGTCGTGGACGGCGGCGACGCGGGAACTGTTTGGACGGAGAGCCCGGATAAGTCGATCACAAAGCCGATTTTCAGTGCCGGCCGCCCGCTCGCCAAGAGCGGCTTCAAATATTTAGGTCGCATGATCGGCCACGTCACCCATGGCCGGGCAACGCCGCATTCGAGAACCTGATGGGCTGGGCCCCATCAACTTCCATACTTGGTGCTAAGATACTCGACGATCGTCTTGGCGTCGGCCTCATTAATCGGCGCGCCCATGACGTTGATCATTTTCTTTACCTCAGCCTCCCATTGTGTCGAACTAAGGAAAGGGGAATTCATTTGGATATAGTCAAGGCTGTGACAAGCCGCACAATTGGCTTCGACTTTCTCCACGCCTGGGCCCGGCGTGAGGCGCACTCTTTCTTGCGCTCCGGCCCCCGCAAGGGTGAGAACGACCATGGCCCCAATGACAATCACACGCATCGTCGGCCCTCCCCGTCAGGCTGCATTCAAGGTCAGCGATTGAATCAAATTGTGATGGTATCCAGCCGGATTGGCGATGAGCTGGGTGGTTTGCGTCTGGCCGATTTGATTTGTGGCCCGCGCCCTCACCACATACTTGCCGCGCAGGTGAGGCACGAAGCTATATTTCCATGGCCGAAATGCAAATCGGCCGAGATCCTCTCCGAGTCTTGCTTCGGTCCACGAACGGCCATCGTCCACGGACAATTCGACGGATCGGATGCCGTAGCCACCGTCCCAGGCCAGGCCTGAGACGGTCACGCTGGATCCGAGTTTCACGGTTGCGTCCCCGACCGGACTGGTGATCAGCGAGTTGACGACCATTTCGGTGATAGGTGTAGTCGAAGCGTTGTCTTGCGAGGTAAACCGCGACACCAACGGGAATTTTCCAAGCGGAATGCGATAAGCCGACTTCATCCAGAAGCCGTCGAACGGTTTGGTAACCGCGTCGATCGACGTCACGTGCTTGACCCAGTAGGTGCCGGTCCAGCCGGGAACGACGATCCGTGCCGGAAATCCGTTCCAGTGCGGCAACGGCGCCCCGTTCATCTCGTAAGCAATCAGCGTCGTGTCCTCGAGCGCTTTCCACACCGGGATGCTTTTGATAAAATCCGGGGTCTTATCGACGACCGGTCCCTCTGCCCCGTTAAAGACGACTTCGACGGCTTCGTGCTTGAGACCGACTCGGTCGAGGACTTCCTTGAGGCGGGCGCCCTTCCAGCGCGCGCAACCCATGGCGCCGTAGCCCCATTCGACGCCGGGAACATGCGGTTGGAACAATCCTCGCCGATTTCCCGAACATTGACACACCGCAACGATTTCGGAAGCCGGCAGCGCCTTAAGATCGTCCAGGCTAAGCTGCGCTTGGCTATTGGCGCCGTCGCCACCGAGGCTCACCCTCCACGTTTTAGCGTCGACTTTGGGAATGTCGGCGAGATGGTAGCGTACGAAGAATGCTTCGTTAGGAGTGATGGGTGTTTCGAGATAGGACAGCGGTGTCTCATAGTTCGGGGGACGGTAGCTGAGTTTGATCAGCGGTTTCTTTCCCGGCAACGTTTCCAATAAGGCTTCACCGCGGGTCCCCTCGGGCAAGACCGGTGGAAGTGCTTGGGCGTGGGCAACGGATGTCAGCGAGGAGCCCAGATCGGATCCTGCCAAGGCCGCCGCGGCCCCTGTGACTTCAAGCAAGCGACGCCGCGTGATCATGCCTTTCTCCCGTGATTCCCCCATGAGGGGTCCTCTTAGATACACTGATCAGGTATGATTGGCAGCCTTCGACGGGCATAAATGCCCGCATCGCCAGCTCCCAAATGCTGCAGTCCAAAGGACCGGCCCTTTTTGCCAACTCGCCCGCGCGGCTGTTTGGGGATCCGAGCCCCCATAAGAAGGCGTAGAGGACAGCAAAATGTCGGCGAGCGCCAATGGGGTCGGCAACAGACGAACGCGCATCGCAACGGTGATCGAGTGGACTGATAAATCGGAAAACCGTCAAGCCAAACTTGCCGGGCGGCGCCACGGCGGTGTGCGGACACTTGGTGCGCGGACCCTTGGTATGTCGCGCGATGGCCGTTGCCGGTTTGGCCGCCTTTGACTGCACGCTCCCGGTTTCAGCATCTTCCATAGGGGACGGCGGCTACCTCACGGTGCGTATTGTCGGTTTTATGGTCACATCCCACCAGAAGGGGGTGGTTTTTATCGTTTGGCGTGGCCGCTATCAATAAGCATTCTTGCGCATTTGAGGCGCTAGGCGGTGTGGCACTGAGCCGCGGGGTCGGTGCGTAGTTGTTGCAGACACGCCTTTTGGTAGAAAAATAGCACGCAAACACCTTGTCGGTCCTGACACGGTTCATGATTTTTGCCTTGTCAAGTTCGGGCGAGCAGGTCGTGAGCTCCCTTAAGAGCACGGTCCGCTTCGGCGATTACCGGCAAGAAAATGTTGTTTCTTACGGCGAGGAGGGCTTGCCGGCAGCCTCGCGGTGATGGTGGTGATGGGCCCCAGCGTCGGACCGATAAGCCCCGCCTTCAGGATCGAAGGGCGCGACAATGGCTTCGGCCTTGCCACCGAGGTCGCGGAGCAGCGCTGCTAAGGTGGCGTCAGGCCGAAACCGCAGCCGATCTGATAGAATCTGCACCGGCACGTGGCGATCCCCGAGCGCCCAGGCGATGCGGGCCAGTGTGGTGCGGTGAGTGGCGCGGATCTCGAGCAAAGCTTCGGGCTCGGCCGCCACCTCGACGATGTCGCCTGTGTCAAGCAACAGGCCATCGCCGCCATGCAGCGGCGTGGGCTCAGCGAACGCGACGAGCAGCCGCGTGCCCTTGGTACCGAGAAGAGTGCCATGGCAGTGGCGCCGGCGCTCGAAATTGAGGACCACGACGTCTACCACGCGGGTGGCATCGACCTCACGGCCGCGGAGCAACTTTGTCACGCGCAACATGGGAAGAGTTTGCTCGGCGTCGCGACACGGTGCTGCGACGCAAGGGGGTCAGCCTTGAGCCTTTCAGGTCCACTGGCTGGCATCGCCGTTTCTCAATTGAGGCGCGTGGGCCGGTTGTCGTCGACTGACGGGCCATCTGCCGACAGCGTCGGCGGGGTTACGGTGACACTGTGCACGGGGCCTGGCACAGCAGCAGTTTGCTGCTGTAGGCGACGATAGGACAGCCAACTCAAAGGCAGACATCCCAGATAGAGCAGCGTCCCTATGGTCAGCACGATCCAGGGGTAGCTGATGAGCAGCGCCACGAACAGCACCACCACGACGAAGACCGGAAGCACCATTTCCCGAGGCACGCGAGTGCCGAGCTTCTTGCCCGAGAACACCGGCAACCGCGATACCATCAGGAGAGCGATGAGCAGCGTGTAAATCAAGGTGAGCGGCGCAAAGTTCGGTACGCCGAGGAAATGCAGATAGATGGGAAGCAGCGCCGTAATCGCCCCAGCAGGGGCCGGCACACCAACAAAGAAATTCGTGGCTCCGGTCGGGCGAGTGGGATCGTCGATTGACACATTGAAACGTGCTAGCCGCAACCCGGCGCAGATCGCCAGCACCATGGCCGCAATCCAACCAGCAGACTTGAGATCGCGTAAACCCCAGAAATAGAGAATCAGCGCGGGCGCCACTCCGAAATTGACGAAATCGGCCAAGCTGTCGAGCTCAGCGCCAAATCGTGAAGTCCCCTTGATCAGCCGCGCCACCCGGCCGTCGACGCCGTCGAGTACGGCGGCAAACACGATGGCTGCGAGCGCGAGGTCGAGATGGTCCTCGATCGCGAGCCTCACCGACGTCAAACCGGCACACAACGCGAGCAGCGTGATCACGTTGGGCACCAGGGTGCGCATCGGGATCGGTCGAAAGCGCCGACGACGGGGCTCGTCGCGATCGGGCTCGAAAGGAGGAAACAGCATGGCAGGCAATATAGCGTCCGCCGGCGGCCTCCGCCATGTTTGTGGATGCGCTCCTGCTCGTCCTGACGCCCCGTCGGCGCGGGCGAAAAAGTCCAGCCTATTCAGCAGCTTGGAAGAAGTTGGCGCGATCGCATGCGAGCCGCGGGCCCGCCCTTTATTCAGGCAGTTCGACGACATCGTGAAGCTTGAGCATCGAGACCACCTGACGCGCCGTTCCAAGTGAGGTCTCGATAAACGCCGCCAACACTTCTGCCGGCGAGACGTCGCTGGGAAGGTGACGCCGGCGCATACGCAAGATGGCCGAAAAGCTGTTGACGTTAAGACCGGCGGCCCGACAGATGACGGTTAGGGCCGCTTCCGACGGCGCCTCGATGGCGCGCACCACCCGGTCCGGAGGCAAATCGATGCGCGGGGAGAGCAGTTCGGCGACCGCCTCGACCGCATCGGCATCGGCGAGCTTGATGGCCGCGTCATCAAGCAGGAGGAGACCATCGGTCACCCCGTCAAGCACGGCCTGCAAACCTTGATCTCTAAGCGGCCTCACGAGGGTCCTCAACGCGTCGGCGACGGCGGGCACGCAAAAATGCTGGCGCGAGGGGATTGTTACGCCCCAATTGAATCGACCGGGCTAATGCTTTGCGGTCAAGGCACTTAATTTTCGCTAACCATGCGGGGCGATGTGCGTGGCGCCTAACGTGGATGTCAGCTCGCCCGGTAGGTCCGGGCGTTGTCGGGGCGGCGGGCGTCGGCAATGACCGTCTCGCCGGCAATGGCCGTCTGGCCCGGCGATACCAGCGGGGCGAGGTGGTCAGGCAGGTAGACGTCGACCCGCGATCCAAAGCGGATCATGCCGATCCGCTCCCCTGCCCTGATGTCCTGCCCCTCATGCGCAAAGACCACGATGCGGCGCGCGATGAGGCCGGCGACCTGCACGACCGCGATGCGTCCGACGGGCCCGGTGATGATGAAGGCGTTGCGTTCGTTTTCCTCGCTCGCTTTATCGAGGTCGGCGTTGAAGAACTTCCCTGGGCGATAGACGACGCGCTCGATGCGCCCCGCCACTGGACTGCGATTAATGTGGCAGTCAAACACGCTCATGAAAATGGAGATTCGCGGCAGCGCCCGATCGCCGAGACCCAGTTCGACGGGCGGCAAGGCTTGGGTAACCCCGCTCACGCGGCCGTCCGCCGGGGCGACAAACAGCCCGTCGGCAAGCGGTGTGACCCGCGGCGGGTCGCGGAAGAAATAGAGCATCCAGGCTGTCACCACGGTTCCAAGCCAACCAAGCGGTGCGGCCACGAAGAAGAGAGCCACGCTGACAACGGCACTCATCGCAATGAACAAATATCCCTGGCGATGAATTGGCGCGAGCTGGCCCCGGATCGAGGCGACAATTGACATTGTTCCGCATTCCGTTCTCCTAAACATAGGCAAATGCCTCACGTTCAGGTTCCTGCTTCACAGAGGCCGGTTTCACGGCAGTCCGGGGACTGACGTCAGCGCCATCCTCTCCGCAGGCTGTCACCGCGGAACT
>Ga0126371_10001924_pt1 | contig 17768 bp, 11 predicted proteins | sample PanSoiMetaPlot_4_FD_110145 | JGI IMG/M metagenome (GOLD analysis project Ga0126371, IMG submission 110145) | Tropical forest soil microbial communities from Panama - MetaG Plot_4 | ecosystem: Environmental > Terrestrial > Soil > Tropical forest > Bulk soil | place: Panama | collected 2016-02-17 | reverse complement strand
CGCATTTTCAAACAAACCAATGGATGATCCGAGCCCAATCGAAATTTCACCAAGGGAAGTAAAGGCCAAGCTAGATCGTGAAGAAAGATTCGCATTCGTGGATGTGCGCGAAAAGTGGGAGTACGACACCACTCACATTAAAGGTTCGACGCTGATTCCGCTGCGCGCGATTCCTCAAAATCTGTCGGCGCTGCAAGCCACCGGCGACGTGATTCTTTTCTGTCATCATGGGATCCGCAGCCTGGACGCGGCCAATTGGCTGCGGGCCCAGGGCGTGGAAGGCGCACAGTCAATGGCGGGTGGGATCGACCGGTGGTCGATCGAGATAGACTCTAAAGTTCCGCGCTACTGAAGGGAGGGACCACGGTGTCGACAAAAAGTGGCGGAAGATCGCAAGGTGCAGGAATCAGGCGTGTGCTGAAGGCGCCGGGAGCAGGCAAAAAGGTTGAATTCCTGCACAAGCCGAATTGCACTACCTGCCGCAAGACCCGCAGCTACATGGAAAAGCGCGGCTACCAGCTTCATTTCCGCGATTTGGCAAAACAGCGGCTCAGCTCGGAAGAACTGGACAAACTGATCGGGAACCGTGACTACAGGCAGTTCCTAAACGCACGCAATAAGCGCTATCGGAACGAAAACATGAAGAACAATCCGCCCTCACGGGAGCAGGCCATTCAATTGATGACCGAAGAGCCCAATCTAATTCGCCGGCCGGTGATTGTCGCGGGTGGACGCGTGGTTTTGGGATTCGACGAGAAGGGTATTGCGCAGATTTAGACGGCGTACGCGAAGAGAGACTCGACTCCCCGTTTTGCACACCAAGAAAGCCCCCCGATTCACGCGGCAAAACCGAGATGAAGGCGTCGGGGCAAAGCCGTGCCGCTGAAGCGCGGCGCTACATCAGAGCGCTACGAAAGGTAACTTCCAGTGATTCTGGCGCGTTGAAGTGCGGGACGGGGAAACATATAATGGGGCGAAGGCGCTCCACCACTCGATTTCCCTCCGCCGGAGGCACTCGTTGGCCTCTCATGTGAAACTCAAGACAGAGCGGTATGATGCGTCCAAATACCACGGGCTCACTCGTGAAAAACTAATTCGAATTTACCGCACTATGTTTCTTTCGCGGCAATTGGACGACCGCGAGATCCAACTCAAGCGCCAGAACAAGACTTTTTTTCAGATCAGCGGAGCCGGGCACGAAGCGGTGCTGGCGGTGGCGGGACTGGTGCTGAAGTCCGGCTACGACTGGTTCTTTCCCTATTACCGCGATCGGGCCTTGGCCCTGATGGTCGGCGAAACGCCCTACGAGATGCTGCTGCAAGCCGTGGGTGCGAAGGACGATATCGCGTCGGGGGGAAGACAGATGCCCTCGCACTGGGGCAATGCGAGATATCACCTGGTCACGGGATCGTCTCCTACGGGCACGCGCTGGCTGCACGCGGTGGGGGCGGCGGAGGCTTCGTTGTATTACCAGGAATTTCCAAAGGCGCTGGAACAGGCACGGAAAGCGCCGGGCGGCGAATTCACCGACGGGCGCAGCGACGATGTGATCTATGTCTCGGGCGGCGAGGGGGCCACCAGCGAAGGGGAATTTTTCGAGGCGCTCAATGCCGCAAGTCTGAAGCGCCTGCCGGTTTTGTTCCTGGTGGAAGACAACGGCTACGCCATCTCCGTGCCCGTGGAATATCAAACGGCAGGCGGAAACATTTCGAAGCTGGTGAGGAATTATCCACACTTCCATATCGAGGAATGCGACGGTACCGACCCGCTTGAAAGCTACGAGGCTCTGAGGCGCGCCGTCGTCCATTGCCGGGCGCGCTCTGGCCCGGCCCTGGTGCACGCGCACGTGACTCGCCCCTATTCGCATTCGCTTTCGGATGACGAGAAGCTCTATAAGACGCCCGAGGAGCGGGAAGCCGAGGCGCACCGCGATCCGCTGCCGAGATTTGCGCTGTTTCTGGTGCGCGAAGGCATCGTCGAGGAGGGCGAAATCGAGGCGCTCGAAGCGGAAGCGGCGCGCGAGGTCGCTGATGCCACCGACCGCGCGCTGGCTGCCGAGGCTCCCGCCAGAGATTCCATCTACGTAGACGTTTACTCTCCGGATGTCGATCCCGGATCGAAGCAGTTCGACGCGCAGCCGCACCTGAACGGTCATCCGAAAACTATGGTTGAGATCGTGTCGACCACTTTGATGGATGAGATGGCCCGCGACGACCGCGTGGTGGTCTATGGCGAAGATGTGGCTGATTGCAGCCGGGTCGAAAACCTTGCGCAGGTGAAAGGTAAGGGCGGAGTATTCAAAGCGACCGCCGGCTTGCAACGGAAATACGGCTCAAGTCGGGTGTTTAATACGCCCATCGCAGAAGCCGCGATTGTGGGTCGCGCCGTGGGCATGGCCATTCGCGGCCTGAAGCCAGTGGCCGAGATACAATTTTTCGATTACATCTGGCCGGCCATGATGCAGCTACGCGGCGAATTGGCCACGCAGCGCTGGCGCTCGGCGGGCCAGTTCAAGTGCCCGGCGGTGCTTCGCGTGCCGATCGGGGGATATCTGACAGGGGGGGCGATCTACCATAGCCAGTGCGGCGAAGTGGTCTTCACACACATCCCCGGTCTGCGCGTGGTGATGCCTTCGACTGCCCTGGATGTTTGCGGCCTGCTGCGCACGGCAATTCGCTCGGACGATCCAGTGTTGTTTCTAGAACACAAGCATCTTTACCGCCAGCCCTACAACCGCACGCCATATCCAGGCGCGGATTTCACCATTCCCTTCGGGAAGGCACGTGTGGTGCGCGAGGGGACAAATGTAAGCATCATCACCTATGGAGCGGTGGTACACCGCGTCGAAGTGGCCGCGACGACGCTCGAGAACGAAGGGATTTCGGTGGAAATTATCGATCTGCGCACGCTGAGCCCGTACGACTGGCAGGCCGTAGCGGCCTCGGTGTGCAAAACCAATCGCGTGATCGTGGCCTACGAAGACAGCCGGTCCTGGGGATACGGCGCGGAAATTGCGGCGCGCATCGGGGATGAGCTGTTCGGCGAACTGGATGCGCCAGTGCGGCGCGTGGCGGCCACCGATACCTTTGTGGCCTACAACCCGAAGCTCGAAGCCGAGATTTTGCCGCAGACGCAGGACATCGCCGCCGCCGTCCGGGAGTTGATGGCGTATTGATGAGCTGACGAACGGCTCGAAAATGAGGGCGGCCGATTTGCACGAATAGAGATCCCCCGTCATCACCCCGCTAGCAACCTTGGCGGGATCGGGCTGCGTCTCACCGTAGCTGGGCGATGGATTCGGGAGCCTGCGCCGCCGGAACGGGGCTGGGAGCGGGATTCCAACCTATAGCGGCGTCGATTTTGTCGAAGGTTTCGCGCGTGGCGCTCTCGACAGTGAGACATCGCGTGGCTACGCAACGCAGGAATACGCCTCCGGTATCCGTTTGAAACTGGAAGAAATTTGGGCGACGGAAAAGCTGCATGCGAAGCGCATATTTTTTTTCGAGCGCCTCGCTGTACTGGCCGGCAAAGCGCGCAGCGTCCTCGGCATTGTCGAGCGCAAGAAGCAGGACTAGCGACACTTGCTTAGTTTTAGCGTCTTCAAACGAGGCGTAGCGGTCGCCGCGCCAGCTGGCGGCCAGGGAGTCGGCGCGATCCTGGCCTAGGTATTGCTTCAAAACTTCATCGAGATTGAATTCGCCGAGGACGTTTTCCTCTAAGAGTTTCCAGTCGGGCGGTACGGTGGTCTTCCAATCGGGCAATACAAGCTTTTCCGGGGTGACGCCTGCAAGATACATGTCCGGGTGCATGATCTGCTGTGTGGAGATAGGGGGGTTGGCGAAGAGAATTTTCAGATCGCTCCAACCCGAATGAGCCTTCAAAAACTGCTGGGAAAAAGTGGTGCCGGCCAGGTAGGGAAAGAGCAAGTCGTCGCGGATGTAGGTCGGGGCTTTGGAGAGATTGGGATCTTTGGCCATTTCGTCAACGGCTCCAGAACGAATCAGCAGGGTGACGTCGGGAAGGTCGCGGACGCTCATCTTCTGATCGCGTAAGGTGTAGTCGACCATGGCAGCCATGGCGCTGCCCTCGCTGACCGATTCCCGGGCAAGCTCGGCATCATCATTGGGACGAGCAGCCTTGATCCAAGGATCGATATGGAAAGACTGATCTTCGAGCGCATGGGTAAGTTCGTGGGCCATGACCGTCTTCTGCTCGTCGGCAGGGATCCAATCGGCGATATAAAATTCGCGAGCCTTGGGATCGTAAAGACCGGCAATCTGGTCGGTAAGAACATCGAGCATGAAAGAGTCGAGCGGAAAACCTTTGGGAATCAGGCCGAAGGCCACCAGAGTTTTGGCGTCAGCGTCGCGCTGGGCCTGGTCCTTGTCTTCCTTTTCCTCACGGATGAGGTAGTCGCGGATTTCCTGCTTGGAGCGAAGGGTTTTCTTCAGAGGCTCCTTGATGGGCAGATTCAGCAGCAGACTCATCTGCCCAAGAACTTCGTCGGCGGCATGAAGAAAATCGGGGTTGGAGCCAGGTGAAACTTGCCGGGAAGGGGCGGTTAGCGCCGGATTCGAGGAAGAGGGCGGCCGAAGCGGCGCGCTGCTTTGCTGAGCCACGGAAGTCAACCCTAAAGAGAAGAAAACAGCGAGAGCGGCAAAGCGCTTCATCCACAAACTCCTGGAATTAGGATGGCGAAGTCAGCATAACAGGTTTCTTGTAGAGGCTACGAGCAAAGGGCTAACGCGAGCGCGAGCCGGACAACTCTCCAATGAGCACGCGGTGCAGGGCCTGCAGGAAGTCTTCCACTCGGAAGGGCTTGGTCAACAGGGCACACCCGCATCTGCTGGGCAGGTCGATGGCATCGGGATCATGTGTATTGGCGGCGGTGAAGATGACATGCGGCGCGAGTTCTGGGCGATGGCCCTCGATCCAGGTGTAGAGAGCGGAAGCGCAAGTTTCGCCCGATAGATTGACGTCCAAGACGACCGCGTCAAACGATTCCAGGCTGAGAAATTCGATGGCTTCGCGGGCGGTGCGGGCGGAACGCAAGGAAAAAGTCTTTTTATCGAGTAACTCCTGTTCGAGATGGAGCACGGCTTCTTCGCTCTCGACTAAGAGCACCCGATTAGCCGCCCCGTCAATAGCCAGGGCAGCCGGTTTCGCCGGCTTGGAGGGCGCCGCGGAAATTAGCGGAAGGGTAACAGTAAACGTCACTCCAGCGGGCAGGTTGCTGACTTCGATTTCTCCGCCGTGCTCTTTGACAATGCCATAGCAGATGCTGAGCCCCAGGCCGGTTCCCTTCCCCACTGGCTTGGTGGTGTAGAACGGATCGAAAATACGGTTCGGGTTCAGTACCGGAGGCCCGTTATTGGAAAACTCGACGATGATTCGGTCGTTCGATTTCCTGGTGCGGATCCAGATTTCTCCCGATCCTTGTTCCTTCTCGCCGACGGCATCCACGGCATTGTTCAAAATATTGAGAAAGACCTGCTGAAGCTGGTGGAAGTCGCCGGAGGTGGTGGGAAGATCGGGGGCAAAATCGCGGTGGACCAAAACCTGAGCAACATTGATGTCGTATTCGCGCAAGGTCAGCGTATCATCGACGATCTTGTTGATCTGCACGGCGGCGCGCTCTGGCTTGTGCTGGCGGGCGAAGCTGAGCAGGCTTTGCACGATGCGATGAGTTCGCTGCGCTTGTTTGTCGAGTTTGGTAATGTAACCGGCGACGCGGTCTTGCGGAAACTCACCCGACTGCAAGAGTTGTGTGTAGCCCAGAATGGCGGTGAGCGGATTGTTAAGCTCGTGCGCCACCCCTGAAATCAACTGCCCTACCGCCGCCATTTTTTCGCTTTGCAAGAGCTGCTCCTGCGTGTGCCGCAGGGTCTCATAAGCCTCGCGGGTCTGCTCGAGCAGAAGTGACTTGTCAATCGAAGTGGCAATCTGGTTTCCCACGGCGGCAAGCAGGTTCGTTTCGGCCGCGGACAGGACGCGCGCCTCGCGGGAGCCGAGCAAAATCATGCCCATGATGCGGTCTTGCGACCACAGCACCACCACGTGACAACTGACAATTCGCTCTTGCCGCTGGATCAAACGGAAAGAATCTGGCAACAAAGGAGCCGAACCTGGCAAGAGCGTGGGATGGGTCTGGCGGAGCTGCTGGAACAGCTCGTCCGGGATATCGACGGCGCCTTGTCGTTGAAAACGGTCGGACCAGAAGCCCACAGTGGCCGAAGCCCTGAGCGTTCGGGAGCTTTCATTTAACAAGTAGACGGCACCGACCTCGAGCGAAACGAGCTCCGTCACTTTGCGCAAGGCCTCGCCTAAGCCGTCGCCAAGCTTGGATTCCCTGAGTAGTTCACCGATAGTCACAAGCGCGAACAACTCGTGGTTGCGCCGCCTGATTTCCGTTTCAGCCTGCTTACGTTCAGTAATATCCAGCATGAAACCCTGGTATACGATGGGCGACCCGGTCTCGTCGCGAGTCACAAAAGCGGACAGATGCCCGCTGCGGATCTCTCCGTCGCGCCGGCGAAACTGGAATTCAAAGTCGCTCACCTGGCCATACTCGTCGAGCAGGGCTTCCAGGCGTTGCCGGTCCTCCATGTCGGCATAGAACAACACGGGACTTTCGGGGCGAAGTAGTTCCTCGCGCGTGTCGTAGCCGTAGAGGCGCACCAGGGCGGCGTTACCATCAAGTATTTTGCCGTCGGGTGAGGCCACGAACACACCTTCCTGGGCGCGTTCGAACAGGGTGCGGAACTTGTTTTCGGCCAGGCGCATGGTGGTGAAGTCTTTGAGCACGTGTATGGTGCCCATGCGGCCGCCCTCGGAGCCATGCATGGTCGAATTAGAGACCAGAAAATATCCGCCAAACGACGGGTCGGGTTCGTCGGCTCTACCCGCCACGCCTTCGCAATAGGGGCAGCGATTCCACTGAGTCGTTCCCCGTCTCAGAACGTCCTTGACCTGTTTGCCCACAATGGCCACCGGCTCCATGCGCACGCGTTTCCCAAAGGCACGGTTGGTGCGAATGATTTCGCCGTCGCTTGAATGTGCCAGAATCAGGTCGTCAATTGAATCAAAGGTGTCGCGCCACTGCCTGCGGGAATCTGCTGCGGCTTCGAACAGGACCATGTTTTGGATGGTCAGCCCCAAGAGATTGGCAACGTTTGCGAGGAAGTGTCTTTCATCGCTTTCAAATTTACGGCGCCCAGTGCAGCCCACCACGATGAGTCCCAGCGGCGCATCTTTCCCTGCGATGCGCACAATCACTCCCGCGGTTACCGGCTCTTGGGCAAAGCAATCTTGCAAAACGGGGCTATCGGCAATCCTGCCCGCAAAGACCGGTTCTGCCTGACGGAGTATCTGCTGAACCCACGTCTCCAGGAGTCTTACCTGAGTCTTCTCGGTCCGGTAGTGGTCACTCAGAGCCACGGAAGCAACCAAGTGGAGAAGATCCAGGCCGCGAGCGTCGTCCCGAAGAAGTACGAATCCGTTGGTTCCCCGGAGACTTTCAATCAAATGGCGAAGAATTCGGTCCAAAGCCGTATCGAGACGCATGGACTGCATGGCCTGGGCACTGACAAAAGAAAGCAAGCGTAGCTTTTCGTTGAAGTTTTCGTTCCGGAGGCGGGAGGAAGAGAGCAGCGCATAGAAAACGATGAGCAGCAGGGCGGCCGAGCCTTCGATCAAGGCGGTCGCCAAAAGTATGGAGTTCACTGCGTGTGTCATTGGAGACTTGAGCCGACACCCGGCCCTGTTCCACTCTGATTACGATTCGGATATCTAGGGGGGTGGGTGGCCCTGATGGAGACTATAACGCACGTATCTCATAGGGCAATCTGGCCCTTAGGAACGTGTGCTCTCCCTTATAATGGGCCTGCCCGGACGAACAATGAGCAAAGCAAAAATACTTGTGGTCGACGACGAAGAGGCGATCCGCGAGGTCATCTCGACGCTTCTCGAAGCGAAGGGTTATCTGTGTACGGTGTGCTCTAATGGGCGATTGGCTTTGGAAGCGTTTCGAAAAGACACCTTCGATCTCGTGTTAAGCGACATCGTAATGCCGGAGATGGATGGTCTGAAGCTGCTGGCCGAGTTGCGCCAAGACGATCCTGACGTGCCGGTGATTATGGTTACTGCGATGCACGACATTTCAATCGCACTCGAGGCCATCCGAGCCGGCGCGTACGATTACATTTTGAAGCCCTTCGAGCGCGATCAACTTCACCTGAGCGTGCGGCGCGCGCTGGAACACAGGCAACTGGTAATCGAGAATCGCACCTATCAGGCCGATCTCGAACATCTGGTGGCCGAGCGCACGCAACAACTTTCGATCGCACTGCAAGACCTGGAGCAGTCGTACGACTACACTCTGGAAGCCCTCGGCGGAGCCCTGGACGCGAAAGACGCGGAAACGGAGGGGCATTGCCAGCGCGTGACCGCATTTACGATCACCATTGCACGCTGCATGGATGTTGATCGAGGCCTTCTGCGGCACATCGCGCGCGGGGCATTCCTGCACGACATCGGCAAGATGGGAGTTCCCGATCAGATTTTGCGAAAGCCGGGCCCGCTCACGGCCGATGAGCGAGAAATTATGCGGCGCCACTGCGAAATCGGTTTTGCAGTCCTGGAGCGAATTCCGTTTCTGAAGGAAGCCGCGGAGATCGTGCTGACGCACCAAGAGTGTTATGACGGATCGGGTTACCCGCGAGGGCTGAAGGGAGAGGAAATCCCTCTCGGAGCACGAATTTTTGCGGTGGCGGACACGCTGGACGCCATGATTTCGGACCGGCCTTATCGCAAAGCGCTGCCTATTTCGGCTGCCCGGGCGGAGATCGAGAAATATTCGGGCACGCAGTTCGATCCCCAAGTAGTAAAAGTATTCCTCGCGCAACCGGACCGTGTTTGGCTGGAACTGCACGAAAAGGTTGGCGATCCCTTCCGCCTGGCCCAATTGGCTCACGTTTAGGCTGAGGCTGGGCGTACTCGCCTGCTATTGAAACTGCCTGCGGACACCGCGGTTCAACTCTCTGGGGAAAGCAGGCGATCGCGGGCTGCCGCGAAGTGGGAAGCGAATGCTTGCGCGGAGCAACACTTGTGGTTTCATAGCGGCCCGAGGATAATTAGGTGGAGGGTGCGATTGTCCGCCCTGGACAACGGTACTATTGGAAAATTCACGCGCGATCCCTATTTTGGGCGTAGCGTCCCGCGATACAGACACTGTTCTTAACGAATCGGGTGGAGGGAGTGACGCAAGGTCAGGAGTAGCCGCCCGGAGTAGCTCGCATGTTGCGAAATAGGGATTCCAGCCCCACTGTGAAGTGCCCGGCCTGTGGCGAGCAGCACCGTCGCGCAAGTTTGCAGGACAAACTGTACATCTGCCCGTCCTGTAGCCACTATTTCTCAATGCCGTCGCGTGCTCGTATCGCAACTCTGGCCGACGAGGGCACCTTTCGCGAGTTGGATCGAAAGCTCGTGTCAGTCGATCCTCTGGAATTCGCCGATCTGAAGTCCTACCGGGAACGGCTGGAAGAGGCGCGCCGCCAGACAGGCGCGCGAGAAGCAGTTACGACCGGCCTATGCCGTATCGCGGGATCTCCCGCGGTGCTGATCGTTTTTGATTTCGAGTTTCTCGGCGGCACCATGGGTTCAGTGGTCGGCGAGAAAATCGCGAATGCATTTGAAGTCGCGACAGAGCGACGACTTCCGGTGGTGAGCGTCGCAGCCAGCGGAGGCGCTCGGGTGCAGGAGGGAATGCTTTCGCTGATGCAGATGGCCAAAGTAGCTGCGGCAGCCTCATTGCATGACCGTGAACGACTCCCATTTATCTCGGTACTCACCGACCCCACGTTTGGCGGAGTGACGGCCAGCTTCGCATCTCTCGGAGATGTGATCCTGGCCGAACCCGGAGCGCAGATTGGGTTTGTTGGGCCGCGGGTGATTGAACAAACCACGGGCGTCGCGCCGCCGAAGGATTCACACCACGCGGAAACTTTGTTGCGCGCGGGGTTGATCGATCTGGTAGTCAAGCGCGAGAATTTGCCGCGCGTGGTGGGTCTGTTAATCAGTCATCTGAGAAAGCAAGAAGCCATCCGTTCCAAAGAGGACTCCCTGCCGGAGGCGCCAAAGAACGAGCAACTCCCGGCGTGGCAGCAGGTCACGCTGGCCCGCCATCCGGGACGACCCTCGGCGCGCTACTTCATTGCGCGGATGACCAATCGATTCCTCGAACTGCACGGAGACCGCTGGAACGCAGACGATCCCGCAATTGTCGGGGGACTGGGAAAGCTGGATGGCCGAACCGTTCTGATGATCGGGCAGGAACGCGGCAGCACTCCCGAAGAACGGACTGCCGCGAATAACGGGATGGCTTTCGCCGAAGGCTACCGGAAATCGCTAAGACTGATGGAGTTGGCGGCGAAGTTCAACATCCCGGTGGTGACTCTGGTGGATTGTCCCAATGCGCAGTCCAGTTTTGAGGCGGAGCACAATGGCATCGCGCATGCGCTGGCGCGCAATCTTGCGGGTATGTCGAAGCTGACGACGCCGACTGTTTCGGTGATTATCGGCCAGGGCGGCAGCGGCGGCGCGCTCGCGCTGGGTGTCGCCGATCGGGTACTCATGCTTGAACACGCCATCTATTCCGTGATTTCTCCCGAAGGTGCTGCGGCAATCCTGTTCCGGGACGCCAAGCAAGCCGAGGCTGTATCGGAGGGGCTGAAGCTGACGGCTTATGATTTGCACAAGCTGGAGATCATTGATACGGTGGTGCCCGAACCGCCGGGCGGTGGCCACCTCGATCCGGCAGCGGCGGCTGACGCTTTGAAAGCGTACCTTGTCGCAGCGCTTCGCGAAATTTCCGACGTTCCGACCAAGCGGCTGCTCGCGAACCGCTATAAAAAATACCGAAACATTGGCCAAGGCGGCATCTATTGGCGCGAGCTGGTGCGTGCTCAGGTCCGGGACGCTTTAGGTTTCCTGATGCCCCGCACTCACAGGAACCACAGGCCGATCAAAACGGCGGACGAAAGCTTCCAAAACCGGCGGCTGCAACATAATTCGTAATCGTATGCGCGATGGGGCATGCGCTTCCACTCACAAGGTTGAAATCGCCGACCGGTTGAAGGCACTGTGTTGGTCCAGCGGGCTGCGAAGAGTTGGCCTTAGCCTCTCCAGTTTGGGTAGCAAACTCCCAGGACTAACTCCTGCCTTGGCGCACACACACCCAAAATCCTTCTGACTCTGAAACAAGAAGGAGTCTGCTTCACGCTGGCGCCGAATATTTGCGGAGCGCCAATCCTCAATCGCCTGCAAAAGGACGGCCAGCCACAACTTTCGCTCAAGAAGCGCGTCATTACATTCGAATGGGCTCAAGATGCCTCCTCAATCATTCGAGCCAAGCCCGACTTTGCTGTGGTAGTCCCCCTACAAGAGATTTTTCAGCAAAGGCCGGTTGGCTTCTCATGGCAAAGCAACAGTTCAAACAAAACTCATTGTGGAGAAAGCGGAAAGCGACGTCTGTGACTCATCGCACCCGAAAATTGTGACTCACGTCACACCCATTTCTCGACGGCTGCCGCGCGGGTGGGCAATAACTGCTGCAGGCCGGGCGCTTGTCGGACCAGACCGGAACGAGAATCTCTGAATTCTCAAAGACGCAATCGATTGATGGTAGTTTAGGGGCGGGTTGAGGAAGACAGTTTTTCCGAAGGGCAAAGGAGAGTTTGGTGCGGTCGAGTGGATTCGAACCACCACGGTATTGCTACCGCCAGCCCCTCAAGCTGGTGCGTCTGCCAGTTCCGCCACGACCGCATCGTGCGGGGACGTTACTCATCCTAAGCGCCGGTGATTTCCTTTGTCAAACTGCGGTTGTCCTGTGGTTCTCCAGTCATTGTGGACGTCGCCATTGCCGCCAGCAGCAGAAAAAGCAGGGCATTCGACGGGATGTGCAGATTGAAGTCGAGCAGGCTATGGAGCAATAGTCCAGCACACGCCGTAAGCGATCCGCAATAGAGGGCTTGTCGCTTGCGATCCCGAGCCGCGCGCAGATTTGTGAGCCCCCGCCACGCCACAACGATGATGAACCCGAGCATACTCATCAGGCCAAGCAAGCCTGTGTCCGCCGTCATTTCCAAATAGTCGTTGTGGGCATGGTCCACGAGTCGCCCGTCATAATAGCTTTCGTATCGCGGGAAAGTCGTTTGTAGCGTTCCAAGTCCGGTGCCGGTCCAGGGATGATCGGCCACGATTCTCCACGTATCTCGGTACATCGAAATCCGTCTGTCGCGGGAAATATCGCCATGAGCCAGGATTGCAAACCTCTCAGTGGTCGGCCCCAAACCTAGCCAAATTGCCAGCAGTGCCGCAACTACTGCGAACCCTGCAGTTATGGAAAGCTGCTTCTTTCGCTCGCCTTTTTGAGGTGCTAGAAAAATCAGTACGATAAATTCGAACAGCAAACTTACGATCCCACCCCGCGACCCAGAAAGAGCCAGCGCTCCGACAGGAAGCGCCGTAAGCATGATAAGGAGTGGTAATTTGTCCCGTCGCACGGCTTCCATCAAAGCCATTGCGAACCCTAGCGGAATGACCAACTCGACAAAGCCAGCAAAATGGTTGTGGTTGACGAAAGGACCAAAAGGCACTACGCCCTCGGGCAGTGCTCGAAACCAGTACAGCTTTCCGTTGAACGTAAAGTATTGAACGATGGCCAAGAGGGAAACAATTGCTCCGAGACTCACCAGGAACCAGGTGAACCCCTTCCATTCCTTAGCGCTGCGAAAGGATTGCACCGTCAAAAAAAGGACCATGAGATAGCTCGCCGCCTTCAGCAACTCGATCTTCGTGGCATACGGATAAACCGAAAGGGCAAACAGCTTCTGCGCCAGGGCGAGCCCTCCTAACACGAACAACGGCACATACAGCGAGTTCCAACGAAGTTCCAGCTCTTTTCTGCGAACCACCTCCATACCCCAAAGCACAAAGAGCGCGGCTGCTCCGATCTCGAGTAGAGTCGCCGACCAAACCTCGACCGCCCCGTGCACCAGCACGGCGAAGCTCACCAAGCAGCAAATCCCCACGCGAATCCGATTCATCTAGAACTTTTCTCCACGCTGTCGGGTACGGGAACGAGAGATATGTCATCCACCCAAACCCTCCCGCTCAACTTATTGTCGAATTTCAAGCTAGGGACCCGGCGCACAGCAACGGCCAGCAAGTGCGTATCCGCACCGGTTCGCACCTCCTCCTCTATCGGTAGCCAATCATGAGTTCCCGTCAAACTCGAGCTGAGTATCTGGATTGCCGTTGGATGCCAAGGATCAAAAATTGAAAAACGCACGCCACTATCGGTCGAAATTTCTTCGGTGCGCAAGTAGCCCACAAAGTGGTACTGGCGATGCGGCTCGACAGGAACGAATTGCCACAGATGTTGAAAATCCAGATTAGCGCTTCCGTCGAATGCGATCCGCAGTGCATGCGTTCCCGTGTGAATCACTTTGGTCTCGGGACCAAATGCGGCTCCTTCGATGGGAGCCTCCTGCCAATCGAAGGCTCCGCTCAGAAGTTCATGTTCGAAGCCACCGTTGAAAACCATCGACGGGCCGTTAGCTGAATCTTGTGGCCAGCCTGTTTTTTCGAGAGCCTCATGCCAAACTCTTACCGCTTCGTCCACCTGGCGGCGCGCAATCAATTCGTTTACAAAAGGTACGATTTGCATCATCCCTGGCGCCTCTTTCAGGTTTTTCAACCCGTCCCACACGATAAGCGCGGCAGCGTCTTCACGCTGACCTACGAAATAGTCCAGAGCAGCTATGTAATACCGCGTCTTATCGGGCAGGATCTCGCTGAGGGTCCGGGAAATGTCGCTAACACCCCTCGAGCATTCCGACACCGCCTGGACCGTAAGATCAGGATCGGTCGCTAGCGCTCGGCGTATTTCTGCGAAGGCATGGGAATAATCCTCTCGGCGCAGGAGGAAATTTCCGTGCCGCCAGGCCACTTCGGACGAACTCGGATGCGCGAACTGGGCTCTCTCGAAAGCTTCCTCAGCCGGTGCTACCTGGCCAATCGCTTCGTATGCGTCAGCCAACTCCATCCAAAATCGATCTGACCGCGGATTCGCATCTGTAGCTCGACGGTAATAGGAGATGGCTTGCGCAAGGTCGCGATGTTCAGGGTTCCACTCCTGGTACAAGCCTAATCGATACCAATAGTCTGCGTTGCTCGGTTCCGAATTCGCAGCACGCAACAGCAGGTCTGGGTCCCATGTGGCGTACCAGCGCGAAGCCAGCCATACGTTGCCGGCCGTGAAAGCGAAGCTGCTCGCAATAGAAAGTACGCCGGCTAAGAACAAACATCGAGAAAGGACGGTGCGAAGATCAAGTTTCATCCTGGAAGAATCTGCTACACGTGCGGTCCTCGACGCAATCACAAAGAGTTCTCAAAGACTGCGCCGCCCCATCGGTAGTGCCACTAAGTGTCACAGTCGGGAGATCGGCTTCGGGACACTTTATCGTGGACAAGCTGCCGGCTACGATGATAAGAATTAGGTCCCGTCCCTGCGGTGCGCCTTTGGTCCCACGACCTTTGCACCTAACTACCGGGTCTCGGCAGTAGCCAGACCGTGGAGATTGCCCATGTTCAAACTTCGACCGGCTCTGTTGGCTTTTTCCATTCTCATGTCGACCGGAGTCCTGATGGCGCAAACAGCGCCTCTCGGTTCCATGACTTCAACCGGCGACGTCATGATCAACGCCCTGCCGGCACCTCCCGACATAACCGTGTTTCCGGGAGATATGGTTCGAACCGGAGCAACCGGCAACGCGGCGGTCACCATCAGCGGAAAGGGCTCGATGAGGCTTGCGCCCGATAGCCAGGTAACCCTTGTCTCCGATGCCCGATACCTCGCCGACTTGCAATCGGGAGCGATCGTCTTGGATTCCTTCGCCGGGGCTACCAATCTCACAATCCGAGCGGGGACTTTTGTGGTGGGTTCCGCCAATGCGGGTGCCACATCGGCGTTTCAAATTGTGAAAATGGCCGATGGTTCGTTCGCCGTATCCTGCCTGAATGGCAATATCTCACTGGTCCCGCTGCAGGGCACGACGGGCCGCGTTCTTCAGTCGAATCAATCAGTGAATATCTCGAGTACCGGCGAATTGGGCGCGATGTACCAAACGACGGCATCCCAAGTGGTCAAACCGGCTACCTCTAACCCGTCGACATCGCCCAGTACACCACCGACCGCCACGGCTGCAAAGAGTCATAAGGGTCTGATCATTTTGGGCGTTGCGGGCGGAGGAGCGGCTGCGGGGATCGCAGCAGCGGCCGCTGGGCACGGCGGGAATAGCCAACCTGTCAGCCCCTCGGCGCCATAGCAAACATTTAGTTAGGCGCAAGTTTCGAGTGAGCATCTTCGCCTTACCCCTCTTGATGGCGCACAACACGACGAGTCAAGACGAGTCAAGGCTTCACTTCATTTGAGGAATTTCCTTCAACGCGTTAAGCGAAATACCAAAATGATGTTGTATTCACTTTCAACCGGCTTGTCAGCCACCATGGTGGGGGTGTAATGCCAATTGTGGACCGCTGCCGTGGCAGCCGGTACCAATTCTGGCGGACCGCTCACGGCATCTACCTTTTGCACGCTCCCATCGGAGCTTACGACAGCGCGTAGCACGACTGTCCCTTCAGTTCCTGACTGAAGAGCTGCGGCCGGGTATACAGGCTCTGGGCCGGCCGTCACCTGCCCCATCTGCAGCACACCCGACAAGTTCTCTTGCGGTGTGTGCACAGCAACAAATTGCGACGTGCTCGTTACCGCACCAGAAACCTTTTGAACATCCGGTTGTTGCGAAACAGCGGCGACAACTGGAACCAGCGGGGTTTGAGGTTCCAGCGCAACCGGTGCCGCCGATTGGGAGGCAGGGGCATTGAGAGTTCGGCCGGCGCTGGTCGGCACAACGCTGCTGGGGCTTATGGCCCTATCTGTTCGCGTGACCGACCCATTTGTCCCCTTAAGTTCCCTGATAGAACGATCCGTTCTTACTTGCTGTTCTGGGGCGGCTTCGGATGGTGTTGCCAAGGCTTGAGGAGCAGGAGCTGCCGTAGAAGCAATGTCCAGCGGAGATTGCACCGAATTCGCCCCAAGATAGCCTGTTTGTGTGTCCTCCAGTGTCTTCGGAGCCTGGTCGGGCCTCGCCAACAGGTTGTTCATCGTTTTGGCAAAGTCGAACGGTCCAAAGATCACAAATGCGCAAAGCACAAGACCTACGCCAAACCCTATGGCAGCAGTCAGCAACGGCGACAAACTTATCCTCGAACGCCCAAAACCCATCGGGGGATTTATGTCTTCCGAGATAGCCGCAGCACCAAAAGCGGCCTGGTTCGATGAGATGTTCGTTTCGCTCCCGTACTGGAGGTCAAGAGCGTTGAATGACCTGGAAATAGCGTCCGCATTCGATTGCGTGGCCGTTGGGTTCTGAAAATCCGGGCTTGCAACATTGTTTGACGGTTCCGCAAGGTGATCAGAACGCTGGGGGCTAGAAAATTGCCGGGAAACCGCCGACTGCATTGGATTCATGGCCGAGAGATTGAATCCTTCGAGATCGTGCCCTTGCTTTCCGCTCTCGGATATTTCACCAGAATCGGGGCCATAACTGGACATATCGGACTTTGGCGCGCCGGCACTCATGCCGAGTGGCGACGGTTTCTTGCGAGATTCTAGGTTTAAGCTCGATTCCGGAGGGAAAAACGCTTCGAAATCGAAGAAATCTGGATCAGGAGAGTGATCCGCTACTGGTTTATGCGGTTGTTCAGTTTCAGCCTCACGCAGTTTGCCCGCTTCCGACGTGATCCATCCCCGCATATGTTCAAATACATTTTCTGAGACTTCAGTGAATTGTATTCCAACGCGCGCTTTTTCCTTATCCGTCCATACTACCTTCCCATCGCAAACGATCTTCGTTGCGCAATTGGGCAGGGAAAAATAAAATTTCCGGAGTTCCTGCTGTGATTCAAATTCTGCGCGAACCTCAATTCCACCTTCGCTGATGTTCACGATGGGGCCGCAACTGCCGTCTTGCTGGTAGAAATACGCGATGGAAGGCAATGGTATACGCGAATCCTGGCGCCGTTCTTCCACACTCTGTGGATTCTCAGAACCCTGAACATATTTTGGCATCGCGTTTAACTCTGGCGGGGGCCGCAGCCAAAATTATAGGTTATGCAACAGCGTGCGACAAGTCCGGTATTCCTAGTACTGGCGGCTTTCCTCGCCTTTAGAACCCCTTAGCCAATTGGGATTTTCAGCATCCGCCCCGGCCAGATCAGTCGGGTTCCAGAGACACAGACAAGAGCGCGTCGGCACCGAACAGTCTTGGGTAAAGATTTTCTTACATTTCCGTTGCCGAAGCCGGCTGGCCGCTGTTCGATTGACGACATTGAAGCCGGGCGAGATATCACCTGTGTTAGATGTTAGATGGCATCGTTGGAAAATTTCAGGTAACCGCGGACTGGACGGTGCGGCGATACAAAACGTAGGCAAAAGCGCCGTGAAGCCAAGCCACATTACTTACGTCATTGTGCCGGCTTTCCACGAATTCGCCCAAAACGTGGGCGTAATCTCCACCCGCAGCGTCAACCTCCTGTTCAATTCTTCGACCAACGTTCTTCATCAGGTCGGCATAGCATCGCTGCCACAACTCATCGCGATGAGCCAGGGTCCCTGGTACCGACATGCTGGTGGCTTCCACCATGCG
>Ga0126371_10001922_pt1 | contig 17772 bp, 15 predicted proteins | sample PanSoiMetaPlot_4_FD_110145 | JGI IMG/M metagenome (GOLD analysis project Ga0126371, IMG submission 110145) | Tropical forest soil microbial communities from Panama - MetaG Plot_4 | ecosystem: Environmental > Terrestrial > Soil > Tropical forest > Bulk soil | place: Panama | collected 2016-02-17 | reverse complement strand
TGCGAGTAGCTGGTTACTGAATCGAGATGGTCAGAACATCGGGCGGTGACACCTTTTCGGGCTTTACATCCGAGAAGACCTGAAAGTCGCCGCCGGCATGGTTGAGCATGCGCCACTCGCGGAAGTCGCTGTTGTAATACGGCGTGTCTCTGTAGCCCCACCATCCGAGGAATTGCTGTCCCTCAAAATCAAACGAATCCTTGACGTAGATGCCCACTTCTTCAATCGAAAGCACCACCACAGGCAGGCCCGGCACGCCGGGTATCGGCGGACGCATGATGGAAATTTTGCCTGCTATAGCGATATTGAACACAAAGGACCCGAGCGCGGCGGCCAGTGGATCGACAGCCAGGCCGCCCTTTACGGGACGGGCATTGACCCATTGCTGGTCTACTACCGTGACCGGGGCTTTCAAATTCCCAAAAGGCATGTACACACTATTGGAAGGAAGAGGTTTTCCTTTCAGGATTTGCCCGAGACGCTTTCGGCTTGCATCGTTGGTCCACACCTTGTCCGCAATGATGGAGTCATATACGGATTTGGCCCGTGGAAACTTCAATACCCAGCTCATCTTGATGAGGTCTGTAACCGGGGCCGAATAACTGGGCGCCTCCGTTGGCGGCCTTTCAAACCACGTTTCAAGCAGATCGGCCCCTTCATCCATATTTTGAAATCGCATCTCTTCCGGAATCGCAGTGAGGCCATCCAGGTCCAGCTCGTGCCGCAGTTCCTCCGCGTCACGGTCGGTGATGACCTCGTCGCGAATGCGCAGCCAGGTGCGCCGTAGTTCAAGATCTTTTGGGCTTGTCGGATCAAGCGGACGGGTAATGTGCGTCTTCTCGCGAAAACGGCGGTCTGTTTCCTGCTGGACTTCGAGCCGCTGGGGTTTTGTAAGCTGGTAATACTCTTTCGACGCTTCCCCGGCGATATAGGGCTTGCTCATGGCTTTTTCTCCAAGGGGGCCCGCAGCTTTAGTGAAGCTCCGCGTATTTCCGTTACAGAAGAGCGCCAAATGGATGCACAACAAAATAGGCAAGAACGTATTGGCTGAAGGGTCTTGGGTAAGAGCACCGGCCTTCATCGGGTCCCGGCACACGTGATGTTCGTGTGCTGGGGTGATTGAGGCCGGTAAATAAGCCGCTTCGACTCAGAGGTCGCTGAGAATGTCGCTCGTTTCGTAAGGGCACGGCTTCAGCCGTGCCGTAAGCGCACAAAATTATCCAGGGCTTCAGCCTCCGAGGTAACGGAATTCTCTTTCCACCGATGTCATTCTGAGCGGAGCGCGGAGCGCTCAGTCGAAGAACCCGCAGCGGAAATCCGCTGCGAATCGTTGCGGAGCAACGACCGCATTTGCTCGTCGACTGTAGGATAGGCTCCAACTAAGAAACAGTGTCAAACCTGTCTTGAGCGAAGCCGAAGGGTGCCCAGCCTGCAAGCAAGATGTGCTTGTGCCTACAAAGGGCAACCAAAGCAAGTGGTCAAGTGAGTGGCGCTCAATCCGACTTTTTCCATGTCCCTTCCGATGCACCATGGATTGCTGCTAGATACCTTGGGCAAGCCATAAGTCTGGGAAAATGATCTTATGCCTGCGAAGCTTGGAAGATACGAACAGGATTTGATCAGGCTCTTCGTGTCGGCCTACGAGAACTTTGCATGGGCTGCCTCTGACATTAAGCGTCTCGATGAGGAAAAGGACAGCGCTATTGAAGCACTGGTCAAGCGAACCGATGGCCTAACGATGGCGATTGAGCATACGCTCATCGAGCCATTCATCGGCGACAGAAGCGATTTAGCGAAGTTCGAGCGGCAGGCGATTCGTCGAAGGATCGAGGATGATAAGTCTCTTGCAGTTCCAAACACTGGAATCAAAATCTTCGTGCCTGTTGGCATTTTTGACGGCCAGAAGCCAGCAAACCGGGACGTGATCGTTGAGTCGATCTACTGCTGGATCGTGAACCATCGGCTACATCTGCGCGAAGGCATGCATCAGTATCTCTGCGATGTACCGGGAATGCCCCCGGTTACGCTTACTGTCGAGCGAAACAGGTTCGGCCTTCCTCGACCCTATCCGGGATATGTGTTAGTTGGACGGCAGCAAGTGACGAACGATCTTCACAAAGTAATCAAAAACGCCCTCGAAAAGAAACTGCCGAAGCTTGTAAAGGAGAAGGCCGATCGCCATGTGCTGCTCCTCGAACGCGATGAGTTCAATTTCTTTCCAGACCTGATCTTCAACGAGATCGAGCGTCAGCGCTCGAACTTTTTGCTGCTGGAAAATGTCGACGAAATTTGGCATGTAGAGACCATCTTCTACAAGCAGGGAGGCCATGTGTATTTCGAATTACGGAGGGGCGAACAGGTTTTGGAGACTATGACGTTTGAGAACGGCGACCTCACTGGACATTCCAAGGAAGGCATGCCGTACCCGATCTGATCTACCAGCCTGTTCGCACATGCCGCTGTTTGCTTCTCTCAGTGTGCTGCCCGTGTGACTTGCAGTCTTGCCAGCTTTGCCTCATCAGATTGCTGGTATTGGTGCTCCTGCGGGTGCCCCAAGTCTCAACGAGACCTGGGATTCTGGCTCGACAGCGATCCGTAGCCGAAGCATCGGGCTTCAGACAGGGCCGACGCCATTTCAGGGCTAATGAGTGCCTCTAAAATCGAAGGAAATGCACCGAATTGACACTTAACCACGCGTTTTTTGCACCTTTATGCATCGAAAAATCTCGTTGCTTCCTAAATCCGGAAGCCTTGGGCAGCAAGGCCGGGTAAAAGCATAGGCTTTTAGACCAGGTGAACAAGGATCGGGATTGGAGGGCCTTCAAGTCCGGGTTTTTCTTTGTCAAGCCTTTACGAAGGTAACTTTCACCGCAAACCAATGAAAACAAGAAGATTAAACCCAAGCCTCATTTGACCTATCATTTCGCCAAACCTGCTAAAATAGAAATAAGAGCAGAAATCAAAAGAAACGCCCGCCCAAAGCGGGCGTTTTCATTTCTGAACCCTCTACCGGAAAGGACCCTCCCGCAAGTCATTGAAAACACTAGGAAGCACCTAACCCAAGCAGAATCAGCCGCATAGCAGGGGATGATCCCCCACTAAACCATTGAAAACAAATAAAACTGCCCACCCATAGGGAGGGGGAGGATACCTATGCCCGCAGCTCAGAAAACGCCCTTCTATGAATGCCAGCACGTTCGCCCGAGCGGAAAGAAATGCCGCGCCATCGCCATTCGCGGACACCGCTTCTGCTACTTCCACCTTCAGTTGCGCCGCAGCCAGTCTTCCGTCACGCCCGCCGAAGCCGCAGCCAACGGAGCTACCGCGACCATCCCTGCCGCTGCCACCATCGCCATGCCCATGCTCGAAGACCGCACCGCCGTCCAGATGGTCCTCACCGACGTCCTGCGCGCCCTCGCCGCCAATCAAATCGACACTAAACGCGCCAGCCTCCTGCTCTACGGCCTGCAAATCGCGTCCGCCAACTGCAATCGACTCGATGAAATCGGAAACCTCAACTCCGTCCGCCGCCTGGAACTCACCCCTGAGGGCGAAGAAGTCGGCCCTCTCGTCGAATCCGACTGAGAAACGATGCCAAACTGCGCGAAAAAGCTACTTTTTGACGCTCAAAGCGCGCTAAATGGCCAAAATCACGAAACAAAACAGGCCTTATCTCCATCTAAGAACTTGGGATCAGAAAAATCGCGGACTGGAAGAATTGTGATGAAAACAGGCAGGATGAGCCTGACGTCCGTGGTATTCTATAAGTCTTTGGTAGACGTGCGCCTATCGCCCAGCGACACAGATTCGCTTAGGGTTTTGCCTAATTTGGCCCCAATCGCACCCAGTCCTACCCAGGCACACAAAACGATCCGATATTTATCGCGGGAGAACTACGCTTGGCGATGGAAGACAAGTTTGAAGACGACATCCAGAAACTGATTGATACAGGTAAGGAAAAGGGTTACCTCACCTATGGTGAAGTGAACGACCTGATTCCGAATGACCTGAATTCACCAGACGATCTCGACGATCTGATCACCACGATCGGAACGCAGGGCATCGATCTGCTCGACGAGGGCGGCCCCAAGTTTGGCGGCGACAAGTACGAAGAAGGCGAAGAAGGCGAAGACGTTGAGCTCGACCTGACGCCGGGCACGCTCGAAAAAACCAATGATCCCGTCCGCATGTACCTGCGCGAGATGGGCACCGTTCCGCTGCTCACGCGCGAAGGCGAAGTTGAAATTGCCAAGCGCATCGAGCGCGGCCAGATGCGCGTGATGAAGGCCATCTCGCGCTCCGCAATTGTGATTCGCGAAATTGTCGGCCTCGGCGAAGACCTCAAGCGCGGCGTCCGCAACATCAAGGAAGTGGTGATCTTCGACGAAGAAGAGATCACCGAAGAGATCCTGCAGGCGCGCGTGAAGCAGACCGTGGCGCGCATCGACTCGCTGGTCAAGCACCAGAAGAACGCGGCCAAGCTGGACGAGAAGCTGGCTGCCATCGCGGGCCAGAAAACAAAGACCAAAGAGCAGCGTAAGCTGCGCTGGGCCATTGCGCGCGAGAAAGTCTACGTTTCGCGCGTCGTCCGCGAGCTGAAATACACGAACCAGGAGCGCAAGCGCCTTCTCGACAAGCTGAACAAGACCGTCGATTCCATGCGCATGCTCGAGCGCCAGATCAAGTCGCTCGACCAGAAGCACGACACCTCGAAGAGCGAAGAACTCAAGAAAGAATATCGCCGCCAGCAGAAGAACTGCCGGATCGATCTCGAAGAGCTGGAGCAGGAAGCCGGCGTCTCCATCGCCGATCTCAAACGCACCCAGCGCGAGATGATCCAGGGCGATATGGACGCCGAGCAGGCGAAGCGAGAGCTCATCGAAGCCAACCTGCGACTCGTCGTTTCGATTGCGAAGAAGTACACCAACCGCGGTCTCCAGTTCCTCGACCTGATTCAGGAAGGCAACATCGGACTGATGAAGGCGGTCGATAAATTTGAATACCGTCGCGGTTACAAATTCTCGACCTACGCCACCTGGTGGATCCGCCAGGCCATCACCCGCGCCATCGCGGACCAGGCACGCACGATCCGCATCCCGGTGCACATGATCGAGACCATCAACAAGCTCATCCGCACCTCGCGTCAACTGGTGCAGGAGCTTGGCCGCGAGCCAACCTCGGAAGAGATCGCGAAGCGCATGGACATCCCGGTTGCGAAGGTCCGCAAGGTCCTCAAAATTGCGCAGGAGCCCATCTCGCTGGAAACGCCGATTGGCGAGGAAGAAGATTCGCACCTGGGCGACTTCATCGAAGACCGCATGGCCGTATCGCCTTCCGACGCCGTCATCAGCGTCAACCTGAAGGAATACACCTCGCAGGTGCTGCGCACATTGACGCCGCGCGAAGAGCGCGTGATCAAGATGCGCTTCGGCCTCGAAGACGGCTCTGAGCATACGCTGGAAGAAGTGGGCCAGAGCTTCCAGGTCACCCGCGAACGTATTCGTCAGATAGAAGCAAAGGCGCTGCGCAAGCTCCGGCACCCGTCGCGCTCACGCAAGCTGAAAGCCTTCGTGGACGCTGTAACGGAATAAGCGTCAGTTACAAACTTTTAAGGCCGCTCATTTTAGAGCGGCCTTAATTTTTATACAAAGAGTTGTCATCCTGAGCGGAGTGACCGAAGGGAACGCAGTCGAAGGACCTGCGGTTCTTCTTAACACAGGCAAACCGCAGGTTCCTCGACTCCGCTACACTTCGCTCGGAATGACAACTTTGTTTAGTTGTTTCAGTTTTGTGACACAGCTTTCTCATAAACCAGCTTCGCAGCAGCCACATCCTCTGCGCCGATTCCAAGCGCTTTATAAACACGCCGTCCTGAAGGCAGAGCAATCGAACCAACCAGTAACTCACCAAGCTCCGCATACACTTTAGCGCCCGACTGCAAGATATCCCCAGACTCACGCATCGCCGCCTCACGCGACTCAACCACAATCGTCGCATCCATCACGGCATCGTCCAGCTCACGTCGCTCTGGCCCGACAGTAGCAACCGCATTCACGTATGTATCCGGCCCAAGCCACTCTCCACGGACAAGCGGATCGTTCACATGCGCCACGCTCACGACCACATCTGCGCCGCGAACAGCTTGCTCAAGATCAGAAACGGTGCGCACACCCAGTTCGTCAGCCACTTGCCGAGCATGATCCGGAGTCCGACCCCAGACGCGAATCTCCTCGAACGAGCGCACCAATCGCAGCGCGCGGATATGCGCCCGCGACTGCACTCCTGTTCCCAGCACGGCCAGCACGCGGGCATCCGGCTTTGCCAGCAATTTCGTCGCAACTGCGGAAACGGCAGCGGTTCGCATCTCCGTTATCAGCCGTCCATCCATCGACGCTAACGGCTCACCGGTCTTCGCGGAAAAGAGCTGAATCACCGCCTGGTGCGTCGGCAATCCCAGCGCTGCATTCCTCTCATACACCAGCACCAGCTTGATTCCGGCTACATCACCATCAACTGCGGGCATCATGCCAAAGATGCCGCCATGCTCCGGAACCCCCAGCAACGAGCGCATAGGCTGGCGAATCTCTCCGGAAGAGAACCGGATGAGCGCCTGCTCCATCGCCGTAATCAGTTCTTCATAGGTCAGCAGGCTGCGCACCTGCGCTTCGTCAAGATGAAGCATCGTGAGGATGATAATCGAAGCGTGTAAAATCCCGCATTGAAGTCACTCAAGGCGGGCCGCATTGCTTCAGGCAACAGAAAGCGCATTTGTCGTCATCGCGGTTGTCATTACGTCGCTGGCATTTCTCTTTGTGCTCGACCGCCTCTGGCCGTCGCGGCACCGGCGCAACTATAACGAGGTCTTTGCCTGGCAGGTCAACTTCCTCGGCATGACTTACGGCGTCATCATCAGCTTTATGCTCTTTGCTGCCTGGACAAGCTTCTCCGATGCGATCACGAATGCCAACGGAGAGGCCAATGCGGTGGTCAATTTGTGCCGCGCGGCGGATACCCTGCCGCAACCGCAGCGTGACACTGTGCAGGACCTGACCCGCCGCTACGTCAAAGTAATGCTCGAAGATGAATGGCCGGCCATGATGCGCAATGAGCTTTCACCGAAGAGCCATGAGATCGTCCAGCAGCTCTGGCTTCTTCTTGCGCACACTCCGGTCAATACGCAGGCGCAGCAGGTCGGCCTCGATCATGCCTTTGTTGAGCTTTCTTCCATGACGGAACATCGCCGCATCCGCCAGGAACAGGTGCTGCAACATCTTCCCGGCATTCTATGGGCCGTGCTGCTTTTCGGCAGCGTGCTCACGATTTCGTATGCCTGTCTTTTTGGCTCGGATAATCTTAAGCTGCATGCTATCCAGGTATCTGGATTGTCGCTGCTCATCGCACTCAGCCTCGCAGCGATTGCCGATCTGTCGCGGCCTTATCAGGGAGCGGCGCATGTGGAACCGTATGGCTTTGTGCGCGCGCAGGAAACTCTGAGATCCGGCGCAGAGATACCCTAGGCCTCAGGGGCGCTTGTAGATCACGCCGTCCTTCATCACGAAGGAGACGCGCTGGGTTGCGCTGATGTCTTCGAGCGGATTGCCAGGCACCGCAATCACATCGGCGTAATAGCCAGCCTTGAGCTCGCCGATCTGTCCACCCCAGCCGAGCAGCTTTGCGCCATTCAGCAGGTCGGCCTGTAGCACCTGCACTGCCGGCATGCCGAGCTTCACCATCAACACCAACTCACGCGCCTGCGTACCATGCGGAAACGGCCCCACATCCGACCCGACAGCGAAGGGAATACCAGCGGCCATCTGCTTCTTGAACTCGGCTGCATGATAGTCAAGCTTCGCGCGTTCGTACCTGGCCTCTTCGGGATTTGGTGCATGATCGGCGAAGTACTCGGAGATGGTGAATGTCGGCACTGCGGGTATCTGCTTCTCGCGCATGATGCGCATCGTCTCTGGACTCAACTGCGCCGCGTGATCGATGGAGGCCACGCCGGCCTGAGCCGCATATAAAGTGCCCGGCTCCCCCATGTCATGCACTGCAACCTTCTTGCCGACCCGCGCTGCCTCTTCGACAGCGGCTTTCAACTGGGCCTCGGTATATTGGTAGGGTGTCGAAAAGACTCCGTCGTGGATTGTTTCTTCACCCGTCTCATACATCTTCACGAAGTCCGATCCCTCTTTGAACTGCTGGCGAATGACTTCGACAATCTCATCGGAGTTATTTGCGTACGTAGCGTTCGACAGCACATGCTGCGCGGGATTGAAGTCGTTCGCATCTTCATGACCACCAAGAATAGAGATGGCATTCCCGCTGATGCGCAGCCGCGGACCCGGAATCAGCCCTTCATTGATAGCGTTGCGGACAGCAGAGTCGGCTGAACCTGCGCCTTCTGTTCCCATATCGCGCTCTGCCGTGAAACCGGCCATGAGATCATCCCTCGCTGCCAGCGTCGCCAAAATCGTCCGCTGAGGAACGGATTCCTTGACGGTCTGCAAATCCTCCTCGCCCGGATGCAGAAACAAGTGCACATGCGCGTCAATCAAGCCTGGCATCAGGGTCACATCACCCAGATCGATCACTTGAGCATTCACCGGACGGTTTACCGATGATCCCGCAGCCACAATCTGATAGCCCTGGATCAAAACCTCGCCCGGCGAGATGATGTTCCCCGCAGAGATATCCAACATACGCGCCGCGTGTAAAACCGTCGGGTGATGATCTGCATCGGCTGACTGTCCCGCCGCAGTCAACGAACCATTTGCAGCCAATAAAGCGGTCACTGCTAAAACTATCCATCGTGCGTGATTCATAAGTGCTGTCCTGAATGGAGAAATTGAGAACACCAGCGATCTTAGATGGTCGCGCCCTGTATGCGAAAAAAATTGAGCGTTCTTATAAGCTTGAACTGCTTTCTTTCAACCGCACAAGGTCATGGAACGCATTGCGGGAAAGGTGCATCTTCCAACGCCGGAGATAACGGCGCCCACTGCGCATCGGTTATCTGTTTATTCTTCAGCTACATTGGTGAGATAGGTTCTAGAACCCTGGCGGACGTTCTCCCGCTACATGAAATGCTCTCTCCATCGCCAATCCTGCTCTTCCCAGCGTGCCCTCATCGAACAACCGCCCAATCAACGTGACGCCATGCGGCACGCGCCGAGGCGGCGAGAATTTCGGGAGCGGATGGCTCGGGTCGGGCGCCCAGTCGCTGCGCGCTTCCGATACCTCGACGAATCCGGCGCGCAGCGTCAGTGAAGGATGCCCGGTGAAATTCGTCAGCGTCAGCATCTCGTCGCGCAGGGAAGGAACCAGCAGCAAGTCTACCTGAGACATCACCCGTGCCATCTCCTGCGCCACCTTGCGGCGGAAGCGGTCGGCCTGCACGTAATCCACTGCGGAAAGAAAACGCGACTGCCGAAACGTATTCGGCCACGCATCGGGCGTTTGCATCTTGAGCGTATAGACCTGACGATTCAGGCTTATCTCCTCAAATGCCGCCGCTGATTCTGCAAACAGAATCAGATCGAGCGAATCATACGGCCAGTCGGGAAGCGAAACCTCGACTGCATTCATGCCCAGTTTCTTCACCGTATCCAACGCCGCGCGGTCAACATCTGTCGCCGGAGCTTCCTGCATCCACTTGGGAAAATATCCGACTTTCAACCCCTTCACATCTATGTTTGCATCGAAGTCCAACCTGCTCGGCACCGATGCCAGATCGCCAGCATCCGGTCCGGAGATGGCATGAAGAACCAGCAGTGTGTCTTCAACACTGCGGGCCATCGGCCCCAGCTTGTCGAGCGACCAGCACAAGGTCATTGCGCCCGTCCGCGCGACGCGGCCATACGTTGGCCGCAGCCCGGTAACGCCGCAACGCATGCTGGGGCTCACGATGCTGCCGCCTGTCTCGCTGCCGATAGCGAACCCCACCAAACCTGCGGCTGTCGACGCGCCTGGTCCTGCGCTTGATCCCGAAGAGCCTTCCTCGAGCAGCCATGGATTCATTGTCTGCCCGCCGAACCACACATCGTTCAGCGCCAGCGCTCCGAGGCTCAACTTAGCGACCAGGACCGCGCCGGCATCATTGAGCCGCTTCACGACAGCCGCATCGTCAGAAGGCACGCGATTGCGGAAAGGCTCCGCGCCATAGGTCGTCGCAATCCCCGCCGTGTCCAGCAGGTCTTTCGCGCCCCACGGAATTCCATGCAGCGGGCCGCGATATTTTCCGGCTGCGACTTCCGCGTCCGCCTGCTTAGCTTGCGCCAGTGCGTGGTCGCTCGTCAAAGTAATCACGCATCGCAGTTTGGGATCGAACTTTTGCAAGCGATCCAGATAAAGCTGCGTCAGCCGCGTGGAAGTCAATTTGCGGGTGTGAATCCATTCCGAGAGCTGTGTGACCGGGGCAAACGCAATGTCTTCTTCGTTCGCCGGCAGCGGCGTTACCTCGCTCCTGCTGCGAATAAATCTGTCGCGCTCCGGCCCAGCCTTTCCAAACTGCGCTGCCTCCACGCGCGACCAAGGAGCCAGCCCCGGCTCCAGCGCCACTTTGCGCGGACCAACGCGCCGCTCATACAAAGGAGCCATCGCCTGCCGCCAGCTCTGCGCCGCTTCATTCTTCTCAGCCGGGGTCAAATCGACCTGCACCAGCTTCTCTGCTTCAGAAAATGTCGCTGAAGTAACCTCCGGCCCCACTGGCGGGGCCGTGGCAAATGCCGGTGGCGCTCCGGGTGTTGACGGTGTCCCTGAGGTTGCCACCGGTTGCTGCTGCTGCGGCACTGGCTTTTCATTGCACGCCAGAGCTGCGCCTGCGATGCTGAGCGATCCCTGCTTCAAGAAATCTCTACGTGATCTAGCCATGTCTCTCCCTGAAAATCGGACAAGATTAGAAACTCAAAAGTATCTGGTGCACTATACGATAAACCGTAGACAAAAGGCCGCCCCTTTACGCATCTGCGGTTTCGTAACAGACACGGAGAAAGAAATGGCCGACCAGGAGCATCTCGCCGTCCTCCAGCAGGGAGTCGCGGTTTGGAACGAATGGCGAGCCTGTCACCCTAAGGTGTGGCCGGATCTGTCATCCGTCTCGCTCTCATGGCTCGAGCTTGCGGATGCGGACCTCCAGCATTGCAGTTTGAATGATTCACGCTTCCACTACACACAACTCACTCGCTCCGATCTTTACCGCGCCGCATTCGGCAAAGCGTCGCTTTATGGGGCCGATTTGCGCGGCGCACGCATCGTCGAGGCCAGTTTTGCAGGAGCAGACCTGACCAAGGCAGATCTTCGTGATGCAGAGATTTCCTTCACTGACTTCACCGGCGCTCACATGGTCGAGTGTAACCTGCAGCAGTCCAAGCTCATCGGCGCCGAGCTCAGCAAGGTCAATCTGTTTCAGGCCAACCTGGCAGGCGCGCAGTTACGCGGCGCTAAATTCCTTTGGGCGAACCTCACTGGTGTCGATCTCCGTGATGCGAACCTCAGCGGAGCTAACCTCACAGGAGCCACTTTCATTGACGCCGATCTCTCCGGCGCCGACCTCACCAATGCCAATCTCCAGTTCGCGCGATTGATCGATTCAAAACTTGACGGGGCCAACCTCACAGCCTGCCGCGTCTATGGGGTCTCCGCGTGGAACCTCAGTTCCACCGGAACCATTGAGTCCGATCTTGTCATCACCCGCGGGGATGAAGTCTCAATTGCCGTTGACAATCTTGAAGTCGCACAGTTTCTTTACCTGCTGTTGAACAATTCCCGAATTCGCCAGTGCATCGATACAATCACGTCAAAGGTTGTTCTCATCCTGGGACGATTTACCGCGGAACGTCTGTCTGCATTGCACGGCATCCGCGAAGCGCTTCGCAGCAGCGGTTACCTTCCGCTGGTCTTCGATTTCGATGGACCCTCCAGCCGCGACATTACTGAAACCATCGGCACCCTGGCCCATCTGGCCCGCTTCATCATCGCTGACCTCACCGATGCCCGCAGCATCCCACAGGAACTGACAACGATCGTACCCAATCTTCCCTCCGTTCCTGTGCAGCCCGTTCTGCTCAGTTCCCAGAGCGAATACGGCATGTTTGAGCATTTCAAGCGATATCCCTGGGTATTGGATACTCTGCTCTATAAGGATCCGGGCAACCTCCTCGATCTTCTTCCTGACCGCGTCATCCGCCGCGCAGAAGCGATGATCAACAGCCAGGCCGCCGTGCGCACCTAGCTGCCAAAGCACAGCACATATCCATTGCAGTCCTGAATATCAAAATCGCGGCAGTGATACGGCTGATCGCAGATCTCTCTCGTGATTTTCACGCCTTTGCCTTTGAATTCCGCATACAGTGCGTCCGCATCATCCACCCAGATATATGCATCCCATGCCGATCCCTCGGGATCGGCAGCGCTGTTTGGACGCATCAGCCCAGTCTTTTCGAACTGGCTGAGCATGATGGTAATTCCGCTGCGATTAACCATAGTGAAGCAGGGGGGCTCACCCCAGAAGCGTTCATACCGGAAACCCAGCTTATCGCGATAGAAGTTCGCCGTATCTACCACGTCATCCACGATGAAAGAGGGAGCTATGTTCCAGCGCGGCTTTATTTCTGTCATGTTGTTCCTCCACATTTCATACAAGAGAACAAGCGGCAGCAAAATTGATTGGATTATTTATTCTGCCGCGTTTGGTTTCGAACAGATTCAGCGAAAGTTGTACTACAGGAGACTGCCAATTCTATCCCGTTTATTTTCTTGACCTCGTTCCTGTGCAGACGTAGAGTTTCCCGAGTCAATCGGGCCCTCTTGGGGACGCTCCCTGTCCCATCCACACAAGGAGAGGCACTCAATGGCAACCCCACCGAAAGCTCCAAAATCTATCTCCGTTCACCAGCTCTCAGGCGCCGTGCAAAAAGCCGTAGCGAATGTAAAGGTGCCGACAGGCACAGCTGGCCCTTATGCCTACATCAACCCCGGCACCATTTGCGGAATCATCTGGTATGGTCCAGGCGTTGAATTTGAGGGCGCGACAAACGTCGCCAACACGATCGCTGCCGCTGCTACCCAGCACCTCGGTCAGACCGTGGCCGGCACAGTGCAGACGAGCGCGGCCATCGGCGCGGAAGCAGCGATCGGGAAACTGCCGCCGAAATACATTATCTGCGGCTTCAAGCTCCCGCCCGAAGCGCACGTTCTCTTTTAGAGAACCTGCCCCGGGCACAAAAATCGCGCTGAGAGCAACCTATGCTCTCGGCGCGGGAGAACTTTTATGTCGCAGAATCCGTCCTCGCCCGCACCGCACTGCGCGGGCGAGGAACATCTTTATTGCCCGAGCGCGCAGCCCGATATGGAGGGCAGCCGTGTGCTCGGCGTCATCGGCGGAACGCCGGATGCCCCGGAAGTCTCCTATCTGAACGAATTCCTGCCCGTAAACGACGAGATTCTGGCCATGACTGGCCCGGTCAAGCCGACACAGGTACTCCGCTTCGCCGCTCCCTGCCAGGAAAAAAAGTGCTGCCACTTCGACGGCAAGGACTGCGGTCTCGTCACGCGCATCGTTCAGATCCTACACGCCGTTACCGATGGCCTGCCCGCTTGCCTCATCCGCGCCACCTGCCGCTGGTACCAGCAGGAAGGGAAAGCCGCGTGCTCCCGCAACTCGTAAGTACAAAAACCGCATACAATGTCCTCCATGAGCATCCAGAACATTCCAGTCCGCCGCATTACCGGAGAAGAAACCACCCTCGCCGAGTTTCAGGGCGAAGTCATGCTTGTCGTCAATGTCGCCTCCAAATGCGGACTCACGCCGCAATATGAAGGACTCGAAAACCTCTACCGCAAATATCGCGATCGCGGGTTTGTCATCACCGGCTTCCCATCCAACGACTTCGCCGGACAGGAACCCGGCAGCAACGAAGAAATCCAGAGCTTTTGCAGCCTCAACTACAGCGTGGACTTTCCGCTGTATGAAAAGATCACTGTTGTCGGCGAAGAAAAGCACCCGCTCTACGACGCCCTGATTGAAGCCAAGCCAACCTCGGTCAAACCCGACGGCGAGCCCTTCACCGAAAAGCTCATCCGTTTCGGCGTCCAGCCCAATTCCGAGCCTGAGATTCTCTGGAACTTCGAAAAATTCGTCGTCGCCCGCAACGGTGCAGTCGCCGCCCGCTTCTCCCCCGACACCAAACCCGACGACCCGGCATTAGTAAGCGCCATCGAATCTGAGTTAGCGAAGTAACAAAATTATGGTCTTCCTGAGTGAAGCGCAGCGTAGCCGAGGACCTGCGGTTCACTCGGGTGCCCTATCCTTTCACTCACTTTGTGAAAGAGCCTGAGCTTGTAGAAAGGGTGGGAAAGCACGGACACTCGCTTACGAAATCCGCTAGAATTTTCCGGCAACGCAAACAGAATCATCACACCGGAGGCCACACGTGCGAGCAGCCCTCATGACCCGCGAATACCCGCCCAACGTCTACGGCGGCGCCGGAGTACACGTCGAATACCTCAGCCGCGAGCTCGCAAAAAAAATTGGAGTCGAAGTCCACTGCTGGGGCGACCAGAACTCCGACACCGCCAACCTCCAGGTCCGCGGTGCGCAGCCATGGGACAAGCTCTCGCAGGGCGAGCCGCAGAAATTCACCGCCGCGCTCGAAGCCATGAGCCTCAATCTTGCGCAAATCAAAGCTCTCGGCGGCGTCGACATCGTCCACACGCACACATGGTATGTCTCGATGGCCGGCTTCCTCGCCAAGAAGCTGCACAAGATTCCCTTCGTCCTCACCACGCATAGCCTCGAACCCCTCCGCGCATGGAAAGCCGAGCAACTGGGCAGCGGCTATGCCATGAGCTCATGGATGGAGCGGACCGCAATTCTGGATGCCGACGCCATTATCGCTGTCTCCAAAGGCACCAAGGCTGATATCCTCCGCGCCTACCCAGACGTGCAAGCCGACCGCGTTCACGTCATCTACAATGGCATCGATCTTGCACAGTATCAAAAGACCAGCGATACGTCCGCGCTGCCCGGCTTCGGTGTCAATCTCAGCGAGCCGTATATCCTGTTCGTGGGCCGCATCACACGGCAGAAAGGCGTCACCCATCTCGTCGACGCCATCCGCTATCTGCCGCCCAACACCCAGGTCGTGCTCTGCGCGGGCGCGCCCGACACGCCGGAGATCGCCGCCGAAATGCGCAGCAAAGTCGATGAAGCCCGCGCTTACAACCCTAATGTCGTCTGGATCGAGAAGATGGTCACCAAGCAGGAAGCCATTCAGCTTTACAGCAACTGCGCCGTCTTCTGCTGCCCGTCAGTTTATGAGCCTTTCGGCATCATCAACCTCGAAGCGATGGCCTGCCAGGCCCCCGTCGTCGCCAGCGCCACCGGAGGCATTCTCGAAGTGGTCGTCGATGGCGCCACCGGTTACCTTGTGCCCTTTGAGCAGGATGCGACTACTGGTTTTCCGACAGAGCCAGCCAGGTTTGCCCGCGATCTGGCGGCAAAGATCTCAGACCTGCTGGCCGATCCGGCGAAAGCAAAACAATTCGGTCAGGCAGGCCGCAAGCGAGTTGAAGAACATTTCTCGTGGACTGCCATCGCCGATCAGACGATAGACCTCTATCGTCAGTTGATTTACGCCGGATCGAAGTGAACTATGCACTTATGAGGGCGAGGCTATGCTCACGGAACGGTAATTACAACCTTTCCCACTTGCGCATTTGATTCAAGATACCGGTACGCCTCCACCGTTTGCGCAAACGGAAAGGTCTTCGCGATCTTCGGCTGAAAACGGCCATCCTCCAGCCGCTCATATACATATTCCTTCGCGTCTTTCAGCTTCGCCAGATCGCCGGTAATCTCAAACAGCGTATAGGCGCGAATGACCATCCTGTTGCCAAACATTGTGAACAACGGGAGAGGCGTAGGCGCAAGCGATAGAGAGCCATATTCAATAAGAATTCCACTTTGCGCCGCGGCCTCTGCCAGCTTCTCGACAAACGGCCCTGCCACCGGATCGAAAATCACCCGCGCACCTTTGCCGCCGGTGATTTCCTTGACACGGGCCACCAGATCTTCCTCCTCGGTGGCGATCACATGGTCGGCTCCCAGCGCTTCCAATTCCGCCTTTTTGACGCTCGTTCTTGTGGTGGTAATGGGAACCGCGCCTTCAGCCTTGACCATCTGAATGGCTGCAAGCCCCACGCTGCTTGAGGCCGCTGTGATGAGCACAAAGTCGTCTTTTCTGATCTGTGCGATTTCAATCAATGCGCCGTACGCCGTCAAGTACTGCATCCAAGTCGCCGCGCCCTCTGTCGCTGATAGCTTCGCCGGATATTCGCCGAGCGCCAACGCCGGCACAACCGCCTCTTCCGCCAGAAGACCATAGCTGTTCATGGAAAATGACGGGACGACTGCAGCCTGCTTGCCTATCCAGTCCCGATCCACATCCGGGCCAACGGCTTCTACTACGCCCGCGGCTTCATATCCAAGCAGCGATGGGAGTTTCGGCTGTTCCAGATAGTTGCCGTGGAAAAACATGGCCTCGGCCCGGTTTAGCCCTACGGCCTGCACCTTCAACCGCACTTCACCCTTGCCTGGCTGCGGTGTGGCAGTTTCCTCAATCTTTAAGACTTCGGGACCACCCAGCTCATGAAAACGAACCACCTTTGGCATGAACCACCTCTCGTGTGGTTTGGATGGAAGGTCTGCCACTGTCGATTCGAAAAGTATCGAACTATGTAATAAGCGATATGACTGCGCAGCAAACCATTACTGCTTTATACCCATTCGCCCTGCCGCATCAGCGGCTCAGTCGCCCCTGTTGCGGTAATGCCGTCGATGTCCAGCTTGTCCGATCCGATCATCCAGTCCACATGTATCAGGCTCTCATTCGCGCCTCTGGCTGCAAGCTGCTCCGGCGTAAGCTTGTCGCCATTGATAAGGCATGAGCTATAGGACTGCCCAAGCGCAATGTGGCAGGCGGCATTTTCATCGAAGAGCGTATTGAAGAAGAGCATCCCGCTCGCAGCAATCGGCGACGAGTGCGGCACCAGCGCCACTTCGCCCAGCCGCCGCGCGCCGTCGTCGGTGTCGATCAGCTTCTGCAGCACTTCCTGCCCCTTGGTTGCTTGCGCTTCGACAATCCGGCCGCTTTCAAAGCGCACCTGGATGCCTTCAATCATCGTGCCCTGGTGCGAAAGCGGCTTGGTCGCGGTCACCGTACCGTCGGCGCGGTTCTTATGCGGAGTGCTGAAGACCTCTTCCGTCGGCATATTCGGAATGCAGTATGCGCCGTTGCCCGCTGTGGTGCCGCCGCCAAGCCACAGATGATCATCGGCCAAACCGAGACGAAAATCCGTACCCGGCCCGCGATATTGCAGGGCGGAATAGCGTTTTTTATTCAGATATGCAGCCCGCTTGTGCAGTCCGGCATCGTGCGCCTTCCATGCCGCCACCGGATCGTCTGCATCGACACGCGACGAGGCAAAAATCGCATCCCAAAGCTTCGCCAGCGCTACATCGGGCGCGTCCTCGGGAAACATCGCCGCCGCCCAGGCTGGAGTGGCGCTGGCAACAATGGTCCAGTTAATCTCGTGACGCGTAATTAACTCCAACGCAGGACGATAAGCTTTGGAAACAGCCCGGTTCGCTCGACCAACTTTCTCAGGATCTTCACTCGAGAGCAGGGAAGGATTTGCTCCGGCAATCGCCAGCCGCGCGGCACCACTCTTGAAAGCCGCACCCATGCCGTCATAGAGCCATGCGGGAGCGCGGTC
>Ga0126371_10001921_pt1 | contig 17782 bp, 11 predicted proteins | sample PanSoiMetaPlot_4_FD_110145 | JGI IMG/M metagenome (GOLD analysis project Ga0126371, IMG submission 110145) | Tropical forest soil microbial communities from Panama - MetaG Plot_4 | ecosystem: Environmental > Terrestrial > Soil > Tropical forest > Bulk soil | place: Panama | collected 2016-02-17 | reverse complement strand
TGTTCATGATGCGGTTGGGATCGGTGGGGTCGATCCAAAGGCCGTGGTGATCGCCGTGGGGGGCGGGCAGAAGCTCGAAGGTCTTGCCGCCATCATTGGAGCGAAACGCTCCGGTGTTCAGCACGTAAACTGTGTCGGCGTTCTTCGGATCGGCGAAGATATGCATGTAGTACCAGGCACGTTGGCGGTAGCGCTCATCATCGTTGACACGGGTCCACGTATTGCCAGCATCATCGGAGCGGTAGATGCCACCCTCCTTGGCCTCAATTATGGCGTAAACGCGATTGGAGTCGGCGCCGGAAACTGAAATGCCGATACGGCCCAGCTGGCCGGAGGGAAGTCCGTTGCCGGTGAGTTGTTTCCAGGTCAGCCCGCCGTCAGTGGATTTGTAGATCCCGCTACCCGGGCCTCCACTGTCGAGGTTCCAGGGTTGACGTCGAACTTGCCATAAGGCTGCATAGACAAGATTGGAATTCTTCGGGTCAAAGACAACGTCAATGGCACCGGTATTCTCGTCTTTGTAAAGAACCTTTTGCCAAGTCTTGCCACCGTCAGCAGTGCGGAATACACCACGCTCGGTGTTCGGTCCCCAAGCGTGCCCGACTGCGGCGACGAGAACGATGTCTGGGTTCCGAGGATCGATGATTACAGCACCAATGTGACGGGAATCTTTCAGGCCGACGTTGATCCAGGTGCGTCCGGCGTCGGTCGACTTGTATACACCGTCGCCATACGAGATGTTGCCGCGCAGACAGGCCTCGCCGGTGCCTGCATAAAGAACGTTGTGATTGGAATCTGCAACGGCGATCGCGCCGATGGAGGAGACGCTCTGATGGTCGAAGGTTGGCACCCAAGTCATTCCACCGTTGGTGCTCTTAAAGATTCCTCCTGCAACAGCCCCGAAATAATAAGTGTTGGGGTCGCCCGGCACGCCGACGACAGCGAGCACACGGCCACCGCGAAACGGGCCAATCTGGCGCCATTTCATGCCTCCAATCAACGTAGTATCGACTTGAGCGAATAACACGGCTGTTAAAGAGAAGAAGACAGAACAGCACAACACAACCGCACGACGCATGCAGAATTCCTTGGTTGAAGGGGATGTGAATCAGGTTCGCGTAATCGTAACGGCAAAACGCGAGCCGGTGCAAGAACCGCATTGAAATGCTTAGGGATAAATGTGTCTGGCACTGCTCTGCCCGCCCCTAAAATCATCCACTAAAGTGGCCGAGCCCCTAACGGCACTTTAGTGGTCTTGCAATGTCCTCGGTCCTAGGAATAGTGTCCGAGACATTAAGTAGTAGGGCGAAACACTGTTTCGCGGGGGCAGGATGCGGATTGTCGGGGTAAAGGGCCGCTGTGTGCGTCTAGCCTTCCGATGCGGCTACTACGAGTCAAGTCTGCTGTAGTTGGGGTGCCGTGCAGCTTATGCGCGGTTGGGATTAACAACAGAACATTTAAAGAGGGGGAAACGATGAGGCATACTCAACTCCCAGGATCGTGGATCTGGATCGCCGCACTCACCGTGCTTTTGTCGCTATGTTTTGCGCTTCCGATGGTAGGGCAAACGGGCACGCTCGGCACGATGATTGGCGTGGTTACCGATCCAAGCGGTGCAGTGGTTCCAGATGCCACTGTCACAATCAAAGAAAAAGCGACTAACGCAACACAAACTCAGATCACGAACTCGGCGGGACGGTACACGTTCGTGAATCTGCGTCCTGGAGATTACGAGGTCACGATTACGAAGACTGGCTTCGCGAAAGTTTCGATTCCGAGCGACGTCATTGCAGTTGGCGAAACTTCAACCAACAATGTGACGCTGAGAGTTGGCAGCGAAAGCCAAACCGTAGAAGTAGCGAGCTCGGGCGTCGAACTGCAGACACTGAATGCGACGGTTGGAAGCACGGTGAACGGGTTGTCACTGGAATCGCTTCCCACGCTAGGGCGCGATACCAGCACGTTTATGACGTTACAGTCTGGCGTCAGCCCTGATGGCAGCGTGGCCGGAGCGAACGTGGACCAGAGCTCTTTCCAGCTCGATGGCGGAAACAACACCAACGATATGGACGGCAGCATGAGCGTGTACACGCCAAGCTATGCCGGTGATCCGACAGGTGTGTCCAACCAGAGCAATGGGGTCGCGGCGGGGCCAACCGGTGTGATGCCGACTCCCGCTGACAGCGTAGAGGAATTCAAGGTGAACATCGCCGGCCAAGCCGCCGACTTTAACAGCTCGGCGGGAGCGCAGGTGATCGTCCAGACCAAGAGCGGCACCGACCAGTGGCACGGCACCGCCTACTGGTATTACCTCGATAACAATCTCAACGCCAATACCTACGTAAACAATTTCAACCAAAAGCCCAACGCCAGCTTCCACTACAACCGCTTCGGCGGATCCATTGGCGGGCCGATTATTCCGAAGAAGATCCTGGGTGGCAAAACCTATTTCTTCGGTAATTACGAAGGGTTCCGTTACCCCAACGCGGCGCTATATGAACGCGCAGTTCCATCGCCCGCGATGCGGCTGGGGCTTTTGACCTTTGGAGGCACGACCTACAACCTGAATCCGGTGCCTGTCACCTATAACGGTGTGACCTATCAGCCGGCGCAGTGCCCGGCAGGCCCCTGCGATCCGCGCGGCATCGGTCTTAATCCGCTGATCTCGCAAATGTGGAACCAGTACATGCCGCAGTCGAATGAAGCCGGTTGCGGCCTGGGCCGCTGCGACGGAAACAATATCCAAGGCTTCCTGACCAACGTCCCTTTGCCGCTCAAGTCCAACTTTGCTGTGGCCAAAATCGACCACAACTTTGGCGCAAAGTGGAAGGCCTTCGCCAGCTATCGCTACTTCAACTACCAGGCGCCCACTACCTTCCAGGTGGACATCGGCGGGTTGGTGCCCGGCGATAAGCTTGGTGTTCCGCAATCGCTCTCAGACAATCCGCAGCAGGCGTGGTATCTGGTGGGCGGACTCGACGCCAATTTGTCGAATACCTGGACCAACTCCATCCGCTACAGCTACCTGCGCAACTGGTGGCAGTGGGAAAGGTACGGAGGACGCGTGCAGGTTCCCGGACTGGGCGGCGCGCTCGAACCGGGCGGCGAGAGTGCGACCCAGGCCCTTATTCCTTACAATGTAAACAACCAGCAGACACGTTCACGTTTCTGGAACGGTCACGATCAAATGATCCGCGATGACGCAACCTGGATGCATGGCAAGCACATGATCCAGTTTGGCGGCATGTACAGCCACAACTTCAACTGGCACGAGCGCACTGACAACGGCGGCGGTATCAACTACTACCCGGCGTACCAGATTGGTGCCGGAGTTAGTGGCAACAACGTCGTAATGAGTGGATACCAACCAGCGGGATTAGCCAAGGCCGACTTTACGAACTGGAATCGCGACTACGCCATGACCTTAGGCATGGTCTCGATCTCACAGGTCGCCTATACGCGACATGGCAGCCAATTGACCTTAAATCCTCCGCTCACTCCCGCTCAGGACAAGGTCACTATCCCGTACTGGAACCTCTACGGTAGTGATACTTGGCGCCTCAATCCCAAGCTCACTCTGAACTATGGTTTGGGATGGACATTGGAGATGCCTCCAACCGAGCAGAATGGGTTGCAGGTCATGGTCGTGGACTCGAACAATATGCCCGTCACCACGCAGCAATTTCTGAACAATCGGGAGACGGCGGCCCTGCAGGGGCAGGTGTACAACCCGATTATCGGATTTAACCTCATTGGAAACGTAGCCAGCCACCCCGCACACATTTACAACCCATATTATGGGGAGTGGAGCCCGCGTGCGGCCCTGGCCTGGGACGTGAACGGCGACGGCAGGACGGTGGTGCGCGGCGGATACGGCCTGACGTACGGCCGACTCAACGGCGTAGATCTGGTGCTTGTTCCGCTCCTCAGTCCGGGATTGATCCAGGCCGTACAGTGCTCGTTCGTTACTCGTTTGAGCAATCTATGCGGCACCACAAGACCAGATCCGAACAGTGTTTTCCGGGTCGGTACAGACGGCTTGGTGGCGCCGCTGCAGACTACTACGCAAACACTTCCGCAGCCGTTCTTTCCCGGTGTGAACGGAGCGGCGGCAGGCGCACCCGAAGCCTTGGATCCTAACTTCCGTCCCAACAGCGTGCAGTCGTTTACCTTCAGTGTCGCCCGCCAGCTCAATAACAAGATGAGCTTGGAGGTCGGCTACATCGGTCGCATCATTCACCACGAATATCAGTCCATCAACCTGAACGCCGTGCCGTACATGATGACGCTGGGAGGACAGACCTTTGCAAAGGCGTACGCCAACCTGGTCCTGCAGTATTGTGGTGGAATTGCCGGATTGGCGGGAAGCGGCTGCGGCGGCCAGAACGCCAACGTCAACACCAACGTAACCCCGCAACCATTCTTTGAAGCCGCGTTGAAGGGCACCGGATACTGCAACGGCTATGCTAGTTGCACTCAAGCCGTGGCTGATAATGAAGGTTTGGGAACGCTGGGCGGTGCTGGGAACGGAACCCTCAACCAGCAATTGGTGAGCAGCTTGTGGGCCGACTTGGATAACGGCGCCTTCAACTTCCCGCGCAGCATGCAGCAAACCCCGCTGCCCGGGCCAAATGGTGCTCAGGGGCAACTCACCAGTGGCGTTGGCATGAACGCCAGCGTTGGCTACGGCAACTACAACGCGTTGTTCATCACCTTCAAGACCCAAGCCTGGAAGGGCATGACTATGCAGTCCAACTTCACCTTCGGCAAGGCACTGGGCACCGCATCGGTAGTTCAGGCGACCAGCGGCGATACACTTGTTGATCCCTTTAACCCTCAGGTGAACTACGGGTATCAGGCTTGGGACCGAAAGTATGTCTACAACCTGTTCATCGTTTACCAACCCAACTTCTACAAGTCTCAATCCGGCTTCCTGGGACATCTACTGGGCGGCTGGACGATTGCTCCCGTTTTTGTCGCAGGCAGCGGTTTGCCGATAACCCTCGGCACAATAGGCTTCGGCCAAGCCTTCGGCGAAGGCGACCCGAACGAAAACTTCGCTGGCAACGGTATCTCCGAGAATGCCATTCCGATCACTCCCAAGGACTTGGGGCAGGGTTCCCGCTATTTCGGAATCTCGACCCCCGTCGGCTCATCCGGAGTCAACGGCGCCAACATTTTCAAGGACCCGACGGCAGCGTTTTTGAACGTGCGGCAGCCAATCCTTGGATATGACACCCGTGACGGCGGATTCGGCGTGTATCGCGGCATGCCGTACTGGAACGTTGACCTCAGCGTGAAGAAGATGTTCAAGATCACCGAACGGTTCAGCACTGAATTCCAGGTGGTCTTTACGAACTTCTTTAACCATGACCAATTCATTGATCCGGCCGCCAACGGCGGCGACTACCTTGACACCTCGGCTCCTGGTAGCTGGGGATCACTCAACGGGCAATTTGCCAACTACAGTCCGCGGCAGATCCAATTTGGTCTGCGCGTCAGCTTCTAATCCCCCTAACCCCTGTTCGACCTTGGCCGGGAGCAATGCTCCCGGCCAATTTTCATTGCCGTGCTTGTTGAGGATGTGTGAAGGACGGGTTGGGAATGGCTTTACAATAGAAAGAACCGGAGCGGAGGTACGGCCGTTTCCTGGCTTTTTCTCTGACGCCTAAAGCGCTGGTTCGGTGAATCTCAAGCAGGCGAAACTTCTGCGATCGGAGCCTGTATGCGTATTGGAAACAGGCGTGCCGGTTCGATGCCGCAGTCGTTACGGGTGTTTTCCAAGTTCGCTTCCTTTCCGATTGAGCTCACTGAAGTGACGACTTAATTGCCTATGACAAGAACCTAAGCGTGATTCAAAAATCAGGTGACGATCACGAGCGAGTTTCCGCACGGCTAACAAGGCTGTTACGAAACTGCTGTCGCTGCGACACGGTCCGGGATTCTTCCGACTTGTACTACCCGAGGTTTGCACCCAGTCTAATGTCTGAAGGATATGTCCAGCGGGACGGACAAAGCCGCCGCTACGCCGCTCGTTGGTATGTAATCCGTTACGCACGTTCCACAATGAGTGCAGTCTGCGCAGTTTCGTAACAAACCCTGAAGTCGGTGCTGTCACCAAAAACATCGGAGACAGAGGAAGCCAAACGGCTCTAGGGTTCCGTGACCTGCAAAACCTTGTCAGCCTTGACATTGTTCAGCGTTTGCACCTGCCCACTGGGCCAGCGGATCTGAATCTGTTTGGCAACTGCCTCCTTGCCCAGCCCGAAGCGCAAAAAAGGCTCGCTGGAGGAGGCATAACCGACACTGGTGGTGCCGTGATTGTAGAGTTTGCGGCCGCTCGGCAGGGTCACCTCCACTCGGGCGCCGATGCCGTCGCGATTACTGCGTTTGCCGTTGAGCTTCAGCGCCAGCCAGTGCCCTGCGTTAGGAGTTACGTTGTGGAACAGGCGGGCTGGGCCGTTCAAATTGGCCACGACTGCGTCAACCCGGCCATCGTTGTCGAAATCAGCAAAGGCAACGCCGCGGTATTGGCCGGCAAGTTGAAAATCGAGGCCGGCGGTTTTGGAAACATCTTCGAATCTGCCATCGCCTGAATTGCGGAACAGCGAATTCGCCAGCGACGACGTCCTGCCCGAGTAACGGTCAAGGCCGGGGAACAGAGCACTGGCGCTGAACACATCTTTGAAGCCGTCGTTGTCGAAATCGTATAAGCCGATGCCCCAGCCGGTCAGGGCACGGGTGGCTGCAGCCAGGCCGGAGCGCGACGTGACGTCCTCAAACACAGGCGACTTGCCGGTGTTGCGAAACAGGGGATAGGTGTCGCCGATCATGGCAGTGAAGATCACATCCGGCCGGCCATCGTTATCGTAGTCGCGAAAATCGGTGCCCATACCGGCGACGGGCCGGCCATCTTCATTGAGCGCCACACCAGCCAGCAACCCAACTTCCTCAAATTTTCCGCGACCGAGATTGTGGAAGAGGAAGTTGGGAACGGAATCGTTGGCCACAAAAATGTCCATCAGGCCATCGCCGTCGTAGTCGGCGACCGCCACTCCCATGCCTTTTCCGAGGTGGGCGCCCAGCCCGGAGGATTGGGTAATGTCTGTAAACGTTCCGTCATGGTTGTTGCGAAAAAGCTGGTTCGGAGTGTCGTGATAGGCGTTGGGGTGGCAATATTCCGGCCGCTCCGGAGGTCCGCAGGTGGGCTCCAAGTGAGGGTCCCATTGCACGTAATTGCTGACAACGAGGTCGAGCCAGCCGTCGTTGTCCACATCCACCCACGCCGCTGCAACCGACCACAGCTTGCCGAAATGCGCATCAACTCCGCCCAGGCGGGCCTTGGCGGTTACATCCTCGAACGTACCATTGCCGCGATTGCGATACAGGATATTTCGGTTGAGGCCGGCGACAAAAATATCGGGATAACCATCATTATCGTAGTCAGCGACAGCCACTCCCATGGAATAGCCGTCACCCGCCACGCCGGCCTGCTGAGTTACGTCCGTAAACGTACCGTTGCAGTTGTTGCGAAACAGGCGGTTGTAATATTCCGGCCCAGTCTTTTGGAGGGAGGGCATGTCGCCGCCGTTGGTGAAGAAGATGTCCATACAACCGTCGTTGTTGTAGTCAAGAACGGCCACTCCCCCCAACATCAGTTCCGGCTGGCGAAACTCACCTTTGGCGCCATTGTGTAGCTCGAACTTCAGACCCGCCTTGGAGGCGATATCCTCGAAGCGAATCTGCCCCTGTGCGAGCGAGGTCATCGCCAGCGACAGGATCAGCGTGATTCCATGCGCCGTTGATAATCGCTGAGCCATTGCGCCTGTTCTCCCGCCTCCGGTGTGCGGCCTTGCATCTGGTAAATGCGGAGCAAGAGACTGTGAGCCTCGGGAAGATTGGGCTGTAACCGGATGGATTCCTCCGCGGCTTTCGCCGCCTCGTGGGTGCGCTGAAGCTGTAGGAGCACTTTCGCACGCCAGAAGTAGGCCGTCGGGGCCTGGGCGGCGACTGCGATAAGTTGGTCAACCCGCTGCAATGCCTCTTCCCGACGCCCGGCATCGTAGAGCAACTCGACGTAGGCGAGCTGCAAGTCAACGTCGCCAGTAGTGTCGCTCCCGGAAAGGGCGTTGATCGCAGCTTCGGCTTCACTGGCGCGCCCCAGCTTCTCCAGGCTGATGGCGCGATCGATCTCTGCAGTTTTCGCCCACGTCGCCTGGGGTGCCAGGTGCAGCGCCTGCTCCAACTGCGTGACTGCCGCGCCGTAGTCCTTATTTTGATACTGCAGCTGACCATCACGGAAATGTTCATCTGCCGCCGCGCCGCTCTCGGTGGCGGCTCCCTGCTGCGCTGCGGTCTCGGCCGGAAGCTCCTTGGTTTCGAGATCGGCAAGCAAGCGCTGTGCCAGCTCGTATTGCAGGTCATTGGTAGGTACGGTTTGCAAGATCTGGCGTGCCGATTCCACATCGCCTTTCTGCGCCAGGGCCCGGCCGAGATAGAAACGTGCGGGAGTCTTGTCGTCGAGTTTCAGGCTGGCGCGGAAGGCGACCACGGCGCTGTCCATGTTGCCGGAAAGTAAAAAGAACCTTCCGGCAGCGAACTGCTGTTGCGCGTCGTCGGAGTTGAGTTCGGCGCGGCTGCGGTACAGTTGCATGGCGCGATCAAACCGCAGGCCATCCTCGCCTGGGAGTTGCAGCACACCCATCGCGACCAGGGCGATAGCGGCATTCAAGCGAACTGTCGCCGCCGGATCGGCCAGGAGCGAGACCAGCACCGGTGCGACGGCAGCTCTTTGCGCCGCCCGCGGCCGGATGGCCAACGCCGCCGTGCCCCGTACCAAAGGCTGCGGATCCGACATTGCCTGCAAAACCGCATCATAAGCCGCGGGATCGTTCGGGAAGCTGCCCAGATATTCGGCGGCGTTAGCCCGGATGAATTCCCCTTGCGAGGAGTCGGACAGGATCTGCAGCAGGCCGGGTACGGCCGCTGCATTGCCCCGGCGCGCCTGGCTGAAGGCATCAGCGCGAGCAATAAGGACCTGCCGACGTTTGTCGCCGTACCAGCTCTTCACCTGGCGCTCCGCCCATGCTGGGCTCTTGTCGCGGTGGCAGAGATTGCACGCATTCGAAATGTCGTGCCGGATTGTGTTCTCCGGAACCGGGATGCTCAACGAGTGATCGCGCATGCGCGTGTTGAGGCTGACCACGGTGGCGGGCATGTGGCACCCAATACACGAACTGCCCGGGGTATTCGCAGCGTGGTGGGTATGCTTCGCAATACCCTTCGCGATTGCCGTGTGGCAGTTCGTGCAAAGCGCGTTGTTGTCCGGCCGTAGTTGTGGATTGCGCTTCACGTCGATGTTGTGCGGCTGCGGGTGGCAGGTGCTGCAAGTCGCGCCTCCCTTTAGGAAGCATTGGCTCTGCCAAAAGGCAATCGCCTCGTTCGCCAGCCAGCGCGGCCGCCCGTCGGGCCAGTATGCGAGATTCTCGGAGGAGGGCAGGCGGGCCTCCAGCAGCGGCACAAAGAAATCGTAGTAATCTGCCCCGGCAGTGAACCCAACAGCATCGATATCGCGAAAAGAGTGGCACTGGGCGCAAAGCATGCTGCTGCGGGTCGCATCCAGGTGCGCCGGGTTGACGATCTTGCTGTTTACGAGAGCACGTTTGTTGGCATCGGTTCCCGCGGCGGTCGCCGCCTGCACGTGGTCTGCGCCTAGCCCGTGGCAGCTCTCGCAGCTAATCCCAGAATCCTGCCATGTTGTCTGATAGCGGAGTTGCCGAACGTCGAAGTTCTTCTCCGCCCGGGTGACGTGGCACGTATAGCACGATTTGTTCCAGACCTGGAGGACACTGCCGGGGTCTTCCTCTGGGTTGCCGCTATCGACGTCGTGGATCCATGTCTTACGAATAAGGTCCCAAGTGGGAGGGAGAACGATAATGCGGCCGTCAGGCAGCGTGGTGAGGTATTGCTGAATTCGCCGATCACCCAAGGTGTACTCCACCCGGTGCTCCCAGGCGGTCCCCTTCAGGTCAGATTCGGTAACATAAAAACGTGCAGCGCGGTGTTGCAGCAGATAGGTTGAACCACGCAGAACCACTTTTGTGGCGACAAAGTTTCCCTTGACGTTCAGGTCAGTCGCGGGTTGCAGCATTTTGGCGTGGAATGAGGCGGCCCACTGCTGATGAATGGCGGCGTGGCATTTTGCGCAAGCTTGTGCGCCTGTGATCGGCTGCTTGCTCTGCCCCTGCAACAGAGCGACTGAAAGCAGAAGAAACGCCCCTCCTCTCCACACCAGCAGGTTTTTGCCCAAGAGAAACATCGAGGGGAAAAGAGTAAGCTTATCACGAACATCTTTATGCGGCGAAGCCGGAGCGCTGACTTGGCATGCGCGCTGCACAAGCGCAACCTGCTATTGCCGACACTCCTCCCGCGGGTAAACTTGCAATGGTAACCGGGCACTGCAAACGTACATGTGCTGGTTGCATGGCGCGGGAAGGTGCCCGTGTGTAGAAGCCGGGAATCGCGGCCCTGCGTCACTGCGCAGTCCTGAGAGGGGCTCCTATAATGAGCCGTTTCGCATTCTTCACACTGACGTGGCTCAAGAGAGGACAACATGGCAGTGAACCAATATCGCCCGATGACGCAGCACTACACTGAACTCGAGGACCTTTCCCATCAGGCGCTGGCGTAGGGTCGAGATAAAGCATTTCCAAGAGATAGCGGTAACGCAAAGTAAAACCTTGCCCTTCGGTCACCCGGTCAAAACAAAATGATTACTTCAAACATGCGGTCGACTCCGGGTTTCGCGGTGCGCCCTGGCATGGCATTCGGCGCACAGTGTGATTAGATTCTGTTCGACGTCATCACCCGAATGACTACCAGACTGTTGGTGGTGTACTTCCAATTGGCTCATGCTACCGCAGTTCTGACACCGCCAGCCATCACGGATCAGTATCTTGCAGTGCAGGTTTCGGTAGCTCTCCGGATTCAGTTTTAGGCGTGGTCGATTGCGGCCAATCCTCTTCATGCGTTCGTGCCGACAACACCAGATAGAAAGGCTTGCTGCTGACAGCGGGGTAGGAAGTGGAAGTAGCGGGAAATGGACTGCAGCAGTATCTCCGGGTTGCCGTTCTCGAGGTTGGCCCCTGATAGGAAGTCGGCGCAGATCATCTCCAGGGAATAGCCTCGTGATTTGTCTGAGCCCAACATCCGGGAAGCGGTTTCAATGGCCTGCTCGATGACCGGAATCTGGCTCCGGTAGACCTTGAAGTGAATCAACTCGGCAGGTTCGCTGTCCTTGCCCGTCAGTTTTCGTTCCACTTCTCTCTTGAACTCTTCTTTCGGCATCTGTCGAGCTTTGTGCATCCAGGTTGCACTTTCGAAGGCCTGCCCCTGCTTACGTGCCAGCTTGGCCAGTTCCACACCCTTCGTCCAGCCCACCTGTTCCAGATCGCATTGGACTTGTGGTGGCAGCTGTTCGTGTATCGACATCAGGTAATAGGCTTTGCGCCTGGACTCAGGGAACCGTCGTTCCAGAAAATCATCAAAAGATGTCAGATTTTCCAGTCGCCAATACTGACCTGCCCGCACTTCGCACAGGTATCGGCCGAGTTCCACAAAGCGGGTGTCGCGTTCGTTCTCGTGCCGCACCTCCCAGGCAAGGATCTCGTCAATCTTGCCCAGCACCATTAAGGCCCGACGGCGGTTGAGCTTAGGTGGCATCGGCAGATTCCTAGTATGTAAGCTCGTCAAACAGACCAAGATCGACTCCCGGTTTGCGCAACAGGGTGGTAGCGACCAGTTCACGCTGCTCGAGGCAGAGCCCGACGAAAGCGCATGACGTGCACGGGTTCTGGGGAAAACGGATGCCACTCTGCGGCAGGAATAGACCCGATTCGATTCGACGGACGGCATCTTCGACCAAAGCCTCAAATTCGCTGCGCTGTTCGTCAGTGATTGTGGCACGGAGATACTGCACCTCGACTGAGCGCTTGCGGACAAAGACGATCTGGGCAACGCTCTCAGTGCCGGTGATCCAGGAGTAGCAGATCAGCTGTGTGGACTAGACACTCGCGATGGCGGATTTGGCGTCCATCGCGGCATGCAGTATTGGAACGTGGATTTCAGCGTGAAGAAGAATTTCAGGATCACCGAACGATTCAGCTCTGAATTCCAAGTGGTCTTTACAAACTTCTTCAACCACGACCAGTTCGGCGATCCATCGGGCGACTACCTGGATACCAGCAGCCTGGCAGTTTCGGATCGCCGTCGGGACAGCTTTACAGCTACAGCCGCGGCAGATTCAGTTTGGTCTGCGGCTCAACTTCTAATCCCCCTAACCCCTGTTCGACCTCGGCCGGGAGTTAGACTCCCGGCCTTTTCTCATGCGGAAGACAAATGCCAATGTGCGCTCTAGAGCCAATTTCGCTTCACGGTTGTATGTAGACCGGCTGCTAACTTGCAACTCTCCTCGCCTGGCGGTTACATTCAGAGGACACTCCATTCGCGTGAAGAAATCACCCAAGGTCCGCCCTAAGCCCTTGCCTCACACACAAATCCAGTCGGAGGCGAAATTCGCTTCTGGCCTCGACCTCTGGATCTGCGTCGGCTTGTTGGTTGCTGTCTTCGCGGTTTACGCGCAGGTTGGCACACATGCATTCATAAACTTCGACGACCCGATCTATGTCACCGAGAACTCGCAAGTGCTCGCGGGCCTCACCTTGAACGGCGTCATCTGGGCCTTCACCACGTTTCATGACTCCAACTGGCTTCCGCTGACTTGGCTCTCGCATATGCTCGACGTCCAGCTCTTCGGACTCCACAGCGGCTGGCACCACCTCACTAATATCTCGCTGCACGCTCTCAGCACGCTGCTGCTGTTTGTCGCGCTCCGTCGCATGACCGGGGCACGCTGGCCAAGCGCCTACGTCGCGCTCATCTTCGCAATTCACCCGTTGCATGTCGAAAGTGTTGCCTGGATCGCCGAGCGCAAAGACGTCCTCAGCGCCCTCTTCTGGATGCTCACGCTGCTTGCCTACTCCAACTATCTCGCACGGCCCACACCCGCCCGTTACCTGCTCACTCTCCTCATCTTCATCCTCGGCCTCATGTCCAAGCCGATGCTCGTGACCTTGCCGGTCGTGCTTATATTGCTCGACCTATGGCCGTTGAGCCGCGGACTTCATATCGTCGAGAAAGTTCCCTTCTTGGTTGCGTCGCTAGCATCATCGATCGTCAGTTACGTAGCCCACCTGCGCGGCGGAGCCGTGGCTACGCTCGAAGTCATTCCGCTAACTTCACGCGTTGAGAATGCCCTGATCACCTACGTTGTCTACATACTGAAGACCTTCTGGCCAACTCATCTTGCGATCTTCTACCCATATCCGCTGCAGTCGATCGTTGTCCCCGCGATTCTCTCGGCAATTGCCCTCGCCATCATCACGGTTCTCGTTGTGCTTGTGTACAAGCAGCGGACCTACCTCGCAATCGGATGGTCTTGGTATCTCGTGACTCTGCTCCCCGTCATAGGCATCATCCAGACGGGATCGCAGGCTCGGGCCGACCGTTACACCTACATTCCCATGATCGGTCTGACGATCGCCTTTGTCTGGGGAACTGCTGAGCTTCTCAAACCGTGGCCGCCAGTCAAAATTGTGCTTGCTGCGGGTGCGGCCGTCGTTCTGATCACGCTCACATGCTTCCAGGCGGCAACCTGGCGTGATGACAACTCGGTCTACCGGCACGCCATTGCTGCTGTCCCGGAAAATTACATCGCGTACTACGGCCTCGCATCCGCGCTCGTAACTCAAGGTCAAACTGACGATGCGGTCATTCAGCTCCGCGATGCGGTTCGTGCCCGGCCGTATTACGTACCCGCGCGCGCTGAACTTGGACAGCTTCTTGCTTCTCAGGGCCACACCAAAGAGGCTCTCCAGGAATTGGAAACTGCCATCCGGCTTCGGCCCGACGATCCGATCGCTCACTACCGGCTCGGCTCTGTTCTGGGATCGCTAGGCCGAGCTAACGACGCAGCCGCTGAATTTGCCGAGACGGTTCGACTTCAGCCGAACAATCCCGACGCGCACTACAATCTCGCGATTGCTCTCGCGCAACAGGACCATGTACCTGATGCCGCCCGCGAGTTCGCAGCAAGCTTAGGACTTCGTCCCGACGACGCTGACGCCCACTTCAATCTCGGTATTACTCTCGCGCGCCTCGGCCAGCTCGATGCCGCGATCAAGCAATTCAATGAGACACTGCGAATCCGCCCCGATTACGCTGCCGCCCGTGAGGCTCTCGAACAGGCGACCAACATGAAACAATCACATCCGTAATAACCACGACTATGTAGTATGTTCATCCAACGCCGGAGGCAATTTGGAGCGGGTTAATTCCGAACAACTGTTTGTCCGGACGGCAAACTCGAAGAGATTTTGGTCGAGAAAATCGCAGTTTGCTGTTGGAGGCAGAAGCGCGCCCTTCGCTGCGAGGCGGGTCTGATTAAGCGAGCCTATGTCCCGGACACCGGGCTCAAACAGCTAACGGAGAGTCTTGGCTTAAAACCGAATCTCGAGTTGCGAGCCATCACAGATCATCTCAGCGTGCCTGATTCACCGGATCTGGACAGAATTCTCCGCTATGAGACCTCGATTCAGCGCCAACTTGCATACGAGATCAATCAGCTGGAGCGGCTGCAGTGGGCACGCAAGGGGGAAACGATGCCAGCCCCAGTGTCGGTCCAATTATCCAGCGATCAATAATTTGGCAATTGGAAGAACAGCTGCCGATGGATCTCAACATCAGCGCGAAATTCGAGAAATTGCGAAACGAAACCAACAACTGCTTTGTTTTCAGTGATGGCAACGGTCTAGGTCTGCGGGCGTGATTCCGCAGACGGTGCTCACAGACGCGGCTTTCTCGCTGACTCCGTCGTATCCTAGTGTGAGGCACCCCTGCCTCATCCACATAAAAATGGTCAGACGCTACCAGCCGAACTTTTGAAGATCGTTGTGAAGAACGAGGTACCGAAAGATAGCATCTTATCCGATCCTGCCGGAGTCTCCCGTCGCCTCGGCCACTTTGATCCCCATCGCGGGCAATCGAGCACCCCGACTTGCGCGTGTGGGTGCTTGACGACGGCGCACGCACCTGGGTGCGATAGCTGGCAGCGGAGATGGGATCCAATATGCGAGGCTGAGACGGTGAGTGTCCCTCGAGTGTCCCTTGCTCTAGGGAAGGCCCTGATCTCGTGAAGAACTTCTGCACAGCCGATGCTTAAACTGCGCTTGTTGTAGACCGGACTGCATGGCGTTCCCTGCGGGCATGAAGAATGTTTGCCGTTGCCGCTCCTGTGCGGCGCAAGCGATGGAGATCCTTTAGCGGCGGTGTGCAGCCGGCCGGAAGTCAGTGTCGCACAAGGTGCTGTAAACTACAAAAGCGGATCCTGTTGCCGCGGAGGGATGTGTGAGCGGTTGAAACAGGCGGTCTTGATCTTAAAACGACGGAACGGCGGTGATCGAGCACCTGATTCGACGCTGGCGATTCCTATCCGGACTCATGGCATTGCAGCTTGGTGATGAGGTGCTGACACCTGCTCAACTCGGTGATTGGCTACAACTGTCCGAGTCTACAATCCATGAACTTGTGAGATGCGGGACATTTTTATAGCCCTGCAAGATTGCCCCAAGGCACAGGTCGCAGTCGGATTGGCGTACTTTGCCGCGTTACGTCCGGGCGAAGTACGGGCAACACGATGGGAGCATTACGACGCATATACGCTGCGAATCGAACAGTCTGCGTGGCGTCGGCATGTTACCGAACCCAAGGCTCCTGAGAGCATTGCAACTCTGCCCTGTGTCGAGCCTTCGCGTGAACTGCTAGACAAGTTCCGCGAGTCCGAGGGTTGTCCGACGGAGGGTTACATCCTGAAGGGCACAAAGGGCGGGCCGCTGAATCTCGATCAATTCGCTTGCCTCAACATTAGGCCACTACTCAAGATGGCGGGCATTTGAGTGGCATGGTTATTACGCATGCCGTCGCGGGTTGGGCACGGTCGCAACCGAAGCGATTCGTGATCCACAGGGCGCAGCGGGGATGCTGCGGCATAAGGGCATCGAGACAGACGCAAAGCATCTGTATCAGGAACGCCGACACGGTGCGTGCAATGGCCGAGTTCGAGCGCCTGTGGCAGAATGAAGGAAAGCAGTTGCCGAGTGGAGAGGTGGTAGAGCGGTTGAATACACCGGTCTTGAAAACCGGCATACTCGAAAGGGTATCGGGGGTTCGAATCCCTCCCTCTCCGCCAGTCACTCAGTAAATATGCAATGGGCTATGCAATTCCGCTCGTAAGTCCCTGAAAACATTGCGAACGTGGGCGGTCTTGAAATCGTCCCACCTGTTCATCCCTAGCGTGGTTTCCGCAGCTTACAGTCGCGCTCAGTAACCCCAAATAACGCAACGTGACCTCATTCGGCACTCTCCGGAGACTGAATGGGAGACTGAAAAGGCGCGCCGGCTAAAGCACAACGACCCTCTTGAAAAGGAGGCCCCTGGAGGCGAGTTGGCCGGGGTGGGGGAGTCCTACCCGTGGCAGTTCGGCCCGGTCGGTTGCCAGCCGCGGACGCACTGGTGGTCGGCACGCCCGACCTGCAGCGGATTACAAGCGATGAGGCGATTTCTCGACAGTTGGAGCGATACAATGCCTGTACGCGTGGAAGTAGCAGCTAAAATTGAGGGGCACAATGTGGGGCCTGATCGCCAAGCTAACGATCCTTCCCGGCAAGCGCGACGAAATGATCGGACTCTTGAAGCAAAGTGCAGCAAAGATGCCGGGGTGTTTCAGCTATGTCGTGGCAAAAGACTCAGCGGACGAGAATGTCATTTGGGTCACGGAAGTGTGGGACAGCACGGCCAGTCATGACGCTTCTCTATCGTTGCCTGCTGTGAAGAATGCAATACCACTTGGCAAAGCTCTCGTATCGAACTTCGAAAGAGTTGCCGTCACAACCCCAGTGTGGGGAGCTGGTCTACCAGCAACTCACTCTCGCTAATCTGGACTGCAACTCGCGTCAGCGATGTGGATAACCGTCGTGAATAGGCGATAGAAGCTCTCAAAATCCCTGCCCGGCCATTTGAGTGAAGTTGATTCCATGACAATGTCGGCTCCCACACCCAAGTAAAGTTGGTGGTGCTGACCAACCAACCGGCTCCATCGAAAGTCACACATTAACCGATTTGGAATCAATCGGTCGTAGAAAAGCGCTTTCATTCCCATGGGTGGGCCGCCGCGGCCCATGTTAACTCGGGAGAAAGGAGCCGAACAATGATCATTATAGGAGTTGATTTTCACCCCGAGTTTCAGCAAATAGCATTTGTTGACACCGATACCGGAGAGTTTAGGGAGCAGCGGCTGACGCATCGCGAAGAGGCGGAGAGGTTCTATCGCACTCTGGTGGCCGCGGGGCAGCGGGTGCGTGTGGGCATGGAAGCCAGCGGACATGGCCGCTGGTTCGAACGATTGCTGGGCGAGTTGCAACTGGAGTTGTGGATCGGCGATGCGGCCGAGATCCAGAGGAAGCGAGTACGAAAGCCGAAGACCGATCGCCAAGATGCCCAGCTGATTCTGAAGCTGATGTTGAAGGATGACTTTCCGCGGATCTGGGTGCCCAGTTGGGAGAACCGGGATCTGCGGCAACTGCTGTGGCATCGTCACCGCATGGTGCAGGCCCGCAGCCGGATCATGAATCAGTTGCAAGCGGTGGCGCTAAACGAAGGTCTGCGGTGT
>Ga0126371_10001920_pt1 | contig 17782 bp, 16 predicted proteins | sample PanSoiMetaPlot_4_FD_110145 | JGI IMG/M metagenome (GOLD analysis project Ga0126371, IMG submission 110145) | Tropical forest soil microbial communities from Panama - MetaG Plot_4 | ecosystem: Environmental > Terrestrial > Soil > Tropical forest > Bulk soil | place: Panama | collected 2016-02-17 | reverse complement strand
ATAGCATCGTCCAGGCATCAATGCCTCATGATGGTCTTCAGTGCCGCCACCACAGGGTCGGAAAGGCGGCCTGGCCATATTTTGGCATGCGCCGGGGGTGATCGAAACGGTCCCAGCGGGCGGCGCGCACCTTGCTGAAATTCCATTGCGGCACCACGTAGTGGTTCCATAGTAGCACACGATCGAGTGCTTTGCTCGCGGCAACGAGATCCTCGCGGTTGTCGGCAAAGACAATGCGATTGATCAATGCGTCGACGGCTGGGTTCTTGATCCCGATCAAGTTGCGGGATCCCGGCAGATCGGCTGCGTGCGAGCCCCAATAGTCCCACTGCTCGCTGCCCGGCGTCAGCGTTTGCTCCCAAACCGCCACAATGATGTCGAAATCCCAATCGCGCAATCGATTCACGTATTGCACGTCATCCACAAGCCGAACTGAAGCCTTGATGCCGAGGCGTTCGAGGGCAGGTTGATAGAATAGAATGACCCGCTCGAAACCTTCATTGTTGATCAATAGCTCGACGCTCAGCTGCTCCCCGGATTTTGGGTCGACGAGCACGAACCCCTTGACTTCGAATCCAGCGTCAAACAACAGATGCGTCGCGTTGAGCAAATTCGCGCGGAACGCTTCATTGCTACCATTGACCGGGTTGACATAGGGCGTCGTGAAGACCTCCGGCGGCACTTCGCTGTGGATGGCTTGTAGGAACTCGCGCTCGCGTCCTTGCGGTAATCCGGACGAAGCTAACTCGGTGCCGTCAAAGTAGCTCGAGATCCGCTCGTACTGGCCGTAAAACAGCTCTTGATTGATCTTCTCAAAATCGAAAGCGAAATTGAACGCTCGCCGCACGCGCGGATCCTGGAACTTGGGACGTCGGATGTTGAACGCAAATGCTTGCATCGTCCCGACGTTGCGGATGGGGAATTCCTCAAGCACCACCCGCTTTTCGGCGACCGCTGGAAAGCCGTATCCGGTCGCCCAATTCTTGGCAACGTTTTCGACCCTCCAATCAATTGAGCCAGCCTGGAAAGCCTCGAAAGCGACACTGGAGTCACGGAAATAATCGAAGCGAAGCTCTTGCAAATTGTTGGCTCCGATGTTGATCGGGAGACTGCCCCCCCAGTAGTCAACCACGCGTTCATAGATGATAGAGCGTCCCGCCTCGAACGCTTTGATTCGGTACGGGCCAGACCCAAGCGGCGATTCCAGGGTGGTCTCCGAAATGGCCCGTTGCTTTCCCGCCTCGGTCCTGCCCTCCCACCAATGTCGCGGTAGCACCGTGAGTTGACCAACAACTTGCGGCAATTGACGAATTCCTGGAGCGTCAAACTGGAATCTGACCGTGTCGTCTCCCTCCTTCTCGGCGTGAACGACATGCTGGTAGTAGGCGGCCAATCCAGGATCGAGCTTCTTAAACATCTCAAAAGAATAGATCACGTCCTCAGGGGAAATGGGTTTGCCGTCGTGCCATCGGGCCGCGGACCGCAGCCGAAAACTGACCCAGGAAAAATCTGCAGGATAGCGCGCCGTCTCGGCAATGAGCCCATATTCGCTTGCCACTTCGTCCAAAGCCGGTGCCATGAGCGTGTCGTAGATGAGGCTGATGCCTTCGACCAGATTGCCCTTTACGCCGGCGACCACCATGTTGAAACTGTCGTAGGTGCCGACCGCGGCCTGGCGTACCGCTCCGCCGCGCGGCGCGTCGGGGTTCACATAGTCGAAATGCTTGAACGTAGCTGCGTACTTGAGATCGCCGAGCAGCGCGATGCCATGCGTCGACGGGGGCAATTCGGGGGCTGCGGGGGGTGAGGCGCCGGAGAGCCTTACGGGGGCCATCAAGGTCGCGGCGACAGCGCCGCGAATGACATCGCGTCGACTGAAAGGTACGGACGATCTCGGTGAAGTCAGCGTTATGCGCCTCGTTCGCGAATCTCAGGGGCTGTTGAGCGGGTCGCTACCGGCGAAGTGTTCCCGCCGTTCGGGTTGGTCAACGACAGGCTCGGTTCACCTGTTTTCCCGTGGCGAAAACTCGGCTCGAGGCGTGAGGTTCCGACTGCGACCACGGCGCACGGCCGGCGTCGCCGCAGCCTTTGTCCACGCACAGGGTGCGGCACGATAGCGTTCACTCTAGATCGGCGACGTCGCCTCACCGCATATCCGGCACCGCGGTGTCGCCGCGCCCGCGGGCTTCGGTTGGGTTGAGTGGTTCAACGGATACTACCGGTGAGGCGCAGGGCACGAGCGCTGTCGCCCAGATATGAGGCCTCGAAATCGGACAGGCGTGAAGGCGCTTCGAAGTCCAGGATCGTCACCCGCTTGCCATCGATCTCTACCAGATGGTTCTCCCGCAACAAGCGCAGCGCGCGATTGACATGAATAGTCGTTAGACCCAGCGCATCCCCGATGAGTTCCTAGGCGAGAGGCAGATGAAACGACATGCCATCGGTCAGTCCGCGGCCGTTAACCGGACAAACAATTCGAGCAGCAGATGGTTCACACGCCATAGGCCGAGGGTCGCGCCGCATCGGTAAGGTGCTCCGCTCGCCGCGCGGCTTCGCAGGCTGTGGACCAGAAAATGAGCTTGGACAGCCTGGGGTTGCCCTCGAATACTTCATCGATTTTGTCAAACATGATGACCGAAAGCACGACGGGGTTGACGGTTGCAATCGAATAGAGGGAACTCTTGAACAGACAGGCTTGCAGCGCAAAAATGTCACCCGAGAGGACGAAATCGACGATCTGCCGTCCCCCCTTATGCAAGATTTTATAGCGAAGCAGCATCCATCGTGATTGACGTAGAAGCATTCGTGGGGATCGCCAGCGATCACCACGTCCTTGTTTTTGGCAACCCGAATGGTTCGCGCCCCATGCACATATTCGCCCATTGGGCTCGCACGAAACTAGTCGAGAGAGCCGTTTGGGTTTTCGCTGTGTTCGCGCTGCGGGCCGCGGGCGCCGGCGTGTGTGTGAGCTAGCGCTCCTGGTGAAATAACCGATCTCCGGCATTACAACACCGCTATCCACTATAACGGCTACCCCGGCATCGGCTCAGAGAGGTGGCACCACTCAGTCGGGGACTGGCAGCACGGCTGTCCGTCCCCCCGCGCCCCGCCGAAAGTCGCATGCCCACCCCCTTTCGTTAGTGTAACGACGCGAACTTCAAATTGATCCACGTTAATGAAACACATTATTTTGCGCCAACGTCGTCGGCCATATGGTGCGGTTGATCGTGTCCCACGGAAACGCCTCCGGCCGCAGTTGATGGCGGTCTCGCAGTCATCGGGCTCAATGGTTGAGGTTTCGGAGTATCGTCGAAAAACCAGAGCAACGGAGCAACGAATGTACCGACACTATACGGAGCTTGCGGCATTGAAAGCGAGGCTCGAGGAATTCACGTTGAGATTGGATGCTCACATTCGCGCATTCGCCGAGCGTGACCGGATATCCAACCTTCGTAATAGTCCGCCTATGTTGGATCGGCGTTATGCTCTAGCTATCAGCCCGGAGGACGCCAAAACGTTAGCTGGTCTGCAGGCGACGTCAAGTGGACAAGTCACGCCGCGGCCCGCGTACCGATGGACCATGTCGATTGTCGCGGCCGTCTGGACGAAGCTCGAAACCCGAAAATACGGCGGGCGCAAGTAGAGCGTGGCCCGTAGCGTCACCTTCATCCCAGGTGCGCGAGGCATTGAGTGCCGCTCAGGCGCAAGGCAAACACGACGTGTTGATGCGGGTAAAGACCGCTGACGGCACCCGGTTCATCGCGATGCCCCTTCATAGCGCCTGACATTCGATAGTCATGCTCGGCCATAGTGCTGAGACCTGTGGGCGCGCGATCGCGTCACGATGGCAACCTGTGGGGAATTGGCTCTGGTCAATCCTCACTGGTTGCGCGCCAACCGACCTGTATTATCGCGGGACGGCTAGCGGTCCGCGTGACAACATCGAGGAACGCGGACCGCTGCCTGTCACGCCGCGAAAGCCGACGCTGACTATTGCCTGGCTAGGCACATTGCCGGTTTGTGGCCCCGACTTTGCGTATTCACCAGGTCACAACGGTCGCAATAACATAAGCGAGCAATACGACAAATACCAAGAGATCCGAATACATCGCAACGTTCTCAAAGAGATTTCTCTCCGTCTTGAACGCGTGCCCCACTCCGGCCAATCCGTAAAAGAGACCTCCGACCATCGCCGCCGGCATGACCCAGCCGCCGTTAAAAAAGGCGCAGATTCCCAAGATCCCCATACTTATGTTGGCGAAACCTAATTCTCGGACCACCGAGAGCGGTTCTGCACTCTTGATGTTGAATATCCGTTCGGCAGTGAACTGTGGGTTTGCGACCTGCCGCAGTCCCGCTATCAAGAGTCTGACGCCGACCGCCCAGAACACGAACCACTCTCCCACAAGGGGCCAAATGCCAGCGGCGTTCTTGAATGCAAATAACTGGACGATCACCGAGGCCACTGGGAGAATGCACGTGAGCAGAGTGACAAAGGCAATGTACATAAGTGCTGGCTTCTAGATCGATTCGCTGCGGGCTGCGGCAAGGTTCAACTGCGCCTCGAAGGGAGGTGCGGCGAATATCATCGATTCGTTCGTGGAAAGCGAATCACAAATTGTGTCCTCAACACTCGGCTGGTTCCCGATCCGGTCGTCCTCGGCCCCACGTGGAGATTCACCGCCCAGATACTTCATAGATGTCCGCTGTGGCGGATGATTGTTAAGTGAAAGTTTGCGGAAAATGCGCGATGAAGACCAGAAAGCAAGCACGCGTCGATGATGGCTTTTGGCCTGATCGCATTGCGTTCGAGCGCGTAGCTAAAATCAGTTGATCTGCATCACATGTCGCAAACCTCCAGAAAGATCTTGCTCGCCTCACGGACACATCCGCGACGGCCGCACCACACTTCTTGGTTAACGGTATGAGCAATAGGGAATTTGATATCGAAATAATGAACTCGCCAGCGCATTGCGGCGACAGCTATCTACGCATTGATGCAAATTAATATCCTATGCGCTTGATTTTCGTTGCGCGCGGCAAGTTGACGCTGCGAATTAGTTTGATAGTTGAAATCCAAAGCATCGTGTAACTTTTGAAAGCAACGCTGAGCCCGGCGGCGTCCACCACGACAGCCGGTCAGGTCTTCCAATGGATCCAGTCCATTCAGCAGAGTTTCGGAAGCCGCAAGATCGGCGCATCGCGAACCACGGCCCTGAACGCTTGGACAGCGAAAGGGCCATTGTGAGGCTCTCCAATCGGTGAGGAAATGATCATGAGGCTCTGGCAAGTTTCCTTGATGGCCATGGCGGCCGTCGCGGTCGGCGCCGCATTCAATGTGCATGCCGTGGCTGCACAGAAACAGTACGGTCCGGGCGCAAGCGACACCGCCATCAAGATCGGCAATATCATGCCTTATAGCGGGCCAGCATCGGCCTATGGCGTGATCGGTCAGACCGAGGCCGCGTTCTTCAAAATGATCAATGACCAGGGCGGCATCAATGGTCGCAAGGTCGACTTCATTTCCTACGACGACGCCTACAGTCCGTCGAATACGGTAGAGCAGGCGCGCAGGCTGGTCGAAAACGATGGCGTTCTGTTCATCTTCAACAGTCTCGGGACACCGACCAACACGGCCATCGAAGGCTACATGAATGCCAAGAAGGTACCTCAACTTTTCGTCGCAACGGGGGCGACGAAGTGGAACGATCCCAAGCATTTCTTCTGGACAATGGGATGGCAGCCGAGTTACCAGGCAGAAGGTAAGATTTATGCCCAATACCTGCTCCAGCATGAACCACACGGCAAGATCGCCATCCTCTATCAGGATGACGATTACGGCAGGGATTACGTCAAGGGCCTGAAGGACGGGCTCGCCGGCAAGATTCCGGTGGTTTCCGAAATGCCCTACGAGACCACTGATCCGACCGTGGATTCGCAAATGGTTAGTCTGCAGGCTTCCGGTGCGGACATCTTCTTCGACGTCACGACGCCGAAATTCGCCGCTCAAGCTATCAAAAAGACCGCAGAGCTGCAGTGGAGACCGTTGCACATCCTCAACAATGTTTCGGCCTCAGTAGGAGCCGTGCTCAAGCCAGCCGGCTCCTCCAATGCGCAGGGCATCATTTCGACTGCCTATCTCAAGGATCCATCGGATCCACAGTGGCAGAATGACCCAGGCTTCAAGCACTGGTCCGAATTTATGGAGAAGTATTTTCCGAGCGGTGACAAGAACAACGCGTTTACCGTGTATGGCTACTCGGTGGCGCAGACGCTGGTACAGGTACTCAAGCAGTGCGGTGACGACCTCACGCGCGAGAATGTCATAAAAGAGGCCGCGAATATCCACGACTTGCCCCTCGATATGCTGTTGCCCGGCATTTCCATCAATACCAGCGCGGACGACTACGCGCCCATTAAACAGCTGCAGATGATGCGGTTCACAGACGAGCGTTGGCAACTGTTCGGCCCGGTGCTCACCGGGCACGCCGCCGCGAGTTGATTGAGCGGCCTCAAGGTCGGGACCAATGATGGGGCGGCCGCGGTTGGTTGAGGGAGGGGGATGCTGCCAGCTGGCTCGTATCGAGCGGATTCACAAGTTGAAGGCGATAGACTTCCCGCGACGATCAGGCACATACAAAACACAGCATTGATGCCCAATTACGAGATGTTGGAGGCGAGCGCATCGCCAGGACGGATCCACGGTGGTGCGCTCAGGTTTGGTCGGGCGTCTGCGGCCTTTGACGGCCCGTATCGAGCCCCGAGGCGGCATTTGGCAAGCCGGCATTCTCACCCGACTTCTGATTGCCAACATCGTGGCTTCAGCGCGTCTCCATGAGGCGGACGCGCTCGCAAGTCACTGTGCATGGCAAAATCCGTCCAACTTTTTCTGACATCAACGTGTCGGTCGTCTGCTATGCGCTGCATTCTGCAAGTTACCGTGGCGGCATTGTTGATCGTCCTCCCGGTTGGGACCTTGCCGATGCCATCGGCAATCGACAGCCCGGTGTCGCCCGCGGCGCATGCCTCGTCCCGTCGTCATGGCCTAGCCAGTGATAAGTATCGGGCTCATTCGGCGCAACCGGCGAACGGCGCTCAGGCGGCCGAGAACGCGATTAATCAGATTCTGCAGAATCGGCTCAAGAGCATTTGCCATGGTTGCTAGCGAATGGTCACACCGACCGTCCTCGTGGCACTGTGATGCGCCAAACGTCGCCGGGTCGTGCGAGCAGCCCATAAGCGCAGCAGCGTGATTGTTGAAGATCCATAAGCTGAGACAACCTGTCCTAGCCGCGGTCAGGGGTGTTCGGCCAGGAAGCGCTGGACGATCGGTGCCCAGACCGCAACCGCTTGCGGATAGTCGACGAGTAGGTGGCCTTCCTGCTTGAAGGCAGGGAGCAGGTGATACTCGGCGTTTGCTCCGCCGGCTTCCCACGCCTGGAACATCTGTTTGGATAATTCTGGTCCGAAGTAGCTGTCATTCTTGGTATAGATCCATAGCGTCGGCGTGCGGGCCGTGCTGCTCAGCACCCGTGTCGCGTCGACCAACTGATCGGGGCGGCAGTTGTTGTTCGGTCGTCCTTGAAAATGGCCCCCCCGACCACCGTCAAAGTTGATGGCCGCACGCACGTTGGACGGATTCTTGCTGACGAAAGCCAGCGTGTCCCAGCCGCCCGCGGATTGCCCGACGACGACGACACGGTCACTGCGGACGAATGACTGAGTGATCATGTAGTCGATGGTCTTGCCGATGTTGGCTGCCCCGGCGCGCCCCGCTGCCAGGAACCCGGCGCTGCTGCAGTCATCCACGTCCTCCAGGTAAACGCCGCCAGTTTCGCCGTGGCCGGGGCGCTGGGGAGCGGCGACGACGAACCCCTGGCGGACGAACCACAGCGCTGCGGCTTGAAATTCCAGCAAGGGAAAATATTGCCGTTGGACCGGATTCTGCGTCGTTCCATGGTTCATCACGACGAGCGGAAATGGTCCGCTCCCGGAGGGCCGAAACACCGTCGTGAACATCAGCACATCAGGGTCGGTCGACGGCACCCGCCACAGCTGGCGGCGAGCCAGCGTTCCCTGTTGGTCGACGGGGCCCGGAATCGAGGCAATGGGCCCGGCCGACGCCATCGATGACAGCCACAGGCTGGCCACGAGGATACCCAAACGAGATGACATCGGCGGGCACCTGGTGTCCCTCTCCGAGCGGGACGATCTAGCCGAGATGTTGCATTGCTAACGACTAATCTTCAGGGTACGCCCGATGCCAACCGCCGGTTGTCAATGACGGCGGCCAAAGTTCTCCAGGCGGCTACTCGATGAGGACGTCGACCACGTTTCGCGTCGCCGGATCGACCAGCGCCACAACATTCTGCGCCATGATATAATCGTATTTGCGTAGCTCCGGCCGGCGATTGGTAAGATTGCTAGGCAGGGAATTCAAGGCGACCGACCCGGGTACTTTGGCACCAACCTCCGGACGGAAGCCCGCAGGCAGCGCCCCCTTGGTAGCGCTCTTGCGGACCTGTTGATAGATATCGAGTTCCTCATTCACGGGCAGCGCGAACCCCAAATGGATACGCTCGGCTCTAATGATGCCTAGGTAAAAAGCCAAGGCCAAGATCAGTACAGATGCTCCCGCCATGAAGAACGATTTCATCATTGCCTCAATGACGTCTGCCGCTATCGGTGCAACGTTCTATAGCGCTCTGCGTTCCTCAAAAAGCCACGCCCTCTCAGATCGGTTCGCGGCGAGCTCTCCGGGCTGAGACCGTCTTGGTAAGGCGTCGCGCTTACCGCGATTGCTCGAGGTTTATGTCCTCGGTTGAGGGACGAAGCATTTCCGCTCGCCCGCAATAAAGCGGATGCTCATAAATCAGTGGCGACGCGGGCATGCTGCGCAGATATCCGACGCCTCGCGCGCATTGTCTTTCTTTCTTGCACCGCAAAGAAATTTGTCGGCGGTGCGGAACGGCTTCGACAGGATGCGGTTTTGTGAGTGGCGTCGGCCGCAGCGGGGCTCCGACCCCATCACTATCGTTCTCGCGCGCGGGCGACCCCGCGTGGCCACGGCAGCCTAAACATGCCAAGTCTCAGCCGGTTCATCATCTTCTTCGCGTTCGTGAGCGCGTTTGGGTACGGCATCATGGTGGTGCTCGCCAACTGCCCGCAGCCTCTTCAGCGACAAATCGTCGTACGTATTCCGGAAGAGCGATTCTCGAAGGCCGGCCGGCGTGCGCTTGGACCGCTGGAGACCCAGAAGTCGGATCGACTCGCTGGCGTTCTCGAGGAGCTGAAGCTCCAGCACTGAGCCGAGGATTGCCCGAACCCCGGGCCCATCGGCTGGGCACCGGTTCAGCGCCTTCGGGCCCTCAACTCAACCTGGAGCCGGCCTCTTTGCCCTTGAGGCAGGAAGGTGAAAGGCGCGCATGAGCCCGAGGATCAACGCGACCGTCAGCAGATATACGGTCACTTGGGCACCGTCCGGGCGATCCGTATAGCCGACAAGTGTGTGCACCAAACGTCCGAGTAAGCTGTCTTCAGACAGCAGCCAGGACGTGTCCCAGACAGTCTGGGTGAGCACCTCGATATATCCCGCCTGCTGGAGAAAGGCGATTGCCTGCGCTGCGAGCCCGGCGGCAAGCAGCGTAATCAGGCCTGAGGTCACCGAAAACAGTCGGTGTGCCGGAATCGTGAGCAGACCAAAATACATAAGTGCACTGACTCCGGCGCCGGCAAGAAGGCCGAGCGCGCCGCCTGCAAACATGCCGGTCGTCCCGCCCGAGGCAGCGATGCCATACAGGAATAGAGCAACCTCTGACCCCTCGCGCAGGACCGCCACGCCGCATACCACCGCAAGCGCCGCAAGCGGCTTGCGGCCGGCAACCACCGCCGCGCCGACCTGTCGCATCTCATGAGTCATGGCGCGGCCATGGCTCGCCATCCACACGTTGTGCCAAGTCAGCATACCGACGGCCAGGAATAGGATGCCGGCATTGAAGAGTTCCTGCCCCGATCCCTCGAAAAGGGCGGCAATCTGTCCGGCGAAACTTGCGACCAGGCAGGCGCCAAAGACCCCGGCGGCGATGCCATAGCTAACCCAGAGACCGCGCCACGGAACGCCCCTGGTGGCCGCGAGGACGATGCCGACGATCAACCCAGCCTCAATCACTTCTCGGAACACGATCAGAAGGGTCGCTAACATCTTAACCTCATCAGAGGATGACGACGCCCTGCGCCGTGGGATCGTATTCACCTCTATCGAGCCGCAGTATGCGTTGTCGCCGCTCTACGCTCTCACGTAGGACGAGTGATCTTACGAGCCAAAGCGTCCACATCGTGATATCGAGCATAATAATAGTCGCGGTTTATGGCCATGGGTGGCAATTGTCAACGCAAACCCGCTTAGATTAGAGCTATTATAAGCAAGATTAGAGCAATTATAAGTTTGGGCTGCGCCTTGTCAGCCACGCCGTCCGTGTCTGATCTGACAGTTGCAGCGCAGATTTGGTCTTGATGATACCGCGGTCCGCGTGCTCATGCGATCGTCGGGTCGAACCATCAGCCTGGGCCGCGCATCTTGCAGGTACAGACAACATGTATGGTCCACACGTCGCCATTCCTCGCCGCTGGTGAGATCTCTCCAGCCGGCGCGCCCGACAGTTGCAGATGGCAACGGCATCAACGAAGCGGTGCCATGAAGGCGGTTTCTGCGACATCTGTTCCGCTGCTCATGCAGCAGTCACGTTTGCGGCGGCCGATGCCGGAGCAATACGGGTCGCAAGTGCGACTGGTCTGAAGCAAGGGCGGCTGCTATTTCAGCGCTGCGCGGTGCGCCACCTCGGCGAAGCCAGCGCGACCTCACCAATCAGTTTGTTGATCATGGCTTGGCCGAAGGATTCGAAATCCTGCGCCACCATGACGAAGGCGCCTGGGCCGCCAACGACGTTGCGTTTGTAATATTCATCCAGCCCGCCGGGTGGATTGGTGTGTTCAGCATTCCAGGCAAGTGGCGCCGCGCTCAATATGACCAGTCCGTTAATGGTGATCCCCTTGGCGAGAGCCTGGTCGCGCGCCGCGGTCACCTCACGCCCGCTGTTGTTCGTTCCATCGCCGGACACGTCGATCGCCCGCCGCGTAGCCGCGAACGGTGCGCGCTCGAGCTGCTGGACCGCAAAATCGATGCCAGCGCTGATCGAAGTGCGGTCGGCGAATGACCGCGGGGCCTCGACGATGCCGTCGCTGAAGCGGCGCGCCGATTCGGCATTGTTGATCATGGTCCAGTCGATGACGAGCTTTTGCGAGGTTTCTCCGGACCATTCGATGAAGCAGACCGCGATACGTCCATTACTACCCGCCCGGATCGCGTCAATGACGCGCGGATTGTTGATTGCCGCAACGTAACCGTCTCGTTGCAGCTTGAATTTCGCCGCATCAATGCTGCGCGACACATCGACCGCGAACGCGAGCAGCAAGTCGACGCGTTCCGAGGCCCGCGCCGTGGCAATCTGGGTCACCAGGAACAATGCGATAAGCCACGGTACCACAAAACGAAAATCACGTCTCATCGTTGACCTCGGTGAGTTTGGGCGCCCGCAGGCGATCCGCGCGCTGAGGAGCTTAGCTGATTTCCGGCCCAGCGCACCGGTAAGCGGGACATCTGCGCAGTAACGCCGCAGCGCGTCTTCTCCGGGGCGAGGCGATCACAAGTTCGAGCGATCTCGCTCACAAGAGCGCAACCGCGCGCGTGCCCACGCACTCGCAACAAGACCACCGCAGGCGCGGCTTCGCGCCTGGTTGGCCAATGGGGAAATCGGGCCGCGGTTTGGCTACAACTCGTGCCATCCGTTGAGATATCTACCGTCCGAGCAAGCACCCATGGTCCCGGCACGGGCGCTGGACAACGGGTGCAGCCCTTCTTCTTCGTCCTGGCGCATCGGCGCCAATTGGTCCCCTCTGCGCCGGGCCTATCCTTTGCCAAAACGCAGCGCCGAGGCAGCCCTATCCCACGCTGGACCATCCCAGGCCCGTCATCGCGAAAGTCTGCACGATCAGAAAGATATTGAGCAGTAGCACCACCGTCGTCCCTATGACCGCCGCCAGATGCGTCGCTTTGCGATTGGCGAAGGCCCCCATGATATCCACTCGTCGCGTGAAGATCAGGAGCGAAATCATTGGCAGCGGCAAGGCAATGCTGAGCACCACCTGGCTGATCACCAGCGCCTTCGTGGCGTTGACGCCGAGCGCGACGATCACCAAGGCTGGCAATATGGTGACAAGCCTACGCATCCAGATCGGGATCCGGAAAGCAACGAAGCCCTGCATCACCATTTGGCCCGCCATGGTTCCAACCGTCGAACTTGAGATTCCTGACGCGATCAGAGAGACGAGGAAAACGCTGGCAGCCCCGATCCCGAGCAAGGGGGTCAAGGTGTGATAGGCCGTTTCGATCTCCGCGACTTCGGGGTGACCCGCATGGAAGGCGCTAGAAGCCATCATGACCATCGCCATATTGACGAGGCCCGCGATAGCGAGCGCAACGATGACTTCCTGGTTGGAGAAGTGCAGCAGCTTTCTCCGCTCGTCGTCGTTACGAACCGGCATCCGCGCTTGCGTTAACCCAGAATGCAGATAGACCGCATGCGGCATGACGGTGGCGCCGATGATGCCGACAGCGAGCAAGAGCGCCTCGGCGTCGGCGATTTGTGGCACGACGGCATGCATCGCGGCCGAGGCCCAATCGACTGGAACAATGAACATCTCGACGAGATAACAAAGCCCGATGAGGCCCACCAGGCTGCCGATGATCAGCTCGATGGGCCGAAAGCCGAAGCCTTCGAACATCAGAATGCCATAGGTTACGACCGCGGTAACAGCCATTCCTGCGAGCAGGGGCATGTGAAACAGTAACGACAGTCCGATCGCGCCGCCGAGGAACTCCGCCAGGTCGGTTGCCATGGCGGCAATCTCACTAACCACCCACATCGCCCAGACGATCGGACGCGGAAAGTGCTCCCGGCACATCTCCGCCAAGTTCCGGCCAGTCACGATACCAAGTTTGGCCGAGAGCGCCTGGAACAGCATGGCGATCAGGTTGGCGAGCAACACCACCCACAGCAGCCCATACCCGTATTTCGCGCCAGCCTGAATGTTCGTCGCGAAATTCCCGGGATCCATGTAGGCGATCGAGGCAATCACCGCCGGACCAGCGAAGGCCAGATAGGCACGTACACCGCGGCGCTGACCCGCCAGCGCCGACCGGGCCACCGACACGGTCCGCTCGGTCAGCGACGCTCCTTTCGGCGGTGTGTCGACAATCGTGGGGCCCATAAAGCGCCTGCGCCAATTTGTAGCCGAGGCTACATGTAAACCCAAAATAGGTAATTGCACCAGAAAGTCAATGCACAGAGTGAAGTAGAAGCTACATTTTGATTACGGTATTGCAATTTGGCCTGGTCCGCGGCAAGGTTCCGCGCAGGTCATAGCCGATCGGGGAGCGGCGATGTCGCGAAATGGCAAGCCAAGGCGACCCACCGCTCTCACGGAACTTCCGGCCGAACTGACCCAAGCGCGCCGCTTCGGCAAGACGCGGTCGGCGCGATCGGGGGCACTGTTTGAAGACTACGTAGAGCTGATCGCCGATCTGCTAGCGACCAGCGGTGAGGCGCGTCCAACCGATGTTGCCCGCCGCCTCGGTGTCTCCCACGCAACCGCCATCAAGGCGATTTCCCGGCTGAAGCGAGACGGACTGGCGACCGGCCGTCCCTATCGTGGGGTGTTCCTGACCGAGGAAGGGCACAAACTCGCTGCGCGGGTCAGAGCCCGTCACCGGCTCGTCGTGGATGTGCTGCTCGCGATGGGAGTGCCGGCGGAAGCGGCTGAGGCCGATGCCGAAGGTATCGAGCACTATGTCTCCGAGACGACCTTGAAGGCATTCGCCGATTTCTTGCGAGCCAGTGGACGAACGATAAAGCCGTTTCCGCATTGAATGCTTGTCGATCGCACTTGCACGTTGCACTTGCACATTGGTTGAGTTGCGGCCCACCCACACGAAGAAGTATGCTCCGGTCGCTGCGTGGACGCCTCATCGTTCTGCTCCTCTTGCTGAGCGCCGCCGCGCTGGCAGCGGGCACGCTGATGGTCGGGTTGTTCCGCCAGTCTGCGACCGCCCAAGCCGGGCAGGCCGAGGCAGAAATCGGCCGTGCCTGCGATGCAATCGCTGCCACTTATCGGTCCGCCAGCCGCGGACGGGAGGGCGCGGCCGGATCCAGTGAGGGGGTCCCCCATCGTGATCTGAGCGCACTCGTCGAGATCGCCCTGCGCGACCGGCCGGGGATCGAAGGGGGCATTTGGCAGGGCGATACCGGATCGGTTGCTTACGCGTTTCCCACCTATCCGGGCTCCGGCCCTAAGACCGACGTCCCACAGGCAGAGCTTCCCCGCATTCACGCCATCAACCGAGCGGCGCTCGCAGGCGATCGTCAGACGACCAGCCGATATGACGCCTCTTCGCAGATTCTGCTTTTGACCGCTTGCCCTTTGCCGGGCGCGGTCCCGGGCTTGACAGCTTGGACCATGACGCGGGTGCTCACATTCGCAGGAAGCGGCTACCGTCAGCTCATGGCGGGGCTGGGCATCCTGTTGGTCACGGTCTTCGCCGCCACAATGCTGCTCATGCGGCTAACGGTGACGTGGTCACGGCATATCGGACGAATCGAGGCTGCGCTCCAAGCGCACGACGTCGCCGAGCTACCGGTACTACCCATCACGGGTGAACGCGAACTCGACCGCATCGTGACGGCGCTCAATGAAGCTGGACGCCGGCTTGTTGATGCGCGCCGACGCGCCGAGCAATTGGCGCGGCAGGTCACGACAGCAGAGCGCTTGGCGGCTATCGGTCGGATTGCTGCTGGCGTAGCCCATGAAATCCGCAACCCCATTGCGGCGATGAGGCTCAAGGCCGAGAACGCCGTTGTCGGCGATTCCAAACGGAAGGATCAAGCCCTCGCGATGATTTTGGGGCAGATTGAACGGCTCGACGCGCTGCTGCGGCGGCTCTTGAGCCTCACCGAGCCCGAAAAGCCGCGTCCGGCAAGCGTGGCACTCGAACCGTTTCTGGCGTCCTGCGTCGCAGCGCACACGGAATTTGCGCGTGCGAGAGAAATCACCGTTACATCCCGGACGGATGCCGAGAAGTCCCGTTTCGATCCCGAGCAGATGCGGCGGGCGCTCGACAATCTGATTCTGAACGCCATTCAAGCGGCGCCGCCCCGGACCGGCATCCTGATTGCGGCGCGCCATGACGCCGGTAGCTTGGTCCTCTCGGTCCATGATGAGGGTTGCGGACCGCCTGCGCATATTCGCGAGCATCTCTTCGAGCCCTTCGTCACCGGTCGCGCCGACGGAACTGGACTCGGCTTGTCGATCGTGCGGGAAATCGCCGGCGCCCACGGCGGGATTGCGCGGCTTGGACATTCGCAGGCCGGAACAGTCTTCGAGATCCTGGTGCCATGGCGGCCATCCTGATCGTTGACGACAACGCAGTCATGTCTGAGGCCCTAAGCGAGGCTGCGCGCGATCTCGGTCACAAGGTCTGCGTTGCGCCATCTGGGGCGGCGGCGCTTGCCCTACTTGATGACCAAGCCGTTGATGCCGTGCTGCTCGACCTACGCATGCCGGGGATGGATGGACTCGAGGTGTTGCGCCGGATGCGCTCACGACCGCGTCCGCCCCCGGTCACGATACTAACGGCACACGCGACCGCGACGAACACGATCGAGGCGATGCGCATCGGTGCCTTCGATCATCTGACAAAGCCCATTGGTCGCGAGGCACTGGCGCGCGCCTTAAACGGCATGCTTGCCGCCCTCGCCGAGCCCCGCTCATCGCGACGCGAGGTTCCGCAGGACGGCCTCATCGGCTCGAGCGAAGCCATCCGCAGGGTTCAAAAGACCATTGGGGTGCTGGCAGACAGCATCGCCACGGTGCTCATCACCGGAGAAACCGGGACGGGCAAGGAACTCGTAGCGCGGGCGATCCATGAGCACGGCCATCGTGCAGGCAAGCCGTTCGTCGCGGTCAATTGTGCGGCAATTCCCGCTGAACTCATCGAAAGCGAGTTGTTTGGCCATGTGCGTGGCGCCTTCACCGGCGCAACAGCCGACCGGCGAGGTGCGTTTCGAGAAGCCGAGCACGGAACGCTGCTTCTCGATGAAATCGGCGACATGGATATCGGAATGCAGGCGAAGATTCTCCGGACGCTTGAGGAGCGTGTCGTAACCCCGGTCGGTGGCCGGTCGGATCCTGTCGACGTTCGCGTGATCGCCGCAACCCATCGCGATCTCAAGCAGCGGGTCGGGGAGGGACGTTTTCGCGAGGATCTATTCTATCGGCTCCATGTCGTGCCGATCCATTTGCCCGCACTGCGCGAACGTCTCGCCGATATCGTTCCCCTGGCCGAGCATTTTCTGGACCGTGCCGGGGGCGGTAAACGGCTCTCGGCCGATGCGGCGTCGCGGCTGATCCGGCATACCTGGCCAGGCAATGTTCGTGAGTTGAAGAATGCGATGGACCGCGCCAGCGTGCTGGTGCGGGGTGATGTCATCACCGCCATGGATTTTGACTTTATTGAGGAAATGCCGGCGGCAACCGCAACGCTGCGCGATTGGCCGGACGAAGATTTGCCCTCGGCGGTTGCCCATTTTGAGAAGCTTCTGATTGGCCGCGCTTTGGCGCGGAGCTCTGGCAATCGGACTGAAGCCGCCCGCTTGTTAGGCATCCATCGTCAGCTTCTCTACACGAAGCTCAAGCGTTATGGTCTCGATGTGCCCGAACGCCGATCGGACGCTGAAGATTGTTGAGGTCCGAAGGAACCGCGTGCGTGGCCTTGAGCAAAGAGGAATGTAGTTGTCAGGCTCATTCTTCTCGGACCAACAAGATGCCGTAGAGGACACGACGGTCGTTCACCCGTGGAACGCCGCGAGGCTTCTTTGGCAGCATCGGGGCAGTCCACGCGTACCCGGTGAGCTCTACGGGAGCCAGTCTTAAGGATGCACGAGATCAACCCTGCCCAAACGTCTGCTTCATGGGCTAAGCGGAGTTGTTGCTCTCGATCTGAGACTAGCGGATTGCCCCCAAAACGGACCTTGGCGATTGTCAACGCGAGGCTCTCGTTTGGGCGTTACTTTATGCGCTATCGTACCTCGGCCATCAGCCAATCGCGAAACGCCTTTACGCAGGGCCGCCGCAGGGCACGTTGTGGATAGACCACGTAGTAGGCGAACCCGGCAGGTAGGCTGAGTTCGAACGGCCGCACCAACCGTCCTGCGGCAAGGTCGTCGGCCACCAAGGCACTACGGCCAAGCACGACGCCCTCGCCCCGGACTGCAGCTTGGATCGCGTGATCGGACGACAGAAACGTCGGACCCCGGTGCGGATCGACACTATCGATTCCAGCGCGGCGCAGCCAGATGGCCCAATCGACAGTGAAAACGTCATGTAAGAGCGTGTGGCGAGCGAGGTCGGCGGGCGTGCGCAACGGATAGCGACCTTTAAGCAGTTTCGGGCTGCAGACCGGAAAATGATCTTCCTTCATCAGCAATTCGGCTGAGAGACCGGAATATTGACCACCGCCGCAGCGAATGGCGATATCAATCCCGTCGCTGACGAAATCGGCCAGCCGCTCCGAAGTCGCCACCCGCACGTCGATATCGCTGTGGGCTCGCCGGAACCGAAACAGCCTGGGCATCAGCCATCTGGCGGCGAAGGAGTCGATCGTGCTGATGTT
>Ga0126371_10001919_pt1 | contig 17784 bp, 17 predicted proteins | sample PanSoiMetaPlot_4_FD_110145 | JGI IMG/M metagenome (GOLD analysis project Ga0126371, IMG submission 110145) | Tropical forest soil microbial communities from Panama - MetaG Plot_4 | ecosystem: Environmental > Terrestrial > Soil > Tropical forest > Bulk soil | place: Panama | collected 2016-02-17 | reverse complement strand
GTCGAAGGCGATCTTCTCTTCCGAGGCGAGCGCGGCGGACGGCAGGATGCGCGAGCGCAGCTCCAGGGCCGAGGCGGTCGCGGTTCCGGGCTTGCCCACCACCACCGAGGCCGCCGCGTTGGCGGCGCGCATGGCGGACTCGAAATCGGCACCAACCGCAAGCAGCGCGGCGAGCACCGCCGCCACGGTGTCGCCCGCACCCGAGACGTCGCGGATGCGCACCGCATACGCCGGCACGTGAACGGGCGCCGCGCCCTCGGCGGCGAGCAGCATGCCGTCCTCGCTGAGCGTCACCAGGACCGCCTGGCTCGCGACCATGCGGCCGAGCTCGGTGGCGGCGGCGGCGATCTCGGCATGGCTCGCGACCGGGCGGCGGGTCGCCTCGGCGAGCTCCTTGCGGTTCGGCGTGATCACGGTCGCACCCCGGTAGACCGCATAGTCGAGCGCCTTGGGATCGACCACCACGGGCTTGCCGAGCTTGCGCGCGCCGTCGATCGCGGCGCGGATCACCCGCGGCGTGAGCATGCCCTTGGCGTAGTCGGAAATCACCACCGCGCCGACCCGCGGCAGCATCGCGGCGACCAGATCGGCGACCTCCTCCTCGACATCGGCCGCGACGGGCCGCGCGGTCTCCCAGTCCGCGCGCAGCAGATGGGTCGAATAGTGCTCGGAGACGAACCGCACCTTGCGGGTGGTCGGGCGCGAGCGATCGACCACGAGGTGCGGCTCGATGACTTTGCGGAACTGGCCGAACGCGGACTTGATCGCATTGCCGGTCTCGTCCGCGCCGATCACGCCGACGAAGAGGCAGCGCGCGCCGAGGCTCGCGAGATTGCGCGCCACATTGCCGGCGCCGCCGATCACCTTTTCGTCGCGCACGGCCGCGATCACCGGCACGGGCGCCTCCGGCGACACCCGCGAAACCTCGCCGTAGACGAACTCGTCGAGCATCAGGTCGCCGACGCACAGAACGGTCTGCTCGGAGACGCGCTCGATCGCGGTTTCGATGTCGTACATGGGATGGAGGCGCCTCAGCGATAGCGGTCCGCGGTGTCGAGATAGGACGCAACGTAACGCTTGGCCGCGTCCGCGAGCGGCGTGAAGCCCGCGTTATAGCCCGCGCGGCGCAGGCTTTCGACCGAAGCTTGGGTGAAATACTGGTAGCTGTCGCGAATCGCGGCGGGCATGTCGACGTACACGATGTGCTCCGGCCGGCCGAGCGCCGCGAACATCGACCCGATGAGGTCGCGGAAGCTTTCCGCCCGGCCGGTGCCGACATTGAAGATGCCGCAGACTTTTGGCGTTTCGAGCAGCCAGCGCACCACGCCGACCGCATCGTCGACCCAGATGAAATCGCGCCGCTGGTCGCCATCGGCGATGCCCGGGCGGTGGGACTTGAACAGCACCACGGGGCGCCCGGCCCTGGCGTCGTCGAAGCGCTTGGCGATCAGACTCATCATTTCGCCCTTGTGGTATTCGTTGGGGCCGAACACGTTGAAGAATTTCAAGCCCACCCATTGCGGCGGCAGCTTGGCGCCCTTGGCGGCCCGCTCGACCACGGCGAGGTCGAACAGTTGCTTGCTCCAGCCGTAGAGGTTCATCGGCTTGAGGCGCGCGAGGGCGGCGGGCGCGTTGTCGTCGTCGAAGCCCTGCTCGCCGCCCCCGTAGGTCGCGGCCGACGACGCATAGATCAGCGGCGTGCGGGTCTCGGTGCACCAGTCGAGCAACCGCAGCGAGAGGCGGAAATTGTTGTCCATGACGGCGTCGCCGTCGCGCACCGTGGTGTCGGAGATCGCGCCCATGTGGATGACCGCATCGAGCTTGCGACCGTCGAGCCAGCGGAAGAGCTCACCCGGCGGCACGAAGTCGGCAAGCCGGCGCTTCTGCAGGTTGCGCCACTTGCCGTCGCTGCCGAGCACGTCGTTGACGGCGATGTCGGCGCGGCCGGCCTCGTTGAGGCTCGCGACCACGTTCGATCCGATGAAACCCGCCCCGCCGGTCACCAATAGCATGGACGCTCGTTCCCTGGCCCGCCGGGGGCCGGCCTTCCCTTTGCCCCACTCCCGGAGGTGGCGCAACATGGTGCATGAGGCGCGGTGAAAGCCGTTTATGCCCGATGGCGGAAGCTGGACAGCCCAGGTCTCCACCGCTACGGCATGACACCGTGCGGCGCATCCGCAAAACTGTGAATCGAGACTTCCACCATTAAAAAATGAATGAAGATTCGCAATTTTCCGAGGCGGAAGCGGCGACAGACGTTCGCCCCATTCTGATCGTGCCCTACATGTGGATCGGCGACTTCGTCCGCTGCCATACGGTCGTCCGCCTGCTGCGGGCGCGCTTTCCGCAAAGCGCAATCGATGTTCTGACCACTACGATGGTGGCGCCGCTCCTCGACTATATGCCTGGGGTACGCCAGGGCATCGCGTGGGACCTGCCGCGCAGGCGCCTTGCCCTGGGGCAGCACCGGGCGCTGGCCACGCGCCTGCGCGCAGAAGGCTACGGCCGCGCGCTGATCATGCCGCGCACCTGGAAATCGGCATTGGCGCCTTTCCTGGCCGCCATTCCGGAACGCACCGGGTTTGCCGGCGAGGCGCGATTCGGCCTCTTGAATGACTTGCGCTGGGGTGAGCGCGCCCTCCCGCGGATGATCGATCGCTGCGCCGCGCTCGCGCTCGCGAAGGGCGCGAGCCTGCCGGCCGAATATCCCCTCCCCCAGCTCGTCGTGCCCGCGCCGGAGGTCGCCGCGTGGCGCCAGCGCCTCGGGCTTACCACAAGCGGCCCGATCGCCGCCTTCGCACCCGGCGCCGTCGGCCCTTCGAAGCGGTGGCCCGCTGCCTCCTATGCCGAAGCCGCACGGCGCCTTACGGCACAGGGATTCTCGGTCTGGGTGCTGGGCGGCCCGGGCGAGGCCGCCCTCGCGGCGGAAATCGCAGCCGGATCAGACCGGGTGCGCGATCTCACCGGTCCCGACCTGCGCAATGCCATCCTGGCGCTGGCGGCGGCCGATGTGGCCGTCTCGAACGATTCCGGGTTGCTGCATGTCGCAGCCGCGCTCGGAACGCCGTCGATCGGCATTTTTGGCCCCACCAGTCCCTGGCACTGGGCGCCGCTCAACAAGCTCGCCGCAGTCATCGAGACCACCGCCGCGGTCGATTGCCGGCCCTGCCATAAACCGACCTGCCGCTACGGCCATCACCGCTGCATGCGTGAGATCCCGGCCGAGCAAGTGGTTGCCGCGACGCTTGCGGCGCTCACCCCTGCCCCCGCCTGATTTGCTTGCGCGGCACCAGCCGCACGGCTACCAAGCCGCGCGCGCATCCCGCGCACAAGGATGGGTGCCTTGTCGGACGCCGAGATCGTCGCCACGCATTTCCGCCGTTCGCTCGACGCGCTCGCGCGCGCCGACGAGGACGCGGCGTTCGGCGCCGCCGTGCTCGCGGTCGCACGCGCGATCGAGGCGAGCCTGCGCGCCGGCGGCAAGGTGATGCTCGCCGGCAACGGCGGCAGCGCTGCGGATGCGCAGCACATCGCGGGCGAATTTCTCTCCCGCCTGCGCTTCGATCGCCATCCCCTGCCGGCGCTCGCGCTCACGACCGATTCGGCAGTGCTGACCGCGGTCGGCAACGACTACGGTTACGAGCGGGTGTTCGAACGCCAGGTGCGCGGTCTCGCACGCAGCGGCGACGTGTTCATCGCGCTTTCGACGTCAGGCAAGTCGCCCAACGTGATCGCTGCGCTCAACGCCGCGCGCGAGCTCGGCGCCGTCACGATCGGCTTCACGGGCACTGCGCCGAGCGCGGCCGCGATGCGGCCGTTGTGCGACTTCGTGCTGGCAGCGCCGAGCGACGACACACCGGTCATCCAGCAAATTCACATGACCGCCGCGCACGCGATCTGCGAGATCGTGGAGCGAAACCTTTTCAAGTCCTAAACCTCACGGCTTTCCGATCAGCACCCGGTGCAGCGACTCGATCCCGCCGCGCGGGTCGTTCTGGAAATAGATCAATCCGTGCTGGCGGATCAGGCCCTGGGCATCGAGACCCTTGGCGACGCCCGTCATGATCAGCATGTCGGCGCGGAAATCGTCATAGACGAACGGTTTGCCGGCCATGCGGCAGACGATCTTGTTGTCGCAAGCGACAGGCCCCGGAATGGCGGCGACGCGCGCGGCCTCCGCGCGTGCGACCTGCGCATGGGCGTAGAACTCCGCCCGATAGGCCGAGTCGAACAGGATGAGGAATGGCTCGATGCGCACCGTCGCGACGAGGCGCAAGGCGAGGATCAGCACCACAACCGCGCGCGCCGCAGGGATCCCGAAGCGCCGCGCGAAGGCGGTCGCGCCGGCGCGGTCGAACGCGATGCCGAGACCGATCGCGGTCGCGATCACGAGATCGAACTGGGCATTGTCGAGGATGTCCTCGCCGGTCCACTGCGCGAGATACGCGACGAATGCGATGCCGACATAGAGCGCAGTAAACCGCGCCGCGAAGGTCTTGCGCTCGCTCCACGCCCAGATCGCCCAGATCGCGAGCGCGGGAATGATCCACTGCGAGCGGCCGATCCCGCTGATCGCGCGCATCAGCCGGGTGGGCCGCGGCGTGAGCAGATTGGCGACGAACACGTCGCCGTAGACCGCGACGCAGATCGCCAGGCCCGCGATGGCCGCCGCGGCGCCGACGACCGTCGGTCGCAGCGCGCGGCGTCCGTCGCGCAGCCACAGCCAGGCGAGCACGGTCGCCGGAACCGCGACGATGTTGTGCTTCCAAAAGCCCGCGAGCGCCATGAGCAGGATGGGGAGCTCGGAGGGCTTGCCGGCCTTGTCGCGCGCGAGGAACCAGGAGAGCGCCGCCACCATGATGAATTCCCCGGCGAGCTGCGGATCGTTCATCCCGACGAAACGGCCGTAAGAGCGCGCCATGGTGGCGACGAACCAGACGCCGGCGATCGCCGCGCCGCCGCTTCCCCCGCCGAGCTGGCGCACGACGCGAGCGATCAGGACGCCAAGGCCGAGGGTGGCAAGAAGCGAGAGCACGCGACCGACATAGAGCGGATCGCCGAAGATCTTGCCGAGATATCCGAGCGCGTAGAACGACAGCGGCGGATAATTGTTGACGATCAGCGTGTCGGGCGACGGATAGAGCACGCCGCCACCGACGGCCGCATCGGCGTGATAGGCGTTCCAGCCCTCGTTCTGCGCGATCTCGATCGGAAATGGGATGCGCCAGACCGGCCAGACCAGAAAATAAAGAGCGAGGAGCACGAGCAGCGCGATTTGCGCCCTCGTGTCGAAGCGCGCGAGAAGGCCGTTCACGGATGCGCTCATTGCCGCGTCAGTCCCGTGCCGACGCGATCGAGGGCCGTAAGCACGTCGTCCGGCGTCGGTCTTGCGCCGTTGCCGCCCACAATCGCGATCGGCCCGCGTCCGATCGGCCCCGTCAGCCCGGGCTCGCTGCCGACGAAGATGCCGACCAGCGGCACTACGAGCGCGGCCGCGAGATGCAAGAGGCCGGTGTCGACGCCGATCACGACCTGCGCGCCGGCGATCCGGCGGGCAACGGCATCGAGCGGCTGGCGATCGACGATCCGCGCGCCCGGGATGGCGGCGGCGATGCGCTGGCCGCGCAGCCGTTCGGCTTCGTTTCCCCACGGCAACTGCAGTTCGATGCCGCGCACGGCGAGCCGGTGGCCGAGCGCAATCCACCGCTCCTCCGGCCACTCCTTGCTGCGGCGCGCGGTCGCGTGCAGCAGAATGCCGTAAGGCGCGGCCGGCGGAGCAGCGAGCGTTCGGGGATCGAGGCCGAAATCGACCTCGCCGTCCGGCACGTAACCGAGCGCCTCGCCGGTCAACGCGCGATTGCGCGCGACGGCGTGCCACGCGCGGCTGACCCGATGGCGCACGTCATAGAACGGGCAGGCAAGTGGCTCGCGGATGCTGCGCCGATCGTAGCCATGCCGTCGCCCGCGCGCGATGCGCGCGATGAGCGCCGTGCGCAACAGGCCTTGCGTGTCGATCACCTCGTCGTAGGCGCGGGAGCGGACGCTGCGAACGAATGCCCGCGCCTCCGCCCAGGTCGCGGCGACGAACGGCGCATGCCGCCACCGGCGCGATGCGACCGGCAGCACCTCGTCGACCGCCGGATGCAGGCGAACCAGCGGCGCGAACGCCTCCTCGACCACCCAGGCCAAGCAGGCGTCAGGCCGTCGCCGCCGCGCCTCGGCGACCGCCGGCATGTGGTGGATGACGTCGCCGAGCGACGAAGTCTTGATGAACAGCACGTTGGCCATGGCGGTCCCGCCGGACGATATACCTGCCGTCACGCGTGGTCGCCACAAGCATGACCGGGCTATCGACCGGCTGTCGCGCTGTTCCCGCCGTCGGTCCGTCGGGGTCGCGCGGGGTCTCGATCGGGGCGCGCTGATTCTGCTTGAAAAGGCGTGCCGCAGCGGGCAAGGAACGGGGATGAGCGCTTCGAGGGCGTCCCGTTGACCCGTTCGGCCAGGAGATCGCTGTTCGCGGATCGCACCGGCGCAGCCGCGCTCATTCGCCGCTTGCTCGCCGAGCACGCGTTGGTGCATTGGCGGCTTTACGCCGTCTCGTTCCTGCTGATGGCAGTCGCCGCCGCATGCACCGCGGCGAGCGCTTACCTGTTGGGCAACATCATCAACGAGGCGTATGTCGAGCGCAACTTTGCCGGCATCGTCGTGCTCGCCGTCGTGATCATCGCACTGTTCACCCTCAAGGGCGTCGCGAACTACGGTCAGACGGTGACGCTCGCGCGCGTCGGCGCCCGCATCGTCGCACACAATCAGCGCGCCATGTTCGACAAGCTGCTCAACGAGGGGCTGGGCTTCTTCTCGGCCTATCATTCCGCCGAGTTCCTGGCGCGGCTTTCCGCCGGCGCCAATTCGGCGAGCTTCGTCATCGCGATGCTGATCACCGCCGCGGGGCGCGACCTGTTCTCGGTGATCGGCCTCGGCGCCGTCATGGTGATCAAGGACCCGGTGTTGTCGCTTGTGAGCGTGGTCGTCATGCCGCCGGCGCTCCTGTTCGTGCGCAAGCTCGTGCGGCGCATCCACGCCATCGCGAAGAGCCAGTTCACCGGCGGGGCACGGATCATCAAGACGATGCAGGAGACCGTGCAGGGCATCCGGACCGTCAAGGCCTTCACGCTCGAGGAGCAGATGCGCGCCAAGTTCGACGCGAGCGTCGCCGCCGTGGAACACGAGACGGTCAAAATGGCGCGCGTCGCCAATCGCGCGGGCCCGCTGATGGAGACGCTCGGCGGCATGGCGATCGCGATGGCGCTCGTCTACGGGGGCTATCGGGTCATCATCGGCGGCGCGACCCCCGGCGCGTTCTTCTCGTTCCTCGCCGCCTTCATGCTCGCCTATGAGCCGGCCAAGAAGCTCGCCCGGCTCAACATCGATCTCAGCGCGAACCTGGTCGGCGTCCGCCTGCTGTTCGACATCATCGACAGTGTTGCGACCGAGCCGGTCGAAGACGGCCTTCCGCCGATCGCGCTGACGCAGGCGCGCATCGAGTTCGCCAGTGTCTCCTTCGCGTATCGGCCCGACGAGCCGGTGCTCAGGGCCATGTCGTTCGTGGCGGAGCCGAGTCGGGTGACCGCGCTGGTCGGCCCGTCGGGCGGCGGCAAATCGACCGTTCTCAGCCTGATCCTTCGGTTCTACGATGGTCAGACCGGCCGGATCACGATCGACGGGCATGACATTGCGGCGGTCTCGCGCCGTTCGCTGCGCCGGCAGATCGCCTATGTGGGACAGGACGTGCTGCTGTTCAGCGGCTCGATCCGCGATAATATCGCGTTCGGCCGACCGGGCGCCAGCGAGGAGGAGATCGTGGCGGCGGCGCGCGCGGCCCACGCCCACGATTTCATCATGGCCTTCCCCCGGGGATACGACTCACCCGTAGGCGAGCATGGTGTCGAACTGTCCGGCGGTCAGCGCCAGCGTGTCGCCATTGCGCGCGCGCTGATCAAAAATGCGCCGATCATCCTGCTGGACGAGGCGACGGCGGCGCTCGACTCCGAATCCGAGCGCCACGTCCAGGAGGCGGTGGCCGAGCTTTGCAAGGGCCGCACCACGATCATGATCGCGCACCGGCTCTCGACCATCATGCACGCGGACCGCATCCTGGTGGTCGAAGGCGGCCAGATCGTCGAAGCGGGCCGGCACGAGGAGCTGCTCCGCCGGGGCGGGCGCTATGCCTCATTCTACCGTCTGCAGCTGCAGCACGACGCCGAGGCCGCACGACCGGCCGCCGCCGCCCGCTGAGCCTTCCGGCGCATTCCCACGCGACGAATTGACGGCGGCGGCCCGCCCGTCTATGCCGCAGCCGTCCGTGGGCGTGCCCCGGCGCGACGGCCATCCTTCCTCCAGCGACCCAGCGAATATCCCCCATGAGCACCGATTCCTCCCACTACGTCATTCCCCCTCCTGCCCAGGCCGCGATCGCGGTCGCGGGCAACGACAAGGGCTTTCCGGTTCGCCGCATCTGGTGCGTGGGACGCAATTACGTCGAGCACATCCGTGAAATGGGCCAGGACGAACGGCTGCCGCCGTTCTATTTCGCCAAGCCTGCGGATGCGGTGGTGCCGGACGGCGCCACCGTTCCCTACCCGTCCCTCACCAAGGACATGCACCATGAGGTCGAGCTCGTGGTCGCGCTCAAAAGCGGCGGCCGCAATATCGCGGTCGACAAGGCGCTCGACACGGTCTGGGGCTACGGTGTCGGCATCGACCTCACCCGGCGCGACCTGCAGATTGCCTCGCGCAACCAGCAGCGCCCGTGGGAGATCGGCAAGGCATTCGACGCCTCGGCGCCGTGCGGCCCGCTGCGCCCGGCATCGGAGATCGGCCATCCGAACAAAGGTCGCATCACGCTCAAGTGCAACGGCAAGGTCCGGCAGGACGGCGATCTCAACCAAATGATCTGGAACGTGCCCGAGATCATCGCTAATCTGTCCGAGATGGTCGAACTCGCGGCGGGCGACATTATCATGACCGGCACGCCATCCGGCGTGGCGGCGACGGTCGCGGGCGACAGGCTCGAGTGCGAGATCGAAGGAGTAGGAATGCTGTCCGTGGCAATCGGTCCGCCCTTGAACTGAAACATGTTAGTGTTGCAATTTGAGAACGGATCCGTGGACGCTGCGCTGCGCCAGCGGACTCATCGCTAAAACGTGATGACCGACCTTTCAATCGTCATCACGATCTTGGCCAAGTTACCGGCATGATCTTTTGCTCTGCGATCGTATTGCGGGATCATGCACACAAAAGCGGCCCATCCGCGTGCGGTCACGGAAGAAGTTACGCACGCAGGTGTTAAGAGCAGTATGGAAATCACCAGCGCCGGCGTTCCGGATATGGCGCAAGCGCCCGGAAACATCCCGTACGGCTTCCTGCCGTCGCTGCCTCGTCAGGGCCGCGGCGGCACGATGCAGCGCGTGCAGGATGTCATTCGCGACGCCATCATAGCGCTCGACTTCACGCCCGGCGAATTCATCCAGAAGGACGCCATCTGCAAGCGGCTCGGGGTTTCGCGCTTCCCGGTCTCGGAGGCGCTCGGACGGCTTGCCGACGAAGGTTTCGTGGAAATCCTGCCGCAACGCGGCACCAGGGTGCGCCGGATCGAGATCGAATCGTGCCGGCAGGCGATGTTCATCCGCCGCGCGCTCGAGGGCGAGGCGATGCGGATGATCGCCCTCAATGCCAGCGATGGTCTCATCGAGAAGCTCGAGGCGAACCTGCGCGAGCAGCAGTTCGCGGTGGATCGCGCCGACGGCGCCCGGTTTTTCCAGCATGACGCCGCGTTCCACGACCTGCTGCTCTCCGAGCTCGACTACGATCGCGCCAAGGCGGTCGTCGAGGCGGCACGCGGCAGCCTCGCCCGTACGCGAACATTCCTGCTGCGCACACAGCAGCGCCAGACCGAAAGCTATCGCGATCACGCCGAGATCGTCACCGCCATCAAGGGGCGCGACCCGGACCAGGCGCAACGGGCAATGGCCCGGCATCTCGACCACCTACTCGACGAGATCGAGCTGCGGGCGGCCGAAAATCCCGACATTTTCGCGCCGGCATCGGATCGGCGGCGGTCCTGAGCGGACGCGCGCCGCGCGCGGCCTGAAGCAGAGCGAGCATCCGGTCCATGCCTGCTCCTGCGGGATGGGGGCACACGGCACAATCGGCGGCAATGCGACATGACGGCGCTTGCGGCTGCCCTTGCGGGCCGCCGAAACGCGGGCGAAAGTCGGCACGAACAAGACCCACCTGGGACTCGACCCATCCATGCTGCCGTTTGCTCGCTATTTTCGCGCTTTCGCGCTCATTGTCGGCGCCTTGCTGCTCGGCGTCGCGGCGGCCGAGGCGCAGTCATGGCCGTCGCGCACGATCACGCTGATCGTCGCATTTCCGCCGAGCACCACGACCGACTTTGCGGCGCGCGCGATTGCCCAGGAGCTCTCGAAGGAATGGGGCCAATCCGTCGTCGTCGAGAATCGCACCGCTGGCGGAGGCGTTGTCGCGTCGCTCGCGGTCGCCAAGGCGCCGCCCGACGGCTACACGCTCCTGATGACGACGATCGGTCCGGCGGTGCTGCGCCCGCTGATCGACAGCAAGGTCCACTACGACGCGGTCGCCGACTTCACACCGATCGCGTTGGTCGGGGAGGCACCGAACCTGCTCGTGTCGAGCCCCAAGCTCGGCGTCGGCGACGTCCAGGGCCTCGTGGCCCATGCCAAGCGCAATCCCGGGAAGCTGACGATGGGCCATCCGGGCATCGGCACGATGGGCCATCTGATCGCGCTCTTGTTCGCATCCGAGGCCGGCATCGAACCGAACTTCATCTCCTACGCGGGTTCGCCCCCGCTCCTCACCGACCTTGCGGGCGGAACCATCGATGCCGGGTCAATCGCCTTTGGGGCTCCGGTCGGGGCCTCGAAGATTCTCGCCGTTACCACCGACGAGCGCCTCACGTTCCTGCCTGGCATTCCCACCATGAAGGAAAGCAAGTTTCCCAACGTGACCGGGGCGACCTGGAGCGGGCTGTTCGGCCCGGCCGGATTGCCGCCCGAGATCGTCGGCAAGCTCAATCAGAGCATCAATGCGCTGCTGCGCAAGGACGCAACCCGCCAGCTGTTCGACAAGGCCGGCTATCACGCGCTCGGCGGGCCGCCCGAACGCCTTCGCCGCCAAATGGCCGATGACCGCGCCAAGTGGTCGAAGGTCATTGCGGCCGCCAAGATCACGCTCGAGCCGTAGCACGGGCGATCGTCCGCAATGAGCGCAAGGTCGATCGACATTCCGACGCCGGACGGAGCCATGGATGCCTATGTCGCCCATCCCGATACGGGCGGCCGGTTTCCGCTCGTCGTCCTGTTCATGGACATTTGGGGCCTGCGCGAGGAGCTCTTCGCGATCACGCGCCGCGTCGCCGCCGAAGGCTACTACGCGATGGTCCCGAATCTGTTCTACCGCGAGGGAAAATTCAGCTTCGTGAAACGCAACGACGAAGGCCGCGCCATATCGTTCAATCTGCTTCCGGAAGGCGTCCAGGAAGAGATGCGCGCGCGCGCCGAGCGGCTGAGCCGGCAGACCCTGCGGACGGACCTTGCTGCCATTCTTGATTTCTGCGCGCATGAGCCCGTGCGCGACGGACCGGCCGGGTCGATCGGCTTTTGCATGGGCGGCCGCGAGGCCTTCTTCGCAGGGCAGGAATTTCCCCGCTTCCGCGCGACCGCGAGCCTGCACGGCTCACGACTGGTGACGCCGGCGGAGGATTCGCCCCATCGGTCGACCCACCGCATGCGGGGCGAGGTTTATTGCGGCTTCGCCGAGTTCGACCGCGGCGCCCCACCCGAAGTCATCGCCAAAATCGAGGAATCGCTGCTCGGTGTCGCGGGGCTGACCTCCCGCACGCAGACGCATCGCGGCGCTCATCACGGGTACGCGCTGCCGGACCGCGACGTGCACGATCACGCCGCAACCGAGAGCGACTGGCGGGAGATATTCGCCATGCTGCGCCGACAACTCGGCACGCGAGCCGGTTAGAGCTTTCGCGCCTTGGCGCGCAGCACGGTGATGAACGCCTTCATGACCGGTCCGCCTTCGTTCTTGCGAAAGACGGCGGCATGGTCGGAATATCGGGTCGCACGCACGATCTTGCGGAAGACCACGCCCGGAATGCCGATGTGCGCCAGCGAGTCGGAGACGACGCCCAGGCCGATGCCGGCCGAGACCGAGGTGATCACCGAGAAAGCGTCGGGCACGCGCGCGACGATCCGCATCGTCATGCCGGCCGGCGTGACCGCCCGCATGTTGCTCCAGAATCCCATCTCCATCTCGAGCGACGTCGCGACGAAGGGTTCATCGGCGAACATCTCGGGCGCGACCTCCTTGCATGACGCAAGCCGGTGCGCTTCGGGAATCGCGAGGCAGAACGATTGCCGATCCACCAGGAAACCGGTGAGCCCGGTCGGGTAGCGATCGGGCGAACGGGCGAAGCCGACGTCGAGCGTACCTTCGACCAGCGCCTTCATCTGCGGGATCGTCTCCATCTTGTGCAGCTGGAAGGAGACGTCGGGGTGGGATTTGCGGAAATCGGTGATCGCCGACGTGACCAGCCCGGCGCAGGCCGCCGAGAGGACGTAGCCGATCGCAATCGATCCGAGGTCGCCGCGCGCCGCCCGGCGGCCGACGAGCTCGGCCTGGTCGGCCTGCTTGAGCGTGGCGCGCGCTTCGTCGAGGAAGCGCTTGCCCACATGGGTGAGCGCGACGCTCCGGGTCTTGCGCGTGAACAGCTGCGCCCCGAGCATCGACTCGAGCGCCTGGATCTGCGCACTCAGCGTCGGCGTCGCGATATTGAGCTTGGCCGCGGCGCGGGAGAAATGCAGCTCCTCGGCGACCGCGACGAAATACCTGAGATGCCGAAGCTCCATGGGCGGTATTCTTGGGAGGGTGACGTTCCGGCCGGCCAACCCGTAAGCTTGGCCTCCGGCGGGGTAGGATTGCTGCGGGCCCACCGCCGGCGGTTGGCGACTGCCGGACGGCGGTGCCCATAGGATACGCGGACAGGGCGCAAATGTCTCGGCCAAGACTCAGGGCGATCATCGCAATTCTCGCATGCCTGCTCCTGTCAGCGGGCGCGGCGCGAGCCGAGGACGCGCCCGCATGGCCGACGCACGCGATCACACTGGTGGTCGCCTTTTCGCCAGGTACTGCGGTCGACCTCGCGGGACGCGCCGTCGCGCAGAACCTCTCGACGGCGCTGGGCCAACCGGTCATCGTCGAAAATCGCGCGGGCAGCGGCGGCGTCGTCGGCTCGGTGACGGTCGCGAAGGCGCCGGCTGATGGATACACGCTGCTGATGACTGGGATCGGACCGGCCGTGCTGCGCCCGCTCATCGACCCGACTGTCACCTACGATCCGGTCGCCGATTTCACGCCGATCATCCTGGTCGGCGATGCCGTCAATGTGCTGGCGACGACCCCGAACCGATTCGCGTCCGTTGCCGACGTCGTCGCCTATGCCAAAGCCAACCCCGGAAAGCTCTCGATCGGGCACTCGGGGGCCGGCACGATGGGGCACCTGATCGCGCTGCTGTTCGCGGCCGAAGCCGGTTTCGACGCGACCTTCGTCGGCTATCCGGGATCGTCACCGCTCGTCACGGACCTTGCCGGCGGCCATATCGACACCGGGGTGATCGTCTACGTGCCCGGCAGCGATGCGACAAAAATCCTGGCGGTGGGGACCCAGGACCGGGTCGACTTCCTCCCAGGCGTCCCGACGCTCGCGGAAAGCGGCTATCCCAAGGTCGTCGGCTCGACCTGGAATGCGATCTTTGCGCCCGCGGGCCTCCCCGCCCCCATCGCGTCGCGGCTCAATGCGGCGATCGCCGCCTTCCTGGCCGAGCCGGAGATGCGCAAGCGCTTCGCGGCGGCTGGCTATCGTCTGCTCGGCGGACCGGCCCAGCTGCTGCGCGACCGCATGGCCAACGACCGCGCCAAATGGTCGAAGGTGGTCGAAACCGCCAATCTCCGCGGCGCACACTGACAAGCGCCGGCTCAGACGTTTTTCGCTTTGGCCCGCATCAAGGCGATGAACGCCTTGGTCACGGGGGCGCCTTCGTTCTTGCGGAAGACGACCGCGTGGTCCGAGAGCCGGTTGGCCTTGGCGACCCGCCGGAAAACGAGGCCCGGAAACGCAATCCGGCTCACCGACTCGGAGACAACGCCGAGGCCCTTGCCGGCGGCCACCATCGTCAGCACCGAAAAAGGATCCGACACGCGGGAGACCACGTGCATCGTGAACCGTGGCGGCGTGATCGCCCGGATATTGTTCGAGAATCCCATCTCCATCTCGAGCGGCGTCGCGATCATCGGCTCTCCGGCGAGCATCTCCGGGTCGATCTCGTTGAACGCCGCCAGTCGATGATTCTCCGGCATGACGGCGCACAGCGACTGTCGCTCGACCAAGAAGCCGGCGAGACCGGTGGGATAGCGGTCGGGCAGGCGCGTGAAGCCGATGTCGAGCGTGCCGTCGATCAGCGCCTTCATCTGCGGGATGGTCGCCATGCGCCGGGTGTCGAACGAGACATCGGGATGCAGGGTGCTGAACTCCGCAATCGAGGATGACACCATTCCGCTGCACGCGGCGGAAAAGATGTAGCCGACCGCAATCGAGCCGGTCTCCCCGCGCGCCGCCTGGCGACCGACGAGCTCCGCCTGGTCGGCGAGCTTGATCGTGGCGCGCGCTTCTTCGAGAAAGCGCTTGCCCACATGGGTGAGCGCAACGCTGCGGGTCTTGCGCGTGAACAGCTGCGCCCCCAGCATCGTCTCCAACGCCTGGATTTGCGCGCTCAGCGTGGGGGTCGCGATGTTGAGCTTCACGGCCGCGCGGGAGAAATGCAACTCCTCGGCGACCGCAACGAAATAGCGAAGGTGGCGAAGCTCCATGGCGGGGCGATTATGAGGTTAGGGCTTACAAAGTGAAACAGCTCTCTTAATGACAGACCCCGCTTCGCACAACATTCTTAGGTTGTGCAAATGTTTTCGCACCCAGGTTGCGGGACGCGCGTTGCGGGACGCGCATGGCTGGAAAGGGCGAGCCGCAAATTGCGTGATCCCGGCCGACGAGGGACGCAGATGGACGACAAGACTACGATACCGTCCGGCAACGTAGTGCCATTTCGGTCCGAAGACCGCCGAAAGACGCGCAGCGATTTCAGCAAGGCTGCGGCGGACGGCTGGGACCACGGCCCCTCACCCGAGGAAAGCTTGCGGATCATGCGCGCTTTCGTGGCGATCAAGAACCGAACGCTGCGCGCGAACCTCACCGAAATGCTGGAGGATGCATCGCGGGCCCGCGGCCAAGTGCCGAGCCCAGCGAAGGAATAGCAACCCCAGCACCGCAAGCCGCAGGGCGAGGTCGCGGTCCCAACTGACCGGGCCCGACGCTATCGCTGTCGCTTCCATAGGACGCAACGGCCGGCGCTCGGTTGCGACGATCGGGCATCATGCTCGTCCCGCGGTTGCGCGCGGGAACTTGACGCGGATCAAATCGGTTAACGGATTGTTGAGGCATCCTCGTCCACCCTGGGCACGCCGGGCTTGCTGGGTGGGACCGGGAGGGAACCGCATTCATGCGCACGACATCCGGCGCAATCGACGCAACCGCCAACCCGCAACCGCCCGCAGCCGGCGATCAGCTTCTGCGTGCCATGACCGACCTGCTGGTCCGGCAACGCCCGGCAACGGCCGCCGACGCCCTGCGGGCTCTCCGCCGCGACTATCCGGACATCCCGCTGGCGCTGCGCATCGCGGCGCTCCGCGCCGGCGCACGCTGAAGCGTGATGCCTTTTCGAATCGTCACCACGCATTAGCCCATTGTTGGAGCGTGATTCTCCGAAAGCCGGCACCGACTTTTCGGGATCATGCTCTAGCTTCAGAGCCCCAGATAGGCCTGCCGGACGCGATCGTCGACGAGCAGCGCGGCGCCGGTGCCGGTGAGCGTGATGCGCCCGTTCTCGAGCACGTAGGCACAATCGGCGAGGCGCAGCGAGACCGCGACGTTCTGCTCGACCAGCAGGCAGGTAAGCCCCTCACGATTGAGATCGCGAATGGTGGCGAGCACCGTCTGCGCCACCGCTGGCGCGAGCCCGAGCGAGGGCTCGTCGAACATGATGAGATCCGGGGCGCCCATCAGGCAGCGGCCGATCGCAAGCATCTGCTGCTCGCCGCCGGACAGCGTGCCGGCCGCCTGGCCGGCGCGCTCGGCCAGGACCGGAAACAACGCCAGTACCCGCTCGAGGTTGCGCGTGCGCGCTCCCCTCGCCCGCGGCAGCATTGCACCCATGGCGAGATTCTCGGCGACCGTCAGCGTGGGAAAGACCTGACGGCCCTCCGGGACCTGGCCGATGCCGCGGTCGCACACGCGATGGCTGGGCCAGCCGGCGATATCCTCGCCGCGAAACACGATGCGACCCCGCGCCGGGCGATGCAGGCCCGCGATGGTGCGGATGAGCGAGCTCTTGCCCGCCCCGTTGGCGCCGACGATCGCGACGATCGATCCCGCGGCGACCTCGAGCGAGACCGCGTCGAGCGCCTGGGCGTCGCCATGAAATAGGTCGAGGCCCTCGACAGCGAGCATCAGCCGAGCGCCTCCGCGCCGAGATAGGACTGGATCACCGCCGGATCGCGCACCACCGTCTCGGGCGCGCCCTCGGCGATACGGGCGCCGTGATGCAGCACCAGCACGCGGTGCGCAAGCGCCATCACGGCGCGCATGACATGCTCGATGAGCACGATGGTGAGGCCGTCCCGATTGAGGCCGGCGAGGATCGCGACCATCCGGTCGGTCTCGGTCGGGCGCAGCCCGGCCATCACCTCGTCGAGCAGCAAGAGCTTCGGCTCGGTCGCGAGGGCGCGCGCGACCTCGAGCCGCTTGCGATCGGGCAGCGTCAGCGCCGAGGCCGGCAGCGCCCGCCGCTCGATGAGATCGAGCCGATCGAGCACCGCCAGGGCGTGGCGCCGCGCGGCGGCGACGTCGGGGCGGCGCAAAAGCGCGCCGATGACGACGTTCTCCTCAACCGTCAGGGCCGGAAACGGCCGCACATTCTGGAATGTGCGGCCGACGCCGCGGCGGCAGCGCTCATCGGGCGCCAATTCCTCGATACGCTCGCCGCAGAACGCGATCGTTCCCTCGTCCGGCGCAACCACGCCGGCGATCATGTTGAACAGCGTGGTCTTGCCGGCGCCGTTCGGGCCGATCACCGCCAGGATATCCCCCGGCATGACCGACAGGCTCACCTGGTCGACGGCGACGAGGCCGCGGAAATGCTTGCTCACCCTCTCGACGGCGAGAAGGGCAGTCACGGCACGCGCTCCGTGACGCCGATCACCCGCGCCAGCCACGGCCACACGCCGCTCGGCCGGACATAGATGATCGCAATCAGGGTCAGGCCGTAGAAGACCGCCTTCATGCCGGGCGCATCGATGCCGAGCCGCGCGGTGAGCGCGATCAGACCCTCGCCGAGCGGCGTGAGAATGAAGGCGCCGACCACCGGTCCGAACACGGTGCCGAGCCCGCCCACGATCGGCCCGAGGATGAGCTCGATCGAGCGGCCGATGTCGAAGATCTGCGCCGGAAACAGGTTGTTGTAGTAGAACGCGTAGAAGACGCCGCCCACCGCCGTCATGGCCGACGACACCAGCACGGCGGCCATCTTGGCGCGAAAGGCGTCGATGCCGAGCGCGCGCGCGGCG
>Ga0126371_10001918_pt1 | contig 17790 bp, 20 predicted proteins | sample PanSoiMetaPlot_4_FD_110145 | JGI IMG/M metagenome (GOLD analysis project Ga0126371, IMG submission 110145) | Tropical forest soil microbial communities from Panama - MetaG Plot_4 | ecosystem: Environmental > Terrestrial > Soil > Tropical forest > Bulk soil | place: Panama | collected 2016-02-17 | reverse complement strand
TCCCGGTCTCAGGCACGGTGACCGCGAACCAAGGCGGGACCTGGAACATCACCAACGTGAGCGGGACCGTTAGCCTGCCGACCGGCGCAGCCACCGCGGCGAAGCAGCCAGCTCTCGGCACCGCGGGCACTCCCAGCACCGACGTCATCACCATCCAAGGTGCTGGCAGCATGACGCCGGTGAAGATGCAGCTCTTTGGCAACGCCAATGCTGTGCTGGATTTTGCAGGGCAAAATGCGAGCGGAACGATCAGCTCCCAACTTGTCGGGGGCCAATTTAACACCACGCCTACCACTATTGCCTCCGGTAACTTCTCCCCGCTCCAATTGGACTCCGCAGGTAACCTGTTGGTCAATATTAAAGCTGGAGCCAGTGGTGGTACTAGCTCCGGGTTCGGGTCCGCATTTCCAGCCAGCGGCACCGCGGTCGGAGCCAAGGACTCCACTGGCACCAATATGGCTGCACTGAATCTGGATGCCAGCGGCAACCTCAAAGTCAACGTGGCCGCCGGGGGCGCGGCTGGAGGAACCAGCTCCTCGTTTGGAGCTGCGATCCCCGCCACAGGTACAGCCGACGGTTGGTCGGACGGGACCAACATGCAGATGCCGAGGGTGTTCGACGCGGACACCGGAGCAGGCACCCAATATGTTCCAGGGGTCTTGCTCAAGAAGCCAGCGTCCGGCGGCAGTGTGGATTTTGGCACAAGCTCTGACCCTGTTCGGGTTGATCCAACAGGTACTACCACCCAGCCGGTAAGTGGCACTGTGACCGTAACTCAGGGCACCGCTGCTAACCTGAATGCTACGGTAACCGGAACTGTTGCAGCGACGCAGTCGGGCACATGGAACATAAACAACATATCTGGTACCGTCTCACTGCCAACCGGCGCTGCGACGTCTGCCAATCAACCAACAGCCGCAACATTAGGCTCGACGACCTCGGGGCAGACTGGAAATCTGAGCCTTGGGGCTGTTACTTCTGCGGCGCCAACCTACACGACCGCCACGACCAACGCCTTATCCCTTACCACCGCGGGGGCTCTGAGGGTTGACGCGAGCGCCACAACTCAGCCGGTGTCAGGAACAATCAATGCTGCGCAGTCTGGTGCTTGGAATATTACTAATATCACTGGAACCGTTTCTCTTCCAACTGGTGCCGCGACCGCTGCGAACCAATGCACCGCTGCCGCCTCCGCAAGCACAACCAGTGGTCAGACCGGACACCTCGCAATGGGTGCCACTACCACGGGCGCGCCCTCGTATTCCACCGGCCAGACCAACCCGCTCTCCCTCACATTGGCGGGCGCGCTCAGGGTCGATGCCTCCGCTACTACGCAACCAATATCCGGGACCATAACAGCCAATCAAGGTGGCACATGGACAGTTCAGCCGGGAAACACAGCAAACACGACCGCATGGCTTGTGACGGGAAGTGGGGGTACATTCCCAGCTACACAGTCGGGCACCTGGAATATTACGAATATCTCTGGGACCATTTCTCTACCTACTGGTGCGGCGACAAGCGCGAACCAGCCTTCCAACATTGGACAGGGAGCGACCACGTCGACCCAGACGGGGACGTTGGCGATGGGCCTCGTCACGACTGGCAATCCTACCTACACCACAGGTCAGATCAATGGGCTGAGCCTGGATACGTCGGGCGCGCTCCGAGTGAATGTGATCGCGGGCTCTGGTGGTGGCGGGACGAGCAGTAGTTTTGGCTCGGCTTTCCCGGCCACCGGCACCGCGATTGGTGTGAAGGATTCCGCAGGAACAAATATGACGTTCCTGCAGGTCAATGCCAGCAATGCGCTCAAGGTAGACGGCTCCGCGGTCACCCAGCCGGTGAGCGGCACCTTCTGGCAGGCCACCCAGCCTGTCTCAATTGCTGCGAGCGTTACAGTCCAACAGGCAACTGCAGCAAACTTGAATGCTACAGTCACCGGGACCGTCGCCGCGACCCAGAGTGGCAATTGGACGTCCCGGATCGTTGGTAACGCGGGCTCAACCTTAGACACCGTGGCCAGCAACAATGCTGCGATGCCCTCGAACATGCTAATCACCGGAGGGGTGTTCAACACCTCACCGGGAAGCATTACCACCGGCTCCGCCGGGGTCCTCCAGTTGAACTCTACTGGAAGCTTGCGGGTAGACGGAAGTCTAGTCACTCAGCCGGTCAGTGGAACGTTCTGGCAAGCAACTCAGCCGGTGAGCATTGCGGCGGCAGTTACCGTCCAACAATCCACCGCAGCTAATCTGAAAGGTCAGGTCGATCCACTGACCGCAGCTAACTGGGGAATTGGTAGTTCGACTCAGAACAGCGCTACCGTAGCTAATGGCCATCTGGTTCTGGGCCAATACAATCTGAGCCCGGCGAGCATTACCTCAACCAATATGAGCCCGCTGCAATTGGACTCTGTGGGCAATCTGCGAGTAACCATCAATGCGTCCAACGCCAGCATTGCTGCAACACAATCCGGAGCGTGGAACGTAGGCCAGGTCGGGGGTCCGTGGACCCAGAACCTTACCCAGCTGAACTCTGTGGCACTGGGATCTCCGAGCAATTATGGTACCTCTCCTGGCGCCGTAAGCGTAGCTGGGGTGAATGCGTTTATCACCAATACTCCTGCGGTCTCCCAGAGCGGCACCTGGAACATCGGTACCGTTACCACCCTGACCGGCATTACGAACAATGTCAATGTCAACACTCATGCGGTGACCCAATCGGGTCTGTGGACCGTGGGAGGTGATACCGCGAACGCGAGCGCGGACGCCAACAACCCGGTGAAGATTGGCGGCGTAGCCCGCTTGGCGGTGGCCACCCTGCCTACGGCGGTTACCTCCGGGCAGCGTGTAAACGCGAGCTTTGACAAGCAGGGCCGTCAGATCTGTATTGGAGCTACAAGGGAATGCAAAGGGGACCAGAAAACCTCGATTTCCACTACCACCGAGACCACAATCATCACTGCCGGGGGTGCGGGAGTCTTCAATGACCTGTACGGCATTCTGGTGTGTAACAAGTCCGCTACTACCGTTTTTATTGATATTCGCGATACAACTGCGGGCTCGGTTATGATGACCCTTGCGGCTCCCGCGAGTGATATGCGAGGTTTCACTTTGACCATCGATTCCGCGATGGCCCAGACCACCGCCAATACCAATTGGACCGCCACGCTATCTGGTGCGGCGTCCTCCATTGAGATCACCGCGTTCTTCGTACAGACCACATGAGGTAAAATGGAAGGACCGTGGGTAAGCAATCTGCTCGAACCATTCAATGTGGTGAACCAGACGTCGGTCAATCTGACCGCGACGTCGCAGGCGGTGTATGCTACCAGCCAATTGGCGAATGTGGGAAATGGTTTCTTCGGCTATGCAGGCAAGACGGTCCATTTCCGAGGGATCGGCAATGTCACCTCAGCAGCTACACCGGGGAATTTTGGACTTGCGATCCTTTATGGCTCCAACGCGAACAACACAGGGACCCAACTATGTTCTGTTCTAGTGACCTGGACAGCAAATCAGGCCAACACGACGTTTATGTTTGATTTCTGGTGCAAGTGCCGGACCCCTGGGTCCAGCGGTACGCTTGTGTGTGAGGGGTGGATGTTTATTCAAGGCACATCTATCATTCAGAATGCTTTCTCTGCTCCATTTGTCTCTACAGTAAACTTGCTTACCAACCCGATGTATCTGAGCCCGCAGGTATCTAGATCCGGAAGCACACTTGAGACCTGCAATATGTATGATATCTTCTACGAGAGCGTGAACTAATGGACGGCCCGATAAATACCAATGGTGCATTTTACTGTGACAGTAAGCCGCCCTTCCGGGACCGGAGCGGTAGCTCAACTTCGCTGACCACAAGCTATGTGGCGTATGTTCCCACGTCCGATATTCCTTGGTTTCCCGCAAATTACTTCTATTCCGGCAAATTGCTGTATATCCGGCATATGTTCCAGACCACCTCCGCGGCAACCCCGACTGCGTTTTTTGTGGAGCTGATGTTTGGGAACAACACCAATGGTAATGGCACCCAGCTCTGCGTGGCAGGTATTACCTGGACCGCGAACGTAACCGCTGTGCAGTGTACGTGTGATTTCTGGGTCCGCTGCCGGAGCACAGGGGTCTCCGGCCAGTTTTTCACCTACGGAGTTGTCTGGTTAGGGACCACCGGGCTTATTCCGATCCCTGCCACCGGAGGCATTAGCAACGTCACCGTCAATACCACTCAAGGAGGCTATATAGCACCCCAATATTTCCGATCTGGAAGCACAGCAGAGACCATCACTCATCATGATATCTTCACAAGGGCAATGAACTAATGGACGGCCCGTGGTATTGCGAAGGTAAGGCTCCTTTCCAGGCGACAACCGCGCCGCAGATCACTATGACCGCCTCCAATCAGCCGCTATTTCCCACTTCCTGGCTCCAGCCCAATCGACCTAGATATTTCGACTATATTGGCAAGACAATCTACTACAAGGCATGGGGAGTTTTCACAACCGGCACAACTCCGGGCAATTTCAATTATTTCGTGTATTGGGGAAACAATACTGCAAGCAATGGGACCAGTTTGGGCTCGATAGGTGTAACTTGGGTCGCGAGTATCACCAACATTTGCTGGCAAATAGACCTATACATCAAGGCGCGCGCAATAGGGACCAATGGCCAGCTAATTATCCATGGCAGCTTGTGGCTGGGCCAGACCGGGCTGTGGATGTTCCCCTTCTCTGGTACCTTGACAGGGACCAATTGTGACCTCACCACAACCAGTTGGATTTCCCCGCAGGTAAACCGATCAGGCTCCACGGGAGAGACCATAACTCCGTGGGACATAATCTGGCAACAAATCAACTAGGAGGCAAGTATGGACGGACCGTTTTGGGTTGATCTTCGTGCCCCACACATGGCCGCTGACGCGGCGTCTGTGACCCTGACCACAACCGCGAAGGCAATCTTGCCTGTTGCCAACCTTCCGGTTCTGGGATCAAACTACTTCGGGTTCATCGGGAAGGCGGTGAGGATGCGAATTTGGGGTCATATGACCGCAGTCGCGACCCCTGGTAATCTGGGCCTTAACGTCTATTGGGGGACCGGAGCGGACGCCAACGGTACGGCCATAGGTACCTATACCGGGGCCTCCACCAGCGCCCTGACTGCGGGCACCACGTTGACCTGGGAGTGGGATATCTTTATTCGGTGCCGCACGCTGGGGGCCAGTGGCTCCTTGATCTGTCACGGAATGTTGAATGCCAATCCAGCGTTGATTGCATCCAGCCTCCAGCCGATTATCCACCCGCTCTCGGCGGCCGCAGGCGTCACGGTCGATCTGACCGCCAATAATGTCATTAGTCCTCAGATGATCGCCACCGGCTCCGCCGGCACAGCGGTAATTGTCCATGAGTTCACCTTCGAGGCTCTGAATTGAGCGTTAGCACCAGCACTGTTGGAACCGTAACTACTACGGGGTCCACCAGCAACTTCAACTACACAGGAATTACGGTCCCCAGCGGGGGCAGTAATACCGCGCTGATCTGTGCTTGCTCGTGGCAGACCGCAGGTACCAATCCTACTGGAATTGCGGCGACTTGGGACGTCGGTGTCACCAACCAGACGATGACTAATGTTGTCTCGCAATTCAACAATCTGGTCGGCGGTGATTCTCAGGCGATCTTTGCCCTGCTTAATCCAACCCCAGGTTTGCTTAACCTGAATATTCAGTGGACCAACGCCTGTATCTGCAACGCGGGCGCGGTTTATTTGACCGGAGTAGATCAAACCAGCATAGCTACATCGTTTATCAATTCCCGCGCGGGATCGCAGGTTTCCAATAACAGCCCGCAGCTGTCAGTGCTCGGAACGTATAACAGCACCGATTCTCCCAGCAATACCAGCCTCATCTACATGCACAGCATGTTTGCGCTCACGACCGTTACCGGGAACGCAGGAGCACAAGCGTGGTATGCTAATAACTTCGTCGCCAGCCCGCAGACTGGCGCGAGTTTGACTTACGAGCTACCTGCGGTTTCTGGCTCCCATGGCCTCGGTATCACCCTAGCAGCGGCGCAGGCCTCCCAGCAGATCGCAATCGAGATCGTGCCTGTTCAGCTCACCACCCCTGAGCGTCCCATGATCGACACTCGGTTGGTTGGAGCTGGCAAGCCCCGCGGCTTATCTGGTATGGCCCAAATGTTCCCGTATTCTGTTGTTCCAGCTGTGATCCCTGCGGCCCCGGCGGGCGGGAGCACGCTGCCCACCCTTGGAGTTGGCTAATGGTAGATGTCAATCAGCTAGTTCAGCTCTGCGCGGTGGATGACAATTTGTTTTGCACCACCTTCTTCCCCAAGGCGGCCCGGCAGGCGCCAGCTCCCTTTCATTCCGATATCTGGAGACTACTGAATGATCCCGCACGACGCTACCTTAATCTTGTCTGCTTCCGCGATTCTGCGAAAACTACACTCCTCCGGATGTTTACCGGGAAGCGGGTGGGTTTCAATATGGGGAAAACAATCCTATACGTTAGTGCGAGCGAGGCGCATTCAGCTCGCTCGATCCGCTGGATTCGTAACAGGATCGAGCCCAAAATGGACAAGACCGGGAATCTCCGTGCGGAGTTTTTCGCACAGACCTTCGGTCTACGACCGGGGGCGAAATGGACCGATACCGAGCTGGAGATTTTTCACGGTGTGGATGCTACGCCAATTTGGATACTGGGAGCCGGGATTACGGGAAATATTCGCGGTATCAACTTCGACGATTACCGGCCGGACCTCATTGTCCTTGATGATATACTCACCGATGAAAACGGAGCAACGCTTGAGCAACGGGAAAAGGTTACCGAGCTTGTCATGGGTAGTCTTAAAGGGTCCTTGGCGCCCGCCTCAGAAAGCCCAAACGCCAAACTGGTCATGCTCAACACCCCGCAAGCGGTCGATGATGTTGTCCATGTCGCAGAGAAAGACCCTGAATTTTGCTCTGTACGATATCCTTGTTGGACCCCGGAGACACTTAGCTTGGATGTTAGTCAACAGATATCTAGCTGGGAAGCGCGCCACCCAACCGATATGCGGCGGGCCGAGAAGCGAGCTGCAATCTCTCTTAATCGACTCAGTATTTTCTCGAAGGAAAAGGAGGTGCGAGTTATCAGTAAGGAAACAGCGGCCTTCCGGGAGGAGTGGCTTCGTTTCTATGATGAGCCGCCCGAGGCCGGTCAAACCGTGCTGGCCATTGATCCGACTCCTCCCCCGACAAAGCGGCTGGACCAGAAACAAGTCGCAAAGAAAGATTACCAAGTCATAGGAGCTATGAAACGACATGGTGGTAATTTTTATCTTCTGGATTACGATGCGATGCAGGCGGCGCCGCCCTCCTGGGTCATCGCCAAATTCTTCGAGATGCGCTGGAAGTGGAGACCTTACAAATGCGTGGTAGAGAGTGTCGCCTATCAAGCGACCTTGAAATGGATCATCGAGCAGGAGATGGCCAAACGGGGTCAGTGGACCACGATCGAGCCATTCAACGACATCAAGAGCAAGCCAGTGCGAATTCAGAATGCTTTACATGGTCTTGCATCCAATGGGAGGTTGTTTATCAAGAGGGAACACACTGGTTTTATCGAGCAGTTCGCGACCTACCCGGCGGTGGAGTTTGATGATATCCTAGATTTCGCCGCTATGGCAGTGATCGGACTGCAAAACTCGTATTTGGACTTGGAGAGCAGCGATGACAATATCGTCCCGCTGCGACATAGAAGGAGTGCCCCCTAATGGCGAGATATAAGAGTGATAATGACGTGGATGATGATTTCTACGTCGGCAAAAGCACCACACCGGCGCGGGATGAGAGCTGCAACCAATACTACACTCGGAAGCAGCGCCCTACCGTGTCAGATTTGGCAGGTGATGCGGACGCCAAACTGGTTGACAGCGATGACAGCTTCGCAGAGTCTCGCAATTATCCCAACCAAGATGCGGGTCCGCTGAACTACAAGAAATGGGACCGCTACGGCGGGAAATAACATGGTCACTCGGTCATTTGATCCACAGATTGAGTCTTTCCTTCGCCAACGCCTGGAGGCGAGGATAAAGTACTCCATGCAGAAGCGGTCAGATCGCATTAAGCAGTGGGAGCTGGCCGAGGATAAAGCACTCGCCTACTTGAAAGAGCAGGATGAAGATGCTATCAGGCGATCAAGCAGGGAGCTGAAGGGTACGACCACGTACACTACCCTTCAGATCCCGTATAGCTACGCTACCTTGATGACCGCCCACACTTACATGACCTCGGTGTTCTTTTCCAGGTCCCCTGTGCACCAATTCAGCGGCAGACATGGGGAGTCTGAACAACAGGTCAGTGCGATGGAGGCGTTGGTCAGCTACCAGGTCGAGGTCGGCCAGCATTTGGTGCCATATTACATCTGGCTTTACGATGCTGGTAAGTATGGAGCTGGCATCCTTGGCGATTATTGGTGCGAGGAGAAAACCCAGTACAGCACTGTGGAAACAATGGCGATTCTGGGTCCAGATGGCCAACCGATTCCGGGCTCGGAGAAGAAGGTCCAACAAACATTTCGGGCCGCGGGCTATAACGGGACCAAGGTCTACAATGTAGCTCCGTTTGACTTTGGCCACGATCCCCATTTCCCCCTCTATAGGTTCCAAGAAGGAGAATATTGCTATGTTCGCAAGACCTTGGGGTGGAATGAGATCAAGAAGCGGCAATACCAAGGCTACTACACCAAAGATGGTATTAGCCGTCTCCCAGCACGCCCGCCACACACAGCGCAGATACAAGAGGGATCATCCGCGCTTCTCCGACCAGATCGGGTGTACCAGAATACTCTTGGAGCTGCTAACGATGATCTTAAGCATCCTACTTCTATCGACATTTTTGAGGTATATGTAGACCTCATCCAATCCGAGTGGAAGATTGGGGACTCCAACTACCCGGAGAAATGGGTATTCACAATCAGCTCAGACTACGGAGTCCTGCTGGGCGCAGAACCCCTGGGAAACGCGCATGGTAAATTCCCCTTCTCAATCATCGAAACCGAGATCGAAGGATACGGACTATACGGTCGAGGAATTCCTGAAATTATTGATCCTATTCAACGAACGATGGACTGGCTTATCAACTCCCACTTCTACAACGTCCGAGCCAGCCTTAATAATCAGTTCGTCATTGACCCAAGTAAAATTGTTATCGATGACACCGAAGATGGTGGACCTGGCTTCATATACCGTCTCCGACCCGAGGCTTATGGAACGGATATTACGAAGTTCTTCTATCAAGTCCCGGTCACAGATGTTACGCGCGCTCATATGTCTGATCTCGAAGCTATGCAGACTATCGGAGAGCGGATCACCGGAATTAATGAGCAGATGTTCGGAGGTATCTCAAAGTCTCGAACAACTGCAACTGAAGTTCGAACCAGCACCGGGTTCGGGGTCAATCGACTGAAAACTATTACGGAGTATATCAGTGCGATGGGGATTTCTCCTCTGGCTTCGCGTATGGTTCTTAATAGCCAGCAGTTCTATGACCAAGACAAGAAGTTCAAGATTGTGGGAGACCTTGCTCAAATGGCTGGGCCTCAGTTTATGCAGGTTGATCCTACTATGCTGGCTGGCGACTTTGACTTTGTCCCTGTGGATGGAACTCTTCCAATTGACAGGATGGCAATGGCTACTCTTTGGCAGAACATTATGGGCCAGATGAGGAATTTCCCACAACTCATGATGCAATTCGATATCGGAAAGGTGTTCACCCATGTGGCACAGCTCGGTGGGATCAGGAATATCAACCAGTTTAAGATCCAGACCGTTCCGGATGCACAGTTGGCTGCGGCGGCTCAAGCGGGTAACGTGGTTCCTATTGGTGGGAGGCAACAGGGAGCTAGCTTCAATCCAACTGTGGCATCTCTGCCACCCACCGGGGGTCCAGAACTAGCAGGAGAGAACAGTGAGTCAGGAGCAGCAAGAGAAGCCGGAGCGGGCGGCCGAGCAGGTCCGTGAGTTAACCAAGGAAGAGAAAGCGGAGCTTCGGACCGGGACCGCGATTCGCAATCTGCTTCAGGTTGAAGGATGGAAGGTGTATGTTAAGATTCTGGAAATGCACCTACAAGGTAAAAGGAATGAATTCGAGGTTCCAGCAGAAAAAGAGCTGGATGGAATAGCTCAGGTATTGAGGGCAGAATCCGCAAAAGGGGCCATCATGGGATTGCGACTCGCTCTTGGTATACCTGAGTCTATTCTGGCCAATGATAAGGTTTTGCGCAAGAAGTTAGGTCTTGCGACTTCGGCAGAGGATGATGAGCAATGAGGTATCCGGACCAGCCATGGTTCCTTCTGGCAGATGAAGGATCAGGCGGTGCGGCAGCTCCCGCAGCCCCCGCTGGCGGCGACTCCGCTCCCGCAGAAACAGGTGGCGTTAGTGGTGCGCCTACCGAGGTAGCAGATACTCCCGCAGATCACGACGCCTTTGATGGCTTCGAATCCAACGATTACGACAGTGTAACTCTTGGACCGGCAGAAGGTGAGACGGGCGACGAGCCCGGCGCACCGACTCCGGCTCCGGCTCCCGCACCGGCGGAAGGTGAACCTCCGGCGCCTGCTACCGTGGCACCTCCCGCCACGCCGCAGACGCCCCCGGCTACACCGACCCCGGCTGCGGCTGCCCCCACTGAGAACGTGCCGCAACCTCCGCGGTCTCAGCTGGATCAGGCGATGGAAGGTTTAAAGACAGCAGCGAACCAGACGGCACTCGCCGACTGGGCCGCTGGCAATCTGTTCAAACTTTCCGAAGAGGATGTAGCTACGCTTGATGCTAATGCGAGTGATATCATTCCCAAACTCATGGGAAGGGTGTACACCCGAGCGATGGAATCGGCGGTTAACCTTATCAAGAACCTTGTTCCGGAGATGGTTAACAGCGGGATCACAACGCAGCAGGGCCGCGTCCAGCGGGCCACTGAGGCGTTGAATGAATTCTACCAAGCCAACCCACACCTCAGCGCGGACCAGCATGGCGCCGCGGTTGATCGGTGGGCGCGGAGCTTCCGGGCGATGAACCCGCAGGCCAGCAGGGCTGACGCGATTGCCTTTGTCGGAAAAGCAGTATCAGCGGAATTCGGTATTTGGCCCCAGACCAACGGTAGTGGGGCTCCAGCAGCGCGTCGCGCTGCGCCGTTCGCACCAGCTCGTCAGGGTGGGAGGGCACCAACCGCCGCAAAGGGTCCACACGATCCCTATGCAGGCATGGAGGACGATTTAGATCAATAGGAGCTAGACCATGTCTGGCATCGCTGGCCTGCGCGGAACAGGCGACTGGGGAACTGATGAGCGCCCCAAGAACTTCCGTGAACGCATCCTCTTTATCTCACCCAATGGCAATGCTCCCATTTTCGCTTTGACCAGCAAAGCTGGCAAATACTCGGTCAACGACCCCGAGTTTGCGTGGTGGGCAGAATCCCAGAACCTGGTCCGGTTGAACACCTCAGGTTCGATCTCCTCAACCGATACCTTGGTCACGGTGACCGGCTCCGATCCGACCGCGACCACTATGGCGGCGCTGTATGCTACCGCTACCAACCTGAAGAACGGCGATGTTCTGATGGTGGAGCCCGCGGTGGACGCCACGACCTACACACAGGAATTTGTGCAGGTTGACAATGTCATCAGTGACACCCAGTTCACCATCCGCCGCGGAGCGGGTGGCACCACCCCTGCCACGATCGGCAACAACTCCTGGCTCACCTTGATCGGCAGCTCCTTCTCCGAAGGCACGGCCGCTCCGAGGGCAGTCACCCGGAATCCGGTCAAGTTCAAGAATTATATCCAGATCTTCAAGGATACTTATGAGCTGACCGGCACAGCGGCGGAGACCTTCGCTCGTACCGGCAACGCCTGGTCGAATGACAAGAAGCGCAAAATGTTCGACCACGCCAAGGCGATCGAAATGAGCTTCCTGTTCAACCCGGCGGGGATCGAGGTCACCGGCGACAACGGTAAGCCTCAGAGGTACATGGGCGGGATCAGGACGTTCATCCCCTCCACCAACCAGTACGTGTTCACCACGTCCTCCGACCCCACGACGGCGCAGAAGTTTGCGGACAAACTGGCCCCCGCATTCAATTTCGATCTTGGAGGCGGGGATACTCGGATCGGGTTCTGTGGAAACACGGCTCGAATCGAGCTGGGCAAGGTCATCCAGGCGGCCACCGGAATCAAGATCGAGCTAGGTAATCCGGTGAAGCTGTTCGGTGTCGACTTCCAGGAGTTCATCCTCCCGATGGGAAGGCTGCTCCTGAAATCCCATCCCTTGCTCAGCCAGCACCCGCTGTATCAGCGGAGCCTGTATGTGCTCGACTTCTCCGTCATCAAGTACACCACGATGAAGGGGCGGCCTGATGCCAAGATCAAGGACGATGTGCAGCTCCCGGACGAAGACGTTCGCCGGGGCTATGTCCAAACCGATTGCAGCCTGATGGTGGACGGCGGAGGACTGTCGTGCGCCTATATTGGCGGCATCACAGCCACCTAAGGAGGCCAACATGGCACGCAGTAATATTGAAGGCGTCCGGATGCGGAAAACGGTCCAAGAGGACGCCGAAGGTAACCTGATCCAGTACATGACCACTGGTGCAGGTCCGATCACTATCAACCCGAACATGCCTCCGATCCTCAGCTTCGATCCCGGCGTGGCGGCGGTGAACGTGGTGTTCTACACTCCGGCTCCAACGGTGGTGAGTCCGATGTATGTTATCATCAACAGGGCCGGTGCGACCGGGACCTTGGTGCTGAAGCAGCCGGACGGCTCGACCACATTTGCCACGGTCGCGACCGCCGGTAAGATCGGCATCGCGGTCTGGGATGGTGCACTCTGGCGGGGATCGTCTCTGCCATAATCGTCGCCCGTGAGGCGAGAAAGGAGAACTACAATGGCTACAGGAAAACAGGTACATGGCGTCGAGCTTGTTGGGGTCACTTCCGACAAGTCCATGACCATCCATGTGATCGGGAACCTTACGGTTCACCCGGCTCCAGTGGATAGCGTTCCGGTGCCCCCGGATATGCCGCCTCCGGTTGTTGACAACAGCCTGCCGACGGCGCCTCCGACCCCTCCGCCGGACAATACGATTCCGGAAGGGGCAAAGCCCACCCCTCACAGGTAGGTCAAATGGGGATATTATCGGTCTGATAATGTCCCCTTTTTTTCAGGAGGTAAACATGGCAAATACTCGCCAACCTCCCTTCACCCCGGAGCAAGCTCGCGCGGTCTCACGCGCGGCGCCGAGTAGCGCTGGGACCGGGAGGGCCGGAAGCACTACGTATGGCGGCCGAAAGGCCTCCGACAAGATGTTCAAGCCGGGCAAGCGAACCGGCTCGACAGGCCCAGAATCAGGGAGAAACAGGAAAAAGCGATGAAGAAGCCAGGGAAACATAGCAGCAAGGGTGGCGGCTCTAAGAAACAGCCACCAAAAGGCGCTCCAATGCCTCCAGGCCCCGGAATGGATCAAGGTCCGCCTCCGGGTCTGCTGGCGGCGCTGGGAGCTGGCGGTCCTGCTGGCGATACCTCGCCTGCGATGCCGATGGGAGGTGGGCCTCCCGCTGGACCAGGTGCGAGCCTGCCATTTCCCCCACCGAAGCGGGGGAAGAAAGGGGCGCCCTGATGCCGTGGAGCCCCTCAGACGCGAGGCGTCACACCAAGAAGGCAAAATCGGGGAAATCGTCCCGCCAATGGTCCGATGTTGCTAACTCCGCGCTTAAGCGAGGGGCCAGCGAAGGGTCCGCTATTCGGCAGGCGAATGCGGTTGTCAAGCGAAGGAAACGAAAATGATCCTCGATCAGGCGATAGCGGAAGTCCAACAAATCTGTGGCTGGCGGAGCGATAAGCAAACCCAGATACAGAACGCCTTGCAGTATGCTCAAACCGAGCGTGAGAAACCCAACCGCACCTACCCCTGGTTCCTCCGCAAGACGAACGACCAAGCTATCGTCACCGCCTATCGGCAGGTCACATATCCCCTCCCCTCCGACTACATCGAAGATACAGAGGAATTGGAGGGGAACCTGTTCATCTACCTGCTTAGCAGCCAAGGGCCGAGTGGGGTGACCCCACCGAATGTTCCAGGTGATGCTAGGTCCCGCACCATCTTCCTGAAAAAGCAAGCGTTCCGCAGCGCCCAAGAGAGGTATTATGGCGAATGGCCCTACGTTTATTATAATCCGGCAGGAGCCATCTACGACACCGGAAGTGAGATCGGTCCGGGAGCGCCTCGCGACTACTATCTTGGTGATACCTTTGTGGATCTCTATCCTGCTCCGGATGGCATCTATAATATTAGCTGGAGATATTGGGGCCAAGACGCTGCTCAGGCGCTGGGTCAGGAGAACAAATGGCTCAAGAATGCACCTTGGGTTTTGATTGGAGACGCGGCGGCCAAAATTGCCTCTGATCTAGGCAACGACCAAGCCAAAGCCACCGGACTGGCTTTGTCCAGCTCCGCCGCAGACAATCTGTTTCGAGCCACGATCAATCGGAATGAAGCTGGCAAACGCCGTTCTATGGGGTCACGGCTATGAGCTTAGAAGTCGCAACGTATGTTTCTGATCTCCAGCCGGTTAATCCGCCGAGCACGGACCCCACCAATCAGGGGGACGATCACCTGCGGCTGCTCAAGCAGGTGTTGCAGAACCAATTTCCAGGCCCCTCGCGGGCTTGGGCGATACCGAATATTCAGACATTCAGCGCTTCACCTGTCACCATCACAAAACCAATGGACGGGTGGACATTGTTTATCTCTACCGCGAGCGGCGCGACCACGGTCAATCTGCCAGGTCTGACAGCCGGGGACGCGGGCTGGTGTGTGCATCTCTATAAGACATCAACAGATGTCAATCCGATGCTGGTTTTCCCGCCGAGCGGGAACATAGTCAGCGGGGTGACCGCGCTCACGCGGGCGCGGAGGTGTGTTCCGGGGGTCCGGACCACCGCGATCTGGACCGGATCACAGTATTTCCTGACCAGAGCCAATCCCTTGCCTGTGGGGGCTATGATCGATTTCTGGGGCACTGTAGTGCCGCCGGGATATGAGTTCCCCAATGGCCAAACCCTGGCAAGCGTGGCCACTAATTACCCTGAGTATAATGCGTGGATGGGAAGCGGTGCAACCCCCGACCTTCGAGGCTATGCTGGCATTGTGCTGGATAATCTCGGAGGGGCTGCCGCTGGTCGCCTTCCGAACGGGCAGATCAGCGGTAGCGCTCTCGGTGCTGTAGGCGGTATTGATGCGAGCAATGTTACCATTGCGAGCCTCCAGGCCCACGCCCACAATATGTATCAGCAGTTCAACGACCCCACGCACAGCCACACGCTCCCGTACAACATCGGTGGCACGTCGGGAGGGTCCGGGGCTGGGCAGGCGGGTATTTTCTATTCCGGTTCGGTGGGTACCTCCGCGGTCGGCACCGGATGCTCGGTTTACCTGGGCTCTGCCCCCGGATCGAATAACCAGACTACCACCTCCGCGGGTGGCGGCGGACTACGCGGCAACTTGCAGCCTAGCATTATGCTGGCCAAGATTATGGTAGTGGAATGAAATGGTTTCTTTTAGCCTTACACTTTATCATCGTCCACGCACCGAACGGGGACGAAATAGGTCTGAATGCCTCGGAGATTTCCAGTCTCCGGGAGCCAAGAGATGCCGAGGGGCATTGGCACAAAGACGTTAATTGCGTGATTGTTATGACGAACGGGAGGTTTATCAGCACGGCTGAAACCTGCAAGCGAATAGCGGAAATGGTCAAGGAGGCGGAGAAATGATCACAGGTCTTGTGTATCTGGTAATCTACCTGATCGTAATCGGCCTGGTTGTGTGGCTCCTGCTATGGTTGATCGATGCAATCCCACTCCCCGAACCCTTTAATCGTGTTGCTCGCGTTGTTATTATTGTGGTTGGGGTCTTGCTCGTTATACTGCTTTTACTCCAGCTCATCGAGCCTGGCAGCTTACCGAGGCTACGACCGTGAAGATAGTTATCAGCTCTGGGCACGGTTTACATGTTCGCGGTGCAAGCGGCATCATCGATGAGGTCGATGAGGCCCGCCTTGTGGTGGAAGAGGTCGCCAAATGGCTCAGGTTCTACGGGCATTCGGTGGTCACCTTCCACGACGACAATTCCACAACGCAGAGCCAGAATCTGGATGCCATTGTCAACTTCCACAATAGTCAGGATCGGGACGTGGATGTCAGTGTGCATTTCAATTGTTATGCAGAGACACTAGAGCCGATGGGAACGGAATGCCTGTACCTCACTCAGGTCGAGCTGGCCGGTCGGGTGGCGCAGACCGTCTCCAAAGCAGGGAATCTTATTAACCGGGGTGCGAAGAAGCGGACCGACCTGGCATTCCTGAACGGCTGCGACATGCCCGCGGTGTTGATTGAGGTCTGTTTTGTGGACTCTGATCCCGATGTGACCAATTATCGGGAAAACTTCGAATACATCTGCCGGTCGCTTGGCAAAATGCCGACGTATACCAACGAGACGATTGTTACCTTTAAGGGTCCGTGTAGCTGGTTTGGGGGTCCGGATGACATGGGAGTCGATGCAGACGAAGGGCTTGCGTTTATTTATGACGCGGAAGACGCTCCGTATCTATTCCTGGACGATCAGCCCGACGGAACCACAGGGTTGGCTCGGAGACTTAACCCTGAAGTGCATTACGTTGCGTGTCGTTGGGATTATGACGTCACTCCGAAAGAGATGCTCGCGGACCATTCCCTTCAGGCATTAGTACGAGATCCCCTATCGGGGAAAGCAATTCTGGCGTGGCCTGCCGATTGGGGGCCACATCAGGATACGGGTCGAGCTGCCGATGTCAGCCCAGCTACGCTGGATGCACTTGGCCTCGAAACCGACGACGAGGTTGAAGTTATCTATCCAGCCAGGAGAATGAAATGAGCAAACAGACTGACGACCTTATTGACCGGATCGAGGGAACCTGCGTAGCCCTCAAGGGAGTCAAATTCCAGCTTACTCCACTTCCGGCGCTGGTACCGACATCGGCGGATCAGGTCTATGTGCCGCCGAAGGAGGTAACCCAGGAAGATTATGCACGGGCCAAGAAGCTCGCTGAGGAGCTGAAGAACCTCGCTGGCGATCTGGAAGCCGAAATCTCCAGGGAAAGCAAGGTGCCGGAAGACGCCGGCAAAAGCAAAAGCACGGCGAAAGTCTAAGAAGGACAAAAAGGGTGCCCGAGACTCAAATCGACATAAACGACGTAGCAAGCATCGGAGTGGTAAGGGACAGCCCCCCTCACGAGCTGCCACCCGAAGCGTGGACGTTGGCCGAAAACGTAAGGTTCGAAGATGATAGCATAGTACAGCTATCAGGGTACGGCCAAATCTTTGGCACCCCGCTTTTCGCTCCGTACTTTGCGCAATTCGTCAGCACGCCAGCTAACCCCTGGTGGCTCTATGCCGGTGTGAGCAAAATTGCCGCCTACGATGGCACCACCCACTTCGATGTTACCAGAACTACGGATGGCGGAATTTATAACGCCTCCTCCACTCTGGCGGCGGCGCAATGGCAAGGGACCAATATTGGCGGGATTCCGGTGCTTAACAACAGTGCGGATGTCCCCCAATATTGGCCTTTTAATACCCTCGGTGGTTTCATCGGAACAACCAAAATGGCCAATTTGCCCAATTGGCCGAGCAATTTGCGGTGTGATGTGATTAGGGCCTTCGGACCCCTGATGATGGCGCTCAGTTTGATTGATACCAGCGG
>Ga0126371_10001917_pt1 | contig 17790 bp, 18 predicted proteins | sample PanSoiMetaPlot_4_FD_110145 | JGI IMG/M metagenome (GOLD analysis project Ga0126371, IMG submission 110145) | Tropical forest soil microbial communities from Panama - MetaG Plot_4 | ecosystem: Environmental > Terrestrial > Soil > Tropical forest > Bulk soil | place: Panama | collected 2016-02-17 | reverse complement strand
GGGGAACCGGAGATTCACCGACGACTCACCGGGCTTCGTGCTGGCCCTTACTGAGTTTTCGTCCCACGGTGCGTAGCGAGGTAGCGTCCTACGGCGGGTATCCGCGCCGCGAGCCGGCCCCTTACCGGGTGAGCCGTATGTCTTAGTTTCTGGCTGTGGGCGGTTTGCGCAGCGAAGAGTTGTGACGGAGGTGATCGCCCATCCGGTACAAGGCCGCCCTCGTAGCATGGGACGCATCCAATGACCACTCGCGAGCTTGCCGAAGAGATCTTGCAGCGAATTAAGGATGGTACGCTCGACCCTGAAGCCGTTGTCGTCCGACCCTTTTGTGCGTGCGAAGATGACAACGGCTATCTGGAGGCTGACCACCTCGATCAAGTCGTGAGGCGTTATGACGAGGTCTCCGAACCCGAGTGGTTCAAGGATCTCGATGGCAAGTTTCATTCTCGGGTCTACAAGTACGGTAGTGTCGAGCCCGGGCCACTAACCTGTCTGACACTCAAGCTCGGATGATGTCCATAAATCGGACAGCCGTGCGGTCTAACAGACGCCCTGGAGCGCACGCGGCCATGATCAGGGGTAGTGAAGCGTTCGTTCGTCGGCCGCGCCGCTCAAGCGCGATTCGTTCGGCCGCATGATCAAGCCTCGACGACTGTTCGAGATCCTGGCCTTCCCGGTCGCCATTTTCTTGGCGGGCTACGCGGGGAGTTGGGTCTCTAACTATTCAGGCTTCATCTTGCCACACGGCCTCGCAGTCGACGAGTGGCTGTGGCATCACCCGATGCTGGAGACACTCGAGGCAGAGGTCTCATTTGGTTTGTTCGCGCTGGTGACTGCAGGATTTGTGGCAGCTGCGACATACGTGTTGTTACGGTTCTCGCCTCAGCCTGGCCCATGGTGGAGAATTCATCTTCACCTCACGTCTCTCTGGTACGTCACTACCGTCCTGGCGGCAGTCGCCTTCGCACGTTGTTGGGGAGAATGCGATGGCGCCTTCATAGGGATGGATCGAGCTGCGACCTATGCCGGCGTTGGGGGTGTCATCGGCAACGCCGTGGTGGTATGGAAAATGTCTTTTCGGAAACAGAGCGCCTAGCATGCGAAAGGAGCCGCCGCGGCCATGGACAAGACGTTCATTGGTTTGCCGCGCCGCTCAGGCGCGATTACCTAGGCGGCTGGTGGCCAAAGCTCAGTATGTGACGCGCGCCCTCCTACTGCTCGGCATCTCCCCTGTCGCGCTCATCAGTTGCCATGGACCGATGGCCGTCGCTGACCAGTGTGCGTCCGCCTACCCCCGGCCAGATGCCGTCCGGCTGGCCGAGGATACCGCTTCGATCCCCAATCCCAACGCTCTCACGTTGTATCACGCCGCGGACTCCTTGCCTCAGATCTACAAGGTGGATTCCAGTGTTGGCTGGTTCCGCGATCTCGTTTACGCCCACTTCGGGGACTTTCCTGACGGGGCGACGGGGGTGCACAGTTTCTTACTCCGCTTCCATGCTCGCATCGTCGGTCTAGCGGACACCTCCGGGTGGTACGCCGTTCGGATTCCCGACCCGGGGCCGGATACTGCGAAGTTCAACCTCCTGCGCTATTGCATAGGCGCCGATCATGGCGTGTATGTGCGGCCGGCCTACTCACGGTCGCCAGCCATCTTGCGGCTCCGATGACGCGTACACTTGTCGTGTCGATCACTTGCAGCCTCCTCCTGGCGGCATGTGCCTCGGCTCCGGGAGTCGTGGCCGTCGAGGACCTCCGCGTGGGCCCGGCACGATACCTCGATGACACCACCACCCTTCTGCGGGTTGCGGGTCAGCCCCTGCACCGGCGCGGCCCTTCGGTCGTCTTTGGCGGCTTCGAAGACGTCTGGGACTTCCAGGGATTTCGTTGCTTCTTGAATGCTGGCTGGCGCTGCGATCAACTGCTCACGACGGATTCCACAGTCCTCGCAAGTCGGGGCGTCAGGGTGGGCATGCGCGTGGAGGAAATGCTCTCCACAATGGGAGCCCCAGCGCACCAACGGACGAATGGTGACACGCTCATCTTGTCCTACGATCTGAAGGGCAAAGGCAGGGGCTTCGGCGTGCTGGTGAAGGCGACGGGAGACACTGTGCGCTCAATCGCTGTTGGGCAACTCACCTTCGTGTTCATGTGAGTCTTCGCCTCCGCGCCGACTTCAACGGACTCTTCGGGAAATACCTGTGCCTATCGCACAAGGATACATGTTCCGATGAGTCCGGAGTCGAGGTCGTGCTACGGGCTGGGATGGAAGTAACAGCCTTTGATGAAGACTCCGATGAACAGGGCCGGCCCGACAACCTGATCGCTTCTGGAGTCGTGGAGCCCGCCGTGCCAGGGCTCGTTGGACACGGGTCGAAATGGGTGCTTCACATCGATGAGCACGGCGTCCGTCACGAGTCGGACGTGCAATGAGTCGTCTTTGCAGGTCCAACCACTCTGAATGGCGTAAGACGCGAGACCAGGTATGCCGGTAGGTCTGGTTTGCCCTCGCTGTTCCGTGGCAACAACCTTTCACAGGGCGCCGGTGACGGCCTGCCCTTCCTGCCAGGCCTCCTTTCCGGAAGAGTTGAGATTGTCGGCCGAGGCGAATCTTGCGCGGCAACGCGCTATTCGGCCCACTCTTCTGACGATCGGCCTCTACGGTTCAGGATTCGTCGGAGGCCTCACTCTACTCCTGCTGAGTCTTGCCCCGTTCAACATCGGGTCCTTCAGTATCAATGGCGAAGCTGTCACGGGCCCCGAGTTTCTTCGCTCTGCTGGCGTCGCCTTCGGAGCTGCCGGGGCGCTATGCGTGGCCATTAGTTACGGCCTCTGGAAGGAACGTTCCTGGACGCGTGAGCTCATGATCCTGTTCTGGGTCGTTATTGACGCGTTCTTGATCACCGACGCAATGAAGTACCCGAGTGGTGATCTAGGGCTCGTTGGCACGTCCTTCTATGCGGCTATCTATCTGGTCGTCTCCGGCTGGTATCTCTATTTCCGCAAGAGTGTTGTCGAGTACTACGCGGCGCTGAGGCTAGCTGAGCAGGCCCGGGCTGTTTCACCAGCCCCAGGCGTCTAGGATCCAACCGGAGGCAGCGGCGCCACGTGAACAGCACCGCGATCTGTAGTCCCGTCCGATGGGCGCGGGTTTTCCCAGCCGCCGCTGCAGTCGTCCTGCTAGGCGCTACGTCAACCAGTGCACAGTCCCCCTGCGACACCGCATCTACCCAGCATGCGTTACACGTCTGTGCAGCCGACGAGGCGCATGAGGCCGACCGCCGGCTCGCAGCACTCGTGCAAGAAGTGGCCACCCGGGTCGGGGCCAATCGAGCCGCGGAACTGCAACGCGTTCAAGCTGCATGGCTCGAGTATCGCAAACAGCACTGTGCTTGGGATAGCGAGGCGGTTGAGGGTGGCTCCATGAAACTGATGTGGCAGGTGCAGTGCATCGCGGCGCTCACCGAAGACCGGATTGACGAGCTCAAGACGAGTCTCTGCGATGGCGGTGGCAGCGATTGCGCGGCTGCACATCGTTATGACGCCCCTCAAGGATCTCAGACGGGGACGGTGTCCAGCCAGGACGAAGTGTTCTCGGTCGACGTGGTGCAGGAGAAGCCCGAATTGCTGTCAGCCCCGCAACTCGCGTATCCAGAGCCACTCAGGCAAGCGGGCATCCAAGGGGTTGTCATGATACAGGCAATCATCGACACCGCGGGTCGGGCCGAGCCGAACAGCGTGAGAGTTCTGTCGAGTGCGAACCCGGGCTTCGATTCACCGGCACGGGACTACATACTCAGAACGCTCTTTCGGCCCGCGCGGGTCTACGGCCATGCGGTGCGGGTGTTGGTACAAGTACCGGTCAACTTCACAATTCGTCGTCACTAGCAATAAAATGCACTGAGGAATCCACCCCCGACACGCCGAGGGTCCTTCTGGAGGAGAAACCCGAAAGTCACCGACGATTTTCTGGACCCGGTGTTGGCCGATTCTGGGTTTTCACCCTCGGGGGGTAGCAGGTACCGCCCTACGGAGAACGTCTCTCTGGGCGACCCGGCCTCTTACGCAGCAAGCCGAAAGCTTTAGGTTCTGGTGGGCGGTTTGCGCAGCGGGGATGGGTGACCAAGGTGCTTTCATCCAGCATCAACAGAGCTGGACGACCGTCACGAGGCATATGCCAAACGACAACCTGCGGGCAAAATCACTGGAGGACGTGGTCAACGAAGTTCAGGCGTTGTCGGCCGTCGCGTCACAGCCGCAGATGAGGTCGGTCGCCGCTGTTCTTGGACGGTCTACGTTAGCACTCACCGATGGAATGCAGTCTCTCCAAGACATCACGTTCACCGCGAAGAAGCAGATTGTGGAGCGACTCGACGAGCTTAGCGTGCAGATCAAGGCCCTCCAGCAAGCGTTAACAACCGCGTCAAACGAGGCGTCTGCGCAGACGAGGAGCATTCTAAAGTGGAACAAGGCACTCGTCCTTGTGACAGGCATCTACACCCTAATTTCTCTTGCTCTACTGCTTGCCACCGTCCTCCGAAGTCGTTAGGTGGAGCCACTTCGGCTGCCGTCTAAGATGCCCCCGGAGCGGACGCGGCGCATGATCCAGGGAATGAACGGGCTTACTTGTCTGGCGGGCCGCTCAGGCGCGAGTCGTTCGACGGCCGACAAGTGATACAGTTCAGTATTCCAGAACGGCTCGCGGGCTTCGCCGCAGCCGCGGCTAGGCCTGGCGAGCCCGCCGCCGTCATCACGCGCGAGGCTCTCACATCCCTAGACGGGCTGGCGCTTCCATGGCGTTTGGAGGAGCTGCAGGGAGCAATCTTCGGACACATTCCCGAGCTCCCACCGTCCCCACAGATAGACCACCTGCTAGTCGTCATTCGTCCTGACCTAACAGCTACTGCGTACGTGAATGAGCTTCGATTCACTGCCGCAGTAAGACCAGCTGGTCCAGTTCAAGCTGGCCAGCCGCTTTATGCTCGAGACATTCTGGACATCTCATCGCTTGACGTCGGCGTCGACGTCCCTGCTGATTGCGCCGTGGTGCTGGTTCGAACCTTTGGTTGGCGCAGGGCGCTCTTCTACGACTTCGGCCCCATTGCTGAGCAGGGGCAAGCACGACGATACGAGTTGAGCGCGATTCTGGCCCAACAAACTCTTACCCTGGTCCGAGGTCGCTTTCACGAGGCACATGCGGCTGCGGCACTTGATCCGGGCCGGATGCGTGCTGCATTGGGCAGGCTTGAGGGTCTTCTTGGCGAGCGGTGCGAAGACGAAGCTCAATATCAGGAATTCCTACAGGAGCACCCCTGGATCCTGGGCGGAGCATACCGCCTGATCGAGCGCCACCGAGCGCTTGACGATCACAACATCCCTGACTTCACCGGAGTCCGGCACAAGGACGGCTTTCGGGACGTGGTTGAGATCAAGCAGCCGTTCTTACCCTGCTTTAGGGCTGGCAATGCTTTCAGCGCCAACTTCAATGACGCTTGGAACCAAACGGAGCGATACCTCGCCTTTGTGCGGAACAACCGTGACTACCTTCGAAACGAAAAGGCCCTTGTGTTTGAGAATCCCAGGGCCCTTCTGATCCTCGGCCACGGGTTTGATGAGCACCAGCGGCGACTGCTGAAGGATAAGGAAGGAATGAATCTCGCAGTTGAGGTCCTCACATACGAGACCATCTTGTCGATGGGTCGTGCCATCCTCGATCTAGCCATCGCCGCCGGCGGGGCGCCCGCCCTGTGACTCAAAGGCCACGCATCAAACGGGTGTGCTCCTCGCGGCGATGATCAGTGAACGGATCGACGCAACTCGTCTCGCGGGCAACGTCTACCACATGGCGCCCGCCAACTGCCCTTCCAATCCATGACGCTCTGGCTCCCGGAACTAAACGCTTACGAGCCTCTTCTCAATCGAGCTGAGGCGGTTCGCAACGTTGAAACTCACCTAAAGAATCACCTCAAGGTTCTCGAAGAGCTGGTGGACTATGGCACACACCTCATTCCTCGGTGTTGGTCATCCTCCCCCCGCGGCGTTCGCGATATGGTCACGCTTCCAATCCTCCTGAAGCAGATTGTTGGAATGCTCGACGCCGGCGCTGAGCTTGTCTCGAGGGGATGTGTCGATCCTGCAATGCTACAGCTCCGGGCCATATTTGAGGCGTCTGTCTACCTCGATTGGATCCTTCAATCCAAGTCAAGGACGCGAGCAAGGGCCTACTACGTTTGGAATGTCCGAAGGCAGTTGCGATGGATCAATCGAGGGATTGTGGGCTCGCCAGAGTACAAGGCGTATCGCAAGGATCTACAGAATTTGGTAATCGAGTCATCCCTCGATGCTCCTGAGAAGCAGAAGGAACTTCGACTCGACGCGAAACGACTGTCAGACCACCTGCACTCACCGGAGAACATCGCTTGGAACAAACGCTTTGACGTACGCCGCGGAGGCAAGCCGTACGATGCCGATTGGTATCAGGTACTCTTCGCCAAGAGGCGATCTTTGCGATTCCTGGCCGGCAGGGTCAAGCGCGCGCCAGAATATCGTATTGTCTACGAACTTGGCTCCGAGACGATGCATGGGTCGAAGAGCGACAGCCATGTCCGCATTCTCGAGGGACGCAAGCTAGGCCTTCGTTCGCTCCGTGAATTGACGGAGTTCCCATTTGTCGTCCAAATGTTAATGGGGAATGCGATTCACGCTTATGCGGCCGTGCTGGACGAGTACCGCCCCGCCGAACGTGAAAACTTCTCCAAAAAGTACGTCGAAGCTTGGAGGTCAGTCTTCATGACCAGATTGACCGTATCGTACGAGTACATGGAAGCAACCATCGGGTGACGAGCCTTGGCACCGAGCGGACCACCCAGCCACCGGAGCAGCCTCGCCATATGATCAGGCCACGCAAGGCGGGCGCGGCTCGGACTCACTAATCGGATTCGCAAATGATCGACTGGACCGCAGTGGCGACCATCGCAGCACCCATCATCGCTCTATTCCTCGGCGTTTGGGTGAATCGTCGCTTCGAGAGTCGCCCCGTTCTCATTTCCTACTTCGGACATGTTTCTGCATTCGTTCACACTCCCGAGAACGGCCAACCCATTCAAGTCCACACGCATTCCGTGGTCCTCCACAATGCTGGTCGCCGCCCGGCCACTGGTGTTCGCGTCCACCACCTCACCCTGCCTGACTTCAACATCTGGCCCCAAATTGTCCACGAGGTGGATCGCCTAGCAGACGGCACGAAGGACATCCTCATGCCGATTCTTGTTCCCGGTGAACAGATCACGATTTCGTATCTGTACTTCCCTCCTCTAACGGCCGCCCAGATCAATGCCGGCATCAAGAGTGATCAGGGATTCGCCCAGCAAATCCCCGTGCTTCTTCAACGCCAGTACCCGAAATGGCTCAACCTGGCGGGAGTAGCATTGATGTTGATGGGGCTCGTGGCGTTGATCTATGTCCTCTACCATGCCCTCGTGAGGGAGTTGCCGTGATCACAGGAAACAAGCGTGCTACAGGGGTCCTTCGGGTTGGCCCAACCGCTTGGGAACTCTTCTAAGATGTCGCCCGGCGTGCTGAGCGGGAGATTCGCGCTCGCGGGCGTCCTGTTAACCGGCGTCCTGAGCCTCGTCGCCTATCTCATGAAGACGCGCGGCGACCTTCGAAGGTATCTCCTCACCAAGCACTTTGACCGACGATCACGAGCGTATGAGCGAACCATCGACTTCGTCACTCGTTCGTACGAATCAGGTCCCGGACGCCCCACCGCGGACGAGGCTCGGGATCTTTACCGCGAACTCCTGCTTGTCGCATCGCCTGAGATAGTTGATGCTTTCAACCGCATCTCCGACACGAGCGCGGACACACTGAGGCGCACGGGTCTTGAAGAAGCAGCCGTTAGGGAAACGCAGATGCAGGTGTACCGAGAAGCGGTGAACGCGGTGCGCGGTGACTTGTACCCCGACCACAGACCGCTGTCCGCGGAGGCGATCCGCATCATTGAACCGAAGGCGCCGACTCTCCGGTCTCCTTTAGCTGAGGCAACAGTTAGAACTTCCCACCCATCCCCTTGAGCATCACCACTAAGCCCACTAACTTCACAAAGTCTTCGACGTTGGATTCGACAATGCGGACGGCGCTCAGGTAGCTCGATAATGGATTCCTTGTTCACCAAACGAACCGTGACTGCCACCGCCCCGCGGACCCCGCGAGGTGCCGGGCTACCACACGCCTTTTCGCCTAGCGATAGGGCGCGGATGGGCACGACCTGAGCTGAGATCCACTCCGCTCTTCGGTCGCCCCGTCCGCGCACAGTTGCCGGACGGGGCGATTGCTTTGGAGGAGCCGCCTCGAAAGCGGCGAGCGGACGATGACGCAGACAGAAGAATGGCGCGAACAGACGCGACAGCCGGAACCTCCGGCCGACTACTTCGTGATCGAGGCGAGCTCGATGCTCTGGTACGTGAGTCGGGAGATGGCCGCGGCCGTCGAGGCCACGTTGGTCGAAACCCCACTGCCCCGCTGGGTTAGCTTCGTCGACCTGACGGGCGCCCGCGTGCGCTTGCGCACGCGCCTGGTGGAGGTGATCTCCCAATCCACCGCCGAACAGCGCGCCCTGGCCCGCGCCTTCTCGCGCGCTCGGCGCGCCGAGCGGAAGGCCGAGCCCGATTGGGACGAGGAGTGAGATGCTGCTTGAACTGAGCACCACCCACAAACCGGCATCGGACCTGGGGTTTCTCCTGCACAAGAACCCGGCTCGCGTGCAGTCGTTCGAGCTGGCCTTCGGGGTGGCGCACGTCCTCTACCCGGAGGCATCCGCCGAGCGATGCACGGCAGCGCTCTTGCTCGATGTGGACCCCGTGGGCCTCGCGCGTTCCAAAGGCGGGCCTTCGGGGGACCGCGGTCTCCTGCGCCAGTATGTGAACGACCGGCCCTACGTCGCGTCCTCGTTCTTGAGCGTGGCAATCGCTCAAGTGCTTCGCAGCGCGCTGAAGGGCGAGTGCAAGGAACGTCCCGAGCTCGCAGTCACTCCCCTGCCCCTCGTGGCCAAGCTCGCCGCGGTCCCGTGCCGCGGCGGCGAGGAATTCCTGCGCCGGCTCTTTGAGCCCCTCGGATACGCAGTGGCCGCGAATCAGGAGCCGCTCGATCCTAAGTTCCCGGAGTGGGGTGAGAGTCGGTACTTCACGGTACAGCTCGCTGCGACCAAGCGATTGAGCGAGCTGCTCTCGCACTTGTACGTGCTTGTCCCGGTGTTGGACGACGAGAAGCACTACTGGGTGGGAGACGACGAGGTCGAGAAGTTGCTCCGCTTCGGCGAGGGATGGCTTGCGACTCATCCCGAGCGCGAGCTGATCGCGACACGGTACCTCAAGCACCAGCGTGGGCTCGTGCGGGACGCAATCGCCCGTCTGGTCGAGGACGAGGAACCGGAGGTCGAAGAGGTCGATACCGCTTCCCTCGAAGAAGGCAAGCTCGAAGAGAAGGTCACCCTCAACGAACAGCGGCTGGGCACCGTCTTGAGTGTGCTCAAGGGGAGTGGCGCGAAGCGCGTGCTCGACCTGGGTTGCGGCGAAGGGAAGCTCGTGCGCGCCCTACTCTCCGACCGCCAGTTCTCGGAGATCGTTGGGATGGACGTCTCGTGGCGGAGCCTCGAAGTAGCGACCGAGCGGCTCAAGCTCGACCGCCTCCCCCCGATGCAGAAGGAGCGCGTCAGGCTGATTCACGGGTCCCTGATGTACCGGGACACGCGGCTTGAAGGCTTCGACGCGGCAGCGGTGGTCGAGGTGATCGAGCATCTGGATCCCCCGCGGTTGGCCGCCTTCGAGCGCGTTGTCTTCGAATTCGCCCGGCCCGGCACCGTGACCGTTACGACGCCGAACGCCGAGTACAACGCGAAGTGGGAGACGCTCCCGGCGGGTCAGTTCCGTCACAAGGACCACCGGTTCGAGTGGACGCGCGGAGAGTTCCAAAACTGGGCGAACGGGATCGCCACGCGCTTCGGCTATGCTGTTCGATTCGTCCCCATTGGGGACGACGATCCGACCGTCGGTTCGCCCACGCAGATGGGGGTCTTCACGCGATGAAGATCACCATGCCCGAGCTCTCGCTTGTGGCCCTGATCGGCCCGTCCGGATCGGGGAAGTCGACGTTTGCCAGGAAGCATTTCCTGCCGACCGAGGTGATCTCGTCGGACTACGCCCGTGGGCTGGTTTCCGACGACGAGAACAACCTCGAGGCGACGAAGGATGCCTTTGCCGTGGTGCATTTCATCGCCGGCCGGCGCCTGGCCCGCGGCAAGCTCACGGTGATCGACGCGACCAACGTGCAAGTTGAGGCCCGGAAGCCCCTCGTGGCGCTCGCCCGCGAGTATCACGTCCTGCCAGTGGCAATCGTGCTCGACATTCCCGAGCGCACCTGCCAGGACCGTAACAAGGGCCGTCCCGATAGGACTTTCGGGCCCCACGTCATCCGGCAACAGCGCAGCCAGATGGAGCGGTCGCTCCGGAGCCTCCAGAAAGAGGGGTTCCGGCACGTCTTTGTCTTGAAGCCCGAAGACGTCGACACGGTCGAGATTGAGCGGCAGCCGCTCTGGAACAACCGCAGGACCGATCACGGTCCGTTCGACATCATCGGCGACGTCCACGGTTGTGGCGACGAGCTGGAGGAACTGCTCACCACCCTGGCGTACGCTCCCGATGCCGCAGGTGTCTGGCGGCACCCGGAGGGTCGTCGTGCGGTGTTCGTGGGGGACCTGGTGGACCGCGGGCCCCGGATTCCAGACGTGCTCCGACTCGTCATGGGAATGGTGACCGCGGAGTCCGCGTACTGCGTCCCTGGCAATCACGATATGAAGCTGATGCGAAAACTCCGGGGCCGAGATGTCCAGCTGACCCACGGCCTGGCCGACTCCGTCGAGCAACTCGAGCGGGAGACTCCGGAGTTCCGGAAGCAGGTCTCGGATTTCCTCGACGACCTGGTGAGCCACTACGTTTTCGATGACGGGAAGGTGGTGGTGGCGCATGCCGGGATGAAGGAGGAGATGCAGGGCCGAGGCTCGGGGAAGGTTCGAGACTTCGCCCTGTTCGGAGAGACCACGGGAGAGTCCGATGAGTTCGGGCTTCCGATCCGCTACAACTGGGCGGCCGAATACCGGGGACAGGCGTCGGTGGTCTATGGCCACACGCCGGTCCCTGAGCCCGAGTGGCTGAACAAGACCATCAACATCGATACCGGCTGTGTATTCGGAGGGAAGCTCACGGCGCTCAGGTATCCCGAGCGGGAGCTCGTGTCCGTGTCAGCCCGGCGCACGTATGCCGAACCGGCCCGCCCGTTCTTGCCCGAAGGGACCGCCCCTGCCCTGAGCGCGCAGCAGGAGCAGGACGACGTGTTGGACCTCGCCGACGTGACCGGGAAGCGGCTCATCAGCACTCGCCTCAGTCACACGGTCACGATTCGAGAAGAGAATGGGATCGCGGCACTCGAGGTGTTGAGCCGGTTTGCCGCGAATCCGAAGTGGCTGATCTACCTGCCGCCGACCATGTCACCAAGCGAGACCAGCAAGCGGCCGGGGCTCTTGGAGCATCCGGCCGAAGCGTTCGGGTACTTCCGGCATTCGGGGGTGCCAAAGGCGATCTGCGAAGAGAAGCACATGGGGTCGCGCGCGGTGGTTGTGGTGTGCCGGGATGAGGAAGCGGCTCGACGTCGATTCGGTGTGATCGGTGAAGGCATCGGTGTGTGCTACACGCGCACCGGGCGTCGCTTCTTCGAGAGTGCCACCCTCGAGCAAGAGCTACTGGGGATCGTCCACCAGAGCCTGACTCGCGCGGGTCTCTGGGAAAAGCTTGGGACGGATTGGGTCTGTCTCGACTGCGAGCTGATGCCGTGGTCGGTGAAGGCGCAGGAGCTCTTGCGGCAACAGTATGCAGCGGTTGGGGCTGCAGCTCACGTGGCCTTGCCGCCCGCGGTTGCGGCGCTTCAGGCGGCGGCCGATCGCGGCCTCGACGTTGCTTCCCTGCTCGCTCGCTATCGCGAGCGTGAGGGCGCCGCGAACCAGTTCATCGAGACGTACCGGCGGTACTGCTGGCCAGTGTCGTCGGTGAACGACTTGAAATTGGCGCCCTTCCACGTTCTGGCGAGCGAGGGTGCAGTGCACGTGGATAAGGACCACACCTGGCACATGGAAATTCTCGCGGGCCTGGGCAACGGAGATGAGGTGGTCGTTACGACGAGTCACCACGTCGTGGATCTCACGGACCCTCAGAGTGAGGCAGAGGCGACGGCTTGGTGGGAACAACTGACCGGTCGTGGTGGTGAGGGAATGGTGGTGAAGCCGCTGACGTTCATCGCCAAGGGTCGCCGTGGATTGCTGCAGCCGGCAGTCAAGGTCCGGGGCCCAGAGTACCTCAGGATCATCTACGGGCCCGAGTACGACCGACAGGAGAACCTCGAGCGCCTTCGTTCTCGGGGGCTGTCGCACAAGCGGTCACTCGCGCTGCGCGAATTCGCGTTGGGAATCGAGGGGTTGGAGCGATTCGTCAGGAAGGAGCCGCTCCGGCGGGTGCACGAGTGTGTGTTTGGGGTGTTGGCCCTGGAGAGTGAACCAGTGGATCCTAGGCTCTAGGACTGTGTCGGAATGCTCAGACGACGTTTCTTCACTCTTAACCCCGGCGTCATCTGGCTGTCATCTGCCCCAATAATGATTTGGGAGGCAATCCAGGAGGCAGACCATTGTTTACCCGTCCACCGCTCTTCTCCACCGCCGGACTTGTATTGGGTATCGCTGTTTCCACATACCTCTTCATTACGCCCATCGAGGGGCCGACTTGGCTCCCAGCGTTCGCCCCACTGTCGTATGGAGTTGCTGAACTGAAGAACACCATTGGAGTCGTGATCCCAGGTCCTCGACCGGAGGATTGTGAGACGATCGGCAGTCAAGCGGCGGTTTGGCGCGCCATCGCAAGTGCGCCATCTGGGGACAGGGCTTTCAGGCGCTTGTTCATGACTGGGAATGCAAATGGTCGCCTATATGCGCTGTTAGGCCTGACCCAGTTGCGAGCCCGAGGACTCGCCGCTGCCATCTCCGCGGCCCGACATGACACTGCGCAGACCCATATGTGGCGCTGGAACACGTTGAGAGATACTCACCAACCCCTGTCGCGGGTTGCAGTGACGGACACTCTTCAATCCTGGGCCAAGCTCCTCATGGCGTCCCCCCCTTTGCACGCCTGCGAGACCTGAAAGCAGCGAAGGTGAGTAGGACACCACATATTCACCATTGATGAACGGTGGTGACGTCAGCGAAAGTCATTTCGGGCCCGCGGCCCGGCTCAACGGTGATATTGTAATACATTGTCGAATATTGACTTGTGGACTGCATTTCGGTATATGTTCGGGTACCGTCACCAACCGCCTGCGCCTCGGAGGCCACCCATGGGCCTGAAGACCGCCATTCAGTGGACCGACGCGACCTGGAATCCAATGACGGGCTGCACCCAGATATCGCGAGGGTGCGAGCACTGTTACGCCCTGTCCTTGGCGCACACAAAGGTTCGAGATGCTTACCTGAGGGGGATACCACTCAGGGACACACCAGCGAATCGGGAGGACCCGTTCGCCCCGCGGTTCTGGGAAGCTCGGCTCGACCAGCCACTGCGGTGGCGGGAGCCGCGTCGAATCTTCGTGAACAGCATGTCCGATGTGTTCCACGCACACTTTTCGCTCGAACTCATTCAGCGCGTTTTCGAAGTGATGAATCGTGCGGAACGCCACCAGTTCCAAGTACTCACCAAGCGCCCTGAACGCGCCCTTCGCTTTGCAAGCAAGCTCACTTGGACGGAGAACATCTGGATCGGGACGTCGATCGAGGACATGGACGTTGCGCGCCGAGCTGATCATCTGCGCCAAATTCCGGCGGCAGTTCGGTTCATCAGCGCTGAGCCGCTGCTCGGGCCAGTCGATGGGCTTGATCTGACGGGCATCGACTGGGTGATCGGAGGCGGCGAGAGCGGCATCGGGTATCGTCAGTGCGACCCTGCTTGGGCGCGGGGCCTGAGAAATATCTGCCTCGACCACGGGGTGGCATTCTTTTGGAAGCAGTGGGGCGGCAGGACTCCAAAGTCCGGAGGTCGTCTATTGGATAATAGGGAGTGGAATGAGTACCCGGTCCCTCTTCATATCGAGGCCTCTACTTGAATCGGAAGATTGTTCTGTCAGGGAAGGTGCGGACCCTCTTTCGACTACCTTCCTTCACCTCCAGTTGACCGGCAGTCTCCAGATGCACAAGCGCCTTTTTCAAATGACCTGAGTGGTAGTCAGTCTTGTCAGACTGAGCGAACTCCATCGCCTCCTCAACGGCTATCCATTCCCTGCTTGCGAATGCCTCCCGAAGCTCCCCAGCCAGCTGGGCCGGATCCACGTGAGCAAGATCGAAACCGAGTTGGTCACTACGAGTACCCCGAAACGCGAAATCTCCGAAGGGAGCGATCTTCCAGATCGCCTGCTTCATTCGATCACATCCGAGCAGGTGCTTTGTACCGAAAAAGATTGCGTAGACCAGGCGGCCGCCCTGGTACAGCTCAAAATGGAGAACGTACTTCGCTCCGGCCTGCTTCAATTGGTTCTGATAGAGATTGTAGAAGAAGTCCTTCTTGCGGACGGGGTCCTCAACATCCAGTCCCTCTCGCCACGTAGTGCAGCCGAACAGTGAGTCGAGATGCGGCGCAAACTCGGGCGTGTTCTTGAAGCGGTTGATCGCCTCGTACATGAACGAGATGTATACCTCGCTCTTTGGGTGTTTGAGGACTCGTTGGATCACACTCATTGGTGTGTCCGACACGCCGAAGGGATCAACCATTAGGAAGCATGGGGCGAGCGTCTTCATCTTGTGCTCGATGTCGTCCAGCAGCGACGTCATCGTGGCGTCAAACGGTCCCCCTAACACAAGTGGGTTGGAGGCGGCAGGAAGCCCCGTCTTTTCGACCTCCACAAGACCACGGAGGTGTTGAACTCTGTCCGCTTCACGCTCGACGAACACGAATTTCACTTCGGCTGCGAGCTTGGACTTCGCCACGTGCTCCTTCATGGCCCGAATGGCGATGATCGGTGATCCCGGCTCTCCCCCAGCGTACTCGCCTGGACCGGCAAAGCCGTCGATGAAAACGATCCGGTCGTGTGTCATGCCGAGGATGGGCAACCAAGCGTTCAGGTAGTTCCGCAGCACAAGATGCTTGCCCGGAGTGTGCTCTCCCAGGGGCCAAAGCGTGGAGTCAGGAGTCATTCCGTTCCCTCAGAGCCGCGATTTGAACTCGCCTGGGTTCCGCGAGCCCGAGCGTCTGGTGTGATTCGGATCGACCGCATAAACTGAACACCAGCTTGCGCTGGCGCCATACCTGGGATCGCGAGAGGGCCAATCGAATGATACGGACGCCACCCTTCGGCACGAGTATCCGCTCGCTGCTTCGCACGCCTGGCTTCACAACGACCGCCATCCTCACCCTGGCCCTCGGCATCGGCCTCTCGACCGCCGTCTTCACCGTCGCCGACGCCCTGCTTCTCCGCAAAATGCCGGTCCGCGATCAGAATCAGCTGGTTATCCTGGTGGCCGAGAAGCGCGACAATGCCACCGCCACGTGGCCGCTCTCAATCACTGACGCCGACGCGTTCGTTCACGACGCCCGTACCATTCAAGAAGCGGCCTTCGTCGATTTCTATAGCCCCTTCCCCACGCCGGTCCTGAACGGCGACCACGTCTTCCGCATGAGGCGGGCGCTCGTCTCAGGTCAGTTCTTCGATGTTCTCGACGTTCACGCCGCACTCGGCCGCCCGCTGAATCCCGCTGACGATCGCATCGGATCAGCCCCAGTCCTTGTTTTGAGCGATAACGCCTGGCATCAGGAGTTCGGCGGCGATCCCCTCATTGTCGGGAAGCAAATCACGCTTCAGCAGAATGGGGTGGCCTACACCGTAGTAGGGGTGATGCCCGCCGGCCTCGAGTACCCGGCCGGTACGGACTTCTGGGCGCCATTCACTCCCTCGCGCTTGCGAAATGCCAAGGACTCTTCGTTCGCCGTCGTCACCTTGGTTGGCCGCATCGGACGAGGTTCGACGCCAGCAGCGACGGCCAGCGAACTGACTGGATTCCTTCGTCGACCATCCGCGGCGGCATTCGAGAACCACTTGCTCGGTGTTTCAACCCCCCTCCCACGGGTGATCTTGGGCGACGCCCGCCCCGCCGTGCTGGTGTTCGGTCTCGCCGCGGGTCTCCTGCTTCTGATCACCTGCCTCGATGTCGCCAATCTCCTCCTCGTCCGCGGACTTCATCGCGTGGGCGAGCTCGCCGTCCGCAGCGCGCTCGGGGCGAGTCGGTCACGTCTGGTCGCACAGTTGCTTCTTGAGAGCGTGTTTCTGGCGGTCAGTGGTGGCGCCCTCGGCATTGCCGTGGCGGCCGGAGCCCTTCACACGTTCGTTGCCCTCGCTCCCGCGACCGTCCCGCTCCTCGGCACGGTGCGGCTCGACCTGGTTTCCCTTGCGGCCGCCATCGGTATCACCACGGCCGCAGTGCTCCTCTTCGGGCTGGGACCAGCCCTGGTCACGTCACGAGCCAACCTCCAGGACCTCCTGCGCGCCGCGTCGCGTCATTCGGCTGGGCGTGGCGCGCGCCTGGCACGCGAAGGCCTCGTGTGTGCGCAGGTGGTGCTCGCAGTTCTCGTCCTTTCGGCGGCGGCGTTATTGGGTCGCAGTTTTCTGCGGTTGCAGAACGTCGACCTTGGTTTCGAGTCGTCTGACCTGCTGATCGCGGAACTCGGGCTTCGGCAGGACCAGTACGGTGACACCCAAAAACAGGCGACGCTCATGCGTGCCCTGGTATCCCGATTCCAAGTGACGCCCGGTGTGCGTGCCGTATCCCCGGTCGTGGCCGCCCCGTTCTCAGGAGCGGCCGGCTGGGATGGCCTGGCGGCAATCGAAGGTCAGTCCATGGCAGACGCGGTCAAGAATCCCGTATTCAACATGGAAGTCGTGACTCCGGACTACTTCGAGACATTCGGCCTGCACGCGATTCGCGGGCGCTTGCTGACCGATGATGATCGCGAAGGCTCCGAGCCGGCCATCGTCGTCAGCGAAACCATGGCCCGTCGTTACTGGCCCGGCCAGGACCCTCTTGGCAAGCGACTGCTGATTGGACAGGCACTGGATCGGGCGCTGACTGTGGTGGGGATCGTGCCTGACACCCGCTACCGCGATCTACGCGAGGCGCGGGCCACGGTTTACTTCCCTCTGGCCCAGCCCTTTTTCCCGTTCACGCCGTTGACGCTCGCTATTCGCACGAACGGCTCGGCCCCTGCCACTCTTGTGCCAGCTGTGCGCGAGGTGATTCGCGAGACTGCTCCTGGCGTTGTTCTCGTGAGTGCGTCCCCATTCGAGTCGTACCTGGGGAAGCCGCTCGCCGAGCCTCGGCTGAACGCATTTCTTCTTGGGATCTTCGCGCTGTCAGCCATGGTGCTGGCCGCAATCGGCTTGTTCAGTGTGATGGCGACTTTGGTTCGTCAGCGGACACGCGAGCTGGGTATACGCATCGCACTGGGAGCGACAGCAAAGGACATCCAATCGCTTGTCCTGGGGCGTGGCGCTGCAATTGTTGGCGCAGGCTTGGTTGTTGGAACAGGTGGGGCAATGCTCACCAACCGCTTGCTGACGTCCTTGCTCTATGACCTGAAGCCGACGGACCTCTTCTCCCTCGGGATGGTCGGGGCTCTCATGCTCTCAGTGACACTGGTGGCCAGCCTTGTTCCG
>Ga0126371_10001916_pt1 | contig 17792 bp, 18 predicted proteins | sample PanSoiMetaPlot_4_FD_110145 | JGI IMG/M metagenome (GOLD analysis project Ga0126371, IMG submission 110145) | Tropical forest soil microbial communities from Panama - MetaG Plot_4 | ecosystem: Environmental > Terrestrial > Soil > Tropical forest > Bulk soil | place: Panama | collected 2016-02-17 | reverse complement strand
CGGGTTGCTGATGAATTGCGCGCCGGCGTCAATACACTGACGGGCGCACTCGACATCGACCACCGTGCCCGCTCCTAGGATTACGCCCGGGACGCTCTTGGCCAGATCTCGGATGACCTCAATGGCACCGGGAACGGTCATGGTAACTTCGATAATAGGGATCCCACCGCGGGCGATTTCTTCTACTGCGAAACGCGCATCCTCTCCCGACGAGGTGCGGATCACCGGGACGATACCGACTTCTTCGACTTTGGCGCGCAGAGTTGCTTTGTCCATCGACGACCTGCTCTCCGGAATACAGGAAGAAACCGTCAAGCTGCAAGCACGGGAGAGTACCCCCCGCATTATATTCAGGGAGCATGAAAATTTCAGCTGAATGGCTGCGATCGCTTGGGGTAAGACTCAGTGATAGACTCGTGACGGGAGTGCAATATTATGGCGACAAAGAAGAAGGCCAAGAAGACAAAACACAAGACGGCAGCGTCGAAAAAGGCGACGAAGGCCCCAAAGAAAAGGAGAATCGCCGCGAAGGGGTCCGGGAAGAAGGCAGCCGCGAAACGTAGAGTGAAGAGGACTGTTCGCGGCAGGGCGACAGCTGGGGAACTGGTGGGCTACCAACGGAGAGGGCTGGGCGGCATTACCGGCGGGCAGTCGGGCGACACCCAGGGACTGTCGGCTGGGGTCGACGCCAATTCCGAGAGCGTGGAAGAGCTGCTCGAAGAAGGGCAAACCTTTGAGGCCGAGGCTATCGCCGGGGTGGAGAACGCTCCAGATCCCGACCAGTCCGAAGTGGTCACCCACGAGTTTCCCGAGGACGACGTGCCCGAAGAATATCGCGAGAGGGACCAATAGCGTCGCAGGTCTAGCTCTCATGGGCGTTGGGATTATTTCGGATACCCACGGATTGCTGCGGCCTGAAGCGCTTTCCGCGCTGCAGGGAGTTGAGCTGATTATTCACGCAGGGGATGTTGGCGGGCCGGAAATTCTTAGCCGGCTGAAGGAAATGGCGCCGGTCTTCGCTGTGCGGGGCAATGTGGATACCCAGCCGTGGGCGAACGAACTCCCGGAAACAACTATGATCGAAGTCGCCCGAACAAGTTTCTATGTTCTACACAATTTACAGAAGCTGGATCTGAAGCCGGAGGTTGCGGGGTTTCAGGTTGTGGTCACCGGCCACACGCACCAACCAGAACAGTACGAGCGCAACGGTGTGTTGTATTTGAATCCTGGGAGCGCCGGGCCGCGGAGGTTTCATCTCCCGGTGACGCTTGCAATCCTCGATGTAAGAAAGATGCCGTTGCGACCAGAAATCCTGACTCTTCTGCAATCCTGAACCCGCCGCCGTCAAGCCTGCTGCGTCAAACGTCTGCGGCTTTTCGCGCACCGGACGGTTTTTTGCAGCCTTACAAACTTTGCAAGCCATTGAAAATATGCAGGATGCCGAGGAGCGGAGGTGGTGGCGCGTTTGCACTAATGCATCGTTGACGGGACGGCGAAGGAACTTTGATGCATTTGGTCCTGTCTCGTCCCGACTACAGAGGGGGATCTATGAGACCCTATCGCGACATCGCCACTTTGGCGTGTCTCCAGGTGATTTGCTTCCTGCTGTTAAGTCATCTGGAGCCGGATTTCTTCCTTCTTCATTTCTACCAGACAATTATCTATCTGGCGCTGCTGATCTTGTTGTTCTACATGGAGGACCGTTGGGCGTACATGATCGGCATTCTAGCCCCGACGGCGTGGCTGCTGATGGCCTTTGCGACTGGCATGCTCGGCGCTGCGGCTCGGCAGGTCCTGCATATGGGCCAGGGCGCAGCCCTTTCGAACCTGGTGAGCCTGATTGCGGCGGTAACGGCCCTTTTGAGCGTTGCTATGATCGCCGCCAGCGCCAGGCACTGGAAGCGGGAATACCTGGGCCTGGGCAAGTCGTTGACTACATTTGCAGTTAGCTTTGCAGTGGTGGCGGTCTACTACGCGATACTTGGGGCCTGGTTCTGGCACCTGATTCCGGTGGCGGCGGCCAATTGAAGTTCGAGCTTCCCTAGAAAGCCTGGCAGCGACCTCCGGGGTTGCAGAGTCCTACCCCGGATGAGTTCTTTCGGGCAGTGGTAAGTCCTGGATACAGAAATTTTCAAATCCGAATGTAGAAGTACTGGCGTACTGGAAAAGATAGGTGTAGTTTAGTACGGCCCAGCTATTGTCCTGGAGCGAGCTGCAGGACAGAATGATCCGCAGAAGCAGCCGCGCCTGAGAAGTTTCCCAGAATCCGCGCACCCTCTCGCCAAAGTATGGTGCAGGTTTCTCCGGAAGACATGCAATGGCGTGGCCGGGCGGACCCATTAATTTAGAATCAGGAAGGTCCCCATGGGTGTTCTTCATTTTCGTTATCGCGAACGCAGGCGCACGTTGCGCGTGACGATGACATTGCCTGTCATTGTGCATGGAATCAACGACCAGGGAGAAAAGTTCTGCGTGCGCTGCGGCACGCGCTCGATCAACAAGCAGGGCGCCCAACTGGTAATGGATGAGCCGGTGGTCGCCGGACAGGACCTGCTGCTTGTTAATGAGAACACCAACCGCTCGATCGAATCGCGCGTGGTGTATTCGAAGAAAGAACGCGATGGTCACTTTTATGTGGGCGTCGAATTCGTCAACTGTGAGACAAATTTCTGGAAGATGACATTTCCCGTTCCCGGCGCGCGGCCTTTGCGGCGGCCGGCTGGCTCGAAAGCCATGGCTTGAGTCCAAGATCACTTTGTAAACGAAGGGCTCCGGAACACCTGTTCCGGAGCCCTTCGTTTTTCTGCCAGTTGACTACGCGTGAGACGCCGCGATACCGATGACATCGTCGACTTCGTGGATGGCCTTGTCCATGGGTCCGAACGAGCGCTGCTCGAAGCCGGGCGCGAAAGCATTGTCTCTTCCCTCGCGATGTCCTGATGGGCCTTTTCAAGGAGCTGTTTGGCGCGGTCGAGGGGGCCAGTTTGGTCCAGTCGAGGTAGGTAATTTGCGATAGGAAGCTGTACCCGTGGACGGGATGTTCTTGTTAACGCTTGCGCTTGTTCCAGCGGTCTTTTCTGGAGACCCGAGGTTTCCTAGGAGCCGTAGTCGCTTTCTGTGGCATTCGTGCCGTGCGGTCGCGGAGCTTTTTTGGAAGCTTGGCAAGGACCAGTTCGTAGGATTCGCGAAGCAGTTTTTCGAGTTCGGGAACGCTCAGGGCATCACGCGATTCCAGTGCTACCCATTTGGCGCGCGCGAGGTAGGGCGCGGGAACAATGCCCGGCCGTTCGGTGAGCTCAGCAAAATTCTCGTCCGTAGTTTTAAAGGAAAGGCAGACTGGCGCAGGGATAAGAGGGGTGACGGCGAACATCTTACCTCCTACCTTGAACAGAAGATCATCGCCCCACTGAATCTGCTCGGTAGCTCCGGGAAAGGAGAGGCAGAATTTGCGAAGTTGTTCGACGTTCATGGAACGACCTCAAACTGCCTAGTCCGCGGCGTAGCGGCGGAAGAAGGAATCCGGTTTCCATTGCGGACGCGAAGAAGCATTTGCGGTGGCAATCAGCAGGCGGCGCGTGAATTCCTCGTAGGTGGCCGCGGTTTGCAGATCCACTGGCTGATTCACGTCGTCCGAGGGGGCATGATAGCGGTTGGTAAGCCAGTTTTTGAAGACTGTTTGTTCGGGAGAGCCTAGCTCGAAGCCGACGTCAATTTTCACCGCGGGAATGCCACGCTTGATGAAGCTGTATTGATCGCTGCGAATGAAGGCATTGCGTAGCGGCTCGGGGTCAGGAATGGGCTTGATGCCCATGCTTTCGGCGATGCTGGCTGCCTTCGCACCGAGGTCTGATTCATCCAGGCCGAGGATTTTGAGCTCCTTCATCGGGACAATGGGCAAAAACATGTCCATGTTGATGTCCGCAACGATCGATTTGACCGGAACCGTGGGATGGGCGGCGAAATACTTGGAGCCGAGGAGGCCTTTTTCTTCCGCGGTGACCAGGACAAACAGTATCGAGCGCGAAAGTTTTTCCGGATGGGCTTTCAGGCTTGCGGCGATGTCCATCACCGCGGAAGTGCCGGACCCATCATCCATGGCACCGTTGTAGATTTTGTCGCCGTTGATGGGAGCGCCGATTCCCACATGGTCAATGTGCGCGGAAAGGACCACATATTCGTTCTTGAGCGTGGGATCGCTGCCGGTCAGTTTGCCGATGACATTCGCGGACTCCACTTTCTTGGTGAGTACGGCGGCTTCGGCTTTCAGGGATTCCCCGAGTGCGAAATGGGGCAATGGTTTGCGGTCTTTGCCGAGCGCAGCGATCTCGGCAAAGGTGTGGCCGGAGCCGGCAAACAGGGTTTCGGCGGATGCAGGATTAAAAACCACGCCGAGTTTTAGTCCGGGGGTTTCATTGAATTCTTCTCCGGCCAGATCCATCGCGGGATGATTGCGATTTGCTGCAATGCGTGACCACGGGATGTCCATCGACGCGGGATTAAGGATGCCGATGGTGCCAATCACTCCAGCGGCGTGCAAGGATTTCCAACGCTCACCCGCGGTCTGATAGTGGGAGGCGAGGGCTGTGGGAATATCGGCGGGAGACCCTGCCAGGTAGACGACGATTTTTCCCTTGAGGTCTAGACCGGCGAGTTCGTCGAGGTTTTTTTCGGGGATAGTGAGGCCGTACCCGACAAATACGAGGGGAGCAGTCAGGTTGACCGAGCCACGCGTCGCGCGCGTGCTGAGGAAAGCGTCGTCGGCGAAAGAAAGAGCCTTGGTTTCACCATCGGAAAGCAAAGCGAGAGAAGACTTGGGCTCGTCCAACTGATATTCCGTAAACGTAATGGGCTGATAGAAGCCGTCGGTGCCGGCCGGTTCGAGGCCGGCATTCTTGAATTGCTCGACGGCGTACGCTTGGGCCTTGCGGAGGCCATCGCTGCCGGTATCGCGGCCCTCGAGGGCGTCGTCGGCGAGGAATTTGATATGCGACCACCAGGAGTTGCCGTCGAAGTGAAGAGCCGTATTTTGCTGGGCAAATGCGCATACCAATAGCGCTGGGATTAGGGCGAGCGCTGCTAGTTTTGTCACGGGTTACCCCCGGGAGCGATTTGGAACGCACCGAGGATAACAAGGAAAAGGGCGGCGGGCCACCTCAGGGCGGACTCGCCGGCAAAATAGCGATGCAGGCTTAGTGAGCCTGAGATTGTTGGATCAGCGTGGCTTGAGCGGAAACACACTGCCACGTGTCGTTGATTTTGGCCCAGGTGTCCACATAGCGTCCACGAAGTTGCGTGGCCTTGCCGCCCTTGTTCCATTTTCCGCGAAAGATACCGGTAACCACGGCGAAACTCCCGTAGGAATGGATGCTCAGGTCTTCGCTGACGAGCTGGTCGGGGGAGGAAGTGTCGTTCTTTACATAATTGAGGAATTGATCGCGGGTGCGCAGCGTGCCGTCATAGTCCACATAAACCATCGTGGGAGCGAAGATTTTCGACAGCGCGTTGATATCCTTACTTTGCTCTGCGCGATTCCACAGATTCTCTAGTGCGAGAATCTTGCCTTCGTCTTCGCTGAGTTGCGCCTTGTTTTGCGCCAGCGCGACCCATCCACAAGCGACTACAAGCATGAGTAGCAGACACCATTTCGGCATGGGGGCCTCCGAATAGGGTAGATGACCTGAAACTGATAGTAGCGGGAACTACGCCAGGGGCGGCGTACGGAGAGGCGGGCAACTGACGAAACAGTTAACACAAGTGGCAAAACGCGGTTTACAACCCGTTTCCTGTGTCATAGGGCAGGCCCTTGTCGGCCCAGTCAGTAGCGAAATCGTTGGGCAGCAGGAGCACGCGGACTTTCTGGAAACCGAGAGCCTGCAGGGTTTTAAATGCAGGGCGAATGTTGGGGCATTTCTCCATCGGGCAGCAGCCGCAGTAGATCACAAGGTTGGTAGTGCGCGGAAGAGAAGCTGCCCAGGCCATGAATTCCTTGAGACCTTCTTCGTTACCAGTGGTGCCATGGTATTGCGCGCCCTTGATGTGGCCTGCGTTATAGAGACGCTTGAAGCCGACAAACAGCACCGTAGGCGCAGATTGGGAGGTTTCAAGCTCCTTTGCGAGGTCGGCAGCCTGCACGGTTTGCTGCTTCGTCCAAGGCTCGGAATCGGCGGCTCGCGCCGGCAGCGAAGCCGCGATGATCAGCGTGAGACTAGAGAGGAGCGCACTGACCGACACTGAGTACGCGAGTTTTTGACGAAACATAGTTCGAGGCCTCCGGCGGGAGCGACCAGTCTACCGCGAATTTTGAACGGCGAAGGATCCCTAATCCGACAAAACGCCCAGCCCCAGGGCGCCGAATTTGACGGCATTATCAGTAATTTCGGCTCCGCCCGAAGCGTTGGCGGCCGCGCGTGTAGGCGCTGGCTTTGCGGTGGTGGCCGGAATTGGACGAAACGACAACCACTTTGCTGACAGGGCAGCGGCGAGACCGGCTTTTTGCATTCGCGTGAGTCTTCATGCTTCCGAAATGCGTTGACTCAAGTTAAGCCGGCCTTTTGCCGGTAAAGAGGCGGTACAGGAACAGCAGAAGCACGGCACCGAGAATGGACATGATCCAGCCGGCGGTTTGCCCTTCCTGATACCAGCCGAGGGTGCGGCCGAGATAGCTGGCAACGACAGAACCGGCGATACCCAGCAGAATCGTGACGATAATGCCTCCCGGATCCTTGCCGGGCATGACGAATTTGGCGATAGCGCCGACGATCAAACCGACCAGAAGAGTTCCGATCAGGTTGAACATAGATAGCACTCCTTCCGCCGCTTTGCGGCTTGGTAAATGATTTGTATCAAATTTGGAATTCGGTTGGGCGGCGGGTACCGAGTCTTCACGGCACTATACGCAACAGAGGACCAGCGAGCAACCAGGAAACTTTGCGTAACTGCGGCGTTTAAGGGTTCGATCGGATCTACTTCTGCTGTTGCGCGGCTGCGCGCGTGCGTTGCAGCTTTACAGCCGTGGAGCGGAGAGTCTCCGGGACATTTTTGTTCATGGTGAGTTTCTTCAAGTCCATCGGATTGAGAAGCGGCAACATGTGCAACGTGACATCGAGTGGGGTTTTGGGATTGTTGATCAGGTTGCGCACGACGACGTAGTTTTTCCGGAATGCACGGTTGCCGGCGATGAGGCGGAGAATTTCGTCGGTGAGGTTGGACATAGAGGCGAAGGCTTCCACTTCCTGATCGGTGAGGCGTGGCGACTGCAAGACCGACCGTTGAACGACCTTGTTGCTGTCGCGGATCAGGGTGCGGCGAACTTCGGAGCTGCCCTTCATGGCGTATTGCACGCGCTGCGCTACGGTCATGCGACTGATCTGCTGGAGCAGGGTCTGGCGCTTCCCGCCGTCGGGTTCGGCCTCGGCGGCAGCCTCAGCAAGGTGGCCTTCATCAATCGCGGTGCTGCGGAAATCTTCGAGGACTTTTTTTTGCTCGGGAGTGGCAAAGGCGGAGTTTTCAAGAAGCAGCGCGAGGGGAGGGTGTGCGGTAATGCGATCCAATTCCTCGAGAAGGTGCTGCACGATGGCTGGTGAGAAATAGGGAACCATCGGAACCAGGCACTCGGGCGGGCAACTTTTATTGCGGGCCATAGCTTCGGCAAGTTCCGGTGTTCTTTGAGGCCATTTCGCCGCATACCCGAAAAGTTGAGCCGCGGCATTTTCCCGCTTGGCAGCTTCAGCAATGACCTCCGGAGCTACCGAGAGCAGCGCTTCCTGCGCACGCGTGGAGACCATTTCGTCAGAATCTTCAGCGAGGACGCAAAGAATTTCGACGCGGTCGGGCGCAGGCAAATGCGCTCCCGTCGTGCAGATGGCGATTTTTCGCTCGCGCGGGGCGCGGCCGTGGCGCAATTCGTCGATGACTTCAGGGCTGAGAGTTTCCACCGGACGCCTGCCTGAGATTGCTCCTCGTCAAGGTTATTGTACCGGACCTTCCCGGCGCCCCGGCGGGCGGCATCGCTTCACCGTTCAATTCCAGCAACACCGCGCCGGAGTCGCCGGTGGTGACGACAAATTCGGAATTCGCAGTGAAATGATGGTTTTCGCCGGGATCGAGTGCGCTGTCAAAGACTGTGACGCCATCGGCCTGAATGGTTACCCGTGTTTCGGCGCTGGTCGACACCGAAAGGTCGAGGGCCATTTGTGGAGTTGCGGTGAGTTGGGATGGATTTGGGAGAGGAGCGGACGGGGCGGAGGATCCGGGCGAAACAGCGCTGGAGGCGGGGCTCGCTGCTTGGTGCTTCATGAACCGGTGCCAGGCATGGACGCCACCGTAGATGAGCCCCGCAAGGATCAAAAGCGCGCCCACGACGAAAACAATCGGCATCCAGAGAGGCGTGGGCGGGATGCGGTTTTCTATTTTTTGCGCGGCATGCTTCTGCTCCAACAGTTGCGCGTGGGCATTGTAAGCAAGATCGTACTCGGCCAGAAAGGCCTCCTCGTCGAGGCCGAGATAGCGGGCAATGGAGCGAACAAAGCCCCGATTGAAAACCCCGCCGGGCAGCTTGTCCCAGTCCTCATTTTCAAGGGCTTCCAGGAAGCGTGGCCCGATGCGCGTCGCCAGGGTTATTTCTTCCGGCGGCACTTCGCGCAGTTCGCGTTCGCGTTTTAGACGCTCTCCGAAGGTTCCCCTGGCCATGCCCTTATCCGTAGAAATGAGTCTATCAGTGACGGCAACGTAGACAAACCGGCGAAACGATGTGCCTAGGGATTAGTGGTTGGTGAGAGGGCGATCCCGGAATATCAGTTCATTGGCTGGTAGGGAAGGGTCGGCGACTTTTCGAGCGGTCTCGCGGCCTGCGACGGGGAGATGTGCCGGATTCAGGAGGCCAATCTGCACAAGAACAGAAGCCTGATCCCAGTAGATGTGTTCGTGGGCGAGCTTCCCGTCACGAAAATGAACGACGACCACTAGCGCGATCTCGACCGGCTTGCCGGTTGGAGCGATGCCCGGGAGCATCCAGTCCATTTCGATCGTGTGCGTAAATTTGAAGATCATTTCATCCACCAGGCGTTGCGCGCCGATGGTCCGGGAAATGGGAATGATTTGAGTGTCTGGCGGCATCTTGGGAATGAAATGGCGCGCATAGAACTCTCGCAACTGCTCCCGGCCGACGCCCCCGGTAAGGACCGGGATGTGGTTTACATAAGCGTCGGGCGTCATGGTCTTCAGGGTTGCTTCGGTATCGCGCGTGGAAAATTCGTCGCGGACGTGTTCGTCCCAGAGATCATTGAACGTTTGCTCGGCAAGAGTGAGTTCTGGGCTTTTTCCGGGGGCTTGGCTCATGAGAAGGTTCCTTACTCCGGCATGATTACCGGTTTTTCTCGCGGCAAAGCACCGATGGTGGCCTTGTCGAGGTTGAGGTGGGCCGCGACTAGGTCAGGCGGGGTATGGGCGAGCCATTCCGACAGGGCAAGGTCCTGATAGCGGTCCGTCTTGAACATCTCCAGGAATTTCAGGTCCGTGGTTCCGGTGTTTTCGACATAGTGAGGGAGCGTTTTCTGGACGTAGCCGACGTCGCCGGTCTCGAAATCCATGGTGCGGGCGCGGCCACCCGTTGCAAAAACGGTCATGCGGCCTTTGCCGCCGAAAAAGTATTGCCACTCGTCGGCGTTGGGATGCCAGTGAAGTTCCCGTACCCCGCCGGGTTTGACGGTGACAATCGCTGCGGCAATGGTAGTGGCGATTTTGAAATTGCTGGAGTCGATGATGCGGACCTCACCGCTTCTATTGCTTTTGGTGGGAGCCATCTGCATGGTGCGGAACGCAAAGTCGATCGGCGACGGGCCCAGGGTCCCGGCCGCGCTCCGGCGATCATCCTCGAGCGTGCCCGGGACGTCGGACTGAAAGATAAAAAGCTCTTTCTTGGGCATGTTGGCGACGGCCTTTTCGCTGACGCCGAAATTCTTAGCCACGATTTCAGGTGGAGTGTGTGCCATCCAGTCAGAGAGCAGCACGGTTTCGAACTCGGAAAAGTTGCCGTCGTCGAAAACGAGAAGGAACTCGCAGCCGTCGGGGGCGAGTCCCTGGATCGAATGCGGGATACCGGGAGGAAAGTACCAGAGTTCCTGTTCCTTCACATCGGTGACAAAGCTTTTGCCACTCGAATCGATGCAGGTGATGCGGGCCGTGCCGTAGAGCATGATGGCCCACTCTGCCGCGGTGTGCCAGTGAAGTTCGCGAATGCCGCCGGCAGTGAGGCGCATATTGACCCCAGCAAGGGTCTTCGAGACGGGGAGCTCGCGGACAGTGACTTCGCGAGACCAGCCGCCACTGTGCAGCCGCTTGTGCCCGAACGAAAACGGATATTTGAACGAGAGCACGCCGCCGGCATCGGTGGGAGGCGGCGTGACCGAATCGGGATTGGCCGCGTCGAGCGCAGCATTGGTGGGGCCCGGACTGCTGCGGGCGCGGTCACTATAAGCAGTGGGCTTCTGCTGGTCTTGCTCGTTTACCGAGAGCACCCCAGCAGCCAGGACGCCGGAGCTCACCTCCAGAAATCCTCTCCGGGACAACGTATCTTTTTCCGATGGATCACGCATGCGTCACCTTCTGGATGGAGAATAATCTCCGCCGGAATCCACTTCAGACCTGGCGCCGGGCAAGGGGTACGGTGCGCGCGAAGAACACGGAACGACCATTCGGGAGTCAAAGGCGCATAGTTACTGAACCGCCACCCGGAGATGGGCGGGATTCTACAACGAGTTTTGCGAACACGCATGAGGAAAGAAAACGGCAAAACGGCGGCAAGCACCCTCGAGAATTTGCGAGTTATCAGAGGCCGGGGCAGCGGAAAAACGCACGCGTTCCGACGGCACTCGGCAAGGGAACGCGTGCGCATGGATTTGTTGTTACTTGGCTGCGGGGGTGCTGGTCTGCTGGCGCGCTTCCTTCTGTTCGAGTTCAAGAGACGTGCGTTTGCCGCCGACATAGATGGCGGTCAGAGAATGCGAACCATCGGGTTCGACAGAGGCACCGTAAGCATTGGCGGGGTTAGGACTGGCCTGCTCGGTGACGTGGGCCGGGAAGCTGGCAACCGCCTGCTTTCCCTGGGCGATGGTCACCTGAACGGTTGGGCCGGAGCCTTCCCAGCTGACGGTATAGTGCCCGGGACTGAGAGTCTTGCCCTCAACGGAGACCTTCTCAAACAAGTTGAGCGTGATCTTGTTGTTGTCGCCGGCGAAAGCAGCTGCGGAACTGATTAACGCCGCAGCGAACAGAAACACGGATAGTTTAAGAATCTTCATCTAGTGATCCTTTCCTTATTTTCCGGGGGCCATACTGTGAGGGACACGGCACTCAGCGGCGCGGAATTGGTTATTAAGTTTTGTTACCTTATTAGACGGTATTCCGCGCCTGGCGTTACAAACCGCGGGTTAAAATTCGCCGAAAAGAATGAATCGCCCGCAGCAAAAATATCGATGTTTCAATAGCATACAGCGCAGCAGCTGCGCGCGGGTTTGACAAGCCACCGGGAGCAGGATGGCAAGATGAGAACGCCTGTACTACGGGTGGCTTGCGCGATATTTTAACAGGTGCCTATACTGGCCGAGATTGGCAGGTATGGGTGTGGAAACTCGGTGGCCGAACGACGCGGTGCCGCCCGAGTTTTTGCGCCCCGGAGAAGCCAACATCCGTGAGCGTTGAGGAGATCAAACCGTTCCCCGCTGTTGACCGACGACGGAACCCCGGCGTTGGGTCGGAGCAGCGCGAGGCGGGCGAAGTGGCCGTGTTCCAGGAGCTGGGCAAAGCGCTCACTTCGTCGCTGCAGCTTGACCAGGTGCTGCGCACGATCATGGAAAAGATTGACGAGTTTCTGCGGCCGGACAACTGGTCGCTGTTGCTGCTTGACGAAGCCAAGCAGGAGCTGTACTTCGAACTGGCGGTGGGCAAGGCCTCCCAGGCGTTGAAAGACGTGCGCGTTAAGATGGGGCAGGGCATCGCGGGTTGGGTGGCGCAGCGCGGCGAAGTGGTGATCGTCCCGGACACCTCGAAGGACACGCGATTCTTCGGCAAGGTTGATGAAAAGACCAAGATGGAGACGCGGTCGATTGTGGCCGTTCCGGTAAAGTTCCGCGACACCTGCCTGGGCGTAATCGAGCTGATCAACTGCGTCGGACCTGAGGGCTTTGACCAGCGGGACTTGAAGCTGCTCGAAGCGCTTTCGGACTTTGCGGCGATTGCATTGGAGAATGCGCGGCACGTGAAGCGCATTCACGAGTTGACCATCAAGGACGACTGTACCTCGCTTTATAACGCGCGGCACATGGGATTCATCCTCGATACCGAGATTTACCGCTCGCAGCGGTATAACTACGAATTTTCGATCATGTTCATCGACCTGGACCATTTCAAACAGGTGAATGATACGCATGGGCACTTGGTTGGTTCACGCCTGCTGGCGGAGATTGGCGATGCGTTGAAAACAAATTGCCGGCTGATCGATTTTGCGTTCCGATACGGCGGAGACGAATTCGTGCTTTTGCTGCCGCAGACTTCGAAGGAAAATGCGATCAACGTGGCGCGCCGGTTGCACAAGCTAATCCGAGAAACGGAGTGGCTGAAGGCGGAGGGATTGAATATACGGCTGACGCCAAGCATCGGGCTTGCGGCGTACCCCGCAGATTCGAAGACGAAGGAAGGATTGTTGCATTTGGCGGATGAGGCGATGTACCTGGTGAAGAATACGAACCGGGACCGTGTGGCGGCGGCCAATATCGGAATCCTTCCGATGGAGACGTCAGTGGCGGAAGAGGCAGCAGGTTGAAGAAGACCGCCCAGGCTGAAACCTGCGCCGCTCGCTAGACTGCTATACACACCTTGGAAATTCTGATTAACTGAAAACATGAATCGGAAAGCTGCGGCGCGCTATGCGCGGTGGTCCGCCCTGGCTGCGTTGTTGCTGGCCGGGACCACCGGGGCGATCTATCTGCATCGCATTTACGTTGTCCATAACGAAAAGAAAAAAGCTCCCGCGCCGCTGGCACAGAATGAAGAGAAGCGGTTCACCACCCTGAATATCAAGAAGGTGGAAGGGACCCACACAGTGTTCGCTGTCGAGGCCTCCAAGTCCACCGACCTGAAAGGGCAGGATATTAGCCTGCTCGAGGACGTGAAGATCACCGTCTTCGGGAAGAATGGCGACCGCAACGACGTGATTCATACCCAGAGCTGCCGTTACGCGAAGGCTGACGGAAGCATTCAGTGCGAAGGAAACGTAAGGTTTGAACTGGAAAGCGCCGACGATGCCGCGCGCGCGGCCACCGACCCCAACGCTAGACCAAATATCATTCACATCGAGACCACTGGTGTGACCTTTGAACGGGCCACGGGGCGGGCGCAGACGGTGCAGCCAGTGAAATTCACGTTTCCGAACGGCAGCGGCGACGGGGTGGGCGCTGTGTATTTATCCGATTCAGGACAGTTGCGAGTGGTTCGCGATGTGCACGTGCTCATCGAACCGGCGCCGCCTGCGAAGGGGAAGAAGGGCAACGGGTTCAGCTCAAAGGTCGAGATGCGCGGCACCAGTATGGATTTAGACAAAGTGAAACGCACGGCCGTGCTGCTGGGGCCAGCGAGTGCTGTTACCTCCACGCAACAGTTGACGGCCGGAGAGTTCATGCTGCTGCTTGATCCGGACTTTCACGCACAGACCGTGGTTGCCATGCCAGGAGCGCTCAGCCAGCGGCCACAGCTCATCGAAGCAGGAAAGAACGGCGACTCCACACTGCATGCGGACAAGTTGACGGCAAAGCTGGCGCCACAGGGCTGGACGCAGAGCGTTGTGGCGAACGGCAGAGTCGAGGGGAGTTCGCCGAGCGGGAATCTGCAAGCCGAGCAGGGCGAGCTAGAGATGTGGCCGCAGATGAACCAGGCGAAGTTGCTGACCTTACGCGGGAACGTTCATGTGGAGGCGCGCGATCCGAAAACCGGGCTGAGACGAACGCTAGCGACCAATGCCCTGCGCATGGACTTTGCGGGAGGGAAGCCGGAGGACCTTAATCGCGTGCAGCATGCAGAAACCCTCGAGCGTGGGGCCATGGAGTGGGCCGATGCGGGGAGTGTGCGCTCGAAGCTTGCCGCGGATAAACTGGCCGTCGACTTTGGCGCCCAGGGAAAGGCCCAGGTGGTCACCGCCAAAGGCGCAGTCGAATCGCAGCGCCAGGCGGAAGGGCGTGCGGTCGAGACGGCAAGTGCTACGAATGGCGTCGCGCAGCTCTCGCCGGCTGGCGACTGGTCGCAGATTACCTTACGCGGCAACGTCAAATTGCAGGAAGCGGACCGAACTGCGGAGGCGCAGCAGGCGGTTTTCACGCATGCAGCCGGGACCACGGTGTTGACGGGCCAAGCCGTGGTGCGCGATGCAGGCAGCGAGACACAGGCGGCTAAGATTACGTTTCAGCAGGCGAGCGGAGAAGTGGAGGCTGAGGGGCCGGTGCGTTCTACGGATTTTTCGTCGAAGCCGTCGAGTCTGCAGTTGAGCCCAGCCCCTGCGAATATTTCAGCCGATCATCTGCGGGCGAATTCGAAGACCGGCCGCGCTTTCTACACGGGGCACGCGCGATTGTGGCAAGGGCCCTCGGTGCTAGAGGCGCAATCGATTGAGTTGCTGCGCGAGACACGCGTGCTCAATGCGAATGGCAACGTTCGCGCCGTGTTTCCGCAGACTCCGCCGCCGGGCAGCAATCCGGCGACGATTCCGGTGTGGCACATTTCAGCCGGTTCGCTCACCTATTGGGATGCGGAAGACCGCGCACACCTTGAAAAGAATGTGTTTGTACAGTCGGCCGACCAACGGATCCGCGCCCCGTTGCTGGATCTTTATTTCACGCGGACCGGTTCGAATAAGACCGGTGCCGGGGGCACGTCAGAAATCAGCCGTGCCGTGGGGACCGGAGGCGTTATCGTGGAACAAGGGAACCGGCGCGGCACGGCGGAGCGCGGACTGTACACGGCAGCCGATCAAAAATTCGTTTTGGCCGGCGGAAACCCCACGCTTTTTGATCCTGTCGAGGGCACCACAACGGGCCGTGAATTGACCTTCTATAGAGCGGATGATACGATCATCGTGGATTCGGGAAACGGATTGCGCACCATGACTCGCCACCGGGTCCAATGATAGAGGGACCGCCCAGCGATCCCGCGTGATGCGGAATGCCCACACTGCACGGCGTCGATTTAAGCAAGTCTTACCGGGGACGCAAAGTCGTTGACAACGTAGAATTGGAGATTGCGCAAGGGGAAGTTGTAGGTCTGCTAGGACCCAACGGGGCAGGGAAGACCACCACCTTCTACATGATCGTCGGGCTGGCTAGGCCAGACTCCGGACGGGTGTTGCTGAACGAGGAGGAGATCACCGATCAGCCGATGTTCCAACGGGCCCGCAACGGTATCAGCTATTTGCCGCAAGAACCTTCGGTTTTCCGGCAACTGAGCAGCGAGGACAACCTGCTGGCCGTCCTAGAGACGTTGCCATTGACGCCAGAGCAGCAGAGGGACAGGCTTGAGGAACTATTGGCGCAAATGGGGTTAGAGACCGTGCGGCACAGCAAGGCATACATGCTCTCGGGCGGCGAGCGGCGGCGGCTCGAGATCGCTCGTTCCCTGACCCTGCAGCCGTCCTTTATTCTTCTCGATGAGCCTTTTTCCGGAATTGACCCCCTTACGGTAAAAGACCTCCAGGACCTGATCCGAGAACTCAGCCGTTCGGGGATTGGAATATTGATAACGGATCATAACGTCCGCGAAACTCTGACCGTTACCGACCGCGCGTATATTGTCAATCATGGGAAAATAATGAAGAAGGGGACGCCGCAGGAACTCAGCAGTGATCCTGAGGTTCGGCGTGTCTATCTGGGCGATAATTTCCGCCTGAATTAGGTTTATGCTAAGGACTGAGTAAGCGAACCCATGGCCTGGCAAGGACTCAAACTTAACCTCAAGGTAGCGCAGAAGCAGATTCTCACGCCGGGCCTTGTGCAGATGGTCAGCGTGCTGGCGCTGAACCGCCTGGAACTCCGCGAGATGATCAATCAGGAGATGATCGCGAACCCGGTCCTCGAAGAGCTTTCTGAAGAGCCTACAGTCAGCGATAACTATAGTGACGAGACATTTTTGAAGGCGGAGACGGAAAAGGTTCCGGAGAAGCCGGAGGCCAATCCGTTTGACGAATTTGATGTAGGCAGCTTTTTCAACCAATACCTGGATACCGGCGGGGACGGCGGGCAGTCGCAGGAGCGCGAAGTCAGCGAGCGGCCATCGTTTGAAAAGTTTCTTTCTTCGCCCGCTGGCCTGACCGATCACCTAACGTGGCAGTTAAGCGTGACGATCTGCTCAGACGCGGTCCGCGAGATCGCGGAAAACATTATCGGTAACCTCGATGAGAACGGGTATCTGACGGCATCGAACGAGGAGCTGGCGCAGGAAGGCAAATACACCCAGGATGATATCGAGGACGCCGTCGCGGTGGTGCAGGATTTTGATCCCATCGGGGTGGGCGCGCGGGATTTGCGTGAGTGCCTGCTGCTGCAGCTGAAGGCCTTTGATCCGCAGAACACGCTGGCGCAGCAGATTGTCTCCGACTATCTCAAGCAGGTTCAGTCGAACCAATTGAAAGAGATTGCGCGCGCACTAAATCGTCCGACAGACATCGTGAAGCACGCGATTGACGCCATCAAGAGACTCGATCCGAGGCCTGGGCTGCGCTACAACAAGACCGAGCCGCGGCTGGTCGAACCGGACGTCTACTTCCGGAAAGTCGACGACCTATGGCAAGTGTTTCTGAACGAAGACGACATGCCACAACTACGGCTAAGCCCCACCTATCGCCGTTTGCTGACGCGCGATGCCGCGGACAAGGAAGTGCGCAATTACGTGAAAGAGCGTTTTACGGCGGCGATCCAGTTGATGAAGAACATTGAGCAGCGAAAGCACACGATTTTGCGGGTATGCCAGTCCATCATTGCACGGCAGCCAGACTTTCTCGACAAGGGGCCGGATGAATTGAAGCCGATGATGATCAAGGAAGTGGCCGAAGAAGTGGGTGTGCACCCTTCGACGGTGAGCCGCGCCGTGGCAAATAAGTATGCGCATACGCCGCAGGGCGTGCTCGAGTTGCGGTCGTTTTTCAGCGAAGCCGTAAACGGGCCAGAGGGCGGCGGTATGTCGCTGCTGACACTCAAGCGGCTGGTGAAGAAGATGATTGACGAAGAGGATGCCACCAAGCCGCTGACCGACGACCAGATTGCCAAGAAGCTCGAAGAGTCCGGAATCCAAGTGACGCGGCGGACCGTGGCGAAGTATCGCGAAGATATGCGCATCCCGAGCACCCATCAACGGCGCGTAAAAAGCTAGGTTTTCGAGATTGTGAAGCGTCCCTCCCGCAAATCCCGGTCACATCAGGCGGCCGGGCGGCAACTAGTCATCCTGACCGGGCTTTCAGGCTCGGGAAAAAGCACGGTTCTCAAGGCATTTGAGGACATGGGCTATTACTGCGTGGACAATCTGCCGGTTGAGTTGATACCTATTTTCGCGGAGCTGCACGCGGCGGGCGAGGGTGAGTTTGCGCGAGCGGCGCTGCTGGTGGACGCGCGCGAGGGCCTGCAACTTGGAAAATTGCCGGGGCTGCTTAAACACCTGCGGCACAACTATCCGATCATCCTCGTGTACATCGAGGCGCACGAGGATGCCCTGCTGCGGCGCTACAGCGAGACGCGGCGGCCGCATCCGCTTGGAAAAGACTT
>Ga0126371_10001915_pt1 | contig 17793 bp, 15 predicted proteins | sample PanSoiMetaPlot_4_FD_110145 | JGI IMG/M metagenome (GOLD analysis project Ga0126371, IMG submission 110145) | Tropical forest soil microbial communities from Panama - MetaG Plot_4 | ecosystem: Environmental > Terrestrial > Soil > Tropical forest > Bulk soil | place: Panama | collected 2016-02-17 | reverse complement strand
GAGCGCCCGCCTGGTGGCCTCCAAAATAGCGGGTGGGGTCAACGGGATGATACGGAAAATCCAGTTTGCCCGGAGTTCCAGGGGCATTGCGAACGCCACTCGCGTCCCCACAGTTGCGGCGAATAGCATGATTGCGCTCGAAACCAGGAACCCGACATTCACCTGGTGCCAGGATCTGTGGAGGTCGCGCCCAGTGAGAGTCATAATGGTGAAACCGATTCCCAGATAAAAGCAGAGAAGCGCACGATGGCGGCGGCTGCGCAGCAGGGTACGGATACTGAACAACAACACTGCAGTTCGCAACCCATTGCCGAACAGCGGCGCCCACCGGCTGCGACGTGCCCTCGGAGTTATGTCCGGTTCTTCAGCAATTCTGTGCAACGACCTCAAATAGGACAGCAGAAACGCCGCAGCGGCTGATAAGCCTGAAATAAGAAGACCAAGTAAAGCACGTCTGGCCAACGACGCGATCGCGGTTTCCGCAGACCCGTTCAATTTCTGTAGTAAGCCCAGAAACCAATAAGACGGCAGCCAGGCGAGCAGTGACTGATTTTGCGGATCACTGAGTGCCTTGGGGGCTGCCAGCGGCGGCTCCAGGAAGAACATACTCAAGAAAAGACAGAACGCGGCTATCTGTAAGATCGCAGAGAAACGCAAGAACGTCCGGCGCGCCAACAATTGCGCGGCCCATCCAAGCACGCTCAGCACAGAGCAAAAAACGAAAGTGCTGGTCGCGGCAATCGTGATCCAGTAAGCAATAAGCAATTTCAGGCCGCCGCCGATTCCGCCAGTTGCGAGAGCCAGCGGCCAGGCCAGGCCTGATAGCCCGTTCAGCGCCAGCACCGCAAGTCCCAGAGCGGTGGCCACAGCTGCCAGCTTCGCCAGAGACAGCGTTTGTGGGCGAATTGGCAAAGGCACAAGCACCAGGACGTCCTGTTGATTGGGAAATATGGAATCCCAGCTCACCACGGAAAATATTCCCACCACCAGAATAGTGGTAGCGATCAGCATGTGTTCGATACCCCAACCGCGTGCCTGCAATGCTGTGCCGGATAGTTGCCCGCCATCAAATAGCAATGCTCCCAACGAAAAGCTCAGGCTCACGAAAACCAGAATCGCAGCAAACTGTCCCAGTACTTTACTGGTATCGCCATGTGCAGAAATCAGCTCCAAATCAACGATGCGAAAAAGGAATTGCCGGTACAACACACGAAATGGAGAAGTGTTCACGCCCGCCTCAAGCCTGAATCAGATCTGCGATTTCTCGTGAGAGGGCAGCAGTGTCCTGCTCCACCGCGAGCTGCGAGAAAATATCTTCCAGGGTCGGCAGCGCCATGAGCGTTCGCAGACGCTGAATGGAATCATCTGCCACTACTTTGCCGTGATGCAGGATTACCACCCGAGAGCAAACGCGCTCTACGGTTTCAAGTTCATGGGAGCTGAATAACACGACTTTTCCACGCACGGCCAGTTCCTGGATCAAGCTGCGCATCACCATTGAGGACGCAACATCCAGTCCGGAAAACGGCTCGTCCAGCAGAATAAGATCTGGATTGTGCAGCAGTGCGGCCGAAAGCAGCACCTTCTGGCGCATGCCCTTAGAGTAGGAGGAAATGGGTGCGTGCCGGTCGCCGTGTAACGAGAACAGGCGCAGGAGCCCATCGATACGTTCGGCCGTGGGCTTCTCTGGCAAGCCGCGCAACTGGCCCACCATAACCAGATACTCAAGGCCGCTGAGATGGCCGTATAAATGCGGTTCTTCGGGCACGTACCCCATGCGTTGTTTATGGCTGATCAGGTTCTGCTGAACTCGCATACCTTCGAAAAGGATCTCGCCAGACGTCATTTCTATCAGCCCGGCAATCATCTTCATGGTGGTGGACTTGCCTGAACCGTTTGGGCCGAGGTAGCCCGTAACTTCACCGGGCCGGGCCATAAAACTTACGTCGTCAACTGCGACAATTCCGGAAAATCGCTTACAAACATGTCGAAGCTCAAGCATTGCGAAATCCTTGCCTCCATCTGGTTTAGACACCGCTGATGATACAAAAAGCCACAATCCGGAGCTTGTACAGGAGTGAGTACTCGCCAGATGCCACTCGCCGTATCCGACACTAAAGTCACGTTGTCCCCGCCCCTCTCATGCTTTACGCTCAGAGCTATAGCCCCCGACAAGGACGTGTATGAAACGATTGCCAGCATTACTCCTGGTTGTTACCGCTTCAGTACTTGGCTGGGCCCAGGCGCCGGACTGCGTGTCTTTGACCCAGCAGGCGCTGCAAATCAGCGGCGTAGACCAGCAAATTGACGTGACCGCACAGATGCTGTCGTCTGACGATTATCTGCGCGAGATCGCCGCCGATAAGCCGGATGGCGGAGACTTCATCGCCGTCTTCAAGCCTATTGTGCAGAAGGATTTCAATGGCGCGGTGCTCAAGAAGGATTTGATGCGGAAAGTCGTTGCTCGCTGCAAGCCGCAGCAGATGCAGGAGGCGATTGCGGAATTGCAGTCGCCATTTGTCGCTCACATGCTGCAATTGGAGGCGGCGCGCTATGCCCCTGAGGGCCAGGAAAAACTCAAGAAGTACATGCGGATCGTCTCTATTGCACCGCCGCCCGATTCACAAGTCTCGTCGGCTGATGCTTTCGACGACAAAGTCGGCCTCACAGATTTGACCGTCGACTACATGCTCACCATCACTCGTGGCGTACTCGCCGGAGGTGGAGCTCCGGAAGAGGTGATCTCGCAACTCGAAAGCCGGCGCAAGCAAATGAAAGCCCAACTCCAGCCAACGGCGCAGGCTTCGATCCTGGTGACCTACACGGGCGTGAGCAAATCCGATCTTGCCAAATATGGCGATGAACTCACTTCAGGGCCGCTCAAGTGGTATTACGACAAAGTTCACGAATCAATGTTGGAAGTTCTGGCCGAGCACGCCCAGGCCATAGGCAAAGACCTGAAATCAACGATGATGGCCCAAAAGAATTAAGCGCATTAATCTGTTCTGCAGGCCAAACGTTCACCGTTAGCTGGCTGATAAAATGAGCTGGTGCAGTTCCTGCAATTGATTTACAGGCTTGCCCTGGTCGCGGTTGTTATCTGCGTTCTTATTGTCCAGATTGCTCCGCATATTGACTTGCCTGAGGGAACCAGCCTGCGCGCAAAACACGATGCGCACCTTCCGATCTGCTGCCTGGAGCTGACCATTGCACTTGTTTTGCTTGTAACCAAATTCTTTGTCCGCGCGGTGCGCGGACCCATTGTCACCCAATTCGATTTTCCCACTCGTCCTTCACTTTGCATCTTTCTTTGCTAGCCAAAGCGCTCAAATGCTTTCACAAGCTCGCGCAAGCTGTAAGTTCTTCAGGATTCCAATGAGGGAGTGTCAAGATGATATTCGCAGGCCAACCGCGAAAGCCGAGGCTTTTAGGACCGACGGTGAGAGCCATTACTGCCGGAGTTGTTGTCTTCGCGCTTCTCGTTCTGGTGGACCAGGCGTCCGTTCATTTTGGGCTCACCCGCCTGCAGCGATTTGGGGATGACCTTCTGGCAGGAATTATCGTGGCCCTGATCAGCTTCCTGGTGGAGCGCCGCAGGGATGCCTATCTGGCCAGACGGCTTGAAGTGATAAAACTCATGAACCACCACGTGCGCAACGCCCTGCAGGCAATCAAATTTGCCCGGCATACTGAACATCATGTTCGCTTGATTGACGAATCCGTCGCACGAATCGAATGGGCGCTGCGCGAGGTGCTTGTGGGCAAGGTGGCTGAGGACTCCGCCCCTAGCCCCGGAAGAAATCCTTCAGCGCCTGCTTGATTACTTCGCGTCCCACATCAGAAATGGCTTTCGTCAGCGGGATCTCCTTGGGGCAGACTTCCACGCAGTTCTGGGCAAAACCGCACTCCTGAATTCCGCCATCGCCCATGAGCGCCTGCAGCCGCTCATGTTTAAGCGCCTTGCCGGTAGTGTGCTCATTAAACAGACGCACCTGAGCAATCGTCGCTGCCCCCACGAATCCGGTTTTCTCGTTGAACTGCGGACACGCTTCCATGCAGCAGCAGCAGGAAATACACCGCGAAACCGGATAGACCTCTTCCTGTTCCTTGGGATACATGCGCGGGCCCGGGCCCAGATCATAAGTGCCATCGATTGGAATCCAGGCTTTGGTGCGCTTCAGGTTTTCAAACAGGACGCTGCGATCCACCTGCAGATCACGAATCAGCGGAAACTTGCTGAGCGGCTCAACCCGGATCGGCTGGTCCAGTTTGTCCACCAGCGCGGTGCAGGCCATGCGCGCCTTGCCATTAATCAACATGGCGCAGGAGCCGCAGACTTCCTCCAGGCAGTTGGAGTCATAGGCAATAGCTGTTGTGGGGTGCCCACCGCGCGTGACGGGATTGGCGGCGATCTCCATCATGGCGGAGATCACGTTCATGCTTGGCTTCCAGGTAAGCTCAAATTCTTCCCACCGAGCTTTGGTCTGCGGATTTTCCTGACGCTTGATCTTGAGGATGACGGTCTTGGCCATTACTGTCTTGCCTCTTTCGCGGCAGAAGATTTCACAATGCTCATGAATCCGTTGATAACCGTGATAATTGCGAATGCCCAGTAAAATCCGCTATGCTGCCGGACTGCCGCCCAGATAAACACTGCCGCCAGGACAAAGAACACCACCGCCATCACCTTGTAGAAGGTCGGCGCCGGCTTGGATTGTTGCTGGTTCATATTTGCCATCGGGTGATCTCTATCAACGAAATCAGCGGTAATACCGGTTTGCTAAGTACTCGCTACTAACGGCTGCCTCACTTCGCCATGTCATAACGCCTGGGCCGGGGCGGAATCAACGAGATGTCCACCGGCTCAAATTCAAACCGTGGCTCATCCACGTCCGGCGCGAAATAGGCTTTCGTTGTCTTCATCCAGTTCTTGTCATCGCGGTCCGGGTAGTCCGGCTTGTAATGCGCGCCGCGCGATTCATTTCTCATGGCCGCTCCCTGGGCAATCACGCGCGAGAGCTGCAGCATGTTGTAAAGTTGCCGGGTAAAGGCAAAAGACGTATTCGCCCACATGCTCTTATCGCTCAGATTGATGTGGTTGTAACGCTCTAAAAGCTCAACAATTTTGGTATCGGTGGCCTTGAGGGCATCGTTGTAGCGAATCACAGTGCAGTTCTTGGTCATCAGCTCGCCCAGCTCGCGCCACAGGCGGAATGGGTTCTCGTTACCGGAAGAGGTCATCAACCGGTTATTGATCTCCTCCTGCCGCCTGGTTTCCGACTCAAAAACTTTGCTGCCCACACCATCAGTAGATTTCAGATTGTTTTTGGCGTAACTCATGGCCTGCGGGCCGGCGACAAATCCTCCCCAGATGCAGGAGAGCAGGGAATTCGCGCCCAGCCGGTTGGCGCCGTGATAACCGTATTCACATTCTCCGGCGGCGAAAATGCCTTTAATGTTGGTCGCCTGCTTGTAATCCACCCACAGCCCGCCCATGGTGTAGTGCATACCCGGAAAAATCTTCATGGGGACGTCGCGCGGATCGTCGCCCACAAACTTCTCGTAAATTTCAAGAATTCCTTCCAGTTTACGGTTCAGCACCTCGCGGTCAATGTGCGTGAGGTCCAGGTAGACCATCGGCTGGCCATCGATGCCCAGGCCTTCCTCGTAAACAACACGGTGAATAGCGCGAGTCGCCACATCGCGCGGTACCAGGTTGCCGTATTTGGGGAACCACTCCTCAAGAAAATAAAAACGCTCAGCCTCCGGAATGCTGCGCGAATCGCGCTTATCGCCTTTTTGCCGTGGCACCCAGACGCGTCCACCCTCGCCGCGCGCCGATTCTGACATCAGACGCAGCTTGTCTTCTCCCGGAATAGACGTGGGATGCACCTGGATAAATTCACCATTGGCGTAATAGCAGCCTTGCTGGTAGAGCGCAGACTGCGCCGATCCCGTGCACACTACTGAGTTCGTGGATTTGCCAAAGATCGCGCCAATGCCACCAGTGGCCAGAATGATGGCGTCGGCAGGAAAAGTGCGGACCTCCATATTGCGCAAGTTCATGGCGCTGATGCCGCGACACACGCGCCCCGAATCGATCACTGCGCCCAGAAATTCCCAATGCTCAAATTTCGTGACTCGGCCTTCCGCCTCATAGCGGCGGACTTGCTCATCCAGCGCATACAAAAGCTGCTGCCCGGTAGTGGCGCCGGCAAAGGCGGTCCGATGGTAGAGGGTTCCTCCGAAACGCCGGAAATCCAGCAGTCCTTCCGGCGTGCGATTGAACGGCACTCCCATGCGATCCAGCAGATCAATGATGCTGGGGCCGGCATCGCACATGGCCTTCACCGGGGGCTGGTTGGCCAGAAAATCTCCGCCATAGATGGTGTCGTCAAAATGCTGCCACGCAGTATCGCCCTCTCCCTTAAGGTTCTTGGCGGCATTGATTCCGCCCTGCGCGCAAACGGAATGCGAGCGCTTGACCGGGACGATGGAGAATAAATCAACCTCGCCGCCTGCTTCTGCAATCTTGATGACCGCTGCCAGCCCCGCCAGCCCGCCACCAACCACGATAATGCTGGGATTTTTAGCCATAGAATTCACTACTCAACAGAAATTACTTTGCTCAAGCCTGCCTATTATTTTGGATTCTCCCACGTCACCGGCGGTGGATTATATTTTTCTCCCGAGCGGAAGAACGATGCCAGAGTTGTCATTCCCACGGCAATAAACACCACTGCAATCACCGCGCAGACTACGCCGAACCGCCGCCGCGATCTTTCATTCACAGTAATGCCCCACTTGGCGCAGAAAAGATACAACCCGTAGGCAAAATGCCAGGACGCGGCAACAATGCCCACAATATAAAACGCCAGCGCCCAGGGATGATGCAGCTCTGCCTGCACCTTATGGAAAGCCGCCTGCGAGTTCGTGAGCAGATGAATGCCGCTGAAGCGCATGGTGTAGGTGTGCCATCCGATATACAAAAAGGCGATGGCCCCGGTCCAGCGCTGCGCCGAATACATGAAATTTCCTGCCCACGGATAGTCGCTGACGTTCGCCTGCCCGCGGTGCCAGATGTAAAAGCCGTAGAGCGAGTGAAAAACCAGAGGAATGTAGATTCCAACGATCTCCAGCGCCAGCACAAACGGCAAACCGGTGAGGAACTTCACCTGGTCGGCATAGGCAGACCAGCCGTTGGTGGCAAAGGCATTGGAAAAAAAGTGTTCAATCAGGAAGACGCCAATGGGAACGATTCCGCTCAACGAATGCAGACGCCGTAGAAGAAAGGAATGACCCTGGCCGGCGCGTATCGGCTGCACACCGCGCTCCACCGGAGATACAACGCTGCCCATTGAAGTGCCTGCTCTCCTTAACTCAACTGGCTTAGACAGGGAAACTTTTTATTATGAGACTTTCACTGTGGTAGCGTCAAACGCGCGACGACTTGATTTGAGACCTCCAAGCAAATGGGTTGCGCACCTCCGTTGGATGTTGCTGGGCTTGACCTCGTGGTACTCTATGCAGTCCCATGCGCAAGAACAAGCCCAACTCTCTAAGCCGCCGCAGTTTTCTGCAAACTTCAGCACTGGCCACAACTGGCCTTTTATTTTCTGATAGCGCACTCGCGCAGGAAACCGGTACCAAATTCATTCCCGCGCCCATTGCTCGCTTGAAATCACGGCGCGCTGAAGCCACGCCCATCACTCTTGCCGAACGTGAATTTCGCCTGGACAGAGCGCGACAGCTCATGACCGAGAACAAGCTCGATGCCATCATGCTCATCGGCGGCACTTCGATGGTTTATTTCACCAACATTCGCTGGTGGTTGAGCGAACGGTTGTTTGCGTTGATTCTTCCCGCTAAGAGCAATCCATTTTATGTGTGCCCTGCATTTGAAGAAGATCGCGCCCGCGAACAGATTGCCGGCGGCCCGGGAGGAAATAATCCTGAGCTTCGTCTCTGGCAGGAGGACGAGAGTCCTTACGAACGAATAGCCGAAGGATTGCGGGACCGCAGAATTGCCACTGGCCGCCTGGGCATAGAAGAGACCGTGCGCTACGTCTTCGTTGAGGGCGTGAGCAAGGCTGTACCCGGTTTGCAGATTACCAGCGCCACGCCCGTGACTGCCGGGTGCCGCATGATCAAGAGTCCGAATGAACTGCAGCTGATGTCGCTGGCCAATCAGGTCACGCTTGCAGCTTACGAGGCGGCCTATCTTTCAATGGTTGAAGGCATGACGCAGAATGACTTTGCCTCGCTGGTGCAGATGGCGCATTCGCGCCAGGGTTTCGAAGGCAGCGCCAGCATCCAGACCGGCGAGTATTCCGCTCTGCCTCACGGCTCGGCCAAACCTCAGGTGATCAAGCAGGGAACCATCCTGCTCATGGATGGCGGATGCCGCGTTGAAGGCTACGAATCAGATATCAGCCGCACCGTGGTTCTGGGAAAACCCACAGATAAGATGAAGAAGAATTTCGATATCGTCCACCGCGCCCAGCAGGCCGCGCTCGCCGCCGCCAAGCCCGGAGCGCCCTGCCAGTCAGTGGATGCAGCCGCGCGCAAAGTGATCAGTGATGCCGGGTACGGTCCGGATTACAAATATTTCACGCATCGTCTGGGACACGGCATCGGTATGGACGGACACGAGTGGCCCTACCTGGTCCGCGGCAACACGCTACCACTCGCGCCCAACATGTGCTTCAGTGATGAGCCGGGAATCTACATTCGCGGAGAGTTCGGGGTCCGCCTGGAAGACGATATGCACATCACTGCCAACGGCGCAGAACTGTTCACGCCGCAAAGCCCGTCACTGGAAAACCCGTTTGGGAAGGCTTAACCTTTCTTCCACAACTCCAGCGGTACCCAGCCCCCATTGGCGCAATCTCCCTGCGGGCACACCTCAAATTTATAGATTGGGTGTACCTCCCACAGTGACGCCCGTTTCGGATCTCCCGACACACTGCTTCCGTTAATGCACGGGCTATGGCTGGAGTCGAACATTCGCTGTCCGGTGATGCGAACGGGCAGCTTGCCGTCCGATACTGCTTTGAGTGTGGCCGGGTTCCACTCCGGCGGGCGATGATGCGGCGTCATCTCCGCAACAATGCCGTCGCATTCCGCATCGCTGGGATTCTGCACGATTGAAATATGGATGTCGTGATCTACCGGATCATCAGGAACGTTTTTGCCGCAATTGACGCTCTCAGCGCCTTCCTGGCGGGCGATCAGGACAAATCCCTGCAGCACCACCTCGTCGCCTTCACCCAGCTTTTGTAAAGGCGCGCGATTTGTCGCCGGTCCGGCGGTATTGCTCAGAGGATGACTGCGCGGGTTTCCAAAATTGATGTTCGAATCCTGCTGAACCGTCGCTTGCAGCGCTATCATCTCGGCCAGAGTTACAGGCTTGGCCGGATCAGGAGCGCAGAAATTGTTCTTGGCTTCGTTCTGAAACGTCTCTTTGCCACCGTTGCCGGCAACGGTACATGAGGTCTCATCCATGGATGTGGGCGTGTCACTGGGAAAATGCGGCGCCGCGCATGACTGGGCAAAAACAATCTGATTATCAGCGGGTGGCGGAGTGGTATTAGCAGTGGTCTGCTGCTGGCCAGGGTTGACTGCATTCATCGCCAGTGCCAAAGCGACGGGGGCAAAGGGAGCAACGTGACGGCGGAAAGTGTGTCGAGTTGTCGTTTTTCGTGTGGCCATGATTCCTCCTTAGCGGCAAAGCTGCGCGATAGCTGACGACTTACTTCGTTGGCTTATTGCCGTCTCCTCCGCCATCGTTGCCATCTCCATCCGTCTCCTTTGAGGTCGCCTGAATGCCCTTGCTCACGCCATAGGTCGTGGCGCTTATGCCCAGAAGCGTAAGCACGCCGCCAGTCACATTGGGAAAGTCGCCTTTTGAGATCACGATCAGGAAGAAGCTCAGCCCAATCACGAACGTGAAAATAAGTAATTGGAAGCGCGACATGCTGGCCCCGCCGGAACCTCCAGGGCCTTTTTCTTCGAGGATATTGCTGATATTGATTGTTCCTACGGCAATCGCTGCCAGAATCAGAAAGCCGAACATGAACAGCAGAATCAACATGCCATAGGCGAGGGCGACCTTGGCCTTGTCCATCTGGTTATTTCCCGGGCCCCAGAAGGCAATGGCAAATGCAACTGCCACCGCCAGAACGATCGCGATCAGGAAGCTGATGTACAGCCTCTTATTACTTGTCTTACTGTCGTCACCATTTGCCATAAGGATCTCCTATTTGAAAAGGTTTTTCAGGGGGCCGAGAAGCATAGCCTGGGCCTTCCCGCCAAGGTAAAGAGCATGGCTTCCGGCCAAAGCTGCAATGAGTCCGTTAGGTAAAGTAGGAAATTCTGTTGGGTTATGAATTACCTGCATCAGATAGTAATAGGCAACGTACAGAGTGACCCAGAATGTCTGCACTCGGCCCGCGCTGGTATAGCTGGAGTATCCGGTTTCGCTGTCAGGGTCCTGCTGGTCTCCTTCAAACAACTGATCCAGCGCGATCTCGCCGGTCATTAACTTCCAGAGAACGACTACGAAAAAGCCTCCGAGTAAAATGAGGCCTTCCCAGCGTGCCAGTGTGGATGGAGACGGCATTTCTCCGCTTGCGTCCTCGCTACACTACTTTTTCTGTATTTATGAACGCGAATTGTACGCTGTTCCCTGTCACCTACAACAGAAATCTTTCGGCCAAAAGCCGAAATGGGAACCTGAGGAGGAAATTTGTTAAGAAAATTAGAACTATGCTTTCACGGCAGCGATCCGCTCGCCCGTAGCTTCTGCCACTGCCCCACCAGCGATTGCAACTGCTGAATCGTCTTATTTGCGGCTTCGCTTGCCTGCCTTGTGGGCGCTACGTCTGCGCTGTCCACAGCCACGGCCAGCCGTTCCAGCGCGCCGAGGAGTCGTGAAAGCGTCGGAGTTGTTGGCCGGTTGGTTTGTTGCTCGCCTTCAGGCGGCTCGATCTCAGCCATTGCCCGGAGCCTTTGCGCCATCACTGAGCCCTCAACCGGGGGCTTGCGCTTGTAGAAATCGCGAATCTGGCCGAGGGCTGTGTTGCCCGCCTGCAGCGCATGGTAGATGTCCATCTCCAGCGAATATTGCTTTTGCAAATCGGCGCTGGAAGTTTTCAGCCGCGGATCCATGGTGACGGAAAACTTCTGGACCGTAGTCTTGCCGTCCACCGTGAGCCGCACTTCGTAGTTTCCCGGCAGCACCTGCGGACCCTCCGGCTCGGTGGGCGTGTTTTGTCCGAATGCCGTGGACATGCTGTAAGAGGGAACTGGCACTGCCGGATTGGCATAGCGCAGGTTCCAAATCCAGCGATGCAGTCCGGCGCTCGTCCCCAGCTTGTCCGGCGGCTGGAACCAGTACATCGGAAAGGCAACCGTCTTGGGATCGGGCAGGCTCGGATTATCCTGGCTGGAATAGCGCCGGACGAGTTTGCTCTCCGAATCGTAAATCTCAAGAGCCACTTCATTTTGCGAGGCAGACTTCAAGTAATAGTAGAAGACAGCTCCGGCCGGAGGATTTTCTCCCGCAGGCACTTCAGCGGGTAAGGGCGTCCCGGCGTTCACGTGAAACCGTATGCGAATAACCGGCGCTGGCGTAAAAAGATAAGCTGCCGATGCAGCTGCATCACTCATCTGGCGCAATGGAGAGATGTCATCCAGGATCCAGAACGAACGCCCATGCGTGGCAATCACCAGATCGTTATTCTTAACCACCAGGTCATGAACGGGCGCCACCGGCATGTTGAGTCGCAGAGACTGCCAGGAATTGCCGTCATCCAGTGATACGTAGACTCCCAGTTCTGTTCCAGCAAATAGCAGCCCACGGCGCACAGGATCTTCCCGCACAGCGCGCACATAGGCGCCATCGGGAATGCCATTGGTGATCTTGGTCCAGGTTTTTCCAAAATCATGGGTACGCAGGATCACTGGAGCGATATCGTCCAGGCGATGCCGGTCAATGGCCGCATACGCCGTTCCGGCATCGAAATGCGACGCGTCAATCAGGCTGATCTTGCTCCAGTCATCAAGGTTGGGCGGTGTCACATTCGTCCAGGTCTTCCCGCTATCGCGCGTGAGCTGAATCATCCCACTATCGGTGCCAATCCAGATCAGGCCACCCGCCATCGGCGAGGGCGCAATCGTATAGATCACGCCATAGCCGCGCTCCTTGGCATTCGCAATTACCGTGGGAGATGTCTGCGCTGCTCCCGGCTCCATGCCGGTGAGATCAGGACTGATCCGCTCCCAGCTCATCCCCTGATCGGCACTCCGCAGCAAATACTGCGATCCAAAATAGAGCACGTGCGAATCCTGCGGCGAAAATACCAGTGGCGACGTCCAGGTAAAGCGCAGGTCCGCGCGATTGATCTCCGTTCCAAAGTTGCCGATGGCCGAGGGCGAAATCGTTTGTGATTGTCCGGTGCGGCGATCAAAACGATGCAGCGCGCCATAGGTATCACCGCCATAGACGATATTGGCATCATTTGGATCGGGCGCGATGTAGCCGCTCTCACCGGCGCCAATGGTGTACCAGTCGCGAAAGTTGATGGATCCGTAGTCGCTGCGGCTGGTGGTGGAGACCGCGCCGCTATCCTGCTGCGCGCCATAAACGCGATAGGGAAACTGATTGTCCACAGCAACGTGGTAGAACTGCGCCGTAGGCTGGTTGTACCAGGAGCTCCAGTTCTTGCCGCCATCCACGCTGACGCCTGCGCCTTGATCGCTGCCAAAAATCATGCGCTTCGGATTGGCAGGATCGATCCACATGGTGTGGTAGTCATCGCCACCGGGCGCGCCCTTGTAGGCTTCAAAATTCTTTCCACCATCGGTTGAGCGATAGATCGAGACATTCGGCAGATAGACCGTATTCGGATCCTGTGGATCAACATCCACTTCGCCGAAATACCACAGCCGGCCCACGATTCGACGATCATTGCTGGCCAGCGACCAGTGCCGGCCGCCATCATCAGTGCGGAACAGGCCTCCTTGTTTTGAAGGAGAACAGGGCTGGATGGTTGAAGGGCAGGTATCAATCAGGGCGTAGATGCGCTGCCCGTGAGTGCCGCGAGCAATGGCCAGACCTACGCGCCCAAATTCGCCCTCCGGCAAACCTTCGTGAGGAATCGCCCCCCAGGTCTGGCCTCCGTCGGTGGACTTGAAGATGGCTCCGGCACGGCTCTGCGGCGGATAGGTGCTCCACGGCACTCGCCGCGCCGCCCACAACGCCGCATAAACAGTTTTCGCATCGTCCGGATCAAAGCGGACATCAATCGCGCCAACTTTATCGTCGTTGGCATCTGGCGGTAAGGCAGCTGAATCGGCGCCATGTGCGGCAAGAACTCGCTTCCACGTGGTTCCGCCATCGGTGGAGCGAAAAACTCCGCGTTGCGGATTAGGCCCGTAGGCATGCCCCAGCGCCGCCACCAGCACGATGTTCGGATCGTGTGGATCAATAATGATGCGGCTGATGTGGCGCGTATCCTCCAGGCCAATATGCCGCCACGTGTTTCCAGCATCTGTGGATTTGTAGACGCCATTGCCGTAGGTGAGGTTAGAGCGAAAATCGGCTTCACCGCTGCCCACATAAATAATGCTGGGGTCGGATTGTGCTACCGCAATGGCGCCAATCGAGGCGATGGGCTGGCTATCAAAGATCGGCTTCCACGTGATGCCACCGTTCGTGGTCTTCCAAACGCCTCCGCCCACGCCGCCGAAATAATAAGTGTTCGGGTCGCCTTCCACGCCGCTGACGGCCACTGTGCGCCCACCACGAAACGGTCCAATCATGCGCCAGCGCAATCCGCTCAAATCCGGCGAGCTTTGCTGGGCCACAGCAGAGCAAGAAAGAAGGGAACAGAGGAGTACAGCAATCAGAAGACGAAGCAAGTTTCGAATGCAGGAGCCGCGCATAAGAGAAGAATTGTACAAGAGAGCACTCTGCAGTCAGTATTCAGTCGAATGGCTGAGTTGTTGCTCTTCCGATGACCCGATTACCGCTGTTGCCTATTGCCTGTTGCCTGTGGCCTGCTTCTCCTGTGCCTGTTCCTTCCTCGTTTCTCTGTATCTCTATATCTCCCGCTCTACGTGATAGATTTTGACTGGAACTCCGAATGCACATCACCGAACGCAAAATTAACGGCTACGAACGTGTGGTCTTCGGCGAAGATCCATCCGTTGGTTATCGCGGCATTGTTGCCATTCACTCCACCGCCCGCGGTCCGGCCGGTGGTGGCACGCGATTCTGGAATTACCGCAACGACGATGAAGCGCTGCAGGACGTCCTGCGCCTCTCCCGGGGCATGACTTATAAAAGCGCCTTAGCCGATCTGCCTCTGGGCGGCGGCAAATCCCTCATCATCGGCAACAACAAAACCAAAGATCGGGAGAAGATCTTTCGCGCTCACGGACGTTTCATCAATTCCCTCGGCGGCCAGTACATTACCGGAGAAGACGTGGGCACCAGCCCCGAGGACATGGTTTACGTGCGCCATGAGACCAGCTATGTCGCCGGACTGCCCGGGGCTTCCGGCGATCCTTCGCCGCGCACGGCGCGCGGCGTCTTTCGCGCCATGCAGGCGGCCGCTCGACACCGTTGGGGAAGTGATGATCTCTCCGGGCACACCGTCGCCATTCAAGGCTGCGGCCATGTTGGATATTTTCTGGCTGAAGAGCTGCACCGTGCGGGAGCCCGCATCGTGGCAACGGACATCGACCACGAAAAAGTGCAGCGAGTGGTGGCCGATTTCGGAGCCACCGCGGTTCCGGAGCAGGAGATCTATTCCATGGCTGCAGACATCTTTGCTCCGTGTGCCCTCGGCGGCATCATCAACGATCAAACCATTCCTCAACTTGAATGCCAGATTGTCTGCGGCGCGGCCAACAACCAATTGCTTGAGCCTCGCCATGGCGACTTGCTGGAAAAACAAAACCGCGTTTACGTCCCCGACTATGCTGCCAATGCCGGCGGAATCATCAACGGCTGCTGCCAGGAAATTCTGGGCTGGGACCTGCCCACCACGCTTAAGAAGGTTGATGCCATCTACCACACCATTCTTGAAATTTTTCAGCTCGCTCAAAAGCAGCGCATACCAACCTATCAGGCGGCGGACCGGCTGGCCGAACAGCGTGTTACCAATTCAGTTTGACGTTTCTTCTTTGTCGGCGTGCTCCAATGGGCTATAGTCTTCTAACTCAATGCCCCGGCTGAAAAACCTGCTTGCATTTCTGCTCGCTCTGCTCTCGCTGCAGCTCTGTTCCATCGCGCAGGATAATCAGGAAGCTGAGGAGCGCATTCGCTCCTTTGACTCGCGTATTAGCCTGCAGGCTGACGGCGCCATGCAGGTGCAGGAAACGATTGAAGTACTCGCCACCGGAGACCAGATTCGCCACGGGATTTACCGCGATTTCCCCACGCGCTACAAGGACCGCCTTGCGAACAAGTATTCGGTTTCGTTCAAGATTCTGGGCGTGCAGCGCGATGGACAGCCCGAGTCGTATCACACCAGCTCACTCTCCAATGGTGTTCGCATCTACTTTGGTGATAAGGACACCATCATTGATCCCGGTGTTCATCGCTACGTTTTCACGTACAGTACAAACCGCCAGCTTGGTTTCTTCCGGGATCATGACGAGCTTTACTGGAATGTAACCGGTGATGGCTGGATCTTTCCTATAGACGTCGTTACAGCGACGGTCATCCTGCCGCCGCAGATTCATAACTTCGTGAGCGGCCTCTACGGCTATACGGGAGCACAAGGTGAAAAGGGGCGAGACTTCACTGCCTCTCGCGATCAGGACGGCAATCCATATTTTCGCGCAGACCATCTGGCGCCTTTGCATGGGTTCACGATCGCGGTAACCTGGCCCAAAGGCTTGATCGCGGAGCCTACGCGCGCGCAGAAGTTCAAATGGTATCTAAGCGACAACCGCAACGCCGCTATAGGGTTGCTGGGTTTGATCGTAATTTTGATCTATTACCTGGTGGTTTGGATCAGAGTCGGCCGCGATCCCAAAGCCGGAGCGATTGTCCCGTTATATGAGCCGCCCGACAACATGTCGCCCGCGGCTATGCGCTACCTGCAGCAGATGAGCTTTGACGATAAGACCTTTACCAGCGCCATTCTTGGCTTGGCTGCGAAAGGTTATCTCACCATTAATCAGGAACGTTCACGCAGCTACTACCTGGTAAAGAATAGAGACACAGTCCGCGCCGGCGCTCCACTCTCGTCGGATGAAAAGGCGCTGAAAGATAAACTATTTGAAAATCACAGCACGGTTGATCTCTCCAATTCGGACCATACGGCCATCTACCATGCAAGAAGCGCGTTGCTTTCGGCGCTGCAAACCGCCATGGAGAAGACCTACTTTGTCACCAATGCGCGCTATCTGTGGCCGGGGGTAGTGCTGACCATTCTTTCCGCAATCGCCATGATCCTGGCTTCCGGCGCAACCGATAGCGGGGAACTCGGTGTGGCCATTTTTATGACGGTCTGGCTGAGTGGCTGGAGCGTTGGAGTAGGCGCTCTGCTGCACGCCGTGGCCAGAGCATGGAAGAGTGCTCGGCAAAGCAAGATAGTCGGCGGCGCCAGCGCGATGGGGATCACACTGTTCAGCATCCCATTCGTGATTGGAGAAATCCTTGGCCTTGTGGTGCTGGGCTGGGCCATCTCCCTGATCGGCTTACTGGTGATCGCACTGCTCATTGGCGCCAACGTTCTGTTTCATCATCTGCTCAAGGCGCCCACCCATGCAGGACGCCAACTGCTGGACCGCATTGATGGCTTCAAGATGTTTCTGACGGCCGTGGATGGCCAGCAAATCAGCACCATGGTTGTGCCTCAAAGGACGCCGGAGCTCTTTGGGCGTTTCCTGCCATATGCTGTGGCCCTGGGCGTCGAGCAGGTCTGGGCCAATCAGTTTTCACAAATGCTGACCGCAGCGGGCGCTGTATCACAAGAGGCAACAGTGTATTCGCCTTCCTGGTACAGCGGGGCCGTGATCGCCTCGTCGCCGGCAGCCTTCGCTTCCTCACTTGACACCTCATTCTCCAGCGCTGTGGCTGCGTCATCATCTCCTCCTGGATCATCCTCCGGTTCCGGCGGGTTTTCTGGTGGCGGTGGAGGCGGTTCCTCCGGCGGTGGTGGTGGCGGCGGTGGCGGAGGAGGATGGTGAAAACCTAGGCCACAGGCCACAGCTATTTCCTCAGCGTACTAGGTGGCAAGTTTTTGAATTCAGCACTCAGCAATAAGCAATCAGCATTCAGCCCGGAGCATTGTCATTCCGTAACCAAGCGGAGGAATCTGCTTTTTCTTTTTTCGCTTTTCCTCTGTGCCCTCTGTGGCAACGGTTTTGAATTTGCTTTTGCTTTCGCCTTTGCTCTGGCTGTTGCCTGTTGCCTATTGCCGATGGCCTGCTCTTGTCTTACCTCTGCGTCCTCATTTCCTCCGTGTTGAAGGTCTTGCTGTGGCCTAGGTACAATACTTGCCTATGCTCAAGCACTTTGCCTGGAAAGATGTTGAAGTCGAGCACGTGAATCCTTTGTTTGACCGGCAGTTGATCACCGGCGAAAACCTCATGTTTGCGCGCATTTTGCTCAAGAAGGGAATGGTCGTTCCCGAGCACAGCCACCACAACGAGCAATTCACTTATATCGTGGAAGGTGCGCTGAAGTTTTGGATAGACGGCAGGGAACTGATCGTCCGCGCCGGTGAGGTGCTGTGCATTCCTCCGCACATGCCGCACAAAGCCGAAGCGCTG
>Ga0126371_10001914_pt1 | contig 17795 bp, 16 predicted proteins | sample PanSoiMetaPlot_4_FD_110145 | JGI IMG/M metagenome (GOLD analysis project Ga0126371, IMG submission 110145) | Tropical forest soil microbial communities from Panama - MetaG Plot_4 | ecosystem: Environmental > Terrestrial > Soil > Tropical forest > Bulk soil | place: Panama | collected 2016-02-17 | reverse complement strand
TGGTTATGCAGCGCCTGCTCCCACCAGTGCCCGACGACGTATTCGGGGATGTAGACCGTCACTATGTCGCGCGGGCTCTCCCGGCGCAGCCTGCGCACGTAGGCGATGATCGGGCGGGTGATCTCGCGGTAGGGCGAGGACAGGACAGTGAGTGGCATCGGCATGCCGCTGCGGTCCCACTCCTGCTTGAGGCGGTTCACCTCAGCGTCGTCGACATCCACGGTCAGCGCTTCGAGGCGCGCAGGCCGAGCCGCCCGCGCGTAGGCCAGCGCGCGGAGTGTGGGCAGGTGCAGCTTGGAGACAAGGACGATCGCGATGTTGCTGGCCGGGAGCGTGAGCGCGGCTTCCTCGTCTGGCGTCAGCTCGCGGGCGACGCCCTGATAGTGCTGGTGCACGCCGCGCATGGCAAGCCAGATCACGCCCATCGCGAACACGGCGATCCACGCTCCGTCGAGGAACTTGCTGATGACGACGATGACGAGGACCGCGCCGGTCACGCACGCGCCGATCGTGTTGATCGTCCGCGACCTGATCATCCGGAGCCGTTCGCTCGATTCGGTGGTGGTCTTCAGCAGCCGGTTCCAATGCCTGATCATGCCCGTCTGGCTGCAGGTGAACGAGACGAAGACGCCCACGATGTAGAGCTGGATCAGCCGGGTCGGCGAGGCATTGAACGCCACGATGAGCAGGATCGCGAACCCGGAGAGCAGCAGGATTCCGTTGCTGAATGCCAGCCGGTCCCCGCGGGTGTGCAGCTGCCTGGGCAGATAGCCATCCCTGGCAAGGATCGAGGCCAGGACCGGGAAGCCGTTAAAGGCGGTGTTGGCCGCCAGCACCAGGATCAATGCGGTGAACAGCTGCAGCAGGTAGAACAGCGGCGAGGAGTTTCCGAAGACGGCCTTGCCGACCTGGGCGATGACCGTGGGCTGGACAAAGCCGCTTGGCGCCCCGACCAGGTTGCCGATGTGCACATGGCTGGCCAACGCCAGCGCCGTCACGCCGCCAAACATCGTGACCGCGATCGCTCCGAGCATGGCGAGCGTGGTCGCGGCGTTCTTGCTCTTGGGCTGCTTGAACGCCGGCACGCCGTTGCTGATCGCCTCCACGCCGGTGAGTGCGGTGCAGCCGGATGAGAACGCGCGCAGGACCAGGAACACGAGCGCCAGGCCAGCGAAGCTGCCGGTTGTCTTGATCGCATAGCCGGCGGTCTCGGCGTGCAGATGCTGGCCGCTCGCCAGCCTGATGCCGCCCCAGACGATCATCAGCAAGACGATCGCAATGAAGCAGTACGTCGGGATCGCGAAGCCGGTGCCTGACTCGCGCACCCCGCGCAGGTTCATCACCGCGATGACTGCGACGGTCAGGGCAGCGATGAGCGTGACGCGCGAGTTCAGCGCGGGGAACGCGGACGCCAGGTTCGCCACCCCGGAGGACACCGACACCGCGACTGTCAGCGTGTAATCGACCATCAGCGCGCTGGCGACGGTCATGCCGACGCGCGCGTTGAAATTGGTCGTAGTGACCTCGTAGTCGCCGCCGCCCGACGGGTAGGCGTGCACGTTCTGCCGGTAGGACGCCACCACGACGAGCATGAGCAGGCCTACAGCTAGCGCGACCCACGGCGTGTAGGCAAGGAATGCCAGACCGCCGGCTGCGAGCACGAGCAGGATTTCTTGCGTTGCGTAAGCGACTGATGACAGTGCGTCGCTAGCGAAGACTGGCAGTGCGATTTTCTTCGGCAGTAGCGTGTGGCCGAGCTTCTCGCTTTGCATGGGCCGGCCGACGAGCAGTCGCTTCATCGTGCCGAAACCCATTGCCACGTGCGCATGGTAGGCCGCGCCGGGTACCGGAAGCTATCCCTTGCGGCTAACAGATTGTGCTCAGAACGTGCGTTGCCGGTCACCCGAGTGATAGCTCGGCTACTCCGTAGCTGGCTAGCGTGGCGCTGTCTGCATCGGACAGCAGCGTCCTGCCGGTCATCCTGGCGATGAGTCCCGCGCTGTCACAGCCGAGTCGCTCGCGCAGCGCACGCGCTGCGGTTGCTCCGCCTGGCAGTAGCACCTTCTCGACGACCGTCGCGGCTTCGGCTGTGAGCCAGGGCGAGCGGCCGAGTCCGGCTGCGAGGTCCAGGCCGTGCACGGCTAGCTCGACGACGCGGGTCGCAGCGAACTCCGAGAGCAGCATGAGGTCGCCGTGGCGGGTTCGGACCCGCTGACCTGCCGGGCAGCTCTCCAGCAGCGTCAGGCTGCCCGAGCTCGCATTGTTCAGCTCAGCACACATCGACTCGGCCGTGCCAAGGCGCGCCGCCAGCGCCGCGGCGATGTCGATGCGGTCGGCGTTGACCCCAGCCGAGAAGCGCTGGTCGGGCCGGTAGTAGCCAGCCGCCGTCACGAGAGCGCCAGACGCTTCCGCGGCCGCGTCGATCGCCGGGCCGATCCGGCCGGTCGCGATGATGACGTGGCACAGCAGGTCCGCGATCCGCCATGGCGGGCATGGGCTGGGTCGGTCCAGCTCCGCTTGGGTCAGCCCAGCCGCCACGCCGGATAGCGCGCGGGTCTCGGCCCGGAAAGCTCCGTACTCAGGGCCGAAGGCTCCGTGCACCTGGCCGGAGCCACTGAGCGGGCCCGATCGGCTGCCATGCATGACTACTCATTTCGCGCAGAGGGGGATGTTCGGAACCGAAGCGTGTGGGTTGTGTCGGGCTTTCTGCCGATCAGATGACACTATCTGCAGGTGAGGCTGTCCCGACGACCCCGACGAACCCGGCAGCGGCTGCCCCAGGCCGCGCCGGTGGCGCGGCCGGCGACTCCCACGGGGAGACCCGCCGCGGTTTCGTCTGCCGTTCGGGTGGAGGACAAGCTTGAACCCAGGGTCCGGCTGCCTTCCGACATCATCAGGTGCGTAACGGCGCTGATTGAGATCGGGCTGCTTGTCGGACTCGCATTGCTCGCGAAGGCGACGGCCACCGGGGTGGAGGTCGACATCGTGTACGCGAGCAGGAAGCTCGCGACCGGCCTGACTACTCCACTGTTCTACCTGGCTTCCCTTGCTCTGCTCGTGCTGCCGCTGGTGCTGGCGATCAGGTTGCTCTACCGCGACCAGCTGCGGCGACTTGGCGAGGCAGCCGTCATCGGGCTGGTTGCAGCCGGGATAACACTGGCCTGCGACGCGCTGCTACACCTGTCCGGGCTGGCCGATCTTGCCCATGCTCTCGCTAAGCACGACGGGCACGGCGTGGGGTCGCCGCTCGATGCCTATCTCGCGGGCTTGGTCGCCTATATCACGGTCATCGGGCTTGCTGGCCGGGCTCGGTGGCGCACGGCCTTCATCCTGGCGATCGGGTTCTACTGCCTCGCCAGCGTGGCCTCCTCGAATGGGACCACGACCGTGCTGACGCTGCTGATCACGCTGCTTCTCGGACAGGCGGCCGGGTCTGGCCTCCGCTACGCGATCGGCACGAAGTCGGAACGGCCCACGGCCGAAGAGATCGCGGTGGCGCTGAGCACGGTCGCGGCTGCGGTCACCGAGATACGCAGGATCCCCGATCCCAGCACTGACAACCGCAGGTACGCGGCTCTGCAGCACGACGGCGGAATGCTGGACATCACCGTGTTCGACCGCGACCAGCAGGCGGCGGACGCGATCTACCGGATTTACCGGAGCCTGCGCCTGCGCAGCCAGGTATCGCGCGCCTATCCGCTAACCGTCGAGCGGGCCGTCGAACGCCGGGCCCTGATGACATATGCGCTGGAGGACGCCGGCGTTCCGACACCCAAGATGCGCGCCGTGCTGCGGGTCGGCCCCGAAGCTGCCGTGCTCGCCACCGACCACCATCCGGGCGTGACCCTCGCTGACCTGCCAGAGACGCCATCCAACCAGCAACTTGGTCGCGTCTTCGACGTCGTCCGCAAGCTGCACAAGCACCGGGTAACGCACCGGTCGCTGACCGCTGATCACATCATGCTGACCGGAGCTGATGGTGACGGCGTCATGCTGCTGGATCCTGGCGATGGCGACGTGGCGGCGACCGATCTGCAGCTTCGACTCGACCTCGCACAGCTCACTGCGTCACTTGCGCTCCTGGTCGGCCCTGACCGCGCCGCCGAGGCGGCCAGGGCCAAGGTCGGCAACACGGAGGTGGCTAGCCTGGTGCCGCTGTTGCAGCCGGTTGTGCTGCACCGCTCGACCAGAGCGGCGCTACGTCGGCAGAGCGACGTCCTGCCGACCCTGCGCAGGCGCCTGGTCGGCAGCGCACCGGACGTCTCGGTGCCACCTGAGCAGCTTGAGCGGATCCGGCCGCGTGCACTGTTCACGATGATCGCCAGCATCATCGCCGCCTATATCATCATCGGGCAGCTTGGCCGGGTGAGTCTTGCGCAGGTGCTGAAGCACTCCGACTGGCGCTGGATGATCGTGACGCTCATCCTGACCGCAATCACGTACGTCGGTGCCGCTTGGTCGCTGTCAGGCTTCGTGCTGGAGAAGCTCAGCCTCTTCCGCACATTCCTGGCCCAGCTAGCAGGCTCGTTTGTCACGCTGGTGACGCCTGCCGCCGTCGGCGGGGTGGCGCTGAACCTGCGCTACCTGCATAAGGCCGACGTCGAGCCTGCGGAGGCCGCGGCCAGCGTCGGGGTGTCACAGGTATTCGCGTTCTCGCTGCACATCACGTTGCTGGTCATCTTCGCCGCGCTGACAGGCACGTCGCACGAGACGTCGCTGCGGCCGCCCGGCTGGGTCTATATCGCGCTAGGCGTGCTTGGCGCCGCGGTACTTGTCATACTCTCCTTCCCAGCCGGCCGCAGGCTGGCCCGCTCACGGGTGGCGCCAGCCCTTGGCCAGGTCATACCGAGATTGCTCGATATATCCCAGAAGCCGGTCAAGCTGGCCGGGGGCGTAGGCGGCGCGTTCCTGGTGACGGCCGGGTACATCCTCTGCCTGGCAACCTCGGTGCTTGCCGTCGGCGGCCACGCCTCACTGCCAGCGATCGCAGTGGTGTTCCTGACCGGCAACGCGCTCGGATCAGCCGTGCCCACGCCCGGTGGGCTAGGCGCGGTTGAGGCGGCGCTCACCGCGGGTCTGACCGCGGCTGGGCTGCCGGGTGCGACGGCCGCTACCGCTGTGCTGCTTTTCCGTCTGGTCACGTTCTGGCTTCCGGTGCCAGTTGGCTGGGTAGCGCTGAACTACTTGCAGCGCCACGACGCGCTGTGAGCGAGCTAGCCAAGCCTCGCCACGGCGAGGGCGGCGGCGAGCAGGACAATGCTCCAGGACATCGAGCGCAGCGCTCGCTCGAGCGGCTCTAGCAGCCGTGCGCTATCCAGTGAGATGACCTCGCCACTGGCGAGCGTGATTCGTCCCGTCGCCACGGAGGTCTTGCGGCGCAGCAGGCGGGCCGGTGTGCTCAGGCTCCGCTGAGCAGCGGACAAGCAGAATGCGCCGGACGCTGCCAGCACAGAGCCGACCGAGACCGCGCCGGTCTGCGCGACGTAGGCAGTCAGCAGCGGGAAGGCGCCCCAGGCCGCGGCGAAGCCGGCATCGGTGTGTACTACCCCGCCGAACAACTCGGCGTTATAGGCGATGACGAGGAACGGCCCGGCCACCATGAACGGGATCAGCGGCCAGCCGACGCGCACCACGCCCGCCGCGCCGAGTCCGACAGCTCCGGCGAGGCCCAGTACCGCTGTGAGGATGAGGATCGAGTTTGGTATCCGGGTCCGCAGCGGCCGGCCGTGCAGCTCGTCTAGCGCGTGTGCGGCCAGACCGACCGCCAGGAAGAACGCGCCCAGGGTGGCGAGCAGGGAATCGAGCTGGACGTGCGGAGCGAGCGAGGCCCCGATGACGACGTAGGACAGATGCCAGGCCGTGTACGGGGGATGGAGTAAGGTCCACCAGTCGCGCCAGCCGCCCGGTGCGGCGGCATAGTAGGCCGGCCGCGACGACGTTCCGGCCCCCACCGCGTCAGCGGCCTGCTGGCCAGGCACGCCGCCTGGCTGCGGCTCAGCCACCCGCCCTGGTTCCCCACATGACCAGGCCGCCACCCAGGCTCATCGCCGACCAGCCGACATCGATGATGCCTGCCTCATGCCATGCCTCGACCGTCCAGCCCACGGGGTAGCTGCTGTAGTGCCCCCGGATGCTCGGCCCGAGGAACTTGCCTACCTCATACCATTCCCGTCCGCCGGTGATCAGCCCGCCGAGGGGGAGCAGGGTCGCGGTATACGCGTTCCACCAGAACCGCCAGAATGGGCTGGGCGGGACCAGGAACTCCAGGCTCGCGATGGTGCCGCCCGGCCGGACAACCCTGGCCAGCTCGGCCAGCGTGGCCTGCGGGTCTGCGACATACCGCAGCAGGTAGCTGAAGGTCAGTGCGTCAAACGACGCGTCTGGAAACGGCAGCTGCTCAGCCCTGCCCGCGACGAGGGCGACCTGATCCGAGGCTCCGGCCGCAGCCACGTTCTGCTCGCCCTGCCTGAGCATCTGCTCGGTCAGATCCACGCCAACGACCCTCGCGCCGAGCCGCTTCGCTAGCTGCAGGGAAATGCCGGCGGTTCCCGCCGCGACGTCGAGAACCAGCTGTCCATTGAACGGCATCAGGTGGCTGACCATCGCATGCCGCCAGCGTCCGTTCTGGCCGAACGACAGCAGCTCGGCGAGCCTGTCGTAACGATCGGGGAGCGGAGTGAACAGTCGCTGCGCGAAGCTGTTCCGGCGGTCGGGCGGGGGAACCAGCACAGTGTCTCCTCGGGGTCCGGTCCGCAATCACGGTACGCCACGCGTGCGTGGTCCGCGAAACACCGAGGCCGGTATGACTGGCATCCGCGCCGGCAGTCATCGGGCGAACCGTAACCACTTCTACGTGAAATGTTTATCGGCTGTGCATGGCGCATTCGGCAGAATCAGGCTGACCAAAGACGCCCAGCGCCATATGACGTTTCCGCGGAAACGTCATATGGCGCTGGTACGGGGAAGCCGACAGCCGTCGCGGGGCCTCGGCACCGTGATCCGCGTCCGCCAGATCAGGCTCGCGGCGACTGCAGAGGTGCCTACCGCCGCGTATTCGGCCGACCCCGGTAGCTGTAGCCTCGCTCCTTGACCTGTCGTGGGCACAGCGCACATTCGCGGGCATAGCTCCAGCGGGAGGCAAGCATGGCGACGTTCGTCTTTATTCACGGCGCTGCCGATGTCGGCTGGTATTGGCATCTGACCGAGGCGGAGCTGCAAGCCCACGGTCACCACACAATCGCTCCGGACCTGCCATGCGACAACGACACGGCGAGCCTGGATGACTACGCGGCCACCGTGGTCAGTGCCGCTGCGGGCCGGCCGGATCTGGTACTCGTGTCACAGTCTTACGGAGCCTTCACCGCCACCTTGGCGGCGAGCCGCCTGCCGGCCCGGCTGCTTGTGCTGCTTGCTGGGATGATCCCGGTCCCCGGCGAGACTCCAGGCCAGTGGTGGACCAACACCGGCTACCGGGAGGCCGCGGACCAGCAAGCCGAACTGGACGGTGGCAAGACCGGCAACGACGACCCGCTCATCAGCTTCTATAACGGAGTACCACACTCCCTGGCTGAAGAGGCGCTGCGACGAGGCGGGCGCGGGGAGTCCACAGCAGTCTGGAACACCCCATGGCCGCTCAGTGCCTGGCCAGATGTGCCAACCAAGTTCATCCTGTGCAAGGACGACCAGTTCTTCCCAGCCGCTTTCATGCGGCGGGTGGCACAAGAACGCCTAGGCGCCGTCCCCGACGAGATCCCAGGCTGCCACTGCGTCGCACTTAGCCATCCCAGGGAGCTAAGCGACCTTCTCCTCAGCTACGTCAACCAACCGGAAACCACCGGTGGCCCGTGACGGCCGCACCGGCTTTCGTGCCTCGACTCAACCCCATAAGCGGCATACCTTAGGTGGGGGGCCAATCCTTGCGGGCTTGCTCCGCTAAGGAATTGCCGAAAGAGACGAGCATGACATTGAGCAAGCGGGGGATGCTCGCGGGGAGCTCCATTCTCGTGTTGGCTGCCCTGTTGGTTGCGTGCAGCGGCCCTGGACATCGGGCGAACATGGCACGGGCCACATCGGCGATTCCAGGCCAAGCGCTCGTGGTCGACGGCCAGCCGCACTACCGGGCTCTGGAGAACGCAACTCCGCGCTACATAGCGAGATTCGCCTTGAGCCATCAATCCTCCTGCCAGACAGCGCGGCCTTTGCGTCAAGGGTCCGTGCGCCCCGCCCTGATGCTTCAGGCTCGATGGGCTCTTGCCAGCGGTATCGTTCGCCTCGAGGACATTCGCGGCGCATTTGACGTAACGAGCGGCACCATGGTGGACCCGTTCATGGTCTTCATCATGTCCTCGCGGCCAGACATCCGTCAGGTCCGCAGCCCGCAGTATGGATGGGATACCTCGACGGTGACAGGCAATCGGATAACTGGGTATCACGCGACCCGCTGGACTAAGTTGAGTGGCTCAGTCCGCGCGGCTGCGGCGTCGGGTCCGCGCCTTTACCTCGAACTCTGGGCACTCAACTCAAGCAACTACTTCTACTGCGTCGCATCGACAAGCCGGTCGCTCTAGGGATTCTGCCGTCAGCGCGTGTCGTGCAGAACAAGCCTCGTTTACCGAGCTCGACATCCTCAGCCGCTGTTCTCTTGTTCCGGCGGATCCGTGGGGCTGTAATACGCGAGCAGCAAGTTGACCGGCACGGCGTCTGGGTGGGCTTCGGTCTCGCTGTTCACCAGCTCCACTAGCTCGCTGATCTTCTCCCGCACCTCGAGTGCCTTCGCTGGCGACATCCGTTCCTCGGACAGGAAGATCGTGTTCCTCTGGTAGGCCAGCTCCGCCGGCACGTCTTCGCTGTGCGGGATGCGCCCAGCTCGGAAGGCCGCGAAGAAATCCTCGCCGAAGCGGTCCACCATCGTCCGCAAGACCATCTCCGACTCATCGGTGTGGCTTTGCAGCAAGCCGGGGCCAAACCTGAGGTCTCGCTGATTGGCCTGGTAGCGCTGCTCCAGGATGCCCGACACCATGCGGCTAGACGCGACCCTGATCAGGTCGGCCGATTCAAGCACCCGGACATGCCGGTACAGCTTGGTCTGCGGCTCACCGAGCTCGGCAGCCAGTTCCTTGACGGACATGATCCTCAGCGTGCCCCGGTGTGCCATCAGCAGGGAAAGGATCGCAAGTCGTGTCGGATCCGCGAGGGCCTTCAGGCTGTCGGTATCTGATACCTCGCGGAGCTGCACTGGTTCCGTGTCGGCGGACTCGGCGTTCATGCAGCCATCTTGCCATATGTTCACGGCTGTGCCATCATTCATGTAAACATGAATGATGGATGATCAGTGAACGTTGATGGGAGAGCCAATGTTGACCGCGACCGAGACGAGCGCTAGCACTGAGGCGACACAAGAGCACGGGCAGCAGGCTGGGGAGCTCAGTTCTCCGGCACCTGGCGACCAAAAGCCCCTGCCGCTCTGGCGAAATCTGCAGTTCCAGACACTCTGGCTCGGCCAGAGCGCCTCGACCCTTGGCGTCGCGGTAGCCGACATCGCTTATCCGCTAGCCATCCTCGCTATCACAGGGTCACCCGCCCGGGCCGGGCTGTTCGCCGCAGTGCAGGCGACGGGCATGCTGGTCGCCGGTCTGCCCGCGGGCTCGCTCGCAGATCGTTACGACAGCAGGAAGATCGCCATCGGCGCCGAAGCTTGCCGGGCACTGATTACCTGCGTCGTTGTGATCGCACTCGTCCGTGGCTGGCCGTCGCTAGCACTGCTGCTCAGCGCGGCCGCACTCCTAGGTGCCGGCCAGGCGATCAGCGGGGCGGCCCGCATGCTGCTGGTCCGCGCCGTGGTCCCGGCATCCCAGCTCACTAGGGCGCTGACGCAAGACGAGATCCGGATGAACGGATCGGCGCTCGTGGGCCCCGCTCTTGGCGGTGCGCTCTACGGCGTGCACGCACTCGCGCATGCGGTGCCGTTCCTGTTCACAGCCGGATGTTTCGTTCTGGCGGTGACGACTGCGACGGTAATGAAGCTGCTACCTGGCGGGGCGGCGCCAGTGGCTCCGGTCGCAGATCGACCGGTCGGGCAATCGACGGCCGGGCCTGACAAGCCCGCCGACAGGACGGTGCGGGACAATGACATGCTGGCCGGCTTGCGGACCCTGTGGCGCGAGCCGGTACTGCGGGCAGCCATGTTGCTCATCATGGCGGTCAACACCGTCGGAGCCGGGCTGGACCTAGCGATCATCGTGCTGCTGCGCCACCAGCACATACCATCGGGCACGATCGGCCTCGCGCTCGGGATCGGAGCAGTCGGCGGACTCGCAGGAGCGCCGCTGGTCAAGGCCCTGCACCGAATCAATCCTGGCGTGCTGCTGTTCCTCGTCTCGTTCGAGCTGGTGCTCATCTTCGCGTTGCTTGCGCTGCCGTTCGGTCCGTGGTGGACGGCCGGCCTGGTGTTCGTGTCGATGCTCGGCGTCCCTGCCATCCGCGTGCTAGTCGACATCCTGGTCCTCAGGCAGGCCCCGACTGAGGTGCGCGGCCGCGTCGTCGCGGCGGTGATGATGCTCGTGGGGCTCGGAATACCGGTCGGGACCGGTGCGGTTGGACTGCTGCTGCAATACCTGCCGGCTGAGATGGCTGTGCTGACCCTGGCAGCTGTCCTCGCGGTTGTCGTGGGGTTCTGCTGCACGAACCGCACGCTGTGGCGGGCGCGCTGGCCGCAGTAACAGCCGCTTGGAACTGCCCGGCTCGTCATGACGGGTCGGGCAGTCGCGCGGGTTAAGCTGGAACGCGGGCTAGCGAAGGACGCACGACGTGGCAGGAACCGCTGACACCGATCAGCTGACCGTGCGCACACACGACGGCCGTCAACTTGAAGTGCTTGTAACCGGGCCACCCGATGGCCTTCCGCTGGTCTTTCACCACGGCACGCCTGGCGGCGTCGCGGTGTACCAGCCGATGGCGAAGGCAGCCGGAGCCCGCGCACTGCGCCTCGTGCTGTATGCCCGACCCGGATACGGGGCCTCGACGCCGTTATCAGGGCGGCTCGTCGCGGACGCCGCGAGCGATGTCGCCGCGATCCTGGACGAGCTGGGGGCGCACCGCTTCGTGACCGCCGGCTGGTCGGGCGGCGGCCCGCACGCTCTGGCCTGCGCACGTCTGCTTTCGCGCAGGTGCATGGCAGCCGCTTCACTAGCGGGTCCCGCGCCCTATCCCGCGCGCGGTCTGAACTGGATGGCCGGCATGGGCGACGACAACGTCGGTGAGTTCACGGCTGCGATGAAGGGTCAGTCGGAGCTGGCGACCGTACTGGACTCAATCGCATCCGTCCTGCGGGACATTGACGGCGCTCAGCTGGCCAAGGGACTCGGAGATCTGGTTTCGCAAGCGGACCGGGATGCGCTGCACGGTGACCTTGCCGACTACGTCGCCAGCTTGTTCCGTGCAGGCCTGGCTGGCGGCACAGCAGGCTGGCGAGACGACGACCTGGCATTCGTACGCGACTGGGGATTCTCGCCCATCGCGCCTGGTGATGCGGCGCCCGTAGCGATCTGGCAGGGAGATCAGGACTTCATGGTGCCGGTCACGCACGGCGAGTGGCTCGCCAGGCATATTCCGGCCGCGCGGGCGCACTTGATGGCCGGTACGGGCCACCTGTCGCTGCCATTTGATGCCATCTTTGACGACCTGCTCGAATTGGCGGGCGCGCGCTAGCTCATCTCACGCCGGCCTGAACCGCAGCGCCGACCAGACGTCATCGAGCGACACCTGGCGCACCGGCTGGATGCCCTGGCCCAACATCGCCGCGGCCAGCGTGTCCCGGTTCAGGTCGGTGCCGAGCTGGCCTCGCTTCGGGTAGGCAATCCACGTCAGCTTGTCTTGCCGAGCTGCCTCCACGGCTGCCTGTCCTGGGCCCGCCAGTTCATCGCTGCGCCGGACGAAGACGATCACCGCGCCGGCATCTGCTGCCTCACCCGCCACACCGACGCCGGACAGGTCAGGACCTTCCGCCGGCACCGCTATCGCGGCCACCACGGTCCCTGGTTTCACTTGCAGCTTGCCCGCGAGATCCATGCGGCCATTATCCGGCCCCTGCCATCAGCCCGTTGAGACGACGGACTAGCTCCGGTCTTCCAGGTACTGGGCGCGCAGGTGGCGCAGGGTGGCGAGATGCTCTTCCAGGCAGAACACCCTCCGGTCCGCTGCCTCGCGGGCCGTGATCGCACCGTACTCGTATTCGAGCCTGATCCTTGCGAGCTGGCTATCCAATAATGCGGCGGCCTCGCCCGCGAGCTCGTTGTAGCGATGGACTGCTTCGGAGTCGGGGATGCTGTTCAAGCCGTCTCCTTCGCAGGCGGTTGGGGCCGGGTGGCGGCTATATGCGGCACCCATCCGGCCCCGCCACGACAACGAAGCGGTAACGGCCCTCCTCGCGTTACGGGCATACGGCGCGCTAGCTTGCGGTTGACTGCTGGCTATGACCTATATGCCTGCAGCGAATCGATATGAGCAGATCCCGTACCGTCGATGCGGGCGGAGCGGAGTCAAGCTCCCGGAGATCTCCCTGGGCCTCTGGCAGAACTTCGGGGAGAGTGATCCCATCGCCAGGCAGCGCGCGATCATCATGCGAGCGTTCGACCTCGGCGTGACTCATTTCGATCTGGCGAACAATTACGGCACGCCATACGGCTCCGCGGAGACCAACTTCGGTCAGATCTTGCGCACCGACCTCCAGCCATTCCGGGATGAGCTGATCATCTCTACGAAGGCCGGCTACGACATGTGGCCAGGTCCCTACGGCGAATGGGGGTCGCGCAAGTACCTGCTGGCGAGCCTGGATCAGTCACTTCGCAGGCTCGGCTTGGAGTACGTCGACATCTTCTATAGCCACCGCCCCGACCCGGAGACGCCGCTAGAGGAGACGATGGGCGCGCTCGATACTGCAGTGCGCTCGGGCAGGGCGCTCTACGTCGGCATCTCGAACTACACAGCGGAGCAGACGGCCCAGGCGGCCGCCATACTCCGCGGGATGGGCACGCCAGTGCTGATCCATCAGCCGTCCTACTCGATGCTCGATCGCTGGATCGAGGGCGGGCTACTCGACGAGCTGGGCAGTGATGGCATCGGGTGCATAGCGTTCTCTCCGCTCGCCCAGGGTGTGCTGACCGGAAAGTATCTGCGCGGTGTCCCTGCGGGGTCGCGGGCTAGCCGAGCTGGCACGCTCGCCGCCGACGAGATCAGCCCTGGGGTGCTGGCTCACGTCCGCGGGCTCAGCGAGATCGCATCCGCCCGCGGGCAGTCGCTCGCGCAGCTCGCGCTGTCCTGGGTGCTACGGGATCCGCGGATGACCTCGGCCCTTATCGGTGCGAGCAGCGTGGCCCAGCTCGAAGAGAATCTGGGCGCCGCCGCGCATTCGTCGTTCTCCGCCGATGAGCTAACTGCGATCGACAAGCTCGCCGCAGGCGGTGGCGTCGCAGCTAGCGGCTGAGCAGGTGGTGGCTGAGCGTGTCACATCTGGCGGGCCCGAGGTGTCAGCAAAGTAAAGACACCTAAGCACGGCGAGGAGATTAACGATGGAAGCACGCCTCAGTGTTTTCGGCAGCGATCTTGCCATGAAGTTCGTGAAGCACATCAACTCCGCCGGCGCGGCCGTCACCGCCTCGGCTTTGCCGACCGCGACCCAGGATCTGGTCAAGATCCGAGCCAGCCAGATCAACGGCTGCGGGTACTGCACCGACATGCACACCAAGGACGCGGAGCATGCAGGTGAGAGTTCAGTACGCCTCAACCTCGTGGCCGCATGGCGAGACGCGACGGTGTTCACTGATGCTGAGCGCGCCGCCCTGGAACTCACCGAGCAGGGCACCCGCCTAGCCGACGCCTCCGTTGGCGTGACCGACGAGGTCTGGGCCAATGCGGCCAAGCACTATGACGATGACCAGCTCATCGCGCTCGTGTGCCTCATCGCGCTGATCAACACCTACAACCGGATGAATGTCATCACCCGCCAGCCCGCGGGCAACTACAAGCCGGGCCAGTTTGGCTGATCGACGGGTTGCCGTGCTCGCGCACTATCCGAAGGTGAAGTCGTAGGCCTGAACACCGGGCGGGACCTGCAGCAGCAGCTTGCCGGAGCCGGTGGAGCTCGCCTGGTACAGCGCGTAGAGCCTCGGCACCCCGCCGACGCGGATCGTCTCTGCGTGGTGGCCGTTGAGGCTGACCTCGACTGTCCCAGTGCCGCCCAGCACCAGGTACACATCCTTGGCCAGGAACCCGAGCTCCAGCTCGGCGCCCCGGCCAGCGGTGGCCTCCTGGGCGTGCACGGTCCACGTCCCCGACAATCCCATCGCGCCGAGCGGGAGAGTCCGCGGGAAATGGTAGGCGGCCGCGGCATTCTTGCTAACCGTGTTGCTGGGCAGTAGGTACTGCAGCCGCTCGTAGCCGACATAGGTTTCTGGGTTCATCTCGCTAGTTGGCGTGAGGTTGGGCACGTTCGTCGCGGGCGGGAGCGCCATGCCAGGATGCGCGTCGGCCAGTAGCTCGCGGACGAGCAGCTCCGTAGTCGCGTAGTCGCCCTCGCCGAAGTGGACATGCCGGACGTTGCCCTGAGCGTCAATCAGATAATCAGCCGGCCAGTACTCGTTGTCATAGGCATTCCACGTGTCGTAGCTATCGTCGATCGCGACCGGGTAATGCACGGCGAAGTCGGCGGCCTCGGCGCGAACGTTCGACACGACGTGCTCGAATGCGAACTCCGGCGTGTGCACGCCGACCACGACGAAGCCGTCTTTGGCATAGGCGCGGTACCACGCCTCGACGTGCGGCAGGGTGCGCTGGCAGTTGATGCACGAGTAGGTCCAGAAGTCGACCAGCACGACCTTGCCGCGTAGCTGCGAGATCGTCAGCGGCTTGCCGCCGGGCGTGTTCAGCCAGGCGGTGATGCCCTTGAAGGCAGGTGCCGGGCCGCAGTCGACCAGCGCCGTGGCATTCGGATTGCACTTGGTGAGCGAAGTCGCCCGGACTCTGGTGAGCGCATTGAGCTGGCTGCGTATTTTGGCCGAGCCCTGCAGTGCGGTCGCATAGCTTGGCACATCTCGCTGCAGCCCCTGAAACGCGTTGAAGGCGATGGCGATGGCCATCACGATCAGCACTGCGCCGCCCGCGAGCCGGACTTGCTGGCCATGGCGGCTCAGTGCGCTGACCCGCCGGGATAGCTGTCCGCCAGCGAGCGCCACAGCGAGCAGCGGAATCGCTGTCCCCACAGCGAAGCCGGCCGTGACGAACACAGCCGTCAGCCCGACGCGATGAGTCGCACCGACCACGGTTATCGCTGCGAGCACTGGTCCTGCGCACGGGACGTACAGCACTCCGAGCGCCAGCCCCAGGATGAAGCCGCCGCCACGGCCACGCGGCCGCCGGGTCCTGAGCCTGGCGAATGGCCGCTCCAGCATCGCCCCCACCGGCGGGATGAGGTAACCGAGGCCGACGAGGATCAGCAACGCGATGCCTGCGTCGCGCAGCGAGTCTTGCGGCAGGTGCAGCAACGAGATGATCTCCGAGCCGGCCAGGATCAGGACGCTGAAACTCAGCGCGAGGCCCGCGACCACAAGAACCGAGCGCGCCACGCCGGCTTTCTGTGGGCCGCCGTCAGGCGCGGCCGTCTCAGCGGTGCCGGAGCCGGTCGCGCCGGCGACCAGGACGACCGGGAGCACCGGCAGGATGCACGGCGAAATGCCAGCCAGAAAGCCTGCCACGACTCCAACAAGAACGAGCCCGATCATGCGCCGACCCTTTGCTGTCTCGCTTCCGGCTTGCCGTCAGTAATTCGTAGCAGAAGCGGGCCCGGCTTGGTTACGACGTGGGTGATGGACCTTCGGGCTCTGCGTCCGCCGGCAGATTGACTGAGAACCTGGTCTCGCCCGGCCGACTCGTCACCTCCGCGTGCCCGCCGTGGGCCGCCGTCACTGCCTGCACGATGGCCAGGCCTAGTCCGCTTCCACCGGCCGCGTGCGAGAGCGCGAGCGAGGTGTCACCCCGCACGAACCGCTCGAAGATCGCAGGCTGCAGCTCGGGCGGTATTCCTGGCCCGTTGTCAGACACGCTGATCACGGCGGTGCCCGCGCGAGCAGCGACGGCCACGGTCACCACCGTCCCGGTCGGCGTGTGCCTGGCAGCGTTGCTCAGCAGGTTCGCGAGTACCTGATGCAGCCGAAGCTCGTCGCCGCGGACTGTGACCGGCTCGTCCGGCAGGTCGAGCTGCCAGCGGTGGTCAGGAGCAGCCGCGCGCGCGTCGCTCGTCACGTCGATGGCCAGCCGCGTCAGGTCCACCGGTTCGCTGGCTAGGGGGCGGCCGGCGTCCAGCTGGGCGAGCAGCAGCAGCTCGTCGACGAGGACGCTCATCCGCGCAGACTCTGACTGCACCCGGTCCAGCGCGTGGACGATGTCAGGTGGCAGCGGATCGGAGCTGCGCCGGGCCAGCTCCGCGTACCCGCGGATGGCAGCAAGCGGAGTACGGAGCTCGTGGCTCGCATCGGCGGCGAAGCTGCGCAGTCGTGCCTCGCTGGCCTCGCGCCGGGCGAGGGCAGACTCCACGTGTCCGAGCATGCGGTTGAACGCGGCTCCGACCTGACCGACCTCGGTGCGCGGGTCGTCGTCTGGCACTCGCTCAGGCAGGCGCACCTCGCCGCTCGCGAGCGGCAGCTGAGTGACCCTGGTCGCGGTCGCGGCCACCCTGCGCAGCGGGCGCAGTGACGCACGCACCCAGCCCGTCCCGAGCACGCCGGCGAGCACGAGCGCCAGCGAGAACACGGAGATCTCGGCGACGGCGACGTCGTGCATCGTGGAGCTGACCTGGCTCAGCGGCATCCCGGTGACGACGATCCCGTGCGTGGTGTCGTGCGCCACCACCTGGTACTCGCCATAGGCGGATAGGTCCACGGCGCGCGGCTCACCGACGGCGGATAGCCCGTCCTTCGGCATGCTGGTCAGCAGGATCCGGTCTCCGCCGGACAGCCGGCACGCGTCGGAGTAGGACATGTGCGCGTCGACCAGTGTGCCGCCGGAGTTGAACACGGCGTTCAGCGTGCCGGGACTCTGCGCCTGATTAGCGCATCCGTGCGGTCCCGGGCTCTGCGGCGGCCGCGCGCCTGCATTCTGGCCCAGATCCGGCGAGCCAGGCGGAGGCTGTTGGAGGCACCGCACATACCGCTGATTTGCCGCCTCGAGCTGCGCGTTGAGGCTGCCGATCAGTACCGAGTGCAGGTGCGCGTACGTCAGGACGCCGATGCTGGCGCAGGCTAGGAACAGCAGCGCGAGCAAACCCGCGACCAGCCGTCCGCGCAGTGTCCGCCCGGCCAGCCACCGCCCGGCCCTGGTACGCGGCTGGCCCGCCCGCGCAACTGGCTCGTGCGCGCTCATGATCAGGCAGGCGGCTTTAGCACATAGCCCACGCCGCGGACTGTGTGAATCAGCGGCTCGCGGCCCGAGTCGATCTTTCTGCGCAAGTAACTGATGTACAGCTCGACCACGTGCGCCTGGCCGCCGAAATCGTAGTTCCAGACGCGGTCAAGGATCTGCGCCTTCGAGAGGACCCGCCTGGGGTTGCGCATCATGAACCGGAGCAGCTCGAACTCAGTGGCCGTGAGCTCGATCAGCTCGCCGTCCCGGCGCACTTCCCTGGCATCCTCGTCCATGCTCAGGTCGGCCACCGTCAGCTCGGTGCCGCTGCTGGCACGCGTCATCCCGGCCCGCCGCAGCAGCCCGCGCAGCCGCGCCAGCACCTCCTCCAGGCTGAACGGCTTGGT
>Ga0126371_10001913_pt1 | contig 17799 bp, 26 predicted proteins | sample PanSoiMetaPlot_4_FD_110145 | JGI IMG/M metagenome (GOLD analysis project Ga0126371, IMG submission 110145) | Tropical forest soil microbial communities from Panama - MetaG Plot_4 | ecosystem: Environmental > Terrestrial > Soil > Tropical forest > Bulk soil | place: Panama | collected 2016-02-17 | reverse complement strand
CTGGGCCTGGCCGGGCCCTGGGCGATAGGCCCAATGCACGGTGCCGGAAGCATCGGTCTGCAGCGACCAGCCGCCACTGTCGGGAGCCGGCTTGATAACCGTGTTCGCCGGCGGGGTCGGATCAACCGGCGGAATCGGCCCCGGATCGGGCGGCAATGCAATTGGCGGCGTGGGCCACGGACCCGGCGGCCCCCAGATAGCGAGTGGCGGCTCTCCGCCTCCCGGAGGCCCGCCATCCGGCGGTTGAATCGGCATGATCGGGCCGCCGCCGACGCCGAGCCCGACGACGAAGGCCTGGCCAATCATCGAGCCGGCAATGGGCTGGCTCGCCGCATCGCGGCGGTAGGGATAGAAAACGCCATCGATTTGAATCGGAACGCTCGCCATGATGATTCCTCTCCGATGCGAAAATTTCGCTCGCCCCGCGAAAGTTATACGCCGGCACGGTGACAGGCACTAGTCCGGGGGCCCCGGCTTCAGCTTCTGGCTCCGCCGCGCCGCATCGCTCTCGGCCAGGAAGTCGCGGGCCTCGAGGATAAAGGCTTCCCACAGCGCCTCACTCGGCGGATAGGGAAAGCCCATATGATCGGGGTTGAGCCCGCGGGCGATGCACAAGGCGCGCGCCACATATTCGATCCGGGGATCCGCCGCCGCGATCTTCTCGAGGTCAACCTGGGCCTTGGGCTTCGCCGGCGCCGGGGAATCCGCCAACTCAAGCGTTAGGATTGCCAAAGCGATCAGCGTTAGGGTTGCAAAACGCCAGAACCTCCGCCTCCCTCGTCGGCCCATTGGCGAGCTCGCGCGCGGGCTTGAGACCCAGATCGGCAGGCTTCGGCGGGGCCCCATACTTCTCCGGATCCCTCTCCCGCCACCACCGCATATTACGCCGCCCCTCATAACCGTCAGTCGAATGCAATTGCGATTCGGTCCGGTCGCGCAGGCGCTGCCAGTCTAGCCGATCATAGGGGAAGCTTGCGCGCTCGCGACCCTGGGCTATGGCCTGCGCTAGCGGGCTGGCAAGCGTCTGCACCTCGGCCGCCACCAGGCTGTGAAAATGCCCCCGGTCGGCTTCCTCGAGCTCGGCCGCCGCCATGTCGATATCGTCGGCCAGCTGGCGCAAGGTGTCCTGGGTGATCGCATACCACGCCTCGCCAAAGCTGCGGTGAATCTGGGCCAGGGTCCGCCCGCCGCTCGGCCGCGCGAACAAATCCGGGCGCTTCTCCTCAAGGCGGCTGGCGCCGTTCGCCCGCGGTTTGCCCGCCTTCCTGACCCAGTTCCGCCAGGTCGCCGACCAGTCGCTCTTGCGCCCCCGGGCGCCCGGCTGGCTCATCCAATAATCCTTGAACTCGTCCCTCACCCGCCCCGGATCCACCTCATAACCCCCGCAGAAAGCCAAATCTTTGCTGCTTGGTTCCCAATCAAGGGGTAAACGCGTCCCTCTGTCATCGGCCATGTTCCGGTCCCTTTGCGTTATCAGAGGCTTTCGGGTCGGCCGTCATAATCAGCGCCGCGAGGTGAAGTGCTTCTCGAGCCGGCGCATCAGGTCCCAGATGTCCAGCGGAATGCGCGCGCCATACGCGCTGGCCATGCTCTCGAGCTCGCCGGGCTTGAGTTGGATATCCTTGAGTTCAATGGGCTTGTTTCGAGCCATTTTTCGGGTCGCTCACAGTTTGCTCGGGTCGATTTTACGAACCGGGCTCGCCGGCCCGAATTTGCCAAGCTGGGGTTTCGGCTTCTTCCATTTGCTGGCGCCGATATCCATGAACAGATCGGTGGTTGCGCCAGTGTGCTGCTTTGTGATCCCCAACAGTTTCTTCATCTTGCGATTCGGATAGCGTGGGGCCCATTGCCCGGTTCCTCCCTGCGCAACAAAATTGCCGATTTTGCCGGATAGAGAAGAAGTGAAGAAAAGAGGGTAGGAAGGAAGAAAGAAAGACAGTGAATGCCACTCGGTTCGGCGGTTGTTTTGGGCAGAGTCCGGGCTTTCCCCGGAACCTGCCCAAAGAAAACGTGCCATGCCACTTCGGACGACGGCCGTCCCTGGGTCCGCCCTGTCACGGGTGACGGTCGGCCTGGCGGCTACTCGTTTCGAGGGCTATCCCGCGCCCCGGCTGGTCCTGACGCACACCGCCTTTGTCCTACGCCTGCCCTGGCCAGCATCCCGTGGTAGGGCCTCAACCGCTTTGCGCCACTGCCTTGGTCGCGTCCACAAAGCGATAACGCTTATCGAAATTGCGCTTGCAAATCGAGTGAATCGGCTTCACATTCGGGAACCCCAAGTAGATCTAGACCCCGAACGGCCGCCGAGGTACCAAACCGGCGGCCGTTCAACTTTCGTAGCGTTGCGCTTTCGGGTCAAGCCCGTTAATGTTCGGCGACCGTGAAATCGGGAGATGGAGTCCCGCAAATGTCCCAACACCCCTTCCTACGCGCCGCGTTTGCGCTCGCGCCCTTGCGCCCCGCCGCCTGGCTCCAGGACATCCTCGACGTCGATAACCGCATCCTCCGGCGCTGGATCCAGGCCGAGGAGCTGCCGCCGGAAGGCGTCGTGCGCGCCATGATCAGGCTGCTCAAGGAGCGCCAGGGCGAGTGCCAGAAGGCGATCGCCGGGCTCGAGGAGATGCTGAAGCTCGGCACCCTGCGTCACGTCGACCGCGACCATCCCCGGCTTGGCCCCGGCCATAACCCGCGCGACTTCGACGAAGGGCTATGACGGGCGACTGCCGGCGCAATAGCGATGGCCGTGACTCCACGGGCCGACGGCGCGAAAGCCGGTGATGTCGCCCCAGTGATGGCCCTCGCCGGCGACGATGAGGTGGCGCCAGTCAGCGATGCAGATTCCGGCATAAAGACTGACCGATGTCTGGTCGATGGTGGGCGCTAGCGCAATGCCGCCAAAGCCGCCCGCGGCAACCAGGAGAACGACGAGGAGCAGAGATCTGCTCATCACGCCCGCCGGTCGCGCTCGGCAAACTTCATGCGGAGCAGCCGGGCCAGGCGCTGGATCTCCTCACGGGTGCGTGCGGGCTCGACCCCACACCAGGGGAATTTGCGCAAGGCCACGGTGTTCAATTGCTGGCGCAGGCAGCGGATCTCGACCTCAATTCGGGATTTCATCCGAAAAAGTTCCCGCTCTCGCGCTCGAAATCTTCGAGCGTCTGGCGCGTGCGCGGGCTCGGGAACGCCCGGGCGCAGAACTTCGCCATCTCGTATTCGCTGTCGAAATCATGCAGCAACAGCGGCGGACACTGCATCAGCCCCAGCGTCAGGGCGGCCCGGCCCGCGACGGCGTTCGCCTCGTCATGACCGTCGATCTCCATCAGGCGAAACGGCGGGAATGTGCCGACGATGAAATAATATTTCCGGGTATCGTCGGGACCAGGGGACCAGCAGACCGGCCCAAGCATGACCTGTGGCGGGTTGCCGCCCTTGATCTGGGCCAGGATCTCGTCGAACAATGCCTTCATTCGACCCGGCTGGCCATGTTGGGCTGCTGCACCAGATGCGGGCGGCTCGCCACCGGCTGCTCGCAGTGAATCAGCCAGTCGCCGCTGTCGTTATAGGCGACGATGACCCGGAATCCGGCGCGCTTCAACAGGGCGACGGCTTCTCTGACCACCGCCGCCGCCGGTTGCTGTCTGACCATAGATGTCCCTCCCGGCGAGTTCGCGCGCCTTCAATAGGCCGGTGGCGTAGTCCCAGGTCGCGATCGCGTCGCTCTCGTCGTCGTTGGCGCAGGCATAGCCCAGCGTCTTGCAGCGCAGGAAAACCTGCTGCTTGGCGTCGAACCTCGTACCGTCGCCGATGAAATGCTTGCGCACCGCCTTCATGTCGCAGGCCAAGCACTCGAGGTCGAGCTCGAAGCCGAAGACCCGGAGGATTCCCACCGCGCCGCGGACATAGTCGTCGAAGGCGGCCAGATGCTTGGTCCCCGGCAACGGCTTCTCCCAGGCGAGCACGTCGGGCTTCTTGAAATCGATCAGCTGGTAGACCTCGCGGCGGAAGTTATAGAGCCCGCGCCCGAGCCCGTTCTCGCCGTCACACTCGATCCCGAACGAGCCCCAGACCGGAGATGAGCCATCCGGGCCGGTCGCGGCCCAGCCGCTGAAATAGGCGATGTCGAAGGCCAGCACCCTCAACTGGCGCCCTCCCTCCAGCCGCGCTCGAACTCGCGCGCCTGCCACGATCCCTTGGGGTAGGGGTTCAACTTGTTCATGCTCCGCGCGCCCGTGCGCGTGCGCCCGTCGACCTTCTTCTTGCCCAGCTCATAGGGCGCCGCGCCGTAAGCCTGGTCGAACATCTCGCCTTGGGTGCCGACCGGCATCCCCAGCAACTGGGCATAGCGCCGGGCATCGTCCCAGCGCTGCTTGATGTCGTCGGGATCCTGCTGCCAGACCCGGATCACGTCGAGGATGGAATCCGCGTTCAGCCCCTTGGCCTTGGCGTCCTTGATCGAGGCCCGGTAGCGCCCTTGGGATTCCTGGTAGCTCTCCTTGGCGATCTCCTTCAGGCGCCACTGCTCCTGAACGGCATAGAGCGCCTGGGTGCAGACCTCGTCGGTCGGCGGACCGGGGGGAAGGTTGTGGCCAAGCGCGCCGATCTCAGCTGTTGGGGTTGCGGAAACCTCCGCCTTGAGCGCCTGCGTCCGCTTTCTCGCCATCGTCTTTCCTCCCTCCCTTGGAAATGAAGATCCGCCCGACCTCGACCGGCTTCAGCCCGGTGACCTGGGCGATGTCGTTGGCGAGCCAGAACGGCGCCGCCCGGTCGCCGGAGAGAATGTAGGAAATCATCGCCTGGGTCACGCCGACCTGGTCGGCGAGCCAGCGCTGGGATTTCTTATTGGCTCTGAGCCAGCCCGCAAGTTTGTACATTGCCGATCCTCGCACAAAGCGTTATAAGAGGACATGGGAATCTCACCCGCCGATTTTCAAATTCTCGGATTCGTTTTGCAACAGGGGGCGGCGGCCGAGAAGACGCTGGCCTTCAAATACCCGGCGAAAGCCGTGCGCAAACTGATCGACGAGGGCTATCTGGTCAAGTTCGGCAAGGGTCCGGCAGGACCGTTCGTCGGCTTGTCCAAAAGCGGCAGGAAGGCGATCACGCTGGGGGTCGTGCAATAGGCGGAAACTGGAACAACAAGCCCGACCAGCCGGTGGCCGGGACCTACGAAACCAAACTCGTGCGCGGCGGGATTTTAGTCCCGGTCAAGCTCTGGCAAGAGGGCGAAATGTGGCAGGCCCTGGTCGACGGCGAAGCCTATACGGGCGACATCTATCACTTGTGGTGCTGGGTCATGGGCCGGCCGATCCCGGAGCACGAATATGCTTACAAACTGGCCCGCGGACGCCACGCCAAGCGCTGGACCCCGGATCAACCTGCGGCGAATCCGAGAGACCCGGTCGACTGGCTGAAAGTCAAACTCCCCCCAAGGAGGGGAAAGAAGAAATGAACGAATCCCTGCGCAACGACAACCTGATCCCCGAGGCCCAGCTCCGCGACAACCTGGCCGAGAAATACCGGCCGCTGGTTTTGCGCATGGATGAAATCCTGGCGACCTCGGCAACGTGGCTCGAGGTGAGCGACGAGGAAGAGGCCAAACAGGTCTCCGACGTCAGGAAGGGATTCCAAGCCCTGATCAAGGAATTCGACTCCCTCCGCCTCAATGAGAAGGCGCCCTGGCAGGGCCTGGCCAAGGTCGTCGACGGCTTCTTCATGCCCAAATTCGACAAGCTCTCGATGGAGCTCCGGCGCATCAACGGCCTCGCCTTGGACTGGGCCAACAAGAAGGAAGCCGCGGCGCGGGCCGAGCTCGAACGCCTCGCCCAAGTGCAAAGGCGCCTCGCCGAGGAAGCGCTCGAGCGCCAGCGCGCGGAAGCCGAGAAGCGCTCACGCCAGTTCGCCAACCCCAATCAACCCCCGCCCGCCCCGGACTACGATGCGGCCGTGGCGGCGGCCGCATCGGCAGTGGAGGCGGCGAACAAAGCCGACAAGGCAGCGCTCGCCCGGCCGGCCGAGCTCGCCCGCGTCCGGGGCGATCTGGGATCGGTCACCTCGCCCAAACGCCGGTGGACCGGGGAGGTGACCGATCGCCAGACCCTCGACCTCGAGGCGCTCAGGCTGCACCTCTCGCTCGAGGACCTGAATAAAGCCGTCCGATCCTGGGTCAAGGCCAACACCGGCGACGGCCTCGCCCCCCCCACGCTGAAAGGCGCCCGAGTCTGGCAGGAGAAATATCTGTGACCAAGCCGCCGTTGCGTATCGCTCACCCCTTCGCCGATCTGCTGCCGCTGATGAACAGCCTCGATTTCGAGGAACTGGTCGGCGACATCTCGAAGAACGGCCAGTTGGAGGAGGCGACCGTCGACGAACACGGCCGGATCATGGACGGCCGCAACCGTGTTGCCGCCTGCGATCGGCTCGGCATCGAGCCGAAATTCGAGACCTGGCAAGGCAAGCCCGGGACCGAGGCCGATTTCATCTTCGCGAAGAATCTGGTCCGCCGGCACCTGAACGAGGTTCAGAAGGCCGAAATCGCCGAGAAACTGGCCACGGCCAAGCGCGGCGGCCGAGCGCCCGGACCCAATCTGGCCCTGGCCAGATTGACCCAGCCCCAAGCCGCCCAACAGGTCGGTAGCACGGTCGAGAACGAAGTCATCGCCATGGCGATCAAGTGCGTGAATGCCATGCACACCGGTGACCGGCCGAAACAAATCCGCTGGCGCAGCACGGGCGCCAGGCCCGAGCCGATGCCGGAACTGGCTGTCAAGCCGGCCGCACTCGCGGCAGAGTGACGCGACGATCCGCTACCCCACTCGATTCCCACGCCAGGGGCCAATTGCACAAATGCCCTGCACGGCGGCGGATCGCTCTTTTCATTAAGATGAGGACATGAACGAGAACCCGAAGGACCCCCCGCCGCCCCGCGACCGGCCGCCCAGCTTGTGGTTTCAGAAGCTGTTCCTGCGCGGGCTCCGCGCCATCCGCGACGAGCGCGGAATCCCGCTGACGGACGAAGAGTACGCCAAGCTCGAGAGCTCTCTCAAGGAGCCGGAATGAACGAGAAACCCCCGGAGAAGAAAGCCGCCCCACCCGCCACCCGCGAGTACAGCGAAGCCCTGATCGACCCGCATCTGCTGCGCGCGCCGGCGATGGCGATCTGGATCGACCAGCCGCTGTTCGACCGGGCCAAGAATATCGCCCTCTACTTGAGTAAGGCGGAGGGCTTCGTGCCGCCGCATTTGCTCGGCAAGACGGAATCGTGCTTTGCCGTGGTCGAGCGGGCGCTGGCCTGGAATCTGAGCCCCTTTGCGGTCGCCAATTGCTGCTACCAGACCCCCAATGGCCGGGTCGGCTTCGAAGGCAAATTGTGCCAGGCGGCGATCGAGAACTCGGGCAAGCTCGAGGGCGGAGTCAAGTTCATCCATATCGGCGACTGGACCAAGGTCGCCGGCAAGTTCGAGATCAGAACCAGCACCAAGTCCGGGCGCGAGTATGCAGTGCCGACCTGGTCGCGCGATGAGGCGCGGGAATGGGGCCTCGGCGTTATCGTCTCGGCCAAGCTCAAGGGCGAGGAGGAGCCCAGGACCTGGGAATTGAACCTCGCCCAGTGCTTCCCCCTGAACAGCACGCTGTGGGCGACCGACCCCAAGACCCAGATTTGCTATACGGCCGTCCGCCGCTTCGCCTCGCTCGCCATGCCCGGCCTGTTCATGGGCATGGATTTCGACCGCGAATCCTCCGATGAGGATTCCGAAATGGTGCGCGCGGCCCGGGCCAAGGACATCACGCCCCCGGCGCCCACGCGCGAAGACTTCAAACAAACAACCGTCGACCCGGCGGCGGGTGCCGGTACAGCCCCCCAGCGGGCCGGCACAGAGGAGGAAGCCGCTCCCATCGGCCCCTCCACCGGGGATGAAAACTTGACCGCATCTGGTCAAGAATCCGAGGAACCCACGCGCGTCAACGTCACCGAGGGCGGAACTTGGTATGCCGTCCTCGCCTCGACCGGCATCGAGTTCACCAGCGAGGACCCGGTCGCCTTCGTCGATGAGATCCTCAACGAGGCCATGCGGGTGATGAAGAAGGTCAAGGACCTGAACGCGCTCTGGGACGCCAACAGCGCCCAGTTCCAATTCCTGCCCGAGGCGATGGGCCAGCGCATCCGCGACCAATGGCCCCGGGTGAAGAAATCCGGTAACCCGAATCAGGATAATCTCGTGTGACTTCCCTGCTGATCCGGCTCTGGTGCCGCCTGCTCGGGCATCGCTGGGTCCCGGTCTATGGTACAACCGACACGCATTGTCAGCGCTGCGGCCAACGGAAGGGGGATTCCAAATGACCGATTATCCGACGCGGATTCAGATCACCGACCCCGCCACCGGCAAGGTGCTCGATCTTTCCGGCAATCTGCAGCCGACCGGCGCGACCGGACCCACGGGCCCCACCGGGCCGACCGGCCCGGCTCCCGACATCATCGAGGTCATTTATGCGCCGGAGGAGTTTGCCGACTTCACGGCCATGCGCCAGGCCATCCTGCAGAACCAGGCGACCCATGCCGATGGCAAGATGCGCGCCGTCGTCCAGTTCCAGCGCGGCCGGGTCTACGAATACACCGATAACCAATTCCTGAACGGGGTCCAGAACTACCGCTGCGAGGCGATCGGCGAAGGTGCCCGGCCCAAGCTACGCAACATTAGGACGGGGGCGCCGGTGTGGATCCTCGAAGGCCCGCTCTGTCTCGGCAAAGGCTCCAACTGCTTCACCGAGCCCTTGGACAAAACCACCGCCATGGCCTTGATCGATACCGCGCAGAAGGGCGCGACCACGGTGCAGCTGCAGTCGAGCAGCGACGCTGCCAAGCTGAAAGCCGGGCGCTGGCACGCCGTCTTCTCCTGCAGCCAGCAGATCACGGGCTACCCGCCCAATGTCCGCTGGATCGACTACTGCAAGGTTGTCAGCATCAACGGGCGCGTCGTCACCCTCGACCGCGCCCTGCAGTTCAGTCACTTCGCCGACTATTGGGAAGATCCTGCCGACCAGCTCTCCATCGGCAAGGCCCGTATCGGGCTGTGGGATGGCTTCGATGGGGTGACCCGCGCGAACCTCGATGGCCACTGGAAGGGGATCGAGTTCATCGGTGACCGCCAGGATCGCGACACCACATATGTCGAGAGTCACATCAACTGCCTGTTCGAGGACTGCAGCATCTCCAACTTCTGGCCCTCGATGAACAAGTGCGTCGAAGCCCGCAACTGCAGCTTGACCGGTTACGGGAACCAGTTCGCCGAGCCCGACAAGCTCTCCGATACCCTGATCTTCGACGGCGTTACCGCGACCGATCCGAGCAAATATATCGGCGCCATTTCGGGCTTCACGCATTTCGTCATGCGCGGTTGCAATACCTCCAGCGTCAAGGTCAGCCCGCGCTATCTTGAGGTCAGCGACAGCACCATCGACAGCTTCGGCAATGAGTGGCTCTCCGTGCCGATCTCCTGGAATTTTCAGGGGCCGATCCTCGAAGCCAGCTTCAGCAATGTGACCTTCGCGGCACGTACGGCGAAGCAGCCGACCTGGACCTGGAACTCGGCGCCTGTCGGCGGCGATACCGGCCCGCTGCCCCTCTCGAGCGCGTCCTGGTCGGGCAAGAAGCTCATCATTCCCCGCAGCTTCGCGCATTTCGAGGCCTGGCTCGTCTGGCTCTACGAGGGCATCATGCTGTTCACCGGTCCGCGTGTTTACGACCCGCAGAAATATGGCCGGGTCGATAAGCTCTATGCGCCCCCCGACGGCTCGGCCATCTGGTGTGATGTGACCTGGATCGCAGGATCCAAGCCGACCTCAGGCAACCTGCATATTCCCAACCATGGCCTCAGGAAGCTTGTCTGGAGCAACGGGACTCATGTCGATCCCGGCAATTGGATCGAGCCCGATTATGTCTGCATGGAGGGCACGCCCGCCGACCGGCCCTTCCCTCAGGGCATCAGTTGATGCCTGAGATGACTCCGGTCTCGAGCTCACACCTTGCCGCCGTCGGCTACGACGCCGAGGCCCGCGAGCTCACGATCGAGTTCACCGACGGCAACACCTACACCTATGCCGGCATCGAGGCGCAACTCTATGAGGACCTGATGAGCGCCAGCTCGCCCGGGTCGTTCTTCTGGCGCTACATCCGGCAACGGCCCTTTACCTGGGAATGAATCAGAAGCGCCCGCCCCCGATCCGCAGCAAGACCCACCGGCTGTGGATTCAATCCCTCGCCTGCAGCGTCTCGGGCTGCTATCGCCCGCCCGAGGGGCATCACGTTCGCTGGGGCTTCTATACGCTGGCGCGCAAGCCCGGCGACGACAAGCTGGTGCCGCTCTGCCGAATCCACCATGACGAGATCGAGCACGGGGCCAAGAGCTTCGAAGCCAAATATGGCGTCGACCTGAAACTCGTCGCCGATACACTGTGGACCATGTCGCCGGGCAACCCGGCCAATGAAGGGGGACTGCAATGGGCGGACCATATCCCGCGTCGGTGATCGTCGTCATGCCCGACGGGACTCAGGTGACCTACTATCCCGATAGCGGCGTCGAGCCGATCCCGCCGCAGCCTGGGGGGCTCGATCTGCGGGCCGATTTCGATGTCGTCTCGCCGGGACCGCTGACGACGGCCAACAAATGCAAGATCTGGGGCAATCTGCCGAGCACGACCAAGTATGGCAACGGGCTCTGGGCCCCAGACGCCGGCCCCGTGCTCTACGACGCCGACCCGCAGGGCAAATACTTCTCCATCGTCGCCGATGGCGGCAAGAACGGCGGGCAGTGCATCCGCTTGTGGTATCCCGCCGGCGAGGTGGGCGAGCAGCAGAAGTTCTACCAGATCATCTGCGGCCCCCTGAATGCGACCATCAATATGGAATTCGACATGCTCTTCGAGCAGGGATTCAACTGGTGGACCGATGTCGGCAAGATAGGCCCATTGATTGGCTGGGGCGGACGATCTGGAGCTGACGGCGGCCTAACAATATTCTGCGTCTGGCAAACCGGTACAGCGCAGAGCAAAAGCTTCAATCCCATTATTCAAAATCAGCAAAGTCCCTCGGAGTGGGGCTCCAACTTCATCGTGCCAGCGATCTACACGAAGAAGTTCGTCGCCAACCAATGGTACAACTGGCGCTGGCAGCTCCGCTGCGACGGGACTGAGGGCTCCGCCAGGGTCTGGCTCGATGGCGAGGACTTAGGTGCTGAGACACCAAATGGCTTCGGCAATACTTCGATCACTGACAACATCATGCTGGAGCACGGTTTCTGGCATGGCGGCACCAGTGCACCGCCGACCGATGGCTGGATTCGCCAGGATAATATTCGTATTTGGACGAGCTAGATCGGGAACTGCCGGGCGGGAATGATCGAGAGGAATCCGCCGGCCGAATCCTGGATCACCGAAATGGTCTGCCCGACCGGGAATTTGACCTTCCATTTCGTTCCCGCGGCGAGGTAATCCGAGCCCGAGGCGTGCGCCACCGCCGCCCCCGCCAGCGAATACCAGCAATTCGTGTTGGCGGTGATGACGGCGACGGAATAGGGATTGGCGAAGGCCGCACTCGCATTGGCCGCGGCCCCCACGGTCACCATCTGGCCGGCGCCGAAATCGTATTCCAGGGCATCGACGACTTGCCCATTTCCGACGGTGGCGGCAACGGCATCGACCATGATGATTCCTCCTAGTAGACGGTGAGGGCCTGCAGCTGCGCCGGCGTGAGCGCGGTGTTGTAGTAGGTGAAGCGGCGCAGCCAGCCATTGAGGGGTTGTGCGGCGCCGGCGCCCTGCGCGCCAAGCCGCAAAAAGGTTTGGGTTGTCGGATGGGCGCCGAGGCCAGAGCCAACGATCGCGCCGCTCACGGCAAAATTGTTGCCGTTGACTGCATCGACGGCGAAGGCAACTTTGTACAACTGAAGGGCAACGGTCTGTTGCGGCGCGTTGAAAGAGAACTGACCCGCGCCGCCAATGATGCACGTTGCAACAATTTGGTTGCTACCCGTGCCCCGAAAAATGAGCATTCTATCCGACGAATTGTTGTCAAGCTGGATTGCGGTCTGCTGCCCTGTACCGATGGCTTCATAAATATACTCAGCATCAAACGTGCCCGTGTTTTGGTTATACCAGCCACCGAGGGGCGCGCTGGCGTTATCGACGGCGCGGGTCACGGCCACGGTCGATGTGGCAATCGGCGAGGTGGCGAAGGCGCCCAGCTCCAACTGCGGCAGGCCGAAGCGGATCGTGACATCGGTCGCACCAGCCGCCGCCGTATTTATATTGAGAGACAAGCGGGTCCAGGCCGTCGTGGCGGGCGCCGTCTGGGGGTTGGTGACGAAACGTTGCACGGCAAGATTGGCCGCAGACGGCATGATGCCAGGCAGCCCGGTGCCTTGGACTATGGTGAGTGCGGCGTTGAAGAATTGTAATCCCATAGAAAGGGAGGAGATATTGGTGAGCGAGCCGCCGACGAGTTTCATATAACAGGAACCAGTCCATATTTGGCCGGGGGTTGCGGCGGCATTGTTATTCGCATCGGTAAGGAAGTTGAAGTTTCCTCCACCTGTCGCGGTGCCAAAAATCCGCAAATCAACATAGGCGATGCCGTTCTCGGTCCCGGTGCCGACGACGTTGAGCGAGCATCCCGTGTTGGTGGATTGCGTCCAGTTTGTCGGCAGCGTTCCTGGCGTCCCGGCGACGGCCCCAACCATGGTGTTGTTGCGGATCGAGTTGGTCCGCGCCTCCTCTATCAGCAGCCCGCGCGGGGTCAAGGCCACGGGGTCATAGTCGAAGCGCGCGGCATTGATGGCGGCGGTTTGCAGGGTGCCGGTATTGTCGAAGTATGGGCCCGTCGTCGTCCGGGTGAAGGTGATCGAGGCGTCGAGGACCCCGGTGGTGAAGTCGAAAACCTGCGCCGCTGCCGGGATATTGAGCAGCGCGACCGCCGGGGCGGCCGGGGGCAGCGCCGGGGTGATCGAGACATAGCCGGCGGCGGAATCGGCGATAAAGGAAAGCGCTTGGCCCGCGGGAATCTTCAGCATCCACTTCGTGCCGGCGGCCAGGTAATCGCTGCCCGCGGTCGCCTTGGCCGCCGTCCCACCGACGGTGAACCAGCAATTCGTGGTCGCGGTCAGGACGACGACCGTGTTGGCGTTGGGGAAGGCAACGGGGGAGACGGGCGCCAGGCTGATGGCGATGACCTGCGGCAGATCGTAGACCAGGGCGTTGATGACGGCGCCCCCTACGCTGGCGGCGATGGCGTCGGGCATGGCTTCGCTCCTAAACGGGCCGCATGGGGATGACCCCGATGATTCCGAGCAGGACCAGGATCGCGATCAGGACCACAATCACGATGGCGACGTTCTTGAACGGCGGTTGGATGGGCAGGATCTGCACGCAGTAGATCACCAGCCCGAAGATCACCACGACAACGAGGACGTAAATCAGCAGGCTAATCATCTATCGCCTCCCTCGACGGCGAGCTCGCCGTTTCTTTCCTCGGCTCGAGCCTCGGGCGACCACGGCATTGGCCTGGCGGATTGCCGCCCCCTCGCTCTGGCCTCGCGCCAGCGCACTATTGGCGATATGAGACCACTGCCGGCGCTGCTTCGCGCTGCGCGCCTTGCGGGTATGCCTGCGAGCTGACGCTGCGGTCCACGGCATTTAGGCCCCCTGATGGAAACCGGGCGGCGCGAGCTGGCGCAGAAGTTGTTGTAGCAGGCTGGGCGCCGGCGCTTGCCCAGGCGGCACGGGCACGTTGAGAAGCGGCTGGGCCTGGAACGGCCGCCAATCGCCGGGACCGGTCTCAGCCGGCAGCGGCGGGCCAGGGCTGATCGTCGGCCCCTGGTGGTGCTTCCAGAACATCTGCGAGCTCGGGTCTTCGGCCGGATAGGGGACGGGGGCGAATTGATCCGCCCCTGGCGGCGGATTGCCGGGATCGTAACGCGGCGGCTCGCCCTCAAGCTCGGGCACGTAGACTCCAGGTTTCCTGTCCCCGGGCGGCGCCCCTATTCCCGGCGGGCGCCACTCGAACGGCTGCGACCCTGCTCCCGGCGTCCCGCGCATGGCCCGCAGAATCTGGACGACCGGGTGGTTATCGAGGTGCTGCAGCAACTCGGCCAACTGCTGCGGGGTCATGCCCTGGAGCAGGCTTTGGATGTCGACTCCATTGGCCATCTCAGCCCTTCTTCGCAATGAGCCAAACCAAAGGGAGAACGAGGAGTGCGTCAGCCGCTGCCACCAGAATCATCTTCTGAACGCTCGCCTCCGGGTTGATCAGAATCAGCCAGGTCAGTGCCGTTGCGGCGGCGAGACCCAGCAGGAGCAGCGAGCGCGCGCCCAGCAGCGTCAACAGGGTCTGGATATAAAGGGCCGTTTTCTGCTGCTGGCCCGCGATCTGGAGAATCCTTTGTTCGGCCTGCTGCAGCTGCGCTTCCCGCAGGGTGATAGCCGGGGACGAGGCCCCTGGGCTTGCGCCCGAGCCTCCTGGGGACATCTGCGGCTGGTCCGCTTGCTCCTCGAGCAGTTCCATCCTGAAGGGCGTTTGCGACGGCATTGATGTTGCTCCCGATTCCGGCTGCGTCCTCGGCCTCGCGCAGTTCGGCGAACATGCGCTGGCTGGCGTTCATGATGGCGACGAACTCATTGGGGTCGATGTCGCCGTGGCGGGCCCGCTTCTCGGCGTTGTTGGCGACGGTGATCATCAGCTGCTCGATCGCCGCGCGCGCCGTCTGCGGCTTCTCGGTCTTGGGCCTCGGCATCAGGGCAAGAACCTCCATCCTCCGGTGGTGGCGGGGGCTGGCACCGCTGCCGGGGCGTCCTCGCGCGCCTTCTTGCGCCGCGGTCCCGCCAGCGAGCGTTCGTAGCCCGCCTGCGCCCCGGCCGGATCGACAATATAGCCCGGGGCGGCCTGGAAGCCGAAGACCGACGAGGCCCAGGCGGAGGCCGAGGGAGCGCCGGTCTGCTCGAGCTTCTGGATCGACTGCATGGAGAAGGGCTGGGCGCTGCGCCAGACCCACTTCGCGGTATCGAAGGCCTGTTTCTCAAACGGGTCGTCGGGGTCGCTGATCAGCGCGCCATAGAAGTCGCGATTGCTCCACCAGTCGGCGATCATGGAAATCATCGGCGCGGCCTTGTTCATGGCGGTCTGTTTGGGGTCGTGGGCGAAGGCGACGACGTCCTTGATGTAGTCGGGGATCGAGACCCGCTCCTTGTTCCCCTTGGCGTCCAATTTCCCGTTCCAGGGGAAGAAGTAGTCCATCAGCTCGGTCGGCCCCTTGCCGGTATAGAGGTAGGTCAGGATGGCGCCCTCGAGGGCGTGGATCGTGGTCATCGACACTGCGTAGGCCATGCGCGGGGTGAATTCGAGCTTCTTCAGATCGAGGTGGCTGAGATGCTTCAGGTTGCCATAGGCGTCGAGCGCCGCCCCGCCAAGGGCACGGACATCGCCCAAGGTCCAGCCGAGGGCACGGACCAGGAGGAAGGAGAGATTCTTGCCGGTCTTGGTCCAGAAGATGTTGTCGTAGACCATCTGGCCCATGCGGTCGTCGACCGTGGCCCATTTCTGCATGGCGGCGACCTGGCGTTCGAGCGCCGTGGCGTCGGGGTGGGTGCGCAGGAAATCCTGGGCCATGTCGTAGAAGACGCCGAGCTTCTGCCTGGGCACCCACCAGCTCATCAGCGGCTCGGTGATCGGCTCGAACAGCAGCTTCAGCAATTGCCGGCCGCCCTCGAGGGCCTGCTTGATCGGCTGGTCCTTGAAATCGTTTTTGAGGTCGGAGATGAAGGTTCCGTTGACGATCTTGCGCCACACCGGCTGGCCCTGCAGGACCTGGTGAATCTCGTCCATCCGCACCCGCCCGCCGCCCTTGACCAGCATGTCGACGATCGGGGCCATCTCGTGGTCTGGCGCCGGCCCGAGCGGGTTGAGATAGGCGGCGCGCAGCTTGCTGCCCTTGGCGAGATTGCGAGCAAAGCCGAGGGGAGATGTGGCGAGCGTCACGAAGCCGCGGGGATCGAGCCGGGATAATTGCTCGAGGCCGAGCGCGGCGCGGGAAAAGAGGGCATCGTTGGTGGTGAAGGTCAGATGGAACAGCGACCAGCCCAGCGTCGTCAGGTTGAGCAGGTTGTTGCCCGCCCGGATGAAGCTGCCGACGGGGCCGGTCACCGGATCGAAGATGCCCAGGTGGCTCTTGGAGGTGTAGTTGTCGATGAGGCGGGCGATCGGCTCGGGGGCCCAATAGTCGCCGGTCTTTTGCGGGCCATATTCGCCCTCGCCGGGGGGCCGCCAGACCTCGAAGCTCTTGTCCTTCATCTGGGTGAAGCCCGCCGGGCCCCGCTCGCCGTTGCGGACGAAGACGAGATGGCCATCGGCCTTCATGTCCCGCTTCATGATCTCGAACCAATAGGCGTGGTCCATCTGCTGCAGGCGAATCATCGCCAGGCGCAGCGGGTTCGTGGTGACGAGCTTGAGCTTCACCCCCTTGGCTGCGGCCCAGGCCATGGCCTCGCGCACGGTGGCGAAGACGCGCTTCTTGGTCCAGGAGCGGTCGCCCTTAAGCGGGGTCTTGCTGGCGGCGCGGAGCTCGGCTTCTCTGGCGGGGTCGGCCTCTTTGGCGGCCTCGACCTCGTCGGCGGCCTCTTGCGCGGCTCTGCGGCTCTCGGGCGTGTAGATGTGGCCGATATAGTTTTCCCGGTAGCTGGTGTCGTCGAGCAGGCCGACCTCGACGGCCCGCTGGAAGCGCTGGTCGTGCAGGGCGTGGAGGTGGTCGGCGGCCTCCTGGAGTCCGGGGGTCAACTGCCCCTCGCCGGTCTCGATGCGGTGGATCATGTCGAGCTTGCCAGTCTCGTCGAGGCGGCCGACGATTCTGTCGTACTGGCCGAGCGCCTCTCTCACCCGTGCCGTGTCGTGGGCGACCTGGGAGGCGAACTGGACCAGCGCCCGCTCGCCCGGGGCGGCACCTTCGATCGAGGTCGGCGAGACGGCGGCGATGATCTTTTGGGCGGCCTCGGTGTCGCGCAGCGCCGAGAGCGCGTCGGTGGCCTCGGCGACCGGGCCGAAGAATCCGGCCGCGGCGTTCATCGTGTTCGAGAGGAACGCGCTCGACCCCTTGATCTTGCTCGTCCGCTCGAAGGGATCGGAGATGAAGGCCTTGCCGAGGGCCTGGAAAGGCGCCCAGCCGATCTGCCCCGCCCCGGCGAGGATCTCGAGGGCCGATATGCCGCGGGTCATGACCCCCGCCTTGATGGAGTCGTCCCAGCCCTCCTTCATCAGTTCCCAGCCGCTCTTCACTTCGTTGACGAAGTTAGGGCCCTGCTCGTAGAAGGGCTGGAGCAGCGGATTCTTGTAGTCGAGCTGCGTCACCCCGCCGGTGTCGCTGACCTTCTGCAGGGGCGCGGTGTTGTCGCCGATGAAGCGCCACCCGCCTTTTCCGCCCGAATCGAGCCCCTGGGCCATGCTCCAGAGCGCTTGCTGATTCGGGTTCTGCGGGCTTTGTCCCAAGGTGCCGTAGCCCTGGACGGCCGCGAGCCAGGATCCGGCCTGCTTGTGGCGGGCGGCGAGGTATTGCCCGGCGAAGTCGATGTCGCTGGCCGGGTTCCCCATGGTGTGGGGCTGGAGGCCATAGCCCGGCCTGGCGGCCGTCGCCGGCTCGATCTGGGCGATGCCGGTGGCCCCGGAGCTCGCGTTGTAGGCGCTGGGATCGAGGCCCGATTCGGTCTGCAGCAACTGCCGCAGCAGCCCGCTCGGGATTCCGTATTGCGTCTCGGCCTGGGAGATCCG
>Ga0126371_10001912_pt1 | contig 17803 bp, 18 predicted proteins | sample PanSoiMetaPlot_4_FD_110145 | JGI IMG/M metagenome (GOLD analysis project Ga0126371, IMG submission 110145) | Tropical forest soil microbial communities from Panama - MetaG Plot_4 | ecosystem: Environmental > Terrestrial > Soil > Tropical forest > Bulk soil | place: Panama | collected 2016-02-17 | reverse complement strand
GCTTGCCAGGGAGAAATTCCTACCTGCCATTTTTACCAACATACAAGCAGTATCAGCGACTTACGAATTGGTCCCCCATCTGCTATAGGGAAGGGCAGACGAAGTGGCGCGCAACGGGGCGCTCTAGAGAATAACTTCGGCCAGAGGTTTTCTTGAGCGCCCCTTTGCATTTCTCAAAGTTCGCCACATTCTGAGCCGCATCTCGAATGCTTCGTCAGCCCTCCGAGCCCTCCCCCAAGTCGCTACGCGAGGGCTAGTTTTTCGCGCAAATCAATTCCAGCCTGGCGCAAAAGCTTCGCAATCGAATCCTCCGATAGTCGTGACGCGTCCAACAGCACACGCACTGTCCGGTCTTTTTCATCAAAGGTGATCTTTTGAACCCCGTAGACTTCGCGCACTCCATCGATTGCGCGCATCTCCCGCTCGCCCGGAGTCACCCCATAGCGAAACGCTATTTCCAGATAGGTCATGACGGTCCTTTCGTTTGAGCATTCAGGATACAACGATCGAACCGGAGTCCTCGAGAATCTAACGTAGTGATGGCCAATGCTCGTTCAATTCCGCTCGGATCCAGGAGTCCAGACGGCCTCGACAGTTTAAGCGTGTCCGAAGCGTCCACTCTTCGGACCCTCGCCGATCAGCGAGCGCGCTTTCTCTCGTTCATCCGTCGCCGGATCGACTCGCCCGAGATTGCAGAAGACATCTTGCAGATTTCCTACCTGCGGGCCGCCGAACACATCGCCGAGCTTCGCGACCCCGAGCGCTCGACCGCCTGGTTCTATCGGCTATTGCGCAACGCGATCATCGATCACTATCGGCGCTCCGCTAGCGGCGCGAAAGTCGTCTCCGACGAGTCCCTCGATCGTCCGGCAGAACCTACGCGCCATCCGAACACGTGCCCCTGCGTGACTCGCGAACTGACACACCTGAACCAGAACTACGCTCACGCCCTCGAGGATGTCGAAATGGACGGTCTCTCCGTTCACGCCTTTGCCGCCAACGAAAGGATTGCGCCGGGAACCGCGTCCGTCCGCTTACATCGCGCGCGCAAAGCGCTCGCGGCGCGACTCCAGGCCGTCTGCGGATCCTGTTCCGGAACCGGTTGTTTCGATTGCACCTGTGCCTAGTCTGCATGTAGTCCTTCCGGTGCCTTCAAAATCTTTCGCGGGAGGTGTAAGGTTTTTATTCCACCAGCGTCTGCATTCAGTGAAAACATAATCCCTGGTCGATCGGGACCGCAGGGTTTTCACTGGAGGAATTTGTGCCCGATACGCTCGAACAAGTACAAAACGCGATCGATCCCGTCTGCGGGATGACCGTCAACCCGGCGACCGCCAAGTATTCCTGGGAGCACGCAGGAAAGACCTACCACTTCTGTTGCGCCGGTTGCGCTGCCAAGTTTCGCGCCGATCCCGACAAGTTTCTAAATAAGCCCACCCAAGGCCAAGCCTCGGGAATGGTCACGCTCGGGATGCCGAAGGCCGCCGCCCCCGCAACCGTCCAGATCGCGCCCGCGAGCAATAGCGCAGCGCCCACAACCCACGAGCATTCGCAGCCGGACCAAGCATCTGCCTCAACCCCGGCTGATGATCGCTGCTACGTCTGCCCGATGTGTCCTGAGGTCCACCACACCAGTCCGGGCCCTTGCCCCACTTGTGGTATGGCGCTCGAACCCGAGAGCCCGTTGCCCACCACGAAGGTCGAGTACACGTGCCCGATGCATCCGGAGATCGTCCGCCCTGGCCCAGGTACTTGCCCGATCTGCGGCATGACGCTCGAACCGCGCAACGTGACTGCGCACGTCGAAGAGAATCCTGAATTGCGCAATATGACGCGTCGCTTTTGGGTCAGTGCCGCCCTGACCACACCGTTGCTAGCAATTGCAATGGGCAGCATGCTCGGGTACAAGCTAGCGGTCAATGGCGACATCAATGGCCTGATCATTAACTTGCCGCGCATCGAGTTCACGTTGGCCACTCCCGTTGTCCTCTGGGGCGGGTGGCCATTCTTCCAACGCTTCTGGGCCTCTCTCTTCAACCGCAGCCCCAACATGTTCACCCTGATTGGCCTAGGTACTGGCGTGGCGTATCTCTACAGCGCGGTCGCAACCTTCGCGCCCCAAATTTTTCCGGCGTCGTTGCGCACCATGGGTGGATATCCTGACGTCTACTTCGAAGCTGCAGCCGCCATCACCACTCTGGTTCTGCTCGGCCAGGTCCTGGAACTGCGCGCCCGCAGCCAGACCGGCGCCGCCATCCGCGCCTTGCTCGACCTCAGCCCGAAAACCGCGCAACTAATCGCTGCCGATGGCAGCGAGGAAGACATTCCTCTTGATCATGTGAAACCCGGTGACCGCTTGCGCGTGCGTCCCGGAGAAAAAATTCCGGTCGACGGGGAAGTGCTCGAAGGCGCTAGCTCAATCGATGAGTCGATGATCACCGGCGAATCCATCCCCGTTTCCAAGAAACCCGGCCAGAAGGTAATCGGCGCTACCGTCAACACCACGGGATCGTTCGTCATGCGCGCCGAGCGCGTGGGCAGCGAAACCATGCTCGCGCAAATCGTCCAGCTGGTCAGCAAGGCGCAGCGCAGCCGCGCGCCCATTCAGCGCCTTGCCGACAAGGTGGCCGCGTGGTTCGTGCCTGCTGTTATTGGCGTGGCCATCCTCACGTTCATCGTCTGGGCGATCATCGGCCCGCAGCCGCGCCTGGCACACGCTCTGGTCAACGCAGTTGCTGTCCTGATCATCGCCTGCCCCTGCGCTCTCGGCCTTGCCACGCCGATGGCAATCATGGTGGGCACCGGGCGCGGCGCTCACGCCGGAGTCCTCATCCGCAATGCCGAAGCCCTTGAGACGCTTGAAAAGATCGACACGCTCGTCGTCGACAAAACCGGTACGCTGACAGAAGGGAAGCCGCGCGTAACTTCAGTTGTCCCTGTTGGTCTCGAAAAGAAAGAACTGCTCCAGTTGGTCGCCAGTCTTGAGCGAGCCAGCGAGCACCCGCTCGCCTCGGCCATCGTTGCCGATGCCAAGGACAAAGACATCGAGCTTTACAGCGTCGACCAGTTTCTTATGCATCCCGGCAAAGGCATCGACGGCACGGTCGAAGGGAGGCGCGTCATTGCCGGCACTCGCCCCTTCATCGAAGCGATCCCCGTCCTTGTTCCCGAAGTGCCGGAGACTTATTTGCGCAGTGGCGAGGCTGAAATTTATATCGCGGTGGACGGGCGCTTCGCGGGATGGATCGTCGTCGCCGACCCCATCAAGCTCTCCACGCCGCCCGCTCTTGCCGATCTTCGCGCTCAGGGCATACGCATCGTCATGCTCACTGGCGACAACCGCACCGTCGCGGAAGACATCGCCAACAAGCTCAACATCACGGAAATCGAAGCCGAGGTATTGCCTGAGAAAAAATCCGACATCGTCCGCCGTCTCCAGGAAGAGGGTCGCAAAGTCGCCATGGCCGGCGACGGTATCAACGACGCTCCCGCCCTCGCTCAAGCCGACGTCGGCATCGCCATGGGCACGGGCACCGACGTCGCCATCGAAAGCGGTGGCATCACGCTCGTAAAAGGCGATATGTCCGGTGTCGTGCGTGCGCGGAAACTCAGCCAGGCGACCATGCGCAACATTCGGCAGAACCTGTTCTTTGCGTTCCTCTACAACGCGCTCGGTGTGCCGATTGCCGCCGGCGTGCTTTATCCGTTTTTCGGATTGCTCCTGAGCCCCATCCTTGCCGCCGCCGCGATGAGCTTCAGCTCGGTGTCCGTGATCGCAAACTCCCTACGGCTGAGGAAGATGTCTCTGTAAGAGTGCACATACCACTGACCACGTGGGGGCAGACGCCCTCGTCTGTCCAGCCGGGCGAAGCCCGGCAATTACGTGCACCAATCAGAGACGATGAACGGACACCTGTTCCCGCCCACTGACTCTGTAGCGCCGGCGTCCCGCCGGCTGTCATGAGGGCGTTTCGTCCTCACCCTGCCCTTCTAACCTACATCTGGCGGTGCCCCAGATTCGCGTTCGTTCTTTGGTCGTTAACGTGGGAAGTCGATCATTTGTAGCGCCGGCGTCTCGCCGGCTGTCGTGTGGGCGTCTCGCCCTCACTTGACCAACGCCCTTTTACTTAATCCCACGTGCACATCCATCTGCGTATTCTCCGGATCCCGCGCCCTCTCGTCGTACACCTCGTAGTCCGCCTTATATGCGCGATCGCCCCCGGGCGCCGTCTTCGGCTGCATCCAGATCCTCTTCCACGTTCCAACCACCACTTGCGCAACCGGCCCTTCCTCCGACGTAAAAATCGCATACTTGCCCGCCGGCACTTTCTTCACCACCATGCCCGCAGGCACGTCCGCAGTCGACGTCACGCGCGCGCCAATCAGATGCGTATACTCACCATCTTTGTCGGTGGCGTAATCGGTGATCACTGCGATGATCGATGTATCCGCCCTGTTCGGAATCTGCGCGAGCAGGTTGTCCTGAAAAAAACGTCCCCACTGCTTGCCAATCACTCCCTCACCCGACATCTCTTTGGCATTCGTCGTACGCTCCGCGATCCCGATGACATTGAAGCCCGCTTCCTCGACTACCTTCGGATTCATAGAAGCATCCTTCGCTTGTCCAGAACTTTGCGGCCACACCACTCCTGCGACACCCTCCACGATCAAGAAGACCCCTGCGGTTACAATCGCGAGCAGGGAAGAACGGGAGCCCAAGATTCTCATCGGAGTTTTCTCCAGCATATGGCACTGACAAACCTACGGAGGGCCGACAGCAGAGGACTGAACGTCTGACACCTGAAACCCGAGACCTAACACCCAAGACCTAATACCCAAGACCTAATACCTGCTTTTCTAAAGCCTGGTCAGAAACTCGGTGATCTCCTGGTTATTCCAATCCTGCGCCCCCACGAACTTGCGGCGGACCATCCCCGAGCGGTCGATGATCCACGTCTCCGGAAACATCACGCTGCCGTAGAGAGCGTTGCTTTGCTGCTTGGCGTCGCGAACGGTCAGCAAATTCACGTTGTGCTGCTTGATGAAACGATGATAGGCGTCGCCGTCCGCATCCGTGCTCACCGCGAGCACGATGATGCCCTTGTCCTTAAGGCGCTGTTGCATCTCCACCAGAGCCGGCGTCTCTTCCACGCACGGCGGACACCATGTCGCCCAGAAGTTGAGCACCACCACTTGTCCCCGGTAGTCGCTGAGCTTGATCGTCCGATCGGCATCGGTGACCGTGAAATCGGGTGCTTTCGTCCCAATGCGAGGAGGCCGCGTGCCCGAGTAGCAACCCGCCAGGAGCATGATTGCGAAGAGTGTCGTCAGGGAAACCAAGCGTCGCACATAGCTATAATAATAGATTCGACATATGGGGACGCCAGTATTAGAGGGGCCTACCGTTTCCGTCATCATCCCGGCCCGTAACGAAGAAGCCAGCCTGGGAGCCTGCCTCCGCTCGCTCACCACCCAGACCGGGATCCCTTATGAGATTCTCGTCGTCGACGACGGTTCCACCGACAATACCCGCGCCATAGCCCAGTCGTTCGCTTCCGTACGTGTGATCGACCCCGGGCCGCTTCCCGAAGGCTGGACCGGCAAAAACAATGCGGTCACCGCCGGCGCTCACGAAGCCAAGGGCGACTGGCTCCTATTCACAGACGCGGACACCGTCCACCGTCCAGGTTCGCTCGCCAAAGCCGTCGCGGAAGCCAAGCAACAAAAAGCTGATCTGCTGTCCTATTCTCCTGAACAGGAAGTGTGCGGATTTTGGGAGCGCGCCGTCATGCCGGTCATCTTCGCCGAACTCGCACGCAAGTACCCACCTTCGCGCATGAGCGATCCGGCTTCGAAACTAGCCGCCGCCAACGGACAATACCTTCTGGTCTCGCGCAAAGCCTATGATGCCGTCGGTGGGCACGCGGCCGTCGCGAGTTCCTTGCTCGAAGACGTCGAACTCGCGCGCATCATCAAGGCTGCCGGCTACAGGATCACGTTCCGCTACGGAGGCGATGCCGTTCGTACCCGGATGTATCGCAGCTTCCAACAGCTCCGCGAAGGCTGGACGAAGAATCTTGCGCTCCTGTTTCCATCCGCAATCGCGCTCGCTCTTTGGAGCCTCATCGAGTTCGCCGCGGTCATCGCATGTCTCGTCTTCGCCGCGTCTCTCGTCATCGCGGGCGATTGGAGACACGCGCTCTTTTATTTGATCGTCCCGTTTCTGACCGTCATGCGAATTGCGACCTCACATTTTTCCTGGTCATCAAATCTCTTAGGGATCTTGGGGCTGCCGATATTTGCTTACCTGCTCCTGCGCTCTAAACTTTCATATCGCATTGGCAAGGTGAGCTGGAAAGGGCGTTTGTATGGCGGGCGAACCATCGCCGCGGGTCGCCTCTCCCGTCGCGGCACGGTGGCTGGGCACTCATGACAAATCTTCCAGCAGGCACACCAGTTTTTATCCCAGCTGCTGCAAACCCTTTGCCTGCAGAATTGGTGTTAGAAATCGCGCACGCGTTGAGCGAGAGCGCAGGAATCCGCGAAGCCCACCTGCCGATGATCTACAGCAAGGGAAGGATCGATCCCCCAGCTCAAGTGCTGATCGTTGTATTGGAAAACGGCGGTCCTAGCCAGATACCGCAGATCGCAGAGGCTGTGCGTCGAATCCTTCCGAACGGGCAATTTATTGACGTGATGCATTGGCCTGGCGACGATCCCGCGATGCCGACGGTCAGGCAGACGGGATGCGTCGTAAACCTTAATCGTAAGCCAAATTGACGTATATAGATATTTGTAAATATAGATAATGGTCTATCTCACACGCAAAGCCGAATTCGCAGCCTCGCACTATTACCACAACCCGGACTTCACTCCGGAGCAGAACCGCGCCGTCTTTGGCAAGTGCAACAACCCGTATGGACACGGGCACAACTACACGCTCGAAGTCACGGTGAAGGGAAACGTCGACCCGAAGTCCGGCTTTGTCGTCGACCTGAAACAACTCAAAGATGTGATGAACCGCGAAGTCCTCGACGCCATGGACCATCGCTTCCTCAACAAGGAAGTGCCCGAGTTCGCTACGCAGATTCCGACAACCGAGAATCTGGCCATCGCGATCTGGCAGCGGCTCGCGCCAAAATTGAAAGCGGCGCAACTTCACCGCGTGCGCGTGTACGAGACACCCGATCTCTTTGTCGACTTTTACGGAGAAGCATGAAGGCTTATTTGACCCGGCGGTATCTGTTTTCGGCCTCGCATCGTTTGCACAGCAACGACATGCCAGCCGACTGGAACCGCGAGACCTATGGCAAGTGCAACAACCCGTATGGTCACGGGCACAACTATCAGCTCGAGGTCACCGTGAGCGGCCCGGTTGATCCGAAGACCGGAATGGTCTGCAACCTCATCGAGCTCGATGGCTTTGTTCACAAAGAAATCGTCGAGCGCTTCGGACACCAAAACCTGAACACGCTGCCCGAGTTCGCAACCGAAGTTCCGACAACGGAAAATCTCTGCGTCGCGATTTACGACATTTTGCGCCGCGGCTTCCGCCATGCCCATCTCGAGAAAGTTCGCATGGAAGAGACGATGATGAACTCCTTCGCCTACGCAGGAGGCGGTGAGTTACGCGACTAAATTTTTGTAGCGCGGCATCTTGCCGGCCGAAACGACGGCGACCGAGCGTTCTTGCGAGGGTGGATACGCTCATGAACGCGGTAAGAACACGTGGGGACAGAGACCTCGTCTGTCCGGCCGTGGCGATCTTTACCACGGCTCATTAGGGATGGAGTAGGTACCGCCGCCAAGCTCTAAGAAGGGAACCATGAAGCAAACAACCGAATCACCGACCATCACCAGCGCCAGCTTCGAAGACCTGATGCGCGAAATCATCCTCCGCCTCGGCGAGGATCCCGGCCGCGAGGGCCTCGTCCGCACGCCCGAGCGCGTCCACAAAGCCTACGACTTCCTCACCAAGGGCTATCGCGAAGACCCCGAGACGCTGTTGAAGGGCGCACTGTTCACGGTCACCTACGACGAGATGGTCATCGTCAAAGACATCGAGATGTTCAGCCTCTGCGAGCATCACATGCTGCCGTTCTTCGGCAAGGTCCACGTCGCGTACATTCCGAACGGCAAAGTCATTGGGCTGAGCAAGATTCCGCGCCTCATCGAACTGTTCTCGCGCCGACTGCAAATCCAGGAACGCCTGACCACGCAGATCGCCGAAACCATTCAGAAAGTCATCGAGCCGCAAGGCGTGGGCGTTGTCATCGAAGCGCGTCATCTCTGCATGATGATGCGTGGAGTCGAGAAGCAGCACTCTGCCGCCGTCACCTCATCGATGCTCGGCTGCTTCCGCAACGAAGAGGAAACCCGCAGCGAATTCCTCTCGCTGATCCGCCAACGCACCAACGGCGTGTAGACCTCGCAGTTGCAGGATTACAAACGCGGTCGAGCCTTACCGATGCAAGTTCGCATACGACGATTGCCAGATCTTATTCGCGACACCAGACACGATGCCTAAACGCCAGACCCACTCTTCACTCGCCGGCAAGGTCGCACTCATTACCGGCGCGAGCCGCGGTATCGGACTCGCGATCGCGCGAGCGCTCGCCACGCAGGGCTGTCATCTGCTGATCACCGGGCGCAACTTGCCGCAGCTTGAAAAGGCCAGCAGGGAACTGGCGAGTCAGAAAGTGAGGGTCGTCGCGCGGCCGTGCGATGTGCGCGATCCAAAATCCGTGAAGGCGCTCGCCGCCGCCGCCAAGAGACAGTTCCGGCACGTCGACATACTCGTCAACAACGCGGGCATCTCGCAGCCGGGGGTCACCGTTGACAAGCTCGACTACGAAATGTGGAGAGATGTGATCGATACGAATCTCACTGGCACGTTCCTCGTGACCCACGAGATCCTGCCCCTCATGCGGCGCGGAGGCACGATCGTCAACAACCTCTCGCTCGCGGCGACGCGCGTCTTTCCTGGGCTGTCGGCGTACGACGCCTCCAAGTGGGGAGCGCTTGGTTTCACCGACACGCTGCGCGAAGAGCTTCGCCCGAAAGGAATTCGCGTGATCGCCCTCATCCCTGGCGCGACCGACACCGACATCTGGAATACGCTGTGGCCGGACGCGCCGCGCAAGAAGATGATGTCGCCTGAGACGGTGGCGAACGCTCTCGTTAGCGCGCTGTCTCTTCCGGAGAACAGTACTGTCGAAGAGATCAAGCTTCAGCCCACGGCAGGGACACTCTAAGCCCTTCGAAATTCACAGCCCACGAACCCGGTCCGCCCAACCAAGGTCACCGGCCGCTCCATTGAAGTTTCACATGAATGTTCCACCTGGAACACTGCCTTTGGAAAGGGACATCACTCACAGAAATATTTGGCGCGATTTCCCATTTCGGGAAAGGATGAACGCCGGTTGACCTCAATCGCTAGAGAGCCGTCGTCACCAAGTCCCGAAGCGGAATCGGTGGCGGCGTTGGGGGAAGAGTTTGATTAGCAGAATGCCTACCACGAAGCCTCCGACGTGGGCCCAGAATGCAATACCGCTGGCCCGGGTCGTTGTGGCGATAGAACTGGCAGCGCCACTCAGGAACTGGCTCACACCCCAGTAGCCCAGCATCAACCAGGCTGGCACGGGGAAGATGAAGATGGGCGGAAACCAGATCAGCACTCGCGCATGCGGATAGAGAATGAAGTACCCGCCCATGACTCCGGCGATCGCGCCGCTGGCTCCGACAATAGGAACGCCTGAATTGGCGTTGAAGATAATGTGCGTGAGCCCGGCGGCCACCCCGCACAGAAGATAGAAAACCAGGAAGGCAAAGTGCCCGAGATAGTCTTCGATGTTGTCGCCGAAGATCCAGAGCATCCACATGTTGCCCAGTACATGAATCCACCCTGCATGCAAGAACATAGAGGTGAATATCGGAAGGAACGCCCCCACCGGACTGAATACCGGGACCCCGGTCAGCAGTCCGATCTCGCGGTGCGGGATGGCGGCAAACTGGAAAACAAGGGCCCGCTCCGCCGCGGGGTTTTGCAGGCCCAACTGCCACTCGAAGAAGTAGATGATCAGGTTCAGCGCAATCAAAAAATAGGTGATATACGGCGTGCTGAACGTCGGTTGGTCGTCGCGCAGGGGAAACATAAAGAATCAGGGAAAATTTGTAATCGGTTCTGGGAATGCTTTTAGTAATCTGTAACGACCAAATCGCGATCCGGGAGACAGGGCGTAATTCTCTGATTTTCTCATGAACGCCGTTCTGATTATCGACAAGCCCGCGGGTCTGACGTCGCATGACGTAGTGAACCGCGTGCGCCGTATCCTGGGCGAGAAGTCGGTCGGCCATCTGGGCACCCTCGATCCTATGGCGACCGGAGTCCTGCCGGTTGTCGTCGGCAACCTGACAAGGCTGGCGCAGTTCTATACATCCTCGGAAAAGAGCTACGAAGGCACGATCCGGTTTGGCTTTGCCACCGACACCTACGATGCGGAAGGCGAGATCTGTGCGCCCATCCACAGCGTGACGCTTTCGCTGCCCGAGCTGCGGCAGATCGCAAAGAAGTTTCAGGGCGTCATCCAGCAGATGCCGCCGCCATTTTCGGCAAAGAAGATCCAGGGCATCCCGGCGTACAAGCTGGCGCGCAAGAAAAAAGAAGTAAACCTTGAGCCGGTCGAGGTCGAGATCAAAGAATTTGAGATTCTGTCGTGCGAGGGGGACCGCGCCGAGTTTCGCGCGCGGGTCTCGTCAGGAACGTATATGCGCTCCGTAGCAAACGATCTGGGAAGGAAACTGGGCTGTGGCGGACATCTGGCATCCTTGCGTCGCACTGCCGTCGCCGAGTTCTCGATGGACGATGCGCGCACGCTGGAAACATTAGAACGCGCTGTACATCGCGACTCAATTGATGAGATTGCCGTGCATACCCGCAAACTGCTGCCGCAGATGCCGAGCGTCACAGCCAACGATGAAGTTGCGGCCCACGTCCGCTGTGGACGCGCCGTGAACCTGCCCGACTTTTCACGCGCGAAGCAAGTGAAGATATTCTACGGACAGTCCGAATTGATCGGAATCGGAACGCGCGTCGCCGGAACGCTGTTTCATCCGAAGATTGTGCTGGCCTCGTTAGCCATGGAACACATGCGGGGCTAGAGAGATGACCAACACCTCGTCGACCTTGGAGCAGTCGAGCGCCACGGGCTGGGAGATCGTCAGGTGGTGGGAGAAACGCCGCTTTTGAGTACAACGCGAACGTTGGGATCGTGGGGCTGGTGAGCATAGTGCTCGCGTTGACGGGCCGGCGGTGTGGCGGTCAAAGAGGGTCGAGGATTTTGTAGAACCGTTTGCACTTTTGCCTGGGTGGGCTGGACTTACGATGTCGTCGCTTACGACGGTCGTCCACGCGCGAACCACTTCAGAAACGGATTACAGTTCTCAATGATACTCACAGCTCTCCCGGGACTCTGGGCAGTCTTCGCCTATGTGCGAACCCTCATCACGGGCCATCCTCTCCCATAACAGCCGAACCTGTGGCGCGAGTCACGGAACCATCATCTCCGCCAGAGCGCGTATCGTCAGGGGCGACGAGCCCTCCGCCTTGTTGTTGACGATCACGAACGTGTCCCGGCCTTCGCGCGTCGACCTGCGAGCAATCTCAGTGACCTGTCGTCTCATTGTCACGTGCGGTTCATGGAGACGATCAAACGGGCGGAAGTTTTCGCGCTGCCCATCGTAGGAGGTGCCCGGCGGCAACATCAGGCGCAGCACGGTAAAGCCGGCATGGGAGAGCGGGACAGTTTTCTCCTGTTCAGCGGGCATGGGCATGTTCGACCAGAAGTTGTAGGCGTGTGCCACGCCGTGCCGACGAAGAACCTCGCAGTATTCCGGGCTCATCAGATCGGGATCGCGAAGCTCGACGGCGAACCGGAATTTTCTTGGCAACCGGGAGAGAAACTCGCTCAACCGGTCCGCGAAGACTCGCGGAGACAAGCGAAAGCTGTATGGTTGAGGCGGAAATTGCAACATGATCGGCCCGCAGTGCTCAACGAAGGTCGCGTCCAAAGGAGACAGCAGTTCTTCCTCGAGCAGTTTGGCCGACAGAAAATTGGGATTAGCCTGGGGCGTAGGCGTGCGTCCGCGAAAGACGGCCGACGTGACCGATCCCGGAGCCTTGATGCAGCAGGGCAACCCTTCCGGAAGCTGCGCGGCGTATCGCTGGAAGTCTTCTACAGGAACCGGCGCGTAATAACTGCGATCAATCTCCACGGTGCGCAACAAAGGATGAGTCGCATACTCGCGCAGGCCGTCTCGCGATAACGCGGCAGGCGACTCCTGTCGGCTATATACAATGCCTTGCCATCCAGGAAAAGCCCACGAACTGGTGCCGAAGTAGAGATTCGCCGGAAGGGAAGCCGCGAGTGCGCGAGCCTCAGCATGCGTCCGCGCCAGGTCCGCAACCGATGCCTCGCCAAACAGTCCGAGCTGACCCATCATTCGCCAATCCTCTATTCAAGTACTACTTTAACTATTGAAGAATGGGCGAGCAGCACGGTTTCTGCACCGGCTTCGGTTCCATCAGTTCCACGCGCGTGAAATTCGGGTCGTACAGGTTCAGCTGCCATTTGCCATCACGGCCGATCTGGGGCGGCTTGGGTTTGAGGCCACGTTTTTCGACCGTCTCGTACCCGCTCGTCACGCTTGGGACACCCAGTGCCATGTGGTGCATCACGCCGAGAGTGTGTGGGTCGGGGTCGTGCACGTTGAGCATATATTCGAGCCAGTCGGTGCCGTCGGGGACGCGCATATCGACCCAGTCGGTGCGGTCGTCAGTCATCCCGCCATGCCAGATGTCTTTGAACCCCAGGATGTCCTGATAAAAGCGATCGGCTGCGGCCTGGTCTTTCACGGTCACCCCGACGTGAATAATGTGGTCGGAAACGCGCGTCGCAGGTAGGTATTTGCCGAAGTTCTTGCTGTGTAACGAACCTGGCATGTACTGGATGAACTCGACGGTATGCCCGTCGGGATCGGTGACTTCGAAGCCGCGATTCCCGTCTCCCATGGGATCAAGTTTCTCCGGCACTTTCACGCCTTTGCTAGCCAGATACGCGCGCAGCTGGTCGGCATTGTCGGTCTCAAAACTGATGTGCGACAGTCGATCCTGCTTGGGTTCCTTCAGCTCGGGAAAGACCTCAATGTACTGGTGGTCGTTCACCTTGAAGTACGTGAGGAGCAACCCGCCGCCTTCAGAGGCCGGACGGTCGTACGTAAACGGCTCCTGGTAGCCGAGCACGTCGCCGTAGAACTTGCGCGCGGCAGCAAGATCGTCGGTGCGCACGCCGATGTGCGCGACGCCGAGAATCTTGGGACGCGGAACGGGCGCGTTCTGCCCGAAAACGAAGTTCGAAAACAGAAGGGAAACGAGGAGGATTCGGGAGGAGGCTTTCATGGCGGCTCTGATAGTGCGACCGCGGTGTTGTAGGCGTCAAGGCAGCGGGATCGAGCCCTATATGTAATGTCCGATAACAGGTATTATGTTAAATAAGCAATTGGAGCTATCAATTCTGACAATCAGCCCCATGTCAAAAGATGACAGGCGCACCTGCCGCGTGAACGAAGGCATTCTCAAAATGGCTTTGGTCCTACTCCCAGTACGGCAGGTTCGCACGAATGAGCGATCGCGTAGCGAAGTTTCCTTTGCAACAGATCGCTCTCGCTTTTTTTGGCCTTGCCTTACTTCCGCTTAGTGTCCAGGCGCAATACAAGGGCGACCACATTCCCGGATTTCTGGGCCTGGAAGCAGGAACGCAAGCTCCGCCCGGTCTCTATGTGGGCAACCTCGTCTGGATTTATCCGACGAGTACGGTGAACGATAATGCAGGCCACAACATCAATCTTCTCGCCCCGATAACGACTACCGCCACTATTCCTCTTGTGAACGTCGTCACCAACTACAAGATTCTTGGTGGCCGTTTGGGCGGCAGTATCGCTTTCCCGTTCATGCAGAACCGTATCGAGCTGAACTCACTGGACGTGAACACCGGCTTTTCCTACACGGACATGTTCGGCGGTGTGTCGCTCGGGTGGAATCTCAAACGTGCCGACGTCACTGCCGGATATAACCTCTACATTCCGACTGGGCACTACACGCACGGAGCCACTGATAATACGGGCCTTGGTATGTGGGGCAACGAGGTATTTGCCGGGACAACGGTCCATCTCGATCAGAAAAAGACGTGGAGCGCCGCCGCCGTGTTCTCCGCCGAATTTCACACGGATAAGAAAGGCACGAATATTCGGGTCGGCGATCTCGGCACCATCGAAGGCGGCTTAGGCAAAACTTTTTACAAGAAGGTCTCGGGGCCGATCCCAATGATTATGAACGTGGGAGCGGCCGGCTACGCTCAATTCAAGATGTCCGGCGACAGCGGCAGCGACATCCCTCCAGCATTGCGCGGATTGAAAGACCACGTCTTTGGTTTGGGGCCCGAATTCAACATCTTCATTCCTAAGCCACGGCTGACATTTCTGGTTCGCTACGAACCGGAGTTTGGAGCGCGAAACAGATCGCAAGGACAGACGATCCTCATCAGCCTGGCGTGGGTTGCGAAGTCGTTTGTCAAAGCACCGCCATAATCGGCTCCGCGAATAACAGGCAGGCTTGGAGCGAGAACCGCTGATTCAATGGCGACAGCAATGATCTCCGCCACCAGTTCCCTGCTCAGGAGTTGGGCTGGTTCAGCTGCAGGTTCTCATCAGAGCGATTAGCGACGTCTCCGCCAGCCCCACCACACTCCAAAGCTAATGCCCGCAAGTACTGCACCGGCCAATTTTCGTTTGTCCGAAATCGGAACGAATCGGGTCTGCTGGCTGCTCACTTCGATGACGCCCACGGGAATCGCTCGCACGCCACCACCCCCACCGCCGCCTTCGCCGCGAGTGTTTTTTTCGCCCACACCTCCAGTGCCAGCTCCCGCGCCGTAGCCGTACATGATTTTCGCAACTGGAATGATGGTTTTGTCGTGTGCCGAGATAGGTTCGCCGTAGATGGCCTTTACACTTGCTTGACTGAGAACGCTTTCTTTCAGGGATTGCAGGAGAGCGAGACTGCCCATGGGAGAACTCCTTAGAACAACATGGTACTTGAAAGCGTTTTGCTCACGGAAATGGGTCTACCAGGATCAACGCCCTGATCGTTCAGGATGCCGTCGCGCACAACGAAGGCCTGGGGGCGAATTGGAAGACGCGCCGGGCGTTTTGGGCGGATCGTGGCTCCAACGAAAGCGCCCTGCGCACGAATCTCCTGTCTCTTCCGACCACGCGCCACGTGGGAAACGATCCGAATGTGGAGCGTTACGACCCCGATCTGTGGACTGACGAGTTCTACTTTCTCAACCAACCCGGCCAAGCGGAGGTCCAAAGCGATTTCTTCTACGACTACCGGACCAACGTGGACTCCTATCCCAAGTGGCAGGCGTGGATGCGCGAGAAACAGCCACGCTTGTTGGTGATTTGGGGCAAGTATGACCTCTCGTTTGATCTCGGAGAGCCGGAGCGCTATCGCAAGGATGTGCCGAATGCGGAAGTTCACGTTCTCGACGCCGGTCACTTCGCCTTGGACACCACTGCGGATGAGATAGCTGAATTAGTGCGCAACTTCATGGCATCCTCACGCGCAGAATTGGGAGCCCGGCGCGCGGGCTGAGATTCCATAAGGCTGAAAGATGCTCCGCTCTTCGTTCTCAACGTTGTAAAAAACGAGGCCACCCCAAGATTTCGGGAGATGGCCTCTAACGTTGGTTGGAAGAACTTCAGTTTGGCCTTTTAGGCTGCTTTGGGTATTTTTGCCGGACCACCCGCAAAACCCGCTTCTAATTTCTCCATCGCCTGATCGATGGTGAAACTGGCGGCTTTCTGGCGAGGTGGAAACTCCTTGAAAGTTTCCAGGAACTTGCTCGCCAGCGCTTGCGCTGCCATAAGCATGTAACCTTTCGAGATATACCAATCCCAGTACGTGTTCGAGGTAGTATCCGCACGTTCATACGGATCGGTCCTCAGGTTGTAGATTTTTGGAACCCGCAACGTGGTAAACGGCTCCGCCCAAATTCGCAACGTACCTTCACACCGCTGCTCCATGAATACTGCCTTCCAGTTGCCAACCCGCATCGCAACCAGATTCCCGTCGTCATCGAAGTAGATAAATCCCTGGCGTGGACTCTTTTTCTCTTTTCCTATCAGGTACGGCAGCAGGTTGTAGCCGTCGATGTGGACCTTGAAGGTCTTATCCCCGGCTTTGTGGCCCTTCTTGCACTTCTCAACGATGTCGGGCTCATCCGCCGCAGCGAGGAAGGTAGGCAGCCAGTCGTGGTGCTGCACAATCTCGTTCGAGATGGCTCCAGCTGGAATCTTGCCCGGCCATCGCACGAGCAGCGGCACGCGGAACGCTCCTTCCCAGTTCGTATCTTTCTCGCTGCGGAAAGGAGTCATCGCACCATCCGGCCACGTGTTCATGTGCGGACCATTGTCCGTCGTGTAGACGACAAGCGTATTCTCCGCGATCCCCAATTGGTCGAGCAGATCAAGCATGTCACCAATGTTCTTGTCATGGTCAATCATTGTGTCGTGGTACGGAGACTGATGCTCTCCAGCCTGTCCAAGGCTAGAGGGCTTCGTGTGCGTGCGAAGGTGCATGTGTGTGGTATTCAGCCAGCAGAAAAATGGCTTTCCCGCGTTGTGTTGCTTGGTGATCCAATCCTTGGCGGTCGCGACGAAGTCATCGTCGCAAGTCTCCATACGCTTCCGTGTCAGCGGGCCGGTATCCTCAATCTTCTGCTTGCCGACGCGTCCCCAACGCGGCTGTTCGGTAGGATCATCCTTGTCCGTGGCATAGCAGTGCAGCACGCCCCGCGGTCCAAACTGCTCTTTGAATCTCGGATCTTTCGGATAGTCGGGGTCTTCAGGATCCTCTTCGGCATTTAGATGGTAGAGGTTGCCGAAGAACTCATCGAATCCGTGAACCGTCGGCAGGTACTTGTTCACATCGCCGAAGTGATTTTTGCCGAACTGCCCGGTGGCATAGCCGAGTGGCTTGAGGAGTTCTGCTACCGTAGGATCCTCCGCCTGTAAACCTATCGGAGCACCAGGGAGGCCAACTTTGGAAAGACCGGAACGGAAGACGCTCTGTCCTGTGATAAAGGCGGCCCGTCCAGCGGTACAACTTTGCTCGCCGTAGGAGTCGGTGAACAGCATGCCTTCTTTGGCAATCCGGTCGATGTTCGGCGTGTGATAACCCATCATGCCGTGGCTGTAACAACTGAGATTGGAGATGCCAATGTCGTCTCCAAAGAGGACAAGGATATTTGGCTTACTAGGCACAGCTGTCGCTTTTTGCATGATCGACGGTGACCTCTCTTGTCAAAAATTATGTGTTGTAGCCTCGAGGAGAGAATCGTCGGTCATGACTTGACATCCAACTGTTAGAAATTGATAACAGGAAGATCAGAGCTAAGGCTGGAACTTCACTGCTGGCTCCGCATTTACGATCGGCAGGTTATCTACTATCGATCTCGCAAGTGCGCTACCAGCGCGGCTTCTGTGGCTGCCGCTCAATCATCCACACGTTGGCACTGACGCTGCTAACGTAAAGCGCCAGCGCTCGACCATCGCGTGAAGGGATGGCCCATCCAACGGCTTTTTTCCGGGGACGCCAGACGCTGCGCGCATGGCCCTGAAGATCGATATTCAGCAATTCATTTTCTTCGTCGCTCGACGAGGAGCCAGCCCACAAGCTACGGCT